>JAEEGL012000672.1_pt1 | contig 39612 bp, 72 predicted proteins | sample 9134231 | NCBI WGS metagenome assembly JAEEGL01 (sample SAMN16246548, study PRJNA631951) | gut metagenome | biome: gut microbiome; feature: rumen; material: fiber-attached | host: Bos | place: Iran: Karaj | collected 2018-10
AAGTGCAAGACCTTTTGATATTAGTCCACGGTAGTCAACACCAATTGAATTTAGATATTCATAAGTTTCAAGAGTGAAAGAACAAATCCATTCTTCTATGCCGTTGCTAACACTTTCATCAAATGGTATAACGGTTTTAGCCAACGTTTTCCGAAACTCTTTATTTTCATCTTCTCCCATACTCGACATCAGTCTTAGGTAAGGTTTTATAACAAGGTTTTCCTCGCACAAAAAGTCCCTCAACAACTTACAATTCTCAAGACATATGGTAGTGTCGTAAGGTTGTCTTTCATCAGAATACCAATCCCCACTAACGTTCACTTTGACGCAGTGAAATAATCGCGGTAAAAGGTCTTTTACAATTAGTTCTTTATCTTCTTGTTTCATAGACTATAATTTTTAATTAGGAAATGCTGCTTTTAATCCGTCCAAATATTCTTTTACTGACGGTACATTATACTTAATCTTTTCTTCTTCGGTTAATCTCCTTTCTACGCCACAATGCTTGCATCTCATTACGGACGCACATCGTGGCATCATTTGGGCAAACTCATACTCATGCTCCTCTAAATCACAATCACATTTATCAATTTCATATATAATCGAAACCAAAGGTGTTACTGTTACATAATGACCACAATTCGGACAAGGAATATGAAAAGTCTCCTCGTTAAAAAGGTCAACACATTCCGTATGTTCGCTAGTAATTTTTATATCACCATTACAATATGGGCATTTATTTATCATCATGATTATTATTTTTGCATTATCTCTAGTCCTTTTTCAACAGTCGAAACATACAGTTCGTACATCTTACCTTTTTCCTCACTGTCAACGTAAGCCTTCTTAATCAGTTCCTCACCAGTGCCGTAGAAACACCCCACTTTCCACATTTTGTTGGACTTGGTATAGGTAAAACACCTATTACTAGACCACCAGTTCTGAAAGACAAGGTAGTCACCCTTCCTCTTCACGGTCGCGTCGCCACACACCTCAGCATTGCCATCCACCACAGCATCGCCACCCACCACGGCATTGTCTTTTACCACGGCATCACCATGCACCCAGGCATTGTCTTTCACCACGGTATCGCCACGAACACTGGCATTGCCACACACCTTGGCATTGCCACTCACCACGGCATTGTTATACACTATAGCATCACCATACACACAGGCATTGCCACTCACCACGGCATCACCATACACCCAGGCATTGTCTTTTACCAAGGCATAGCCACTCATCACGGCATCGCCACGCACCACGGTATTATCAAGTACCTTGGCATTTCCACTCACCACGGCATTGTCACGCACAACGGCATTGCCACTCACCCAGGCATTGTCATACACCCAGCAATTACCTTCTTGGGATAGGTTGGACTCTTTCTCAATCCAACCACCTTTGTAACCTTTTTTTACGTCGTTGAAATCTACTAAGGCTTCGATACGGTAGAGGATGTGACCGTCTAATTCCTTAGTCTCGTCTGTTAGTTTGTATTTAACCATAATTCTTACAATAAATTTTTGAAACACTCGGTTTTATCCGTTATCTCCCAAGGTCTGAGAATAGATACTGTTGTTTCATCAAAATCACAATAATATCCGAAATGTCCATTCATCGCCAGATTATAGTTTCTTGGTGCGCGATAATCGAATTTTTTCATAATACCTGAAGGGGTCATATCAAAATTATTCTTAATCGTCTCAATTACGACATCGGTATTTATTGTATTGTTGTCAAGTTGTACTGACACTGAACTTGGTTCGGGAATGCCAATCTTATACGATAGTTCAACTTTTGCGGTATTGGATAGTCCAGAGGCAACAATATTGTTGGCGATATACCTTGCCATATAAGCCCCAGAACGGTCTACCTTAGTCATATCCTTACCACTGAATGCACCGCCACCAACATTAGAATAACCACCGTAATTATCAACTACAATCTTACGTCCAGTAACGCCACAGTCTGCCACAGGTCCTCCAATATCCCAATGTCCACAAGGGTTGATGGTTAAAAAGTCCGGGTCTCCCATCCTTGGTTCGATATAATTTTCCCATATTTTCCCACTTTCTCCAACGAATATCTCGTTAAATCTGGAACGTATGGCTGTTCTCAATTCGTACAAGTCACAATAGTGCATCGTTGAGATTAAGATATTATCAATAACATTGTTTCCTTTTTCGTCACGATGCACAATAACTTGTGACTTACAGTCAGGACCTGTAAAATTGAAGATTACAGGCAACATCATTGTTATCCAGTGTGCTATGTGATGCCCCAAACCAAGTCTGGAAGGAGTTTCATTAGTTGAAAATCCTACCACAAATCCTTGGTCTCCAGCCCCAATTGTTTGTCTCTCAACGCCACTGTGAATTTGTTGTGACTGTCGCCCTATTAAATTAATAACCTTAATGTTTTCTGGATTAAGATGATGTGACTCGGGGAATTTTAAATTTTCATAGACTGTTCGTACAACATCGTCATAATTAATTATTGTCGGGGCATATACTTCACCGCCAAGTACGACAATATTGTCTTTAACCATTGTTTCAATTCCAGTTCTGACATTTGGATGTTTATTCAAATAAGCATCCAAAATCGCATCACTTATCTGGTCGGCTATCTTATCAGGATGCCCTTTTGAAACAGATTCACTTACAATAGTTTTTTTCATAGACTAAAATATTAATAGTTTTCTATAGCCCAGTAAAATAGTCCGATTGCACATGTGATAAATAGAAAACTAAAAATCAGTCCAATGCAAAACCCCTTATTATTAGGATATCTAGATATTCCCATTGGGATTGTTACCTCAAATCCATTTTCTCCATTGTCAGCAATAGTTTCACGATACCTCATTAATATGTTAGTTTCCTCTAACTGTGTCTCGCAATTCTTGCCGTCTTCAAGGACTTGTCTTGCGGCTATAAGGTTTTTATACCAAAATCCCAAATCCTCATCTTGTGTCTTGTATATAATTGACGTATACCCACTGGTAAGATGATTATCCTCGATATATAGCAACGCCTCATCAAGTCGCTCGATTGCGATTTCAATTGTGCTAGCATCAGCAGACTGCTTAAGATATCCTTCACAATTTTGGACAAATTTAATGTGTCTTACAAAACATATTGCAGGAACAACACATCCTGCTAGAAACATTACGATTGATAGAATAATTAAAAACTTTTTCATGTTATTTTATTTTTTAGTTAATTTTAATCTTCATATTTTCCAATTTTGTTAAAATTCTCAACTATGTGGTTGGTATCAACCAATTCATAGTTGTCATAATCAGCCCAAGCCCAGCCACTAATAATGCCTCCATTTTCATCAAGGTCATAAATATAAAGTGAAGTGTAATTTCTTCCACCGTAGATATAAGCATAATCACCTTTAACAATAGCCAATTTCCCTGTACTTTTGTTCTTGATTAAATAACCTGGATACCACCGTTCAAAGTGGTCGTTCTCCTCAATAGCCTTGTTGATTGCTGGAAGGAAATATTTCTCCCACTCTTCATCGGTATATATCTTATCCTCATAAAAACAACGGGCACGGTCGAGCATTTCATCATTACACATAAGGCTATTCCCGTGATGGGTAAAATCATAACATTCAGTTTTAATGTCTTCTTCTGTACCCTTGCGGATTCTATGGCGATATACTCTAATGTTATCTTTGTCGCCCAATGTCCATGTTTCATACATTTGACGATACAAATACTCGTTAAGAGGTCGGTTTTTTAAATCTTCTAATGTTATAGCCATATATTAATCTATTTTAATTGTTTACTTTACGAAACGGGCACCACGTCGGAATGTCACAGTGAAAACAGCCTGCGTATTCAATAGCAATAAACTTTCCATATATATCGTCATTAAATTCTTCACACGGAGTATTGCTATTGTCGGCATCTTTGTGTTTACAATAGTATTCGAAATTAGGTTCGTCAAACGAGTCATAACACGAACTAGCATCTATGTGCTGTGTTACAAATGGACAGTCGTTACAATAGTCTATTTCTTTTTCAAACGTAATATTCATTTTTCAAATGGTTTAATATAGTTAAGGTCAGTCCAGTTATATTCGTCGTTTACTCTAATAGCAAGGCTTTGAAGTTGATTACGCATTCTCATCAAACAACCAAGATAAATGTAGGTACTATCCGCTTCTTTCGTACCAACACCCCCAAGTTCTTCGATAATAGCCTTTTTGTTCTGATTGAAAAATGGAACGGCTTCTTGATACCGTTTGTCCCACATTTCATAAACTCTTTGAACCTCTTTTTGGAGATTACGAAATGCTTCGACCATTTCTTTATCACTTTCTTTGTATTGTACAATTTCTTTCATAATAACGTAGAAAAATTATTTTTATTACATGTATTATCCTAATCTTCTCTCAAACCTTCCATTTTAAATAGGTAGTTGATACCAGCCATCAATACAGCGTTGTGTAAGTCATGGAAATATAGGTAGTCCTTGTTTGAGGCATACCTTTCTAAATTAGTTATTTCAACGTATTTCTTATTATCGTCATTGTATACGACAACTTTAGCCGTCTTATCTGGAGTTGGCTTCAAGTTTACAAAGATATCAAAACCATTTTCCCTAAGATGATAATCGTAAGCCAAATTAGTACCGCCTTCTTCTTTAAACCCGTTATATTTCAAAATTTCAGGTGTAAGTGGAATAGGCGAAAAACAGTGTTCCTCTATAATATCGAAATCATCTTTAGAAAACCTTACTGGATAACACTTATGGTGCGGCTCGTACTCGTCCTCGATAAAGCAGTTGGGGTCGTACATATATATCGCCCCTATAGAAAAATCGGTTGGGTTCATTTTTTGTATGGTAATTTAGTTCTTAATTCGTCAATGGAAATTCTGTAACCATCCACTTCCAAATAGTTGTCACTTGTTATATGAGGGGTCTTATTTGGCGCAATATCGCTTAACGGTGCTAATTCCCACATTGGTAGATTGGTTGATTCGTCACCAGTGGCACTTTTTCGCACATCCGTAATAGGACACCAATGGCTAATGTTCTTATCACTAATGCCAATGACATTACAATTATCAAAACCAGTTACCGTCACATCAATGGTCGAGCTGTCAAAACAATTGAATACAACTTTATCGCCGACTTTAATGTCATCAATAGATATTTTATTATCTTTTTGCATATTATTTGAATTTAATTTTCTTTATATTTCCAGTCTTCAACAACATAAGTCTTTTTTAAAGAATTACTGTCGTATTTGGCTAGGGTCAACACGGCACGAAACAGACATTCAACCATAGTGTCCCCCCTAACAACGTTCCATGTCACCATACCGCAAGCACCGCTGTAAAACCAGTGTGGAGTCGTGCAAGTCCATTGAGACATACCGTAGTCATACTCTATTTTAATTCCATTCCAGGATTCATCACGGTTTTTTTTACTACCTTCTTTCCACTTTTTAGGTAGCATATCTAACAAATCTGAAACGTCATATCTTTTCTTAAGTCTCTTTATACCGTATTTCTCAAGAAGTGACATTTCAAAATCGTCTAAATATTTACGCTCGGTTTTCATTTTCAATTTTTAACTATTTTGCTAGGCAATCCTTTCTTTCTATCCATACATCCGAGTTTGTATGCATCGGACATTGGATTTTTACCTTTTCTTGCCCACCTGGGATATGGCTTGCCATCATATCCTCTTTTATAACATGTTCCGACAATGCCAAGTGTATTCATTTCAATTTTGTTACGTTACCAAATTTCTCAGCCAGCATACTCTCAAGGTCTACCTCTACTTGGGTATATTCGTCGATATATGCTTCACGAGAGGCTTGCCCGATTAAAGTTGTTTTCTTTTGTTTACTTACTTTAAATGAAGCAATTCGCTCTTTCTCACACGCTGGGCATCGTTGCCCGCGATAGGTAAGATGGTGTTTTTCACAAAAATTTTTCATACTGCTAATATACAACAATAAGAATATTTATATATAATACGACTGAATAACGTAAAAAAAACATTTTTATTACACAACAATGGAATTTTTTGAACTAACTACCGAATGGATGGAGGAAAAATATAACCTTTTCAATAAAACCTTATTTAATAACGCACTTGGGGGATGCCGTATGTCTATTTTTACACAAGGAAATGGGAAAAGCTATACCCTAGGACATTTTGGATTCGGAAATAAAAATGGAAGAATCGAACGCTCAACAAGACGCTTATTTGTTAATCGTTACTATTATAAGGAATATGCTGAAAGATATAATATAGTCGACCTATTAGACCCATATATTCAATTAAATGGAAATTATCAATGGACAGAGCCTGTGGCTGAAAATACATTAGTACACGAAATGTGCCACTATTACACTTATAAAGACGGATATGCACCAATACAAGGTCACGGTCGTGAATTTAAGGAAATCGCATCTATTGTGGCACAGAGGTCTAATGGCGAGTTTACTATTCAAAGATTCGCTACAGCGGAAGAAATATCACAAATACAACTTGATGCCAACTTACAGAAACAAATAGAAAAACGTAATGACAATAAGATGAAAAGATGTTATGTCTTATTTTTATACTATCTAAATGGAAATGTAATGATGTTCAATATGATGAATTTTAAGGTAGCCGAAAGTTTGTTGGATAGTGTTCTATTTAACAAGTATTCGTCATCCAAGGTTGTTAAAATTTTAGGCAGTGACGATATGGATTTAAAAAGTTTGATTTTTTCAAAAGGTTATAATGGGGTTTCAAGAACAGGTAGAGGATGGTATATACAAAATGAACCGATACTTAACGAAATAATGAACGGGCATTTTAAAATGGAACTACTATACCATAAAGACGGAATTAAGTATAATGACGATGAACAAATTAGGATGTCCGCGAATAAACCCCAATCGGTATCAAATCCAGTCAATGCTGACGTTAAAAACGAAGACATAATACCATATTTTGCTATCAACACTATGAAAGGTAATAAGATTGTATTTACCAATGTCACGAAAGACGAACTATATAATAAACTGAAAGAGAAATTCCCACGTTGGAGTGACGAAAATATTATGTCAATCGTAAATAACCCAAGATATAGGGAGAAACGACACTAATAAAAAAAAAACGCGGAACAGAAGTCCCGCGTCCCAAATAATACTATGATGAATGACGAATTACAATATAACTTTCGGTTTGTATTCTAAATCAATTCCATATGTATTCCAAAATACAGCTTGAAGCGTTTCCAAATCATCACATTTGTATTTTGTAAGATAGTCGTTTAGTTCTGTAGTAGATTGGAGTAGAACCGACGCATTTTCTTTATCATATATCATAATAGTTTTTAGTTTGTTTGTTATTAGTCACGACCTATATTCTTTTTGTATTCAGTCAATAACTTGGCTAGGAATGCTTCAGCGTCAAATCCGCTTTCCAAGAACTTCAAGAGCTGTGGGGTGTAACCACTTAAAAAGATACTACCAAGTTCGTCTTGTCTGAAACAAATAGTGTCAGGCGTGGTGATATTACGTGGATTCAAATTCCACCATACCATTTTGGTCTTGATGCCTCTTTCAGCCCACTCTTTGAGGAGTCTCTGATTTTGCCTCTGACTATTTGGGTCAAACTCCATATCGGAAAGAACGACCAAATAGTCAGGAAACTCAGTTGTCAACCCACTAAGTACTTTCATTACCGCGCCGAAATCGGTGTTGCTACAGTCACCAGTGTGCATACTACGCAGTTCACGGCAATACTGTGTACCATTCTCTTTCGTTACACCATCCCAGTAACGTACCACTGGCTTAGTAACACCAAGTTCAATAAGTTGTGGGCGTGAACTGAAACTAACTATTTGATTAGGGGCATAAGTGCTACACTTAGCCAGATAATGACCGATAGCCAAAGCCTTACCTATAGCGTCATTGGATTCCTTCCAAGTCATAGAACTAGAAGTATCAACAATGGGCAACCAACTACCACTGATTTTATCTATCTGGGCGAAAGCAACGTCAGCGTCAATCTCGTTACGCTTGCGATAAATGTCATAGACCGAAGCCGTAGACATATTCATTTTCTTCTCACCCTTCTTAACCGATTCCAAGTAAGCGTTGAAACGTTCTGCCATATCAGTCTTAGGATTGGTTTTGCTGGTGCCAGCAAAACGTGCCCAATACTTGAGCAGTGCTAACGAAGGTAACTTTGAGAAGTCAATCTCATCGTTATGGTGTTGCGAGAGTTTGCTTTCAACGGTGTCGCACTTAACCAACTTACCGTACTGCTGCTTAGTAAGGCCAAGGATACGTCTAAACCTGGCAGCGTTTACCGTTGAAACCGAAGGCTTACCGTTCTGCTTTGCCGTGTAGTGTGGCATCCACTTCTTAGCAAGGTTGTTCCCTGCTTTACATTGGTCAAACAGATAGTCCATCCAATGGGCTTCTAGTTCGTCGTTACCACGACCTACAATCTTCCACAGGTCGTCAAATCGCCCTGCACAAACAACATCCTCTGCTTCCACCCAGGCTTGGTACATCAACATACGGCCGTAATCACGATACTTAAGACCGTAACGAGGGTCGCGTACAAACATAGCGAACAGTTTTTCAAGGTCACTGTCACCGATTTTTACCTCATTGAGATGTTTGCTGTAGTATTCAGCACGGAATAACAGGTCAATCAAATGATTACCAGTTGACTTGAAACTGTTATCACCGTTTTCGGTCAGCTTTTCATTGAAAAGCATTGACAATTCACTCTTTCTGTGCGATGCAATGTCGTTCTGTGTTACGTTCTTGTTCATCATGTTATCTTTTTTGTTTTTTTAGCCGTTGTATAACGTATTTTTTATAGTTTTATTACTACCGAATATTTTTTTTTTCTTAAAAAGGTAGGTCATCATCTATTTTTGGCTGTGGGGGTATGATATTATCCTCTTGGGTCACAGTCTTTGTTTGTTTTGTGGGGCGTTCGTTATTAGTTGACGGTTTTTCACCATCTGTCGGTGCTGGTTCTTTTGCTCGATTATCGTCATTGTCTTTCAATGTATCGGCAAAATAGATGGCTGTCACAATAATACTTCGGTCGATGTCATATTTCTTATGTTTTTCACTGTAATATACAGCGTCACTGTAATTACCAGTAATATCCACAACAGTGCCTTTTTTTATTTTCTCACACATTTTGAAACATAGTGTATCTTCATACACGGTTGCGGTAAACCAAAAGGCATAATCGTCTGGGTCACTAAAGACATTGTTAACCAGTCTTAGCCTGTAAAGTTTCTTACCACTTTTTGTTTCCTTTAGTTCTGGGTCAGCCACCAGTCGGCCGGTCATAATTGCTATTCTTTTCATGTATCTTAAAAATTAAAATTTATTTTCATAAAAAATTGTTCACAAGGGTTGTGTATATAGTAGACTTATCACAAATAATGCAATTTATTTAACAAGTTATTTCCTTTTCAATTCCATCCATCTAAAATCCACGTTCATACTTCCATAAGATATTCAAAACTATAGATTTGGCTTTTTATTCAAACGCCATTTTTCATTACCTTTTTATACATGTCTGACTTATATTATGTTAGGTTACAGATTTTAAATATTAATAAAGGTAACTACTAAATTTTGTCTTTTATTGCAACCAAATACTATAAATCTCAAATACTGGTTACCACAGGGACTTTTCTACTTATGAGAGGTATAATGGCGACTAATAATTTCATTTAGACTTCAAGTTTATCCGATTATTTCCCTTGAAAAACGCCTCACAAGATGGTTTCGTAAACTATCTTTCTTACAATACTCAAACAGGGTGACGCTTTTTTCTGGTCTTTCACGTAACACACTCGTGTTCTTTCTAACCTTTAGGGCTTAAGAAAAACACAACCCTTTAAACAATATGTCAATGTACTCTTTTACTTTTTATTCATTAAACATTTACTACAATTTATCCATAATCATAGAAATTTTTTCGTTTACGATAATAATTTTAAGTTGTGGTTCAATCAGAGTGATTGCAGAGCCTTTCGACAATTCCTGAACTGTTGAAATATATTGAGAAACCAAAAGTATAGGAGAATTACCGTTTACTATATGAACCAATATATTATCAATATTATGGATGTTTAATTGGGCAGATATTTTGGATAACGTTTGATGTACTTTTATGTTTCTTATTTTCCTATCACTATCATAGAAATAAACACTAGTATAATCTCCTTCTGCTTCGTCATTATATTGCTTACATACCAAAATGTTTGTAAGTCTAATGGCTATTTGAGAATTATCGTTTTTAAAATTTAATGCAATAAATTTGTTCATAATTTCGAATATACAACATTTTTTGTTTTTTTACTTAACTTTAATCCAATTGTGATTTTGTCTCCATACTTCCAGCCCACTTTCGTATTTGATGTGAAATTTTTTACAATCCTCTCTGTTCAAAAATGAATTGTTATTCAACTCACCGCTAATTTTCTTCATTATAACGATATTCACTGGATTATCACTTATACTATATATTACTTTTACACACCTATAATAATTTAGAAATTCTTTTGACTTATCTTTGGATTTGAACTTGAGAATATACGTTTCACCTTCTGATAGACGAAATTTTTTGGGGATTTTTCTTTTTGCTGAATGTTTGGCGTTTTTTTTGTTTTTATAAGACTGTTGCGGTGTTAATTTTTTTATCTGTGGAATAGTTTTAGTTTCGAGCAAATCAGGAAAAATTTCCTTGTTCTGCTCTACTTTAGATTTTCTATCAAACCTAAACCAGTCTGCTATTTTGTTAGTCCATTTCACTGTTTGTATTCAATTGATTTTATTTCTTCGGTGAGTCTGTTTCGCATATCTATTAGAGTGTTTTCAAGTTCACGGCGGTCTTTTTCACCTTCCTTGTGTATTTTCGTAACAGTTTTAAGCATATCAATCATCATTGTATTAGTTTCTTTCAGAGTTTCTAGCGATATGACAGTCTCTTCCATTTCAGTGGCAATGTTTTCACTATTTCTTTTTACTTTCCGTGATGTTTCTAAGATTGACTCATTCATAGCACGACGAGCAATTTGAATAGCATTAATTTTTTGGGTTGCCTTCCGAACAATCAACGCCTGTGAAATCTCGCCCTTCCAGTTTGGAATAAGCATATTGACAATATCGTCACATTTGTCAGCAATAGCATCGTTATCGGCTTGTTCAGCCAGAATACGGAGTTGTGAATTTCTAAGATTCTGTTCAATAACTTCAAAATTGGCAATTTTACGGTCTACCGCAACTATAAAATTCTCCATTTCCTTAATTTTCCAGATATCAAGATTTTCTGACTTCATCCTTTCAAATTCAGTATTTAGTTCCTCTCGCTTTAAACGAAGTGCTATAATTCTTTCACGCAAATTATCAATACTGATTTGATTATTAGTTTTCATCTCTTCCAAAGTAGAGTTATCTGCTTGGGCTGAAATTTTAGCGGTCTCAAACTTCTTAGAAATGTTGTCAACACTTTCCTGCACACTCTCGTAATCGCCAACAATTTGCTGTACTGTCTTAACAAGTTTCCTCAAAACTGGTACACTTCTAAGCCAGTTTTTAAAAGACTTATTGGGGTTTAAATCCTCAATATTAATAGTTTCAAGAGCCTCTACTGTCTCGGTAACATATTTGATTATATCATCATCAATATTAGTCTTAGCACTTTCAAGCAAACGTACTGACTGTTGTGATATAGTGGTATTGACTTCACTAGCAAAATGTTGAAGTGACGATTTATTTTGTAGTGATATGTCCTGTGCCATTTGAACGTAATACTCTCGTTCTTCTGGTGTCAATCTCTCTACAAATTGTGTATAAGACTCGTTGTCGCTAATTCTAGGAACAGAAAGTTGGGTGTTGTCGTTCATAACTTTATTGATTTATAATATTCAAATATTTTTTTACTTTATTGTTATATTCATCTTTCGAAATTATAACATGATTTATCCCGTTTGATAGTTTAAGCACAACCTCTGTTGACCCAATTTCAATATGTGAAATTGACATCAAATTAACTATTGTACCATTCGGCGTGGCTATGCATGGTATACGATTTAGTGAATTATCGTCATAACTAGTATTTAATATATCATCTTTTTCCATCGTGAGACTGAATATTATAGTGATTTTTTATACCAAGAAAGTAAATATACATTCCCATATTTAAGGGCTTCAACCTCGTTCGACAAATTGATAATTTCATATCCAGCACATTCAAATGGCTGAAGAATATCGGAAATAAAAGGTTTGACATCATCGGTAAACGCATAAACACACATATAACCAAACGTGTTTGTTTTGTCGTAGTTAAACGTAATCTTATCTTGTATCAGCCTTGATATTTGACTTTGATGTTTTTTAATCAATGTTTCTTTATCCATATTTTCACCATATGTGGCACGACAAAAGGCATCGGTCGCATTGATAACGTGTACATCTTTCGTAGTCAAATTAAACCACCAAACTTTTAAGGCGGTTATAAAACGGCTGAATATTGGTCTTACTTGTGTTTCGTTTTTATTGACTTCGGTCATATCTTTGCCTATGACGTTAAAATTTTTATTAACTTCGTTCATATTTTTGCCTATAACATTAAAAAACATTTTTTATTACACAATTAGAAAAAAAATTAGAATTCCATCGATAACTGATAGCCTGGCATTTTCTGGTCTGCTTTGAATGCATCTATAACATTGTCGTCATAACTGCTCAACATTTTCTCTATTTCTGTGTGTTTTGCCATTAATGACTTTGCAAAATCATTATCGACATCGGTTTCAAGAATTTTATTACTTGCATTACGGAAAATACTTGACGATATTTTAAGGAATTTCCTAGCGGTTTTGAGTTTCTTCAAAACTTCTTTTTGGTCTGCGTTATTCATGTTATTCAAGAACTATCTTTGAGTCTTTATTTTCACCATCAATCTGTCCAATGAAATCCGTTGGTAATTCAATTCGCACCACTTCATGTGGCATACTGTATGCATCACCTGCCTTCTTAGCCTTTTGAAAGGTTGAGAATAAACGTAGTTTCTCATCTACGCCAGTCAACGCTTTAAGGTTATTTCCTACTCTGAACAAAACAATAAAAAGTTCCTGTTTCATAACTTATATAATTTTTTACGAATGTTAATAAATAAGTCGTTAACGTGGTCAACATCGATTTCTTCTGGTAGGACTGTTTCATTATAAGCCTTATCTACTTCTTGTAGTTTGGCTTCCAAAAACTCATTAATTTCTTCATACTTAAATTTATGTGCCCTTACACCCAAGAGAAATTCAGAATCTCCAGCAATCTTTCGATTTAGTTGCACCCCCTGTCCCTTAAAAATTTCCTTTGCCATTGACAACAGCCTTAGACAATGCATCATATTTTTACCATCATAAGTCTTTTCCGCATTCTCTTCGTATCTTGCCTGATTGCGTTCTTTCAGCCATTTCTGATACTCAGCGTACTTATTGCAATGTTGTGTATAACCGTCTTTGTTGTACGTCATTATACAAATAGGTTTTTCGTCTTTCGGAATTGAAGAACACCTGACAACATCACTATTGCTGATGTTGCTAACAATGTATTTAACCCCATCCTCTTCAATAATTTCGGCTACAGTCAAAAATTTGCCATCTTTATCATAAATGTAGTAATCACCATCATTATCGACGACGATTTCTTTATGATTTTTTACTTCATCTATAGGAATCTTTATACTACTATCTTTTACAATTCCACGATACTTAAGAGGAGTCTGTGTTCTATTAAACCAATCAATAATATCATCACTACAATTTAATAGAAAAGTATCTCGATTAACAAACATTATATATTTCAAATCGTTTGAGAAATCTTCTGCCGTTTTGTATTTGTACTTATTATGACCACCAAAGTCGTAGTAAACCCCATAACAATTCGGCATATTGTTAAGTGACACAAGACCACAAAATTTCTGGTCGAGACCTCTGGCAGCAAGCCATTCCTTCATAGAGGAACTGCCTTGCTTATAAGTGGTGAAACAAAAATCAAGTGGGTCTTTACGCTCTTTGACAGGATTTACACATAGTTTATGCAAACCTACAGCCTTTTTGATTTGACTTTGGGCGTAACCCACAAAAGGCATATATAGTTTTTTTGTTAGGAACATATCTTTATATTCCCTAATCTCTTTGAATATCGGATGCTCGTAAATAACGTGACTATCGTCAACAAAAAGTGACTCAAGCATAGTTGGATTCGATGTCCCTAACAGTTTGAAGTATTTTTGAAGTTCATATATTACATTATCGTGCTTGGGGTCACTGATTTCATCACAGTAATCCAAACCCAGCCCTAGAATGCTTGTAAACGGGGCATAATATACACCGCCAGTATCAACGTCACTATTAGCGTTATTCAATCCATATAGATGTGACCCTCTTACATATTTGTAAAGAAGTCCATTATTCTCATTTATATCGTCAAAAGTTAGTTTTGTCATTATCTTGTTTTGTTTACTGTTTTATAATGTTTCTTATCTTTATCAGTCAATATGCTTGTATTACGCCCGACGTGCCATTTTCCGCATTTAGGGCATTTGTAGGCAACAGCCTTATGTATCTGTTTGTGTTTGCAATTCATCATTCTGGCTACTTCGATGGCTTCTTTATCCGTATCGTAGGCTTTCTTTGGTATATAGACAGGGTTCCCTTCGTTATCCAAGTAGCCAAATTTCAAACACGGATTGTCTTTCATAAAGATAGTTTTTTTGAAGAAATCAAATCCCTCAATGCTAAGTACTTGTCAAATGGTTCATTATCCCAAATTTCTTTCACATACCGACTATATATTTCACTCATATTCATATCCCCACAATACCGAAGTCCATAACTATTTAATGATGGATATTTTTCTGCGTTCCAAATACGTTCGTCGGTAATGAAACAGAATGCCGTCATAATGCCATCCAAATCAGGTTCAGAGAATGGTGCAACTTTAATGTTCTGGAACTCCAAAGATTGCTTAAGACCTTGTAATCCATTTGATGTTCCACCATCAAGGATAATCATTGTCTTATCAATGCCAGCCCATTCATCATATTCTCTGCATAGTTCGATGTTTGCACCTAATACTTCATATTTCCTTATCAATTCTGAATATTCAACAACTGCATGTAGTGCCTGTATGCCTTTCTGCATAGGTGAAAGTTGTCTTAACACCATTGCATACATTCTTTTTTCAAGTCTGTTATCTTCCATTGTAATGTTATTTGTTTATTGAATAACGCAAAAAATTATGTTTTATTACTTAAACTATTATTTTTTATAGTTCAATTTTTTCTTCGCATTTGTTCTTATTATCAATCAGTTTTTCCATCGATTTAGTTATACAATGGCATGTTTTTTCCCAGCCTTTAATCGAATCTTGCATTTGTGCTATAGTTTGTTTATATTCGTCAATCTTTTTTTCCAACTTTATATTCTCTTCCTTCAAAAAAGTACATTCACGAGCAAAAATTTGACAAGCCTTATCATATCTAAATAAATCGCTTGTCATATCACTCGTTTGACTTCTGATAAAAAGTAAAAAACCTGCAAATAAAGACTCATCAAAGATTAGCAAAGGCTTTATCTCTTTTTCGGTTCTCTCATTATCAATTATAGGGGGTTCTGGTAACATTGTATAATAGTTATTTTCGAGCAATTTACATAATTCGCTCATAAGTGTTTTTATATCTTTGTCAACCATTTACTCACATTTTGAAACTAGATAAATGTTTTCATCACAAATGACTGCCTGTTTCAGTCCAAAACCATTTCCATATTTAGGGACATATCGCATACGTTCAATTCCATCATACTTTTTTAAGTCTTTCACTATCATCGGCATAAACATTGCGTCGTCCAACACAAGGCAATTATGTTTTTCATCATAAGTCTTTACAGACGGGTAAATAATTGAATTATCATTCAAATCTTTCTCGCCTTGTCCGTATGGATTACCCACCACACGTTCAATTAATGACGAACTTCCAATGAATACATAGACGTATTTTTTGTCCAAGGTTTTATCTTTTGAAATTTCTTGGACGAAATCCGTAATACTTACACGTCTAACACTGTGGTTTACTTCTTTGTTAAAACCAAAAAAGTTCAGAAAACAGTTAAATAATTTTCTCATTTTCTTAAATTGTTAAAGAAACGCTTAACTTCTTTTGAATTTTTCTTGTAAAAATTTGTGCCAACAACACCCAAGACACAACCAATAATAAAACTTACCATTTTTTTTACTATTTTAAAGGTTTAACTTATTATCGAATATACAACAATTTTACGTTTTTTTTGATATTTATGTATATAAAAATACTTATTGATGAGTGATACAGTGAAACTATATGTTAGAGGGTCAATTTGTCAGAGTAGTGAGATTATTAGAATGTTTAGAAAACTCGGGGCAAATAACATTATGAACTACAATTGTGCTGACCCAAAATGCCTTTACTTTATTAACAACAAAAACGAAATTGACTTCTTTTTGGAGGGTAGCAGTGGCTACCATATCTTGATAAACAGTGATTGGGAAGAGGTTAAACCACGAGAAACTAAGAAGACCAGGAAATTCCTTATTAGTGTTAAAGAGGGAACACAGGATTGTGATAATTGTAGTATAAAGAATTATTGTGGTGATAAGCATAAGGCTACTTGTGAGATAACTAAATCAATTTCTAATTTTTCATCATTGGAACTTGATGGCTCAACCGCTAATATAATTGATTGTACCGAACTTAAAAAACCACCTACAAGTGACATCTATTGGCCGTCAGACTATATCTAATTTACTACATGCTTCAAATTTGGGCTTTATAGTTCCTTACCGTTAATATATTTTAGAAGTGGTGTTTTTATTTGATTATTAAATTCATCTTCTGTAACTATATAAGAGCAACTTGAAACACCATTGGCATTTTTATATTTAATATCCAAATCATTGCTAGTTCTATCATACTTCACTCTAACAATTTCATTAATATTCCATATAGCACAATCAAGAGTATCAGATGTTCTGTTGAAGAAGTCAAAACTAATAAAAGATTTCATACAAATACCTCCTTAGTAAGTTTCCATTTATTTATCATACTCAGCCCAAACGGTTCATTGTTCATGTCATTTAGCAACTGGTTAATCTGTTCTTCATCAAAGTTTTTCAACTCTTTTACATCATCACTATTCTTCCAAGTTTCAGTTGTATCTTCGGTTGCTATAGGGATTCCGTTCACTGTTATCTGTTTGTCACTTATTACAATACCAAAATTGATATTGTTATTAGAGATACAATTAATAATAATTGCAACGAAGACCTTATCATCCAATGACTTCATCGCCTTAACGTCAACAATTCTATGCTTATTCATGTTCTGCGTCTTCCTTTAGTTCTTTTAAAATCGGCACATCCTGCTCGGTTTCATATATAGGGATTTCTTTAATGTCGTCAAAAAACACCGTCAATGGTATCAAATTAGTTTTGTTACTTTTTTCTTGAGCTGTAATAGTTGCCTCTTTCGCCTTTAACGCCAGTTCAGGAGTTGTAAATGCGGCTACGTCAGTCCCTATGGTGACTGTACCGTTCATCGTGTGTTGAGTTAGGACATATATGTATTTCATGTTACAAATTTTGATAAAGTTTATTTTTTTTCAATTTTTCAAAATAAAAATTTCCATCCCAACCATTAAACTGTATTATTCCATACTTTAAAGCAAGTTTGGCTTGAAAATTATCAGTACAAGTGTGTATAAGCGTATTTCCTATTAGCGACCTGAATCCCTCAATATCGTTTGTTCCTTTATAAAAATTACATTGTCGGCAAGCAGGCATTAGGTTGTCAAACTCGTTCATTGTACCTTCGGCTATCATATTATCGGCATCATCACCACCCTGTATCGCCACGGCGTGGTCAATCTGCATATCCTTATACTCAAGTTCACAACCACAATATGCACAACGTCCATCATACTTGCTATATATTCTTAATCTCTCTGACTTTGTTAATACTTTACGCTTTTTCCTTTGTTCACGTTGGTATTGTTTTTGCCTTTCTTCCGACTTACGCCTTTCCTCCTCACGAAGCCTAACAAATTCTTCGTGGCGTTCCCAGCGTTCAATATCTGGATTAGACGGTCTGTTCCCGATACTTCCCATTATTTGGTACTGCCTATTACATTTTGCAATTCAGACTTGGCTTCCTCTACAGTTGTTAGTTTTATCTTTTCAATGGAATAATCGGCTTGAGTCTTGTAAACATTCAAAACACTCTTTACAAACCAAGTACCGAATGTGTTCGCATCTTTCCAGGCCTTGAAATATTTGCTGCCGTAATTTTTTAATGGAAAATTTATACTCAAATTACTAGAATCTGGGAGAAAAGTTATATTTAGAACATAAAAAATGTCATCACCATACTCATGAGGCACTTCCTCGGTGTACTCAAAACGGTAACAGTCCAAAATCTGTATTGCCTTCCAGTTATTATACTGGAAAATATATCCATATTCATCTTCACCAATCTTAACCCCGTTTTCTGAGATAAACTCACCAACCCAAGCCTCCAAACGATAATCTTTCTGAGAAGTTGTTATTCTCGTCATCCAACGGTTCTGTTCTTCCAAAGTTAGCGATTTAACTCTTTTGGCAAAGCGTTCTTTGAAACGTTTCTCACGTTCCATTAACTTTCTCAAATCTTCAAGCGAAGCCTGTCCAGCAGGAGAATTAAACCATTCTTCGACAGTCATACCGCCTAAAAAAGCATATTTTTTTTGACCGTTATCCATTGATGTATGTTTTAAAGATTTAATAGTACTTTATTTCTTTCGACAATCAAACAACTACAGTTTAAACTATGGTTGTTAATGTCAGTTGGATTAGTTTTTAGTCTGAACATTTTCTTTATTTCAGATTCACTAAGTATGTCCACTGTGTTATCCATAAAACTTCCAGTTCTAGAAGTAGCTAAGATAGCATCTGGCGGAAAACTCTGCAAATATTCTATATATTCTTGTACTGTCATATCCTAATTGTTAGTTTCTTTGTTAATTTTCCAACTCCAATTGTTATTACTTAAAAATTTTATCGTGGCAAATGGGTATACAAGTACAGCCATAATTATAAATAACGGCCAAAATGCCGCATATAGTACACATATCCCTGGAAACGCATCACGATTAACATCAAAAAGAGTTTCATAAAAAGTATTATTCGTTATTTTATTAAATGATTTACAATTATCATTTAAGAAAACTGAAACACCTAGGACAACACATCCTATTAAAAGGTAAGCTATAATAATAATTATATTAATCAATTTTGCCATTTTGTGATATGTTTTATTTAATAATTTTCATCATCACTATAACGCAGAAACTTTTATTTTATTACACAACTTGCAAAATTTCTTCAATATTGGATTTAATTTTGTCTTGTGGAATCACACCTACAGTTTTACTCTTTACCTCTCCGTCTTTATAGTAGAACATTGTAGGTACATTGCGTACTCTCAATGACGCTACAACCTCACCATCTTCTTCTGAATCAAGGTTCAAGAACATAACTTTATCACTATATTCTTTTTTTACCTCTTCAAGGGTCTTGTCAAGTAGATGACAAGGCTGGCACCAAGTAGCACCAATCTTACAAACAACTGCTTTGTTGTTACTCAAAATATTCTGAAATTCTTCTAAATTCATATTATTATATTTATTATTTAAATTATTGCTGAATGTATTTTATTAAAGATTGTTTTGATATATCTGTTATTTTTACCAGTTCTTTAATATCGAACATATAAAAAAACCATGCTATACTACGGTATTCGTTGGAACGATTAACACAATATAACATCCAAAATTTGGCATGTTTAACCAACAAAGTGCCAGATGGATGTTTCTTTATTTTCTTTTTTGTTTTCCTAATCGACGACATTACGAAACTTTTTAAACATTTCTACTATTTATAAATAACTCTACATATTCGGAGTTAATTGAATATGAACTACGCAAGTAGTAGGTGACAATATGTCACATTTAAAAGTGATACGACGAAAATCACATTGCACTGCTGACAGTGCCATTGGATGTATCCAATGTGGTTAATAGGCATAACTTATTAACAAATACGTGTTCTTAAAATTGGTTAAGAACCCAGCGGTTTTAACCGTGGAAGTATGTCAGGCTTCTTCTATATAGTATACGTGATAGAATGTACTGGTATCATACGGGTCTGCTGGACTATGAGAAGTATACCAAACGTGATACATTTTATCGTCCTGTATTTTTTCTCGTACGCCTTTGGGGAAACTCCACGTTGTTTCCCCGGCATGGTACTGCCTATCTTTCATTTCACTTCCAAAAAATGTATGACAAGGAATATCAGAAAATTCTAAAATACCTTGCAAAACGTTTCTAACTTCTTCGTCAGTCGGCTTCGGCATTAAGATAGTCCTTTCTTCCTTTTTAATTCCCTTGCGTTTGTTGACATCCTTGTCAGTACCATTGGCAATGTCCTCTTTTACCTTTGCCAGCCTATCCTTAGAAAACTGTATCTGGGCTTCAGACAGTTCACAGCCAATACACATCATAGTATCGTTTTGGCAAAATTTCTCACACGCCACGGCTGTTGTGCCAGTTCCCATAAACGGGTCAAATACTGTGGTGTTCTCGTTAGCATATATGTCCAACAACTGTAGACATAAATCGCTTGAATAGGTCGCCTTGTTAATCTTACAAGTACCGTCGTTGTTTGCTGCTTCAATGAAGTTGAACACGTTCTCATAATACTTTTGTCCAGTACGTGATATCGACTTGACCTTTTTGTTGATGTTGAACGTCTTAAATTCGTCCTTTCGACATAGTACAAATACAAACTCGGTAATGCGGGTAAGTTTGTTGCCCACATTGTTAGGCAAAGCCGATTTCTTCTTCCAAATGATACAGTCGGCAATCATAAAGTTGGTGCGTTTAATAATGTCTCCAACAACCAGCCATAAGGCATTCGGATATTCAGAACCATATGAAATATTGTAAAGCACGACACCATTAGGCGTTAACACTTGGTCAAAATGATTAAATATGTCGACAGTCCAATCACAGTATTCCTGTTCGGTCATCTTGTCAAGGCAGATGTCATATCGACAATTGAGATTGTTCATCGCGGCTTCAGTCTTAACCGTACTGCGTGAAGTTCCGTATGGTGGCGATGTCAGTACAAGGTCTACTTTGAAACCTTTTTGAGCCATCCTGTCCATATTGACTATACAGTCTTCATTGTAAAAATACACCCTCGCCATATAGTTTAATAGTTATAGATGTTAATAAAAGATAGTTGGTCGTTGTTTTCAGCACTAGAAGTGGGATTAGACTGAATTTCCTTAATTTCTTCAAATGTTTTCAATTCGTCCATTGGTATTTTAATATATGATGCTGGTTTATAATCTTTTTTAGTGATAATCTCATTGGCTTTTTCCAAAAGGTACTGATTCGTCTTTTTCTGATTGAGTTTGTCTGTATTATTCATTTTATTTTAATTAATGTTATCATTTTTTTTCTTCAATTCTACTCCAAGCAATGATTTTACCTACTTCTCTATAGGTATACCAATCATCGTGAAGTGCTTGTACTTTGTCGTATACAGTACGCTGAGAAACTTCTTCATTGTCCTCGAAATCTATTTCTTCAGAGTCGAGTTCTTTATTACCGTCTTGGTACTTGAATGTTACATAATATGATTTCATGTTGTTATTCCTCTATTTTTTCTGGTTCTAAATATATACTAACGTCTTCATCCGATAACATTTCACGGACGGTGTTATTTATAATCTTTTCCAGTTGTAGTACCACTGAATACCGACAGCGTGAAATGTGTACATTCCCCACTAACATATTATCATCGTTCATCACAATTTCACCAACAAGTTTGATAGATGGCACATCTAGAATGTTAACAAATACTTTTCTGATACGAAACTTTATTTGCTCAATCTTATCAAACATATTTAAGTCAGCCAATATGGATACGTCAGCCACTAATCTATAAGTATATGTTACCATCTTTTAAATTGTTATGTTTCCAAAAGTTTTAGCATAAACAGCCTTAATAGCATTTTTTCCATTATCATCCAGTTGCCGTGTACCAATCCCAGCAAAATTATGGGTGAGAACTGGTGTCTCTGAAAAGTCCCATTTTCCGTTTTCGTTTCTAAACCAACGTTTACGCTGCTGGTCAAACAAGTTCACTGGTTTTCCATCGTCGATAGCCATTTGTACAGCCCATCCAGTGCCACCAGCCACTTGTTTGTTCTTAACAAACCCAATTGCAAATATCTCGTCCGAATTGTCTACTTGAGTGTAATCCCTTGCAAGTAGATTCATATATTTTTCAGGTCTTCTATGCAATGTCTCATTTGCCTTTAAGACGTGTTTCTTACCCTTTTCAAATTCCTCTCTACTAATTTCATGGTTTCCATTTTCTGAACGTGTTCCACGCCAATAATGTTCAGATACCACGCCATACATACCGCCGATTTCACCCCAATAGGTATCACTACCTACAGCACCGCCAGAATGGTTCACATATTCAGTTTCGCCAAACATTGAAACCAACATTTTATACCATTCTTCGGAAAACCAAATATTGTTTGGAACGGGCATACAGATGAACATCTTCAACATTTCTGAACCTGTATACCCATTCAAAGACTTTTCATCGAATTTAGTACGGTAGGCAACTTTAAAGGATTCGTCAGGATGTGCCCTAGCCACGTCATACAGTTTGGCAATGTTTTTGACTATATCCTCCTTACAAATACTTCTGTCCCCAGGAATACGCAAGTCCTTTGTCGGTAGGGCATAAGAACTACCTTGTAATCCCTCACCTACACCATATATAGCACCAAATTTTTCACGAGCAACCTTTGCAGAACCAGCACCGTGCCGTCCTTCTGGGTTACTACCGAATACAAATATTGTACCGTCCTCTGGAATTATATTACCTGTATAATACCTCATATCAATTTTTTAATCTTTTCAATGTGTTCTCCAAAAGTGCGATAATACCATCAACACCCTCTTTAGTTGTCACCTTAAAAGTATTGGGGTTTACTGTCGTGATAGGAATTGACTTCAAACTGTCAGTGACATTACCCATATCGGCAAGCGTAGCAGCCATCTTTGCAATCTGGGTGGCATAAAAAGCAGCCATAAAACTCTTAATGGTACTGCACTTTAAACTATCAGAACTATCGTCCTCATACATTTTAATAAAACTGTACTTACCTACGATAAGTTGATTGCCGCAAATTTTTGTAAACTTAGCCCCCAACTCACCGTTACTAACGCCTGAAAGATTATCACCAAACCCGTCTATATCAGTGAATCCACATTTCTTCAAAGTGGAATCAATCCTCAAATCTGTGACAAACTCTTTATTGTATACTGGACAATATGTGTTAGCGTCAAACTCAAGAGTTTTGTTGTACTCCTCAACTTTTTGCATAAGGCAATCAATTGGTGTTTTGGTATGGTTCTCGCCATTCCAAATAAGTTTACCATCTTTTATATTGAGGGTCGTAACATATGAACCCCCATTCCAGACATAAATCTCACCAGGATTGCCATCCTTACAATTGTATCCAATCTCTGATAATTTAGTTTTCAAATCTTTTTTCGTCATAATAGTATTATTTTGAAATTAAACACACATATAACGTAAAAATCATATTTTTATTACACGGTAGCAATATTTTTCATTTAAAATGTCAAATTAAACGAAGTTATGGTTAGTTTATTATCAACTGGGTCGATATAACCAAGAGGCATTATCTGCATCATATTTTGGATACCGTCATTTAACATACTTGCAACAATTTTACCTTGCATAAGGTTTTTATCTATCTCAGTATTTAACAAATATCCTTCATCAGTTACTTCAAAACCATTTATTCTGCCACATATATCCATTATAGGGACTTCTAATGCATTAATGGTATTAGGCTCAGAAACTCGTAAATTTTTAAACTCTTCTTTGTTATTTTCAAAATATTCATTAAGTGCCTTATCAAAGGTTTCCTTACTTATCTTTAAACCGTTAGAATTAATTTTATCTAATCCAACAATCGGTATTTTAACGACAACGTTTTCCATAACATTTAATCTTTTTCATTATACCATTTGCCAACTGTCAAATACGGTGATTTAAATATATTGTTGGCTTCAACTTTCACCCCAGTAATAGCATATATAGCCTCCATATCACCCTTTGATATTAATTCTCCAGTCCTAAAAACATATTCCTTATTGTCGTTATAACCGATAGACAAATGAAATGGTAGCACTCGAATTAACGTCATTAATTCATCATTGTCATAATTTTTAGGTGTGAAGAAATAATCCTTTTTATTAACTAATTGAACGTATTCGTATTGAGGATTTCTGTTACGATAAGCCGTCAATATCCGCATGGTTTCATCGTCCTTGACAATAATATTCTTACCGTATTTTTCAGCCAATGTGAATATGTTTTTTAAATAAAAATCATCATCGTTGATACCTTTAACAATACCATCGTGTTGTATAGCACATTCGTAATTTAATTGTGACAAGTATTCTAGATTGTTTTCTAATATGTGCATCGTACCTCTATTATATGAGGGATTGCCAAAATATGAGAGTACAACGGCAATGTTAATACCGTCCCATCTTTTTTCAAAAATCCGTCTGCCAGACACAGAATCAATATCGCCTTTTGTTTGTATGACTACAATCCCTTTGTGTCCAACCTCTTGTAGTGAATCCAACATTTGAATAGTATCTTCACTGTAATAGATAGGGTCTCCATATAACCCATTAACAATAACGGGAATATCAACTAAAAAGGGATGATAATCAGAAGGAAGTATAACATTTTGCCCAAACGTTGATTTATAAGGGCAAATTAAACACGAATAGCATTTTTCGTATAGTTTCGACAAGTTATAACAACCGTCGGTAATAAGTGGTGAATTCATTTTTAATATTAATTAAATTTTTATGTAAAGACTTTCGTAGACAACAGCATCCTTTTCAGACTTAAGCCGTTTAAACGAACTGTTACCTGATTTAATGTAATAATGTTCATTGTACAAATCTCGTGGTATGTCTACAGTCATATCGTCATTTCCCGACGTACCATCATAACTAAACACATATCCACTTTCAAATCCTCTCAAAAAATTAAAAAAATCATCTTGAGAAAATCCAGACTGATACATACCAGACGTATTAGCATATGGCGGGTCGAAATAAAAAAACGAATAACTTGGTAAAGAACCAACGATATAGGCTTCACTCACATTCCTATAATCGCAACACTGAAAACATACGTCATTACGATTGAAAGCCTCACTCCAATCTTTAAGGATTTCTCCAAATGCAGACGGTTTAATACCGTCACGATTCAGATGATAGGGGGAATTAAATTCTCCCTTGGAGTTATACCTTATCAGTCCGTTATAGCACAGCCTATCAAGTACGATAAAGTCAAACGGGCTTCCTTCCTCGTTAAATCTCTCCCTTAGTTTGTTATAAAACGACTTCTTCTCTTCAATATTGTCAATCTTTTTCAAAGCCTCCCACATCATAGTGTAGAAAGCCAACACGGATTTATAGTCATATTTTATCAGTGACAACGCTTTTATTAAATGTGGGTTGGAATCACTCAAACAGTACTTACCGACTCTGTGTTCAGTACTTTCCATCAACGCCCTTGCAACAGAACATCCACCACAAAAAGGCTCATAATAGACACTGATTTCCTTTGGAAAATGCTTTATTATCTCACTTGCTTGGGAACGCTTGCTCCCTGACCACTTTATGACAGGCTTCGGTGATTTCATACACGATATAAATCAATAGTTACACACATACACTTCGTCAGTACCGTCCACATTCTTATCAAGGGCGTGATAATTACAATTGGAATATGTCATATTCAAATGGTGGACATTGTATTTCTTAGCCCATTCGATAAGTATGTCATTTGTCTTTCCTTTGTTCATCATCACATTTGACAGCCCAAATTTGACACCTTTAGCATTCAATGTGTCCAAAAGGGCATATAGGTCATGTTCATCGTTTTCTCCCCATCCACCCTTTTCATTGTAGGTCGCACAAGTAATGAGGTACGGAGGGTCGCAATATACGAAATCACCACTGCCAAGTTTATCTATTTTAATGTCCCTAAAACTATTGTTAGTGAAAACCACATTATCACCAGAAATTATCTTGTGAAACTCAATGAGATTCCTCTTAATATTTTTATTAAAATAACTCCTATTCTTACCAAACGGCATATTGTACTCACTATTCCTATTAAACCTAATCTGATGGTTGAAACTGTAGCAAATAAGGATGAACAAATCAAGAGGGTCTTTGCTGCTGTGATTATAATAGTCCCTAAAGGCATTGTATCCTTCAGCGTTGTCAATTGTAAGATTGAATTTATTTACAACCTCATCAATATGACTCAACACCTGTTCAATACCCATATTCTTTATTTCATTATAAAAATCAACTAAATTATTATCCAAATCATTTGCAATAATTCTATTAGCCGACACGTTGATTGAAATATCACAACCACCACAGAACAAATCGACAAAAGTCCTGATATTTTTTGGAAATAGTGGAACTAACTGTGGTAGTAACTTATGTTTTCCACCTGTATAATTCATAGGCGACTTCCTAAACTTACCTTTTTCAATATCTTTTACAACCTTTGTCATATCCTCAATTTCGTCTTTTGAGGCATTCACCGTCCCTGATAAATCACTTTTTATTATACTTTGCAATTGTTCTTCGGTTATTAGGATTTTTCTCATTATAGATTATTGTTTATTAGTATAATTATATTAATAATCAATAATCAATAATCAGTCTTAGCATCGGCAATGCTTCCCATACAATGCCTAGACAAATCTTCCTTAAATTTTTCTGTTGGATTTTCAACAGTGTATGCGTGACTTCCGTTAAAGAATACATGGTATTTGCCGTTACTTGTCTTAACAACATGAGTCCACGCAGGAGTCATCGAACTACCTCCCCATCCACCAAACCCAAGGGCTGTACTTCCCCACACTTGTTCGAATACATATACATCTGTCGTTTCGTCACTTGACAGATGTTCCATTGCATTATTTACTTTTATTGTTGCTATTGCTAATTCGGTTAGTTGGCTATACATAAACTTTTTCATTGTATTCATTCCGATTAAAAATTGATGTATTTTTTTAATACACATTTAAAAATGGTAGCTTGATGGATATCAGCAAGACCGGCAATTAGATTTTTATCGACATAGTAGTCCTCATGAAAATGAATTTTTAAATTTGTATCAATCAGTAAAGTATATAACGTGTTACTTGTTCCATAATAGCCTTGATAATCCAAAACCGAACCATCTTTTAAAGAACCATCTTTTAAAACGACAATATCGCCACGTTTATATTCAATTGAATTAGTAAGTTTATCTGTAAAACCTATAACTGGATTAAGAAAATAATAGTCTCTCAATCCTTCTTCAGGAATACCAACATCGTATTTGTAAATATCAATGTCAATAATTCTCAAACCGTTGGCTTCTGCGATATATCTTTCACAAGTAGCACCTTTTGAATCTCTCCAATCTGGCATAAAATAGACGGCGATACATTGTTTCATCACATCCACACAAATATCCATACACGTGTACCAATCCCAATCATCCTTACAAAGGTCTGTAGGCGTAATTATTTGGTATTCGTCTGGAATCATACTTTTAAGCCACTCGCGACACTCATCAAAATTCTTACGATAGACTTCTGGCTCAAGTCCAGTGATTTTACCAGAAAGATATACAAAATTTCTTTTTCCTTTTTCCAAACGGTCTTTTAAATCAATTTTCATAGTGATTCGTTTAAATATTCATCGTCAATTACGTGTTTTTTTTCTCCTGATTTCTTTTCGCTATATGCCGCACCCACGATTAACAGAACCGTGACAACAAGCCAAAAAACTAAAGATGTTGCGTTAGTCATTTTCTCTATATTTTATTTATTATATATTTAAACTAATGTGTTTTTTCAAAATATCAAACATTTCAGATATTTCGATTAAACTGTTATTTGGGGTTAAACCTTCATCAACTTGACACTTAAACATTTTCCAATATTTCATCGGATAGTTCACCGAAACAGGTTTATTCATCGGAAGCGACATTTGAACTGTGAATGTACCGTCGTCATTCTTGTTCTTTTTAACATTATAAATCTCTCTTAGATTATCATCCATATCGCTAATCCAAACAGCGTGATACATCACCAATAATTTGGATAACTGCATATTTTTGTTTTCAAGTGATAGTATGTGACTATAAACGTCATCAGCCATTTTGTCCATTATGAAAATATTAACTACATTATTTTTCCTGAAATGTCTTCCACATACATTTCACCGTTTTTAGCACAATTTATTAATAACTTTGCGGCCGCATAGATTGGATACTCACTGTACACAACAAACGGGCTAGCATCTGGAGCATCCTTATATTGGGCAAAGTAAAATGGGGCATCCTTCCACAGTATAAGACCATGATAGTCAGGATGCCATTCTGACAATTTGTAGAATAATTCGGGTAATGTATATGTTGGCATTATATTATCAATAGAATCCTTAAAATCTTCCTTCAATTTCAAATCATCTTCTGTTATATAAGTAGTGCCGTCAATATCGACAAGCCAATATTTGTTGTCTTTTATCTCAATACCACTTTCCTGTAACTTATTAACCCACGTTTTGTTAAGGAAATCTTGTTCAGTTTTGTTATTCAGTCTTAACATAGTTATTTATTATTTTTTTTTTCTATAACTTCCCTAATGTAAGCATCGACTTTTTTCCTACTGAGCTGGATAAACAGGTTCTTGCCATCTTTGTTTTTGAATACTTTGACAACATATGGTTTACCTCTATACCAGCCACTTTTTTGTTCTTTGGAAACTTTTTTACGGAAATCTCTTAACCTTTCCAGATTATCTCCGAAACAGGTTTTGAAATAAAATCTTTCGTAATTATTCAAACCAACCTCTTTCATAATTACAAATATACAGCTTCATAGTTATTCAATGTTTGTTTATTATAATTTTCTCACCACAGAAAGGGCAATATACATAATCTCCCCGAACGGTTTTAGTTAAACCTGGTAAAAACAAATCTTCTAAACCAACAACACCATAATATATTTTATCGTTTTTATCAAGTGTTATTTTGGCTCCACATCTATCACAGCTATAAATCTTATCTGGTGTTTGTACTACTTTCATAATTTCAAATATACAACATTATTTTACAAGTATTGCATAACTTGGTTCTTCCAGTTCAAAGGTATCATTATAGTAGTTTGAAATACTGCCGCCATTTCCATTAACAAGCAATAGTGCCAATACCATAAACTTTTCATTGTCAACTTTTTTAGTGACCAATACCTGACCTTCTTCAACCCAATCATAGTAATGTGTATAAGGGTCAATACTAAATACATAAGTGTCATTGTACTTAGCGGTCAAATCATATTTATATCCTTTATATTCAACTTTCATGTCTCTATAACGTAAAAAACTATTTTTTATTACTAATATTTATATAAAATGGCTGAATATGAAAATTAACGAAAACAGATTGAGACAGATAATACATGAAGTGATTGATGAACTCGAACTATATCACGGTTCTCCGAAGGCAGATTCATTTGACCATTTCGATATTGCATATCTTTCAAGTGGTTGGGGAGAACAATCGTTTGGATATGGCTTTTATTTGACATCCAGTGAAGTAACTGCCAAAGGCTATGCTGGTGGGGGTTGGGTATACAAAGTTGAAGTGCCTGAAGGTAAATACTTATCATATCGGTCTATATCTAATAGGGAAAAGGAACGTATCGCAAGAGAATTTTTCAGATATTACACACAGGAATATGATTATGGCAGAGAAGCCTACCCAGATGAAGAAAGTCGGCAAGATTTTTGGAATGAAGAATGCCGCTATCTTCTAGAATGCCACGATGGGGGTGATATGTATGGTACGATATCTTCATTGATTGGTAATGATAAAGACACTAGTGAATTTTTTTACAAACTTGGATATAAAGGTATTAAGTTTCCTGGAACTAATGGCGAAACAGGTGAAAAGTTTACAAATTATGTTATTTTCAATGATAAAGACATAAAAATCATCGACAAATATCGTAGATAATCAAATCACTCAAACTGTTTTTTATTCTTTGAAAGTTTTTCAAGTGCCCCTTTCAAAATAGTATCTATTTCAGGCTTTGTACATCCCAATACAACTGATATAGTACTATTAGAAACCTCATTACCGTAGAAGCCATACTTACATTTTACAACATACCGTTCCATTGGTGCCAGACACGTGTTAATAAACGAATTTACATTCTCACTTATCATAGATAGGTTTAGCCTATCATCAAAGGGGTCGATTTCACCATACTGTCTCTTAATATTATCCTCGTCATCATCGTCCGTATCCATCATTGATTCGATGGGGATTTTCGCCAAATCACGCCTATCACGTATCTTTACACCGTTTTCCTGATATAGTTCTAATAGTTCGTCAATATTTGGCTCACGTCCGTTTTTATCTACAAATTCTTTTGTTAATTTATCTGTTTTTGTCTTAGAAACACGCTCTCTGTTCTTTGTCTTTATAAGCACATTGTCTTTCAGAAAAGCCATTTGATACTTGACAATATAGGCAGCAGCATGTCTTAAAAAACTTGCCCCGACCTTTGGGTCAAAAGTTTCAAAAGACTCCAATAAACCCCTATTGCCCTCACAAATAAAATCGTTAATGTCCATTTCCACAGGGCACAGCCGTTTTGCACTCGCCAAAATATACCTTTGATTGTGTAGCACTAATTTATCCCTAGCCCTCTGTGCCGTAATACCGCCTTTCGACAAATCTTCTATTATGGCGTTTTGCTCTTCTTTACTTAACGGTTTGTATTTACTTATATCCTTTAAATACCTATTTAGGTTTTCATTATCATTATCTAAAAACCTAACTTGGGTGCTTCCAAATTTATAAGTAAAAGAATTATCTATTTTATGTCTGCCCATATATCTATGTATGTGTGGTTACTTTTTCTTTTTGAGTATAACGATGCTTTTAGAACCCTCGTCCCTAGGCATACTTTCTGGTACGGCTACATCCTCAACCATTAATATGAACTCATATAGACATTTTTTTGACTCTTCACGTCTGGCCAACTCCCTACCTCTCATTGTAAGGACTACCTTAACTTTGTTGCCATCAGCCACGAATTCCTTGGCTTTACGAGCCTTAATTTCAAGGTCGTGCTTACCAATGTTAGAAGATAGTTGGACTTCCTTTAATTCTATTTTATTTTGTTTGCTTTCCTTTTCCTTTTTCTTCTCCTTGTAGAGCCATTTATCGTAATCGTCAATCCTAAGTATCGGAGGTTTCTGATATGGATTAATTTCTATAATATCAAGGTTCAAACTGTCAGCCAGTTTCTTAGCATCGTACATCATCATAACCTCACTGACGTACTCCAATTTGTATTTAATATCCGATTCAACGTAGTTTGTCGGATAAGCAACCCTAACTTCATAGTTTCCTCTAAGTTCGTCGTTAATTCGAGGCTCTTTAAAAGTTTGTTTATCTTTTTTCAATTTGTATGTATTATTTAGTTTTTATTTTACCATCTTAGGTATAATTTATCTAGAAATTCCTTTTTATGCGATAGTAACTCCTCATATTTCTTTGGGTCGCTTTTCCTATACACATTCCAAGTACTCAATATTTTGCCAATCTCTATCCGTTTGGGAATTTGCACATAGTCATAAACCGTAAGATTGATTTTATTTGAATACTTGTTTAGTAATTCAAGACACCTATCCTTGTCACCATTTCCATCAAACAGACTGGTACCTACAATTGTTGTCGCCACATTCTTGCCTTGAAATTCCGCTTCAGCCGTGGCAAGGCAGTTTTCCAAAGCCTCATAATTCAGGAAATCACGTTTGCGGTGTGGATAGCCACAAATATACATAAGCGAAACAATCAAACCGTTCTCAATATTCACCGTAACCCTTTTGCCATACTTACGTCTGTCGGCATAGGGCGTACTGTTATTTGCCACAAGAAGTTCTGGATATTTTACACTCATCTTACACTGAAATCCCTGCGTCAGCAAATTGTAGATACTTGTCCCAACTAAGATGACATCGTATTTATCAGTGTCCCATATGAGGTCTTTTCCTGTAATAATTTCCATATATGTATAAATATCACAAACGGTCTAATTCGCGATTGACGATAGTGTCTATATCACCTTCACCGCCAAAATACCACCAAAGCCAAGCAAATTGAATGAAATAATGGTTGTCACCGCACAATGTAACCCACTTAATCCTAATGGCAGGCAAAAGATAAAAAGTTTTATTGTTTTTCCCAAACTTTACCATAATCCTTGGATGAAATATCATCAATTATATTTGCTAAATTATCTAACGAATCTTTTTTTAGCGACAATTTAACAAGTTCGGAATTAACCTCTGAACGTTTCTTGTCTGCTGTTTTCATTAAAAGACGAATCTTATCTTTTTTATATTCATATTCAGTTTTGCCTAACTCTAGATAGAAAATATTTCTACTTAAAATATCTTTATCTAATATGTGAAGTGCATATTGAAGCCTATTTCTTGTTGGGAATATCATATAGTTAGACATATCATAATTCTCTGGATTTATTTTCTCTAATAAATCCTCAGTTAGCCCACACTCATACAGTACATCATCAATCAGTACATCATCAATGTTTTCTCGGTCTTTACTACTTAACATATCAACTACCTCGCGTCCCCACTGCATCCTTTTGTTGTATTCTTCTGCAAATGTTTCAATATCCATCGCTTCACCCATAATCGCTTTATAAAACGGTATATGGGCTGGATGGGTGAGGGGTTCAAGTTCAGTCCATTCCATCCAACAATAACGGTCGATTTCTGGGGTCACACCGTCCTCAATTAGGTTTGAGAAACACTTAGATGGGTCTATATCTGGATAATGAATACCAAATGCAGCAACCTTTTTTGTTTTGTTCTGTTGCACTATACCAAGATATATAAGGTCTTCTCTTTTCGCACTAAGGTCTACACCTGATTCCTCTTTGAACTCGCGTAATGCTGTTTCAATTTCGTCTTCATCACCTTCGCTTCCACCTTTAAGAAATGACCACCATTCACGGGACCAACCACCTGGATGTCCAACAAAGAAATAATATTTTCTATCCACAATTTTATAGGGAATTATCCCAACACTCTTTTTCATTTCTTGAAATTTTTAGAAGTTTTTAAATTCTCTAATATTTTAGTTTCGTCTTTGGATATAGTTTTAGGCATAACTTGGTCAATAAATACAACCAAATCACCATAGTGCTTTCCATTTTCAATAGGCATACCTTTATTGTCTAACACAATTTTGTCGTTATGCTTTGTGCCTTGCGGTATCTTAATTCTTACCTTAGAACCGTCAATACAACTAATTTCTTTCTCACAACCAAGTATGCAGTCAATAACTCCGACACTTGTCTTACACCCTAAATCATATGAATTTGGTAGTGGTACAAATATGTCATGCTTTTTCAATACAAACATAACAATCAAATCACCAGGTGTACCCTCACCATTGGCAGGCATATTACCCATTCCAGGTATTGCCATTCTTTCACCACTTGAAACACCCTTTGGTATCTCTATTTGTAAAGTCTCAGATATAGTTTCCAAACCAGTTCCTTTACAGTGATTACAGGGTTTAGATATTGTTTTACCAGTACCGTTACAATATGGGCAAGGCGTAATTTGTTCAACATATTGCCACGGACTTCTTTGTTGTCTGTTCATAATCATACCAGTGCCATTACAATGTGGACAGGTTTCAGCCACACCGTCTTTTGAACCCGTACCGTTACAATGATGGCATTTTACTTGGCGGTTATATTTGTATGTCTTTTTCGCACCGTTATACGAATCCTCCAAAGTACACTCTATTCGGATATTTACGTCAGAACCTTTGACATTCTGTCTTGTGTTAAATCCAAAGCCACTACCACCATGCATATGCTCAAATATATCTCCCATACCAAAGCCACCACCGTGCATATGCTTGAATAGATTTTCCATATCGTCCATATTTTCAAACCCACTAAAACCGTCACCATTGCCATTGACTGTGCCAAAAGTATCGTATTCTTGGCGTTTTTTGGGGTCTGACAACACACTGTAAGCCTCGTTAATTTCTTGGAATTTCTTAGTCGCGGAATCAACTTCCTCCTTACTTTTTCCTTGTTGCTTATCAGGATGATATTTTAAAGCCAATTTACGAAACGCTTTTTGTATTTCTTCTTGTGAAGCGTTCCTATTAACTTCTAATATTTTGTAATAATCTGCCATCTTAAAAGTTTTTAAGAAAGCCCTCCCACCCTAAGACAGGAGGGCTATTTAATTGTTGTTTAGTCGTTAGATTTCACCTCTTCAAAGTTGATATCGTCAGAAGTTGACTGAGCCCCAGGTTGTCCCCCGTTACCCATATTCTTGAACATATCACCGAACTGTTGGGTAGCATCGGCATTGTTGCCATACATCTTGGCACTGATTTCAAACATACGGGACTGAACCTCTTTTTCAAGGGTTTCAAAATTGTTGAAATTCTTATCCTCTTTCATTTTGTTCAGTTCGTCCTTCTTCCCATTGAAATAGGTCTTGTCTTCCTCGGTCAGTTTGTCACCAGCGTTCTCAACAATCTGCTCAATCGAATAGATTAGTGCTTCACACTTGTTAGCCTTTTCAAGATTTTCTTTGGCTTTGGCATCCTCGGCAGCAAACTTTTCAGCGTCAGCCTTCATACGGTTCACCTCTTCATCAGAAAGTGTACCCTTAGACTCAATGGTCACGTTTTGTGACTTACCAGTGGCTTGGTCTTTGGCCGAAACCGTGAGAATGCCGTTGGCGTTGATGTCAAAAGTAACCTCAATCTTAGGCACACCCTTACGAGCAGGCATAATACCTTCAAGGTTGAACATTCCAATCGTTTTGTTGTCTTTCGCCATTGGACGGCAACCCTGCAATACGTGGATAGTCACAGCACTCTGATTGTCCTGTGCGGTGGTGAATACCTCAGTATGCTTTGCAGGAATGGTCGTGTTGGCTTCAATCAGATTGGTCATAACCCCACCAAGGGTTTCAATACCAAGGTTAAGAGGAGTTACGTCAAGCAGCAGAATATCGGCAGCACCCTCACCACCAACGATAATATTGGCTTGAATTGCTGCGCCAATAGCCACGGCTTCGTCTGGGTTCACACTCTTATTAAGTTCGACATTGAACTCTTTAGAAAGGGCTTCCTGAATTGCCAACGAACGTGACTGTCCACCCACAAGAAGAATTGAATCAATCTGTTTATATTCGATTTTAGCAGCCTTAACAGCCTCTTTAGCACAGTTGATAATACGCTCAACAAGCCCACTTGTCAAAGAATCCATTTTGGCTCGATTAAGTGTCTCAACAAAATGCACCGGCACCGAATCAACAATTGTGATATACGGCAGATTGATTTCAGTTGACAAACTGGTGGACAATTCTTTCTTAGCCTTTTCGGAGGCTTCCATTACACGCTGCATAGCCTGGGCATCCTTTGAAATGTCCACACCGTGCATTTCTTTACATCTGTCAACAACCCAGCCAGCAATAGCGTTATCGAAGTCAGCACCACCAAGGAAAACATCTCCCTTAGAAGCCTTAATTTCAACAACCCCATTGGCAACATCGCAAACACTGAAGTCAGTAGTACCTTGACCAATATCTGCGACAAGGATAATTTTACCGTTGTCGTCAGTCTTAATGTTGGCAGCAAGGACGGCTGCGGTCGGCTCATTGATAATACGAAGTACGTGGAGTCCACAAGCCTCACCAGCCTGTTTAGTTGCCTCACGAGCAGCACTGTCAAACCAGGCAGGGCAAGTGATAACAGCATCCTTTACTTCCTCGCCAATATAATCTTCAGCGGTCTTCTTCATTTTGGCAAGAATGAAAGACGTGATTTCTTCTGGAGAATACTTTTTGCCATTCATTATTACTCGCGGATTTCCGCTTTCATTTACGACTTCATAAGTCATTTTCTTAGCAATGTCTGAAGCCTTTTCATATGTCGAGCCCATAAAACGTTTGATGTTGTAGATTGTGTCTTTGGGATTTACAACTTGCTGTCGTTTTGCTGGGCTACCGACTTTGCGTTCCCCATCCTTTGTTACTGTTACCACAGAAGGCGTTGTACGCTCACCCTCTGCGTTTGTGATTACAACGGGCTGTCCATGTTCAATGGTTGCAACGGCTGAATTGCCCGTTCCACAGTCGATTCCAATTACTTTACTCATAGTTACTTACAATTTTTAAATTTTATTTTTATTTGCTTACATTCTTACATATTTCGTGCCAATTCCAAACATACTGACAAAATGTCAGTCTTCAAATTCTTCGTCAGTATTCAGTGGTCTGTATGCCACGACTCTTGACCTGTCATGATAGGGTTTAATGATTCCAATGTTCCAATTAGTCACTTCAATTAAAGCGTTATCGTCACTTACTATCATCCATTTATTATCTTTTACATAGTTCAAACAACTATAAAGCCCGTTTACACCACAGCGAACAGTAACATAGTTACCATCTTCCAATATGGGTCTGCCTTGATGATACGGTTTGAAACCTTTAAAAAATCCCTCACCGTGAAAATCGACGATACTCTTTTCAAAACTTTTATACCATTCTAATGCAACACTAAGCAATACACTCTCTGTTGGAGTGTTTTGTTTTTCTTCAACAGTCAAATTTCGATATGCAATAGTTGTTGAACCATCGGCGACTTCGGCTAGCCACTTGTTATCTCTCATGCTATTAATTATAGTGTATATACCGCTTAGTCCACACCTAATGGTTACATACTCACCATCTGGAAGATTCATACCATCAACAAACGGTTCGAACCAACTGAAAAAATTTGAGGAAATTTCATGAAAACACACTATTTCCTTGTGAAAGCCCGTAGCCCAATCGAAACGTCTTTTTAATTTTTCCATTTTATCTTTATTTTTGCCTATAACGTAAAAAAATGTGTTTTATTACATGCTTTTTACAAAATCATAATATTTATTATATAACAAACTTTCTTAAAAATGTGCGGATGTAAATCATATAAACAACACAAAGGTATAAGGCAACCTTTTAAACAGACTAAAAGGCGTAAGGTGCAACATATTGACAGCACTGGGCATATTACATTTAAAACTTCGAAAAAAATAACCGAAAAATATATCAATGCAAATGTGTAACTGCACCAGAAAAAAACTTACACCTAACATCAGAAAGACAAAGACGGTTGTCAAACATTCTCAAAATAGGATGGAAAAAAATATCAAGCCTACCAGGAGAATAATTAGAAGGACAAGCCGTTAAGACTGTCCTTCCTTTTTTTTCAACCATTCCCGTCTTTCTTCCCATAATCTACGGTACGTCTCATTGATTTGTTCAACAATTTCTTCAGAAAAAGTCTCCATTGAACTAAGTTCCTTATTGTATTGTTGGTTTAGGAAGTCTTTGAATTCTCCTTCGCCATTGCTTTCATCTCGTAATTCCATAGTACTTGTCTTAGTTTACAATCAAAAATCTCCATAAATTCGATTAAACGAAATATATTTGAGTTTTCCAGATAGGATTCTTCCACTATATCAGTGATATCCTCTTTCAACTCATCCGTGTCAACTTCTATCTTCATACTGAATTGGACTTCTTTGACTGTTTTTCAAGTTTCTCCTCTTTCTTCTTTTCCTCAATCTGTCTGAAAGCCATCCTTTCTGTTTCGTATGCCTTTACGAGGTCTTGACCCATATTCTGGTATCCATCAAGAGTAAAGGCAATCTGAGGCTTCTCAATCTTGATTTTCATACTAGCCGTGTTGTCATTAAGGACGATGTTCACAGTATTGAGAACATCTTTTACGATTAGTTTCCTCAAATCAGTTGAGTTTGCATTGTCAGGAGCCAACATATCGAATAGTTCCTCATTGACATAAAAGATGATACAATATTCAGTATTTGCCAAGTATTCCACCGTAGCACTGGCTTTACTAATCTTTATCATTTCCTTTTGGTTGTCAACGGAAAATATACGCCACGTAATATAACGTTCAAGGGTGGTTTCCTCTGAAATAATGTTTTCGATAAACTCGACAACATAGTCACTTGCTTTACTTAAATTTTTTGCCATAACTTGATTATTGTAAATTATTTATTGTTCAAATATACAACATTTCATATATTCTTAATTAATGACGAACTTTTCCTTGACAGTAAAATTAAGCACGGAAGCATCCCCGTTAAATATCAACGAACCCATCTTAAAGTTGTTCTCTGTCAAAGACTCGCCAACGTTTATGTAGTCATAAAACCGTTTATCCACTGGAATCCGTAGTTCGATATCGTTAATCTTATTCTTTACGTGTTCACCAATGTCAAGGGTTGCTGTCACCTGGTGGACTTCAATCACAAGGACATAGATTGGGCTATTATCAAAAGACCTAATCTTCTCATAGTTACCTTTTTGAATATCGGTACTTACTGGGTTGTCAACAATATTGTCACATCCACAAAACAGCATTGCAAAAATAGCGATAAATAAAAATTTTTTCATGTTTATAAAAAATTAAGGTTAAAAGTTCCAATACATTCTCCATTTTTATCCAGTTTGAATACATCAAGACCACCACTGTAATTGAAGTCAATATCGTATACATCTTGAATCCAATCTTTGTCAACAACACTGATATAATCTAACAAAAAATACTTCATTGTCGTCCGTAGTTTCTCCATTGCATCAACAAGTGGCTTCTTAACTGATTCTGTCACGTCGTGGCTATCACCACTAATAATCGAATTGGTTGAAACTTCTAAACAAAAACGGATAAGCATATTTTGAGCAGTACAATACGACTTATACCGTTCAGTTATTATGTTTTTGTTATATGCAATCCAATCTTCTTCAGTATAATCATCGTTAGGATAATATGAACCCCTGATAAAATCGAACTCAAATCCGTCTAATCGTAATTTAACACCCATACTTCTGAACGGTTTCTATTTTTGGTGGAAATAATTCAGTCTTTAGATATTTTTCAGCCTGTTCAAACGTTTTAAAATACATGGTGAAGTCCATTGGGGAATACCGGTCTGTGTAAGGAATTTTACCATCTTCATTCTTTGACATTATCACTCTACGCCAAAATAACAGACGCTTACGTTCGATAAAGTATTCCTCGCCATACTTCTCACTAGTTATCACTTGTATACGGTATTTCATGGCACTTAAATTAAAGGCTCTCAATCATTTTTTGGTTATCTTTGTACCACTGGTAGAATTTGTGATACTCCTCCAAACCGCCAATCTC
>JAEEGL011746143.1_pt1 | contig 39611 bp, 40 predicted proteins | sample 9134231 | NCBI WGS metagenome assembly JAEEGL01 (sample SAMN16246548, study PRJNA631951) | gut metagenome | biome: gut microbiome; feature: rumen; material: fiber-attached | host: Bos | place: Iran: Karaj | collected 2018-10
ACGTGCCAGACACAGAGAAGCCTGACCTGACGATTGTAGGTGCTATCCGACTGGTATTAGATTATGCTGCTGATGTGGAAGAGGCCATCGGGCTATTGTCACAGTACGATGTATTCCCATCGGTCAGCCGTATGCATCATCTCTCACTAAGCGACCTCAGTGGTCATAGTGTTGTAGTAGAATGGGAAGGTGGAGAGTTGAAAGCAACGCCTACACAAGTTGTCACTAACCACTGTCTGAGCGAAGTAAACAACAGTGAGTCCATTACAGAATCACTTCGACGCTTCAATATGCTCAATGAAGAACATCTGCCAGTGACAGATAAGCAACAGGCACAGCAGGCCATACAGGCTGCAAGCTATCCTTCTGGGACGCTATGGACGGTGATTTACGACCAGCAGACGCTGACTGCTACGCATTTCTTTAGCTGCGAGTGGGAACAACCATTGACAAACACTTTATCAGATAACTAATAATCTAACCATAAAAACAAGAAAGGAAACGAAGTATGGAAACAATGAATGAATTGACTGCCGAGCGCAGTTTGGAAATTATCAAAAAACAGATTGAACTGAGTCGCATGTCAACAGAAAAGAATGCAGGTATACCTATGATTATGTGGGGCAGTCTAGTATGTATCACAGCCTTAATCGTATGGTACCTGTGGGGTACCACCGGCAACGCTGCATGGAATTGCCTGTGGTTCATCATGGCTTTCATTGGGTGGGGATGCACTATCTGGATGAACAAAAAGGAGAAGAAGAGTGGTGTGCCAAACACACTAATATCTACTATGATGAACAAGATATGGCTCTCTTTCGGCATTTTCGCCTCTATTTTGCCTATATTCATATATGTATTAGCTCCCTTGTTTTTAGGCAAGTTGGGTATAGGCTGCAGCTATACACCTCTGGTTATTTTACTATTAGGCATAGCCACCACTATTACCGGATTGATTCTGAAGAATAATTGGATTACTACAGGCGGCATCATAGGCGGTTTGGCTGGTTTTGTATTAGCAATCCAGTATGTTGGTCCAAACGAGATGTTAGTAATGGCGTTTGTCGGAGTTATAACGCTGCTTATACCAGGCATCATGGTAAATAGGAGGAAATAGGTATGTTTAAGCCATTAGACCCCATATTGCACTCAGAACTCCGCTTGGCCGTGATGTCTCTTTTGCTTGGTATTGAAGAAGCTGACTTCGTATATATCAAGGAACAAACAGGAGCAACGGCAGGTAATTTGAGCGTGCAAATCGACAAACTCGCCAATGCGGGTTACATCGAAGTGGAAAAGAAGTTCGAGGGCAAGAGGCCTTGCACCACTTGCCGCATCACTCAGAAGGGTGTCGAAGCTTTCGATAACTATGTAGAGACACTCAAAGAATACGTAAATATATAGTATTATGAATCAAATCAGCAATTTTAATCAGCTAAAAGCTGAGGTGGCACATAAACAACAACGAGGTCTGCATTTCATCTTAGCTTCTATTTTAATCTGGATATTGGTGGCATGTGTGCATGCCACCAATCTTGATCCGCTCACGAAAAACTTGCTTACCTTTTGCTGTACAGCTCCTTTAGTGCCAATAGCATGGGTGATTTCACGCTTCATTGGAGTAAAATTCAGTGATAAGGGAAGTCCATTCAGTTCATTGGGCATCATCCTATCATGCAATCAGATGCTTTATCTGCTCATTGCCATGTGGATTTATGCTGCCATTCCTGATAAAATGGTAATGGTGATAGCCATGATATTCGGCGCTCATTTGCTTCCATTCGGATGGCTATATGACTCAAAGGCTTATTATATGATGTCGGTGTTAGTAAGTATTGGTGCACTCATTGTTGGCCTCACCTACTCACCCTTTGTACTGGCATGTACTATGATAGGCGTTGAAATTGTATTCAGTCTCATCCTTTATAGAGAAAACAAGAAGGCTGCTACCAATTAATAAATTATCATAAATTATTTACAAAACGGATACCAGCCTCAACCAAAAAATCAGATTATTATTATCTTTGTGGATTGAAATTTCAAACCTTTAAATAATAATTAATGAAGCAATGGATGTTGGCTGGCTGCGTGCTGGCAGTGGCTCTTGCAGGTTGTACTGAGGAGCAAAAAATTGAGCAGCCCGTATTGGGCGCAAGAAAAGCACAGATTATTACTGTGGATGGTTACCAGTTCAAGGACTTGAACAAGAATGGTGAACTGGATGCTTATGAAGACTGGCGCTTGCCGATGCAAGATCGTATCGACAATTTGGTAAGCCAGATGACACTGGAAGAGAAAATCGGTCTGATGTTCCATCCAAACATTGCTGTTCCTGCTGATGGTAAGGTTTTATATGATGCAAAAGCAGAACTAAGCCAAGAGGCCTACGCTGGTCCTATCGGTCCTGGTGGCAACAATGGTGGTGCCATGGGTGCTGGTCAGATGAGAGCTGGTGCCGATGTTAAGACCTTTATTGAAGAGCGCAACTTCCGCAACATCCTTAACAACGGTATTGCAGAACCTACTCTCTTTGCTAAATGGAGCAACAGCTTGCAAGAATATGCTGAAGCTTCTCGTCTGGGTATTCCAATCATGTTCTCTACCGACCCTCGTCATGGTGCTACCCTGGGTGCTCACGTTAGTGGCAAGCAGTATTTCAGCCAGTGGCCCAGCAAGGAAGGTCAGATTGGTATCACAGCTGCCCGCAATCCTGAACTCGTGAAGAAGTTTGGTGAGGCAGTGGCAGAGGAATACCGTGCTGTAGGTCTCCACATGATTTTAGGTCCTCAGATTGATGTGATTACCGAGCCTCGCTGGAGTCGCAACATGGGTTGCTTCTCTGAGGATGCTGACTTAACCATCGAGATGATGGAGGCATTCATGGATGGTGCACAGGGTGAGAATGTGGGTCCTAACAAGGTGTTGGTACACCTGAAGCACTGGCCAGGTGCTAACCCTCACGAGGGTGGAAAGGGTAACTTCACCGTATATCCGGGCAACAATGTTGACTATCACTTGAAGCCATTCAAGGCTGGTATCGCTAAGGGTGCATTGGCTGTGATGGGTTACTATAGTGGTACTTACGTAGATACCCTGAACGTGAACTACTCTCCTTACTGGAGCACCAAGGTGCTGTATGATCAGTTGGGCTTCAAGGGTGCGATCTGCACCGACTGGGGTGTGGTTGGCCGTACGGGTCCGTTGAATCCTCGTTTGGCTGGCAAGACTACACTGAAGGATAACATGGAGATGGTGATCAATGCTGGTGTTGACCAGATGGGTAGCGAGACAGAAACTCAGTTGGTAGTTGAGTTGGTAAAGGAAGGTCGTGTAACTGAAGAGCGCGTGAACCAAGCTGCAAAGCGCATCCTGCAGTGGCACTTCATCCTAGGCTTGTTCGAGAATCCATACGTTGACCCAGACAATGCCGCTAAGGTTTGCCAGCGTGAGGACTTGCAGAAGAATGCTTACGAGGCACAACTGGAGTCAAACATCCTGTTGGTGAACGAGGGGAACACATTGCCAGCTAAGGAAGGCACCAAGATCTATGTGGAAGGCATCGACACTGAGATTGCCAAAAACTATGGTACCTTGGTTGATAAGCCATCACAGGCCGACCTGATTATCGTTCGCACAGGTGTTACAGAGCCTCGTCAAGGTGGTTTTGGCTTCGGCGGTGGTATGACTCCTGCTCAACGTGCTGCTTTCGAAAAACAGCGTGCCATTGAGGCTGCTAAGCCTGTAAATATCGAGATCCCCGCTTCTATCTGGAATAACATCAAGAAACTGTCGGCTACTGGCAAGCCTGTAGTGGTGGCATTCAACCCAAGTGGTACCAGTATCGTACTGCCACAAGACCTTAAAAAAGTGGTAAAGGGGTGCTTCCTGACATTCGACTGTCTGGACAATGCATTCCTCGATGTAGTATTTGGCAAGTTCAATCCAGTGGGCAAGCTGCCATTTGAGATTCCTGCTACCATGAAGGATGTAGAGGCTCAGTTGGAGGATGTGCCATTCGATGCTCCTAACAAGGCATTTGAGTTTGGATTCGGACTTTCTTACAACTAAGAATTGAAAATTGCCATAAGGCGAAACGTAATTAATAAAGGGAGCGAAAATCGCTCCCTTTATTTGCTCTCTTGTTAAAAGTCTTATGGATGTGTGTAGGCGGCATATCTGCTCGCAGTCAGCCTCCGGCGTATCCATAAGGCGAAAAGCCTTATAGCCGCTTCAACGCCAGTTTAATAACACGTTCCACTGCGGCATCGGGTTCTTCCTTGAGAATGGTATATACCACCTTTTGGGACGGTGCAACAGGAAAGCCCAACATAGTAAGTGCAGACACAGCTTCTTGCTGCACCTCACGGTTCACGCTATCTGACTTAGGCACATTCACCACTGTAGCATCGCCCATTGCTAAACCATCGGTTTGTAGCTTGTCTTTTAATTCAACAATAATACGCTGAGCGGTTTTGAGACCTATACCCTTAACAGACTTAAGCAGTTGGGTATTCTCAGAACTAATAACATTCACTAATTCGCTAGGTGAGAGCGCAGAGAGGATAGTACGTGCTGTATTACCACCAATACCAGACACGCTAATAAGCTGTAAGAACAATTCGCGTTCCTGCTTCGTAGCAAAGCCGAACAGCACATAAGCGTCTTCGCGTATGGCCTCATATACAAATAGCTTTGCCTCTTTCTTCCCCTGAATGGCACTATAGGTGTTGAGGGAAATATTCAACATATATCCCACTCCATGACAATCTATTACAGCATTGGCAGGTGCCAACTCAGCTATCTCACCTTTTACATATTCTAGCATATAACGAATATTTTTTGTTTTTATGATGCGAAGATACAGAATATTTATGTATTTTTGCAACCAAACTTGAGTTTTTTACAACAAATATTCAGAAGTTATGAAGAAAATTAGAGCAGCCATCGTTGGTTATGGCAACATCGGCCGCTTCACGTTAGAGGCGTTGCAAGCAGCACAAGATTTCGAGGTAGTAGGTATTGTCCGTCGAGCTGGTGCAGAAAACTGTCCTGCCGAACTGAAGGATTATAAGGTAGTAAAAGATATTCGCGAACTGGGTGACGTGGATGTAGCTATTCTTAGTACCCCTACCCGTAGCGTAGAGAGCTATGCCAAGGACATTTTGGCTTTAGGCATCAACACCGTTGACAGTTTCGACATACATACACAGATTCCTGCCCTGCGAAAATCATTGCAGGATGTGGCAAAGGCTCACAACACGGTGTCCATCATTTCTGCTGGATGGGATCCAGGATCTGACTCAGTGGTACGCACCCTATTACAGGCCATCGCTCCCAAGGGTATTAGCTATACCAACTTTGGACCAGGCATGAGCATGGGTCACACCGTAGCTGTGAAATCAAAAGAAGGTGTGAGAGCTGCACTTTCAATGACTATTCCCGTGGGCACTGGCATTCATCGTCGCATGGTGTATGTAGAATTAGAGGACGGTTACAAGTTTGAAGATGTAGAACGTGCCATCAAAACCGACCCCTACTTTGCCAATGATGAGACTCACGTGATGCAGGTGCCTTGTGTGGATGACCTAAAAGATATGGGTCATGGGGTAAACCTCACACGCAAAGGTGTATCAGGTAAGACACAGAACCAACTGTTTGAGTTCAATATGCACATCAACAACCCTGCCCTGACTGGTCAGGTATTGGTATGTGCCGCACGTGCTACCATGCGTCGCGAACCTGGTTGCTACACCATGATTGAGGTGCCAGTTGTTGACCTATTGCCAGGAGACAAAGAAGATTGGATTGGGAAATTAGTATAAAGCTTATTAGCTTATATATTGAAAGGCGGCAGAAAAGTCGCCTTTCTTTTTTTAATTGCCACAAAAAACTGCCAGCTATCTTCACAGACTGCTGGCAGCACAAACCACAAATACAAATACAACTAAACAAAGTTTCTTATAGAATACTGTCTATCAATTCTCTCTTTACAAACATGCATCAGATTACTCCCTGAGCCATCATAGCATGAGCTACCTTCATGAAACCGGCTACATTAGCACCCTTAACATAGTTGATATAACCATCTGGCTGCGTTCCGTACTTGATGCACTGCTCATGAATATTGTGCATTACAGTATGCAACTTTTCATCCACCTCTGCAGCACTCCAACTCAGGTGCATTGCATTTTGTGACATTTCCAAGCCAGAAGTAGCCACACCACCAGCGTTGACTGCCTTACCAGGAGCATACAGCATCTTGTGCTCGATGAACTTGTCAATAGCCTCTGGTGTACATCCCATGTTAGACACCTCTGCAACACACAAAGTCTTGTTGTCAATCAACATCTGAGCATCATCGCCATTCAACTCATTCTGGGTAGCGCAGCACAAAGCTACATCTACTTTCTGTTCCCAAGGTTTCTTACCTGCGAAGAACTTAGCGTTAGGATACTGCTCTACGTAAGGCTCAACTACATCGTTGCCAGAAGCACGGAGTTCCAACATGTAGTCAATCTTATCACCGCTGATACCGTCTGGATCGTAAACATAACCATCAGGACCAGAAATGGTAACTACCTTTGCGCCCAACTCTGTTGCCTTAGTTACAGCGCCCCATGCAACATTACCAAAACCAGATACAGCAACAGTCTTACCCTTTAAGTCAAGACCACGGGTAGCCATCATCTGCTTGGTGAAATAGAGTGCACCAAAACCTGTAGCCTCAGGACGAATCAGTGAACCACCATATTCGAGACCCTTACCAGTGAAAGTGCCGCTAAACTCACGTGTGAGTTTTTTGTACATGCCAAACACGTAACCAATCTCACGGCCACCAACACCAATATCACCAGCAGGAACATCCATCTCAGGACCTACATGACGCCACAACTCCAACATGAAAGCCTGGCAGAAACGCATGATTTCAGCATCGCTCTTACCACGTGGTGAGAAGTCAGAACCACCCTTACCGCCGCCCATTGGCAATGTAGTAAGTGCATTCTTGAATGTCTGCTCAAATCCCAAGAACTTTAGAATTGACAGATTAACTGACGCATGGAAACGCAAGCCACCTTTGTAAGGGCCAATGGCATTGTTAAACTGCACACGATAGCCCAAATTAGTCTGCACCTCACCCTTGTCATCAACCCAAGTAACACGGAAGGTAAAGATACGATCAGGCTCAACAAGCCTTTCAATAATCTTCGCCTTTTCAAACTCCGGATGCTGGTTGTAAACATCTTCAATAGAAAGAAGAACTTCTTTAACTGCCTGGAGGTATTCAGACTCACCTGGGTGCTTTGCCTCCAAATTCGACATAATTCTATCAATATTCATAGCATATAGATTTTAAAAGTTTTCTATAAAACATTGCTTACATCAAAACGTCAATCATAAGCACTGCAAATATACAAAATAATTCTTTACACAAATCTTTTTGCCAAAACATTTAGAACTATTAACAATAATCTGTCAGGTTCAGGTTAAAATCTCAAAGAACTCTTTGCATGTTTTACATCGCAAATGTAAGGATATTTTTTTGAATTCACGAATTTTATTGTCAGAAATATTGAAAAATATTATTTTTGCAAATAATTTAAGAACGATAACAGAGCATGCTAAGTAAGCAAAATATAAATCGATTATACCTACGCGACACTCAATTTGCAAAATTGATGACTAAGCGTATCTACAACGTATTGCTGATTGCTAATCCGTACGATGCTTTCATGCTGGAAGACGATGGACGCATCGAAGAGAAAATTTTCATCGAATACTCGTCACTTTCTTTGCGCTACCCCCCCCGATTTACCCAGGTAACCACCTACGAGGAAGCTATTAAACAGCTAGCAATGCTGGAATACGACCTAGTCATCTGTATGCCAGGTACGGGCGATAACGAGTCATTTAGTGTGGCACGCAGCATTAAAATTCAGTATCCAAACATCCCAATGGTGATTCTTACCCCATTCAGTCACGGTATCACCAAACGAATGGCAAACGAGGACTTGAGTGCATTTGACTATATGTTTTGCTGGTTAGGCAATACCGACCTCATTGTATCTATCCTCAAACTGTTGGAAGACAAGATGAACCTAGAACACGATGTACAAGAGGTAGGTGTGCAGGTCATCCTGTTAGTAGAAGATGGCATTCGATTTTACTCATCCATCCTACCCAACCTTTATAAGTTCGTCTTACAGCAGAGTCAGGAGTTTGCCGACGAGGCACTGAACGAGCACCAGCGCACCTTGCGCTTACGTGGACGTCCAAAGATAGCATTGGCTCGTACGTATGAAGAAGCTGTGAACATCTACGAACAATATAAGAACAATATATTGGGCGTCATTACCGACGTGCGTTTCCCACAGGCTCAAGGACAAGAAAAGGATCCAATGGCTGGCATCAAGTTCTGCCAGCATGTGCGCAAGAACGACCCCTTTGTACCACTTATCATCCAGTCGGCTGAGATAGAAAATACACTGTATGCCAAGAAGTACAGAGCTGCTTTTATCGACAAGAACTCGAAGCACATGGACCTCGACCTGCGTAAGATTTTGCGTGAGAAGGTGGGCTTCGGTGACTTTGTCTTCCGCAACCCCATGACCCATGAAAAAATTGCCACGGTAAAGAACCTCAAGGAATTGCAGCACATTTTGTTTGCCATCCCAACCGAGTCGTTCCTCTATCATATCAGTCGTAACCACATGAGTCGCTGGCTCTACTCGCGCGCCATCTTCCCCATTGCCGAGTTCCTGAAACCCATTACATGGAACAGCTTACAAGACGTAGATGCCCACCGAGAAATCATTTTCGATGCCATCGTTAAATATCGCAAGATGAAAAACCAAGGTGTGGTGGCTATCTTTAGACGCGACCGCTTCGACAGCTACTCTAACTTTGCCCGTATCGGCGAGGGATCGTTAGGTGGCAAGGGTCGTGGCTTGGCATTCATCGATAACTTCCTAAAGCGACATACCGAGTTTGACGAGTTTGACAATGCACGTATCATGGTACCCAAGACGGTGGTGCTATGTACCGACGTGTTCGATGAATTCATGGCTACCAATAACCTCTATCAGATAGCTCTGTCGGATGCTGACGATGAAACCATTTTGAAGTATTTCCTCAAGGCTCGTTTGCCAGAGCGATTGGTAGAAGACTTCTTCACCTTCTTTGATGCTGTGAAGTCGCCTATCGCCATCCGTTCGTCATCGTTATTGGAAGACTCGCACTACCAGCCTTTTGCAGGTATCTACAGCACCTATATGATACCTAACCGTGACGACAAATACGAGATGTTGCGTATGCTAAGCGATGCTATTAAAGGTGTGTATGCTTCTGTATATTTCAAAGACTCGAAAGCATATATGCAAGCCACCAGCAATGTAATTGACCAAGAGAAGATGGCAGTTATCCTGCAGGAGGTTGTGGGTACGCAATATGGCGACCATTACTACCCATCTTTCTCAGGCGTAGGTCGCTCACTCAACTATTACCCCATCGGCGACGAAAAACCTGAGGAAGGTACGGTGAGTTTGGCTTTGGGTTTGGGTAAATATATCGTGGATGGTGGTTTAACGCTTCGTGTATCGCCCTATCATCCCAACAAGGTACTTCAAACGAGCGAATTGGATCTGGCATTGCGTGAGACGCAGACGCGTTTCTATGCCCTTGATATGACGAACACCGGACAGAATTTCTCCATCAACGATGGTTTCAACCTATTGAAGTTGAGTGTAAAGGATGCTGAAAAAGACGGTTCACTAAACTACATTGCCTCCACCTTTGACCCTTATGACCAGGTGATTCGTGATGGTATTTATCCTGGAGGCAGAAAGGTCATTACCTTTGCCAATATCTTGCAACACGATATCTTCCCATTACCTCGCATCTTACAGCTTTCGTTGAAATATGGTCAAGAAGAGATGCGCCGACCTGTGGAGATTGAGTTTGCCGCTAAACTGGCAAAAGAGCAGAACGAGGTGAGCACTTTCTACTTACTACAAATCCGGCCTATTGTCGATACCAAGGAGAACTTGGAAGAAGACCTGTCGCAAATACCTGACGACCAGCTATTGCTAAAGTCGAACAACTCACTTGGTCATGGTATTATGAATGAGATACAGGATGTAATTTATGTAAAGACGGACAACTATAATGCTCAGAACAACCAGGCAATTGCATGGGAGATAGAAAAAATTAACCAGCGATTCCTCGATGAGGACAAGAACTACATCCTAATCGGTCCTGGACGTTGGGGAAGCAGTGACCCTTGGTTAGGCATCCCTGTCAAGTGGCCTCACATCAGTGCTGCCCGTATTATTGTGGAGGCTGGTTTGACAAACTATCGTGTCGATCCCAGTCAAGGCACTCACTTCTTCCAGAACCTCACCTCATTTGGCGTGGGCTATTTCACCATTAACGCCTATATGAACGATGGCATCTACAACCAGGAGTTCCTGAATGCACAACCTGCCGTAGAGGAAACCACCTACCTGCGGCACGTTCACTTCGATACGCCATTGGTAGCAAAAATGGATGGCAAGAAGAAAACTGGTGTAGTAATGATGCCAACTTAATAGATAATAGATAATAGATAATGGATAATGAATATTGAATAATAAAGGCTCCCTCGTGGGAGCCTTTGTCTTTATCGATTTGAGTACATTTGTTCGTAATAGTGTTGATAGTCACCACTCGTCACCTGCTCTACCCAGTCTTGATGGTTAAGGTACCATTCGATGGTTTTCACTATGCCCACCTCAAAACTAGTCTCGGGATACCAACCCAATTCGTTCTTAATCTTCGTAGGATCGATAGCATAGCGCTGATCATGCCCTAAGCGGTCTTTAACAAATGATATCAAGTCGTTATTAATCCAATTGATATCAATCTGTCCGTCGGCACCTTTCACCTGCTTCTTCAGCACCTTTCGGTATTCTGGATTTTCTTCCATCATTTTACGAATAGTACTGATGGTGATTTTTACAATCTCAAGGTTAGTTTTCTCGTTGTGTCCACCCACATTATATACCTCACCCTCTCGACCGTTGCTCACCACCATATCAATCGCCTTGCAATGATCTTCTACATAGAGCCAATCGCGCACATTACTTCCGTCGCCATACACAGGCAGTTGCTTACCTTCCAAGATATTCTTAATGATTAGCGGTATCAACTTCTCTGGGAAATGATAAGGGCCATAATTATTGCTGCAACGGGTAGTTGATACGGGCATCTTATAGGTGTCGCGATAAGCCTGTACCACCATATCGGCAGAAGCCTTTGAAGCGCTGTAAGGACTATGCGGACAAATGGGTGTTGTCTCTATGAAGTAACCTTCTGTACCTAAAGCGCCATACACTTCATCGGTAGATACCTGATGGTAGCGCACCCCACTTTTCCAAGTTGGATAGCCATGCTCATCCTTGCCCGTCACCCAAGCCTTTCGAGCAGCATCCAGCAGGTTCTGTGTACCTAAAATATTGGTTTGCAAGAACAGTTGAGGGTTCTCAATACTACGGTCCACATGACTCTCAGCGGCAAAGTTTATCACATAGTCGAAATGATACTTATCAAACAAACTATCCACCAGCTTACGGTCACAGATGTCACCTTTCACAAAGAAGCAACGTTTATCATCTATGTCGTTGGCGATGGTACCCAAATTACCTGCATATGTCAATGCATCCAGCACCACGAGACAGACATCTTCGTGCTTCTTCAACATATATTTCACAAAATTAGAACCGATGAAACCTGCGGCTCCTGTAACAAGGTATGTTTTCATAATGATTAGGCTTTATGGTGTTCAGCGAGGTCAATTAAATACTGGCCATAGGCAGTTTTGCTAAGTTGCTCGCCTAAATCCTTGAGTTGCTGAGTATTGATCCAGCCGTTGCGCCAAGCAATTTCCTCGATACAGCTCACATACATACCTTGACGATTCTGTATGGTAGCTACAAAGTTGGATGCATCCAACAGACTGTCGCTGCTACCAGTATCCAACCAAGCAAAGCCACGTCCAAACACCTCCACCTTGAGGGTTCCTTCTTGAAGATAAAGCTTATTGAGGTCGGTTATTTCATATTCGCCACGAGCTGATGGCTTCAACGATGCTGCCTTTTCTGTAACGGTGTTGTCATAGAAATACAAACCTGGCACTGCATAGTTGCTCTTTGGTTGAGCAGGCTTTTCTTCCAATGAAATCACATGGCCCTTAGCATCAAACTCTACCACACCGTAAGCACGAGGATCCTTCACATAGTAGCCAAAAATGCAGGCACCTTTATCAATCTTTACAGCACTCTTCAGCAACTGTCCAAACCCACGTCCATAAAATAGGTTATCACCTAAAATAAGGCAACCAGCCTCACCATTTAGGAACTCAGCACCCAGCACAAACGCCTGTGCCAGGCCATTAGGTTTCTCCTGCACCTTATATTCAAATTTCATGCCCAACTCATCACCAGTACCCAGCAGGTCACGAAACATAGGCAGGTCACGAGGGGTAGAGATGACCAGCACTTCACGGATACCGGCAAGCATAAGCGTAGATAAAGGATAGTAAATCATAGGCTTGTCGTATACAGGCATAATCTGTTTGGAGATTGCCTTCGACAGCGGATAGAGACGGGTGGCACTGCCACCTGCAAGAATGATTCCTTTCATAAACCGTTAGTTTTTCTTATTAGCAAATGCAAATATCCGAAACTTTTAGGAAAAGTCAAAGCTTTTACTACCTTATTTTATTTCTTGTGATGAGGAAACGGGCTGAAGTCCCATAGCTGCAGCTTTCCCTAACAAAAAGGCAATCTCTGCCTCACGACTGTCGGGAAGATTATCATCCAAGATGGCATTCTTCAAAGCATCTTTCAGCACCCCTACCTCCGGACTGGGATGCAAGCCAAAAAGTTGCATAATCTCGTTACCATCCACCAATGGTTGGAAGTTACGACGATGGTCTTTCTCCTTCAACTCCTCCATCTTCTGGCGCACCAACTGGAAATTGCGCAAATGTCGTTCTTTTTTCTCTTGGTTCTTACTGGTGATATCGGCCTCACAGAGCAACATCAAGTCATCTATATCCTCACCGGCTTCAAACATCATGCGACGCACAGCTGAGTCTGTCACTTCATCATCCACCATCGCAATGGGGCGCATATGTAAGCCAACCAACTTCTGCACATATTTCATCTTTTCGTTCAGTGGCAACTTCATCCGTTTAAATATCTGTGGCACCATCTTCTCGCCTATGTAATTGTGATTATGGAAAGTCCACCCCACCCCAGGCTCCCAACGTTTGGTAGCAGGTTTGCCGATATCGTGCAACAAAGCAGCCCATCGCAACCACAGGTTATCTGTATTCCGACTGATATTATCGAGCACCTCCAAAGTGTGGTAGAAATTGTCCTTGTGTCCACGTCCGTTGCGTGTTTCCACTCCTTGCAACTTCACCAATTCCGGGAATATCAGTTGTAGCAATCCACAACGGTCTAACTCCACGAAACCTTTCGAAGGCGTTTTTGCCATCATGATCTTATTCAATTCATCATTGATACGCTCTTTAGATATAATACTGATTCGCTCCCTGTTACGCTCCAATGACTCAAAGGTTTCATCATCGATAAAGAAGTTTAACTGAGTAGCAAATCGTACACAACGCATCATGCGTAAGGGGTCGTCACTGAATGTGATGTCAGGATCTAACGGCGTACGGATGGTACCCTCTTTCAGATCTTCCAAGCCATCGAACGGGTCCACCAACTCGCCAAACCTGTCGGTATTGAGGCATACTGCCAAGGCGTTTATGGTGAAGTCACGACGATTTTGATCATCCTGCAACGTCCCATCTTCCACAATGGGTTTACGAGAATCGTGGGTATAGGATTCCCTACGGGCACCCACAAACTCTATTTCCTGACCTTTGTATTTCACCTGTGCAGTACCGAAATTACGGAAAACAGACACATGGGCTCCCCTACCTAACCTTTGGCCCAATGCCTCAGCCATCGCAATGCCACTACCTACCACCACCACATCAATGTCGGTCGATGGGCGTTCCAGAAACAGATCACGAACATAACCACCCACTACATAGCACTCCAAGTGCAGTTCGTCGGCTGTCTGCTGAATCTGCTGGAAAATCTTTCCCGCAAATTTCTCTTTCAGTTCTTCAGTTGTCAGGTGTATCATTGTACAAAAGACCATTAACGGGGTGCGAAGTTACGAAAATATTTCTATCTTTGCAACAGATTCTTAAATACTACTGATATGAAAAGACTTTTATTGCCACTTATAGCATGTGTGATAGCCATTGGCAGCCTCATCGGTTGCAACGATATAGAGAAGCAAGCCGACATGAAATTGCAAGAGGCCAAAGTTGCTTTCCAACAAGGTAATCTCGAGATGGCTAAGCAACTCATCGACAGTATCAAGATACTATTCCCCAAGGCGTTCGACACCCGCAGGGCAAGCTTGGCTTTGCAAAGGGAGGTGGAACTGGCAGAACAGCACCAACTGGTGGATACCATCGATGTCAAACTGGCGGAAACACAACAGGCTGTTGAAGTTATTAAGGATAAGTTCGTATTGGAAAAAGACGAACAATACCAACGTGTCGGTAACTATTTCGACAAGTCGCAGACGGTAGAGAAGAATATACATCGTTCTTTTTTGCGCTTTCAGGTAAGCGAGGAAGGCAAGTTGAGCATGACCTCCACCTATTGCGGTGCAGGTAACATCCACCATACGGCAGTAAAGGTAACAGCACCTGATGGCTCATCGGCACAGACACCTAACTCGAAGGACAGTTACGAAACTTCTGACTTGGGTGAACAGATTGAGAAAGCTGATTATAAATATGGAGAAGATGGTGGTGTGATTGACTTCATTGCTGCTCATCAGGATGAGAACCTGAAGGTGCAGTTCGTTGGTGACCGTAGTTTCAATACCTCTATGACGGCTGCTGACCGCAAAGCTGCTGCCAATATCCGCGAACTGGCTACCTTATTAAATAGCATCACCGAACTAAACAAAGCGAAGGAGGAGGCACAACTCAAAATACGCTACATCGAAAAGCGTATTGCCGATAAGGCAGCTGAGGAAGCCGAAGCTCCTCTAAAATAAGCATAAAGAAATCCCGATGAAGTTATTTTCACCGGGATTTCTTTATGCTTATTCAAAAAATTTATTGCAATTTCTGCACCTGTTCTGCTGCCATGAGGCAAGGTTCGCTATTACAGTTGCCAATAGATTTCCAAGCATGACGCACTGCTTCAAGGTACTGCTTGCGGTTCAATAGGCCATTGTTTAGGCCCCAAGCCAAAGCATAACAAATATAGCTTTCAGTATCGGTATCAACACTGCGAGAGGTAGGATCCAGCAAACTGTTTTTCCAAAGTCCATTAGGCTGTTGCAACTCGACAAAGCGGCTAGCTATTTCACGATAGAGTTGCTCATCGGCAGCTGAACGCTGACTTTGCATTTTCTTCACCAAGCCTACAAGGAATAAAGCATTGTCAACAGTGCTATAGTCACCTGCTCCATTATCGAACAAACGCTCTGTCTTATTATACAACTCACTGTAGTGAGCCGTATAAGAGTTGAACACCCTGTCCATATCGGTCACATTACCTACCGAACGAGTAGTTGCATCGCCCTGACTACGTAGTCGGGTAACATTATGCATACGCTCATCACTAGAGACGCGCACCTGACGGCGGTTAACCGTACTCACCTCGTCTGAAGTTACCGCATTGCCGTTTAATGCCATCGGCTCAACAGAACGTTGTGCCTGACTACGGTTGATGTTTCTTACTTGTATAGGAGTTCCTTCGCTCTTTGTTTCTTCAGTTTTGGATACTGGAGCAGAGGCTTGGGCTATTTTAGATGATGTTTGTGTTGCAGGGTTGGATGTGACTGAAGGAATTGACGCGGAAGACTCTACTTTTGCAGCTACTTTTTGGACTGGTTTCTCAGTCTGCATGCGCTCCTGCTTAGCTGGTACTGAGGTAGCTTCTTCAGAAGCCTCAACTTCTTCCTCTGCGTTCTCAGGTGTCGCGATGGATAACATAGGAGCTTGCGTTTCCATTTGAGCCACCTGTGCCACAGGAGATTCAACGCTTGGCACTTGAGGTGCCTTGTCGGATGTCAGGAACCAAATTCCTGCACCAGCTATGAGCACCACCACAGCCGCAGCTGCCACTACCCTCCATGTACGAAAGGGAATGACCTTGGCTTTAGAGGCTTCTACCTGACCAAACGGGACATTAGTTTGCAAATCGGCCTGCAGTCGCTCCCAGCCATTCACAGGAACTTCCTCTTCGAAATCCTCGAGACAGTCCTTCCATTGCTTCAGCCATATGTCATCTTGTTGTTTCATATCATTTTATCCATTAAGTCTTCTCCATTCATTCACTCGCTCCTTCAGTATGGCTCGTGCCCTTACCAACTGCGATGCTGACGACTTGTTGTTGATGCCAAGTTCCTTGCCAATCTCAATATGATTTTTCCCTTCAAACACGTGCATATTAAACACAGCACGATAACCAGGGGGCAATTCCTCGATGAATTGCATCAGCACTTTCTTGGGAATGGTTTCGATGTCTGGTCCTTCATCAGGCCTATCAACATCGTCACGCAGTTCAGCAGTATTCTCCAGTTCTATCGACTGGCTCATCACATCGTTCTTACGGAGACGTTGCAATGCCAGGTTCGCCATCACGCGGGCCATCCAAGCGGGCAAGGTACCTTCACCCTGCCATTCAAACTTGTCGAACGATCCATAGAGTTTGATGTATCCGTCGTGCAGCAAGTCCTCAGCCTCCTCACGATTACCCATGTATCGCATACAGATGGCCATCATCTTGCCGGCATAGCGTTCGTAGAGTTGTCTGCGGGCTGCATCATCGCCTCGCCTACACCCTTCCACCAACTCTTGCTCGGTGAGAGTCTGCTTTCCCAGTCGCCTTACACCTCTTAAATCCATAATTTAGAACACTACTGCGTGCTTTTAGAAAACTTTTTTGCAAAAATAGTGCAAGTATTAGACAGAACAAAATAAACGCGTTTATTTTTTTGTTAACACGAAGCCTATTTTATCTAATAATAAGTGTTTTTCCTTATTAAAAAAAGCGTACCTGCTATTTTCTTACTTCCTCCTTATATATTATTAAAGAAGGGGGAGCCTTCTGATAAGGCTCTCCCTTCAGCAAAATCTATCAATTCAAAACTTATTACTTCTCCTCTGGTTTGATAATCTTCCAGATGAAAGCAGCGATTGCGCCACCTACCAATGGACCAACGATGAATACCCATAGGTCAGCCAAAGCCTTACCACCCTGGAACAGAGCAGGACCGATAGAACGAGCTGGGTTCACTGAAGTACCGGTGAAGTGGATACCTACAAGGTGAATCAAAATCAGTGATAAACCAATTGCCAAACCAGCGAAATTGTTGGTAGCACCATTGGTTTTAGAAGTAGCTCCTAAAACTACCAATACGAAGAGAGCAGTGAGTACGATTTCCACAATCAGGCCATTGGTAGCGCCATAAGTACAAGCGTTAGCACCCGTAGCGGTGGTAATTACAGCAGCAGGATCTGTAGCCACGATACCAGCCAGAACAGCAGCAGCCAAGATAGCGCCGATTACCTGGAATACCATATACATACCGCAATCCTTAGCACTGATGCCGCCATTGAGATAAACACCCAAGGTGATAGCAGGATTGATGTGGCAACCAGAGATACCACCAATGGTATAAGCCATAGCCACAACAGCCAGACCAAAAGCGATAGCAGTACCAACAATTGATGCGGTGTCTTGGCCGCAACCCAGAGCCACAGCTGCGCCGCAACCCAAGAATGTAAGTACGAATGTACCCACTAATTCAGCTAAATACTTTTTCATAACTACATATAGTTTTAAAGATGAAACATCAAATCAGCACATCAAATTTCAGCATTTATTTTTATATAAGCAAATATTTTATGAAAAAAACAGAAAGGATGTGCCAAATTTGGCACATCCTTTAAGAACCTATTTCTTCAGAATGTAATACTCGTAGGGGTGTAGCGTCAGCTCATTGTCAGGTAGTTCTTTCTTACTATCACGCATCATGTCCTTGACACGCTGGCCTTGCCATTCCTTTGGAATGAAGGTGGACACCTCATGGTTGCGCACATTCACGAATATCAGGAAATGCTGTTTCTCGTAACTTTTCTCGAATACCATCACATCAGTCGCAGGATAAGCTACCAACTTTCCCCATTTCAATGCACCATATTTATCATATATAGTGAGAAGGGTCTTGTATTCATTATAGACCTCAGGGTTCGCCATCCAATTAATGGGCTTCCAGTGGAAGAAGTTGAGACGCTCAGGATAAGCCACCTCCTGACTGCCATACAGCAAGGCACCACCACGCAAGAAAATGGTCTCGACAAAGGCTGCGATAGAGCCACGGACGCCACCGTATTCCTCAACAGGTGAATGACCAGCCGCCTCGTCGTGGTTGGTGATGAAACGCAGTTTCACTTTACCATTAGGAATGGTGTCATATTCCATATAGTCAGTTTGCAACAACTTAAGGGCACTGCTATCACGCTGGAAAACATCTCGATTGGCATTCATGTAATCCCATGAGTAGTTCATGTCGAAACCAGCATCGAAATGGTCGGCACGCTTGCCTTCTGCCAGCATGAGCAAACGCTTGGGCATCGCACGCATAGAATCTACAGCCTGCTTCCAGAAGTCAAACGGTACGAAGTCGGCAGCATCGCAACGATAACCGTCGATACCCACCTCATTCACCCAATATTTCATGGCATCAATCATGGCGAGGCGCATTTCAGCATTGTCAAAATTCAGGTCGGCCACATCATCCCAGTTGGTGGTAGCAGGCCAAATAATATTGCCCTCCTCATCGTGGGTGTACCAATCAGGGTGTTCCGCCATCCACACATGATCCCAAGAAGTATGATTAGCCACCCAATCCATAATAACACTCATACCTTTCTCATGACACAGGTTGACGAGGTTCTTAAAATCGTCGAGGGTGCCATAGGCAGGGTTTACAGCCTTATAGTCCTTGATACAATAAGGTGAGTTCTTGGCTTTCAACACGCCCTGCTCGTAGGTAGGCATAAACCACATGACATTAACACGCAAAGCACGTATGGAATCGAGACGGTTGGCAATGACATTAAATGCTCCTTCTTGCGCAAATACCAAAGGGTTGACCTCATACATGATGACATCGTGAGGGTCTGGCAAGGTGTAGCCTTTCTTATGGGGTTGACAAGCAACCAATAATGTGGTCATTACCACTAGAAATAATTGCTTTTTCATATTTGTACGGGTTAGAAAAAAAACAGGGACTGAGCCAATCACAGTCCCTGAAATTTAATCATTAATCGATTTAGCACTGAGCCAGTTTACCATCAGAACCCAGCACATCAGTAATCTTGTGCTTGTAGAGTTCTTCCATCAGATCACGAGCAGGACCGCAGTACTTACGTGGGTCGAACTCACCTGGTTTGTCAGCAAACACCTTGCGAACAGCAGCGGTGAATGCCAAACGAGAGTCAGAGTCGATGTTGATCTTGCAAACAGCACTCTTAGAAGCAAGGCGCAACTGCTCCTCTGGGATACCTACTGCATCAGGCAACTTACCACCATTAGCGTTGATAATGTCAACATACTCCTGTGGAACTGAAGAAGAGCCGTGGAGCACGATTGGGAAACCAGGCAACTGTTTCATGATTGCATCGAGCACGTCGAATGCCAATGGAGGAGGCACGAGTTTGCCAGTCTTTGGGTCGCGTGTGCACTGCTCTGGCTTGAACTTATAAGCTCCGTGAGAAGTACCGATAGAGATAGCCAAGCTATCAACACCTGTCTTAGAAGTGAAGTCGATAACCTCTTCAGGCTTGGTGTAGTGAGATTCCTCAGCCTGTACTTCATCTTCAACACCTGCCAATACACCCAACTCACCCTCAACAGTTACATCATACTGATGAGCATATTCAACTACCTTGCGAGTCAGAGCAACGTTCTCATCGTAAGGAAGAGAAGAGCCGTCAATCATTACAGAAGAGAAGCCCAAATCGATGCAGTTCTTGCAAAGCTCATAGCTATCACCATGATCGAGATGCAGAACGATCTCAGGATGAGCGCATCCTAATTCCTTAGCATACTCTACAGCACCCTGTGCCATATAGCGCAGCAGTGTAGGGTTAGCATAGTTACGAGCACCCTTAGAAACCTGCAGGATGACCGGTGACTTCAGCTCTGAAGAAGCTTTGATGATAGCCTGCAGCTGCTCCATGTTGTTGAAGTTGAATGCAGGGATGGCGTAACCGCCTTCGATGGCCTTCTTAAACATCGCACGGGTGTTTACTAAGCCTAAATCTTTGTAATTAACCATTTTGTTTAATATATTAAGTTACTAATCGTTTCTATCAACCGCAAAAATACACATTCTATTTCAAAAAATAAAAAAAAGTTGCACTATTTTTGCAAAATCTTTTTTGGTTTCAGAGAAAAGTATTACCTTTGCGGACGATTTCCGCGAAGTTACTTTCGCTCAGCAAATGAAAACAAGTTTTCTTTGCCTTCGCTTAACCGTAACTTTGCGGTCGCTAATAAGACCATTACACTTTACATTACATATTTTTGATTAAAAATTTAAAAAGATAATAACAATGAAAGAAGGTATTCATCCTACAAATTACCGTCCGGTAGTATTCAAGGATATGTCAAACGGTGACATGTTCCTGAGTCGTTCTACCTGCAAGACCAACGAAACCATCGAGTTCGAAGGCGAGACTTATCCATTAGTGAAACTTGAAATCTCTAATACCTCTCATCCATTCTACACTGGTAAGAGCAAGTTGGTAGATACAGCTGGTCGCGTGGACCGTTTCATGAGTCGCTACGGTCGTGTAAAGAAGTAAAAAACTTCTTTGCTGAAAGTATAGGAGCCCTCTTTTTTCAAGAGGGTTCTTTTTTTTGTATATTATTTGGCAATATCTTTAATTTAGTTTACATTTGTATCATCAAAACATCAAAGATCTGGATATTATGAAAAAACTGTTTTTCGCATTCATGACGGCAGCATTGCTGCTTTCCAGCTGTGGCTCAGTACCTATTACAGGACGCAAGCAGCTGAACTTAGTGTCAGACCAAGAGGTTCTCTCTTCAAGTTTGTCGCAATACAATTCTTATATGCAGGGTGCTAAAAGGAGTGGCAATACTACACAGAGTGCTATGGTGACTCGTGTGGGTAAGAAGTTAGCTGCTGCTACCGAATCTTATTTGAATGCCAACGGATTGGCTGATGAGGTAAAGAACTTCTCGTGGGAGTTCAATCTGGTACAAGACAATCAGTTGAATGCCTTTTGTATGCCTGGTGGCAAGATTGTGGTGTATGAGGGATTGATGAAAATCATTTCATCAGACGACGAGTTGGCTGTAGTGCTGGGACATGAGGTAGCTCATGCTGTGGCCAAGCACAGCAACGAACGCATGAGTCAGCAGTTGGTGGCACAATATGGTGCACAGGTATTGGGTGGTGTGTTATCAAACAAGAGTGCAGCTGTACAAAGTATTGCAAGCCAGGTGTATGGTATTGGCGCAGAATATGGTATGGCTCTTCCTTTCTCTCGCAAACATGAGTCAGAGGCTGACTATATGGGCTTGATACTGATGACTATTGCAGGTTATAACCCCGATGTAGCTGTTGGTTTCTGGCAGAAGATGTCAGGCGGAGGCCAATCATCGGTGCCTGAGTTCATGAGTACACACCCAAGTGACCAGACCCGTATCAAAGACATTCAGAAGAATTTACCAGACATCAAGAAGAAGTTTGGTCAGACAACTACGACTACTACGAAGACTGCCACTAAGAAGGTAACAAAGGCTACTTCAGTAAAAAAATAACTGTATGCTTAGATGGCTGACAATTTCTTAGAGAAGCATTATGCTGAATACGAGGCAAAACGTAATGCCCTGCAACAAAGTCACAAGTTAGGCAAGAAACAGGTTAGCAGACTGCACCGATTCAGCGCAAATACCAAAGGAATTGCTCTGCCAACGGAGTTTACTGACCCATTTAACTACACACCTCATCCGCTCTGCCAATTAGCAGCGGATGAGGTGATGTGTTACATAGACACCCACCCAGAATGGCACAAGGAATTACAATTAGGCAAGATGTTTGGCGTATTGGTGGTTAAGAACGTGGTGGGACAATTAGGTTTTTTGGCTGCTTTCTCGGGCTTATTGAACAAACAGAATAACCTCCCCTACTTCGTACCTGCTGTATATGATATGCTGAGTCCAAACGGTCATTTCAAAACAGAGGAGAGGGAAATCAGCCTCATCAATCGCCATATCGAGCAATTATCCGAAGAAGGCGGACTACCTGCACTCATAGCTTCACTCAAACATGAACGTAAACAACGCTCCATAACATTGCAGACATGGCTTTTTGAGCAGTTCGTAATGTTGAATGCTCGTGGAGAACGTAAGAACCTAATAGATATATTTGAAGAAAAGGAACATCGTCTTCCTCCAGGTGGCGCCGGAGAATGTGCCGCACCCAAACTATTACAATACGCCTTCCTCAACAAGCTACAGCCCATAGCGATGGCCGAGTTTTGGTGGGGCAACTCGCCTAAAGCCGAAGAACGCATACATGGCCACTTTTATCCTGCCTGTGAGCAGAAGTGCAGGGCAATCCTGACATACATGTTGCAGTAAGGAGACATAGTTCATTCATTTTCTAAGCAAGCTTAATTCCTTAAAAATACGTTGATTATTAGCACTAGAAGCAAGTTGTATTATACTGTCACCTTTGTGAAAATCTACTGCCACACTTGTGAAAACATGCTGTCACATTGGCGAAACGAAGTTTTCACCAATGTGACAGCATAATCAAATGGGCATCTAAGGGAATTACACAATGACGTATATCCCTTAATGCCTTAATTGTTAAAGTAATACAAGAACGTTGCGATGCCATCCAAAGCATGTTTCTTCTCACCTTCAATCTCGATATAGAAATTAATTTCTGCTTTCGCAATGCCACGCAGGTTAAGTACCGACTTCATATCTGCCACCAGACGGATACGCTGACCAGAAAGCACTGGCTGACCGAATTTCATCTTATCCATCCCATAGTTGACCATCATCTTGAGGTTGTTTACCTCAATGATTTGTCCCCATAAATAGGGCAATACCGACAAGGTAAAATAACCGTGTACGATAGTGGTTTTGTAAGGGCTCTCCACCTTGGCACGTTCAGGATCAACATGTATCCACTGATGATCAAGTGTGGCGTCTGCAAACATATTAATACGCTCTTGTGTCATCTCCAAGAAATCGGACTCCCCGATGCGATGACCCTCTAAAGCCTGAAACTCGGCTAAGTTATTCACTACTACTTTTGTACTCATCTTAATATAATTAACTCTGCACAAACTTATTAGTTTTGTGCAATATTCTGGCTGCAAAATTACACATTATTTCGAAATAGCCGCATAAGAAAGCAATATTTTTTGTATATTCGCAGTATGAAAGAAAGAAGAGGCAAAGCCAATATACAGGAGCTTATCAAAGAGGGTGAGCATCAGCAACAGGATTTCAAGTTTGAGATATCCGACGTGTGCAAGATTGCCAAGTCGCTATCGGCTTTTGCCAACACTGATGGAGGCAGGTTGCTGATAGGTGTAAAGGACAACGGCAAGATTGCTGGTGTACGTTCGGAAGAAGAGCAATACATGATTCAAGCTGCTGCCAAACTGTATTGCGTTCCTCCAGCAGACTACAAGATGACCACTTATATCGTAGAAGGCAAACAAGTACTGCTGGCTGAGATTAAACGAAGCGAAAAACGCCCCGTATGTGCCAAATGTGAGGATGGCAAACTGTTGGCATATGTACGTATTGCCGATGAGAACATCTTGGCAACCCCTGTACATTTGAGGTATTGGAAACAAAACGAGAGTCAACGTGGCGAACTTACGGTCTATACAGAAAGGGAGCAGCATTTGCTGAATCTGCTCAACGAACATCGTATGTTGACACTCAACAAATGCTGCAAATTATCTGGACTGCCACGCCCCGTTACCATCAAACTACTGGCAAGATTCATCAGATACGGCATCATAGAAGTCGTATATAGGGAGCAACAATTCTTCTTTACTCAAAGAAACTCATAACGGGTCGTCCCACCCAAGCTTGTGGAGACTGAATGCCTAAGATATAGGCAATAGTAGCAGGCACATCATACTGCATCACCACGTCAGGTGTTTCAAAGCCTTGCTTGATACCCTTGCCACAGACGATAAACGGTGTTTCCATTTCTTCGATGGTCATGCCTCCATGTCCTTTGTTGATACCACCATGATCAGATGAAATCATAAATATGGTATCATCATAGATGCCAGCATCTTTCAGCGCTTGGATAAGGCGACCAATACACTGGTCTATCTCTGCTATCTTATCGTAATACTCTGGGGTGTACCAACCATGCTCATGTGCGGTTTCATCGAGCACACCGAAATAAGCGGTATAGAAGAAAGGCTTATATTGCTTGATGTAATTCTCGGCAATAGTGCAATTCTTGTTGATATCTACATAACTGTCGGGGATATATTCCCAATGACTGATAGCCAAAGTATCAATGACATACTTGATACCGTCCCAATCAAAGGTGCAACCTGTTTCAGCATCAGGTTGCTGTTCACGGATAACAGAATAGATAGTTGGGAAAATGTTGTGATTATTCAGCACAAGTGCAGGAATTTCAGGAACCTTTGAGTTCCACTTGGTATATCCGTGCAGCTCGGTAGGCGCACTCATAAACATAGAAGACCAGTTTATGGCTGATGCAGAAGGTAATACTGAACGCTTGTGCAACGTGTAGCTGCCATTAGCCAACAACGCACGGATATTGGGAATATCATGTGATTGATCAAGGCCATGAGCTGCCCAACCGTCAATACCTACCATCACGACATGCTTTGCCTTAGGTTGCAACTGCTGCTGCGTGCTGTTGCAGGAAACACCTGCCCATGCAAGAAATACCAGACAGGTAAGTGAGAGAATCTTTTTCATCGTATCAGGTTTTTAAAGTTTCTATCCACAAAAATAAGAGAAAGATGTTAGAAAGACAAATAAAATATGTACCTTTGTGTCGCAAAACGGTAACATATTTACACAATGAGTATATTTTCTAAACTTTTCGGTAAAAATGATAATGCTTCGGCACAGAGTGCAGAAGACTTCATGTCGTTGGTGCGAGTGTATTTTCAGTCGGTACTGGCCGTAAATCTGGGTATTACCAATATACGTGCCATACCTGATGTAGCCAATTTCAAGCGTTTGTTCAAGATACCCACTACTGGTGGAAAATTAGGACAAGGAGAGAAAACTGCATCGAAGAAGATGCTGATTCAAGACTACGGAATGAGTGAGAATTTCTTTAAGGAAATTGATAACTCCATCAAGAAGCATGTACGTAATCAAAACCAGGTACAATCATATATGTATATGTACCAAGGCTTCACTGCTGACCTTATGATGATGATTAGTAATTTGATGCAGTGGAAGATGCGTGTTCCTTCAATGTTCGCCAGCGTACTCAAGAGTGCTGTGGAAGATACAGTACATGACATCTGTACAAAGCCTGTATTCAAGAAAGACGACGAGCAGAAGACCGCCATGCAGATTCGTACTTATAAGGAGCGTCTGGACTACTCAGAGCAGTGGATGAGCGAGTTTGTCTACAAGGTGGTGATGCTGGCTAAAAAAGAAAAACGTAGCAAAAGCAACGAGCAGGCAGAGGCAAGCAAATAAGCTTTATTCATACCAAGGGAATAAACAATACTTTTTTCATATATAGATCTAAGGCTAGTACTTAAATTATTACTTTTTCTTACTATCGCAAATATACGAATTTATACGATTTGAGCCCGCTATCAGGAAGTAAAAAAAAGAAGAAGAAAAAAAATAACATAGTATCGTCACTTTTTATTTACTTTTATTTGGAGAAATAAGATAAAGTAGTAATTTTGTAGCAAATTAGGTGTAGTAAATGACAGACGAAGAGAAAAAACAGCTCAATGACTTTGAAACAAGCCTTCGCCATCTGATTTATCTGCATGATAAACTGAGACGCGATCATGCCGAGTTACAACAGCTTCTGCATGACAAAGAAGATGCTTTGTTAAAGTTACGTTCTGAATACGATAAATTGAACCAATCGTATGTGGACTTGAAGTCTGCCATGACAATGAGCTTAGATGGTGGCGATGTGCGCCAAACCAAACAGCGATTGTCAAAAATAGTGCGTGAAGTCGATAAATGCATCGCTATGTTGAACCAATCATAACACTTGAGATGTATGGACGATGATATGATAAAAATTCAGTTGACCATTGGCAACAATCCGTTTCCACTCACCATTCGTAGAAGCGAAGAAGAGATAGTACGTAAAGCTGCCAGGAAGGTTGACAACTTGACAAATGCTTATAAGGAGCATTACCACGAACTACCTGAGGTACGTATCTTACAAATGGTGGCTTATCAGCTTTCATTGGAAGGACTGAAGGAAAAAGGACGCAATGAAACAACTCCTTATATGGACAAAGTGCAAGAATTAGCCCAGTTGGTTGATGAATGCATCAACAGATAAGGCTATAGTTTAATAAAGGACATCCACGCACTGTTGACCTGCTTGTTATTATGTAGCAAGTTGGTTATCAGTGCGTTATTATTATATATTTTATTTTAACGACTATGGTAGCAAATATAGTATTCTGCGTGATTGGCCTGCTTATCGGCTTGGCCATCATGTACTTCATTCAGAAATCTATTCTGAAATCGAAGGCTGATACCATTCTGAAAGAGGCGAATGCCGAAGCAGAAGTTATCAAGAAGAACAAGCTGCTGGAGGTAAAGGAGAAATTCCTGAACAAGAAAGCCGAGCTGGAAAAAGAAGTGGCTCAGCGGAATCAAAAAATCCAGCAGGTGGAGAACAAACTCAAACAACGTGAGATGGTACTCAACCAGCGCCAAGAAGACTTACTGCACAAGAAAGCTGAAAACGACGTTATTCGAGACAACCTTACTAATCAGTTGGGCGTTATCGAGAAGAAAAAAGAAGAACTTGACAAACTGCAGCAACAGGAAATTGTAAAGCTGGAAGCAATTTCGGGCCTATCTGCCGAGGAAGCCAAGGAACGCATGATTGAGTCGCTCAAGGAAGAGGCTAAAATGCAGGCACAGTCTTACATCAACGAAATCATGGACGATGCTAAGATGAATGCCAACAAAGAGGCAAAACGCATTGTGGTGCAAACAATACAGCGTGTAGCAACTGAAACGGCTGTTGAGAATTCTGTGACGGTATTTCACATTGATTCTGATGAAATCAAAGGACGTATTATTGGCCGTGAAGGACGAAATATACGTGCATTGGAAGCAGCTACTGGCGTGGAGATCATCGTTGATGATACCCCCGAATCCATCGTTCTTTCTGCCTTCGATCCTGTGCGTCGTGAAATTGCCCGCTTAGCACTGCATCAACTAGTGACCGACGGTCGTATCCACCCTGCTCGTATTGAAGAAGTGGTGGCAAAGGTTCGCAAGCAAGTAGAAGACGAGATTGTTGAAACTGGTAAACGTACCACCATTGACTTGGGTATTCATGGCTTGCATCCTGAAATGATTCGTATTATCGGTAAGATGAAATATCGCTCATCTTATGGGCAGAACCTGTTGCAGCATGCACGTGAAACAGCCAACCTCTGTGCTGTTATGGCAACAGAGTTGGGTTTGAACCCCAAGAAAGCACGTCGTGCAGGCTTGTTGCATGATATAGGCAAGGTGCCTGATGACGAGCCAGAACTGCCACACGCTCTTCTGGGTATGAAACTGGCTGAGAAATACAAGGAGAAGCCAGACATCTGCAATGCCATTGGAGCTCACCACGATGAGGTAGAAATGACCACCCTACTTGCTCCTATTGTGCAGGTATGTGATGCCATCTCAGGAGCCCGTCCTGGTGCTCGTAGGGAAATTGTAGAAGCATATATCAAGCGTCTGAACGACTTGGAAGCATTGGCTGCATCCTATCCAGGCGTTACCAAGACCTACGCTATCCAGGCTGGTCGTGAGTTGCGTGTAATCGTTGGTGCTGACAAGATTGACGACAAGCAAACAGAAAGTCTGTCAACAGAAATCGCCAAGAAGATTCAGGATGAAATGACTTATCCTGGTCAGGTAAAGATTACAGTGATACGAGAGACAAGAGCCGTTAGCTACGCTAAGTAAATAGATATCCCCGCCAAAAGCGGGGATGTTTGTTGAATAGATATCAGAAAAGCCTGCAGGCGGTCGGATTGGCTTACGCCCATCCTTGCGCCTGCCAATGCCAGGTTAGCCTCTTGCGGATTACATATCCGAAAAGCCTGCAGGCGGTCGGATTGGCTTATGCCCATCCTTGCGCCTGCCGCGGGCAGGCTATCAAAGAAAAGAACTTCTGATTTCACTTGAAAGCAAGCTTTCAGTATCATCAGAAGTTCTTTTCTTTGAGCCTCTTGTCGGATTCGAACCAACGACCCCGAGATTACAAATCACGTGCTCTGGCCAACTGAGCTAAAGAGGCGGGTGGGCAAGCTAACTATATCGCGCCGCTACAACCTGCTGCCCTTGCTGCGGTCAAGCCCTGGGGGATTCACAAGGAGCTGGCCGTATAGGACTTGCCCATGTGCTTTTTGCTTAAAGCGAGTGCAAAGGTACAACTTTTTTTCTTATCTGCAAGGTATATGAAGTATTTTTTCGTAACTTTGACCCCCAAATAGTATAGATATGATAGAAGACAGAAGTAATTTACACAGGGTTTCGATGGCAGCAGGCACTATCATGGGAGCATTCTGGATTTTCAAATTCATTTTCTTCCCATTGGGTATGTCGATACCAGTATTGATGCTGGTATTTGGAATACTGACCATTTGTGTACCATTCATCGGCTATCGACTTGCCTGCCACTATCGTGACAAATTCTCGAATAACAATGGTAGCATTGGTTTTGTTCACGCTTTTACTTTCTGTCTGTTCATGTATATGTATGCATCACTGCTGACATCGGTAGGACATCTGATATATTTCCAGTTTATCGATCATGGGTTTGTTCTTGAAAAACTGCAAGATATGTTCGAGGCAGTAAAAGAGAGCCCTCTACCAGGCATGGACAGTTACTTAGAACAATATCAGCTGGCCATTGACACCTACGCCATCTTGAATCCTGTAGATATCACGCTACAACTTGTGAGCCAAAACATGTTCTACGGATTGCTGATGTCATTGCCAACTGCCTTGATTGTTAAAAAGAAAATCAATATAGAAAACAGATAACATGGATATTAGTGTTGTAATACCTTTATTTAACGAGAAAGAATCACTGACTGAACTACATGCTTGGATAAGGCGAGTGATAGAAGGAGAAGACATGACCTACGAAGTGATTTTCGTGGACGATGGATCTAACGATGGTTCATGGCAAGTGATAGAAGACTTGCAACGTGAATATCCTGAAATAAAAGGCATCAAGTTCCGTCGCAACTATGGAAAATCACCTGCCCTGTTCTGTGGGTTCAAAGCTGCACAAGGCGATGTTGTGATAACTATGGATGCCGACCTGCAAGACTCGCCCGATGAGATACCTGCCCTTTACCACATGATAAAAGACGAGGGTTACGATTTGGTAAGCGGTTGGAAGAAAAAGCGCTATGATCCTCTGTCAAAGACTTTGCCTACTAAACTGTTCAATGCAACAGCAAGGACTGTGAGCGATATACACAACCTGCATGACTTCAATTGCGGACTAAAAGCATACAAGAAAGAGGTGGTTAAAAACATTGAGGTGTATGGAGAAATGCATCGTTACATTCCTTGGCTGGCGAAGAATGCTGGTTTCACCAAGATAGGTGAGAAAGTGGTGAAACATCAGGCTCGCAAGTATGGCAAAACCAAGTTTGGTTTGAGCCGCTTCATCAATGGTTATCTCGATTTGCTTACCTTGTGGTTCCTCTCCAAATTTGGCGTGAAGCCCATGCATTTGTTTGGTACATTGGGAACACTGATGTTCCTGATAGGTCTGATATCAGTCATGATAGTAGGTGGCAACAAGCTTTACTATATCTTGAACGACCTGCCTCACAGACTGGTTACCGACTCACCTTATTTCTATTTGGCACTTACAGCAATGATTATCGGTACGCAGTTGTTTGTGGCTGGCTTTTTGGGGGAACTGATATCTCGTAACAGCGAAGAAAGAAACAAGTATCAGATAGAAAAGATGTTGAATATTAAGGATTAGACAATGAGGAAAATAATTCCAATCATATTAACGTTGGGTTGTGTCATCGGCTTCATCAGTTCTTGCGCTGAAGATGACGACTGCTCTGGCAATAGTCGTCAGATGCTGACTGCCAACATTATGACAGTCATCTCTAACGACTCGGCTCAATGGGAGACATCTTTTTCTTTGGATGTACTGAACATCTATGCCCTCGGCATCGACTCTATCATTGACAATGATGACACAAATGTCAAGACACTCTCTTTGCCTCTACGTACCAATACCGAGGAAACGGCTCTGGTATTTAGCTATATGCTTCATGCCGGAGATACATTGCCTCAACATTATGACAAGGATACCATTGTGTTCCATCATCGTAACACTCCCTATTTCCTGACACTAGACTGCAACTTCGTGGTGAAACAGGAACTTACCGACCTGAAATATACTACTCATGTATTAGATTCTATAGTAATTGTTAATCCAACAGCTTCCAACAATGGGAAAGAGAATATCAAGATATATTATTAGCATTGTATTGCTGTTGGCTTTCATGGCGCCTCTTATTGCTCAAAATACAAGCAATAATAGAAATCGGCAAACGTCACAGCAACAAAATAAAAAGGAAAAGACACTGCCTGAGGTGGACTATCCACTGATGAATGGCATTGATGTGGGGGTGGACATCCTGTCACCAATACTCAAGGCTTTTGGTTCTGACTTTATGTCTGCAGAAGCAATGGTGGATGTGAACCTTTATAACCGTTTTTTTCCAACTGTTGAGGTGGGTTATGGAGGAGGCAAAGCAATCAACGACTATGATGTGAGCATTAAGGCCTCAGCCCCCTTCTTCCGTTTGGGTATTGACTATAATACGCTCTGGAAGAAAGCACATGGCAATCTGCTGTTAGTTGGTTTAAGATATGGCTTCAGCTCTGGAAAATACGATGTGGTGGTGCCTGACCTCACAGACCCAGACTATACAGGTGGAGCAAAACAAACTAACCTGATTGACCCTATATGGGGCGACATTACCAATTATGCGCATGAAGGCATGAAGCACACTATGCATTGGGTAGAATTTACTGTGGGTATACGTGCCAACGTTGCCAAACGCATCAAAATGGGGCTGATGCTAAGAATCAAGCATAAGCTGAAGGCTTCGGTTGATACTTATGGTGACCCTTATTATATACCAGGCTATGGACGCTATAAATCCAACAACACAGGCATCACCTATTCAATCATTTATCAGTTGAAATGAGTACACTTGAGATTTGGTTGATTGCAGTGAGTCTAGCAATGGATTGTTTTGCTGTATCTATAGCCAGTGGCATTTTACAGAAAAAATATGTTTGGAGCAATATGCTACCCATGTCTTTGAGTTTCGGATGGTTCCAAGGAATGATGTGTGCCCTAGGATGGCTAGCATTTGTATATTTCAATGGATGGGTAGAAAGCGTGGACCACTGGATAGCCTTTGGTTTATTGGCCCTGATAGGTGGAAAAATGATTAAAGAAGGTTTGTCAACCAATAGTGATGATCATCACATCAATCCAACATCAGCATGGATGATACTCACACTTGCAATTGCCACCAGTATCGACGCAATGGCTATTGGTATTTCATTGGCTTGTCTGAGTTACCACGATTTCAAGGCTATTGCCTACCCTGTAGTTGTGATTGGCCTAGTATCGCTATTATTCTCACTGCTGGGACTGTTTTTGGGGGTAACATTCGGCAAAAATATTGAAAAAAAGATAAAGCCAGAATTGGCAGGAGGTATCATTCTCGTGCTGTTAGGTATAAAAATAGTAATTGAGCATTTAGGTTTGTTATGAAAAAAAGTAACTACATTTGGTTAATATTGTTGGTGGTTGGTACTGTATTAGTGCTTCTACGCCATAACAATATTATTACATGGGGTGATAATTCTGCGACTTACCATAATGAGAAAGGTTTGATATTTGGTACGATGTACAATATCACGTACAAACACAATGAATCATTGAAACTCGATATTGATAAAGAACTGGAAAGGTTTGATGCCTCTTTATCAATGTTTAATGAATCTTCCATCATTAGTCGTATCAACCGCAATGAAGATATTGTAGTTGACAGCCTTTTCTCAAATGTTTTCCGCAAAGCAATGATAATATCTGAAATCACCAATGGAAGTTTCGATATCACCGTAGCCCCATTGGTAAATGCATGGGGGTTTGGCTTCACAAAGGAAAAAGCTCCTTCTCAAGCTAGGATAGATAGCTTGTTGGAAGTTGTTGGATGGAAAAAAGTACAGCTTACGACTGAGGGCAAGGTGGTGAAACAGGATCCTCGTATCATGTTTGATTGCAGTGCCATTGCTAAAGGATATGCAGTAGACGTCATTGCCGATTTGCTGAAGAGAGAGGGAGTGAAGAACTATATGGTGGATATAGGTGGCGAAGTGGATGTGGCTGGTGTCAATCATTCAGGTGGCGCCTGGCGCATCGGCATCAGCAAGCCTGACGACGATCCTGAGAGTCTTAACCAAGATCTTCAAACGATACTAGAAATTACTGACCGGGGCATCGCTACCAGTGGTAACTATCGCAACTTCTATTACAAAGACGGCATGAAATATGCTCATACCATTGATCCAAAAACTGGTCGTCCTGTTCAGCATAGCATTTTGAGTTCTACCGTAATAGCAAAAGACTGTATGACAGCAGATGCATTTGCCACATCATTTATGGTAATGGGACTAGAAAGAGCTAAAGCTTTAGTGGATAGTCATCCAGAATTAGATGCCTATTTCATCTACAGTGATGAGACTGGCAACTATCAAACTTACATGACTCAGGGCATGAAGAAGTATGTAACTGAATAATAAAAGAAAACTGTCTTTATTTCAAGAACACTAAATAGACGGCCAACACCAGACAGACAAAAGCTGCCAGGTGATTCCAGTGCAACGACTCACCTTTAAAGAGCACTGTAGTAAATACAGTAAAGATGATGAGGGTAATGGCTTCTTGGATTACCTTAAGTTGCATCAACGAAAAAGGTCCACCATTCTCATGAAAACCGATACGGTTGGCTGGCACTTGGAAACAATATTCGAAAAAGGCAAGGCCCCAGCTTAGTAATATCACAGCAAACAATGGCCAGGAGGTAGAAATCTTCATCTCCTGCAGTTTCAAATGACCATACCAGGCAAAAGTCATGAAGATGTTAGATACTATCAATAATAATACGGTATAAAGTGCCTTCATCTTAATCTTTATAAAATCGGGCACAAAATTACTCAAAAAATCGGATTATATTCATTTTATTTGTATTTTTGAATGCAAAGAATTGCTAATTGGATAATGATAATAAAAAAATACATACTTCTCCTGTTGCTAAGTATCACAGCAATAACACTTTCTGCACAGACTCTTGCGGAAGCGCGCAAACTATATGCTGAGGGTGATTTTGCCAACGCTAAACCTATGTTTGAGAAGTTGGTGAAGGCCACTCCTAGCAATGCCAATTACAATCTGTGGTATGGCGTTTGCGCTTTGCGAACAGGTGATGCTGCTGCGGCATTGCCATATCTTCAAACGGCTGTGAAACGAAAGGTGCAAGACAGTCAATTGTTCTTGGCAGAAACATGCAACAATCTCTATTTGTACGAAGATGCAGTTAATACGCTTGAGACATACATCGCCGACCTAAAAAAACGTCGCAAGACATCATCTGATGCAGAAGCATTATTAGAACAAAGTCGCAATGGCTTGCGCATGATACGAGGCGTAGAGCAGGTGATAATCATCGACAGTATGGTGGTTGACAAGGCTGATTTCGTCAGTCATTACCGTTTGGGTACTGATGCTGGTCGTTTGCTTACCTCTCGTGAGTTCTACGGGCGTCAGGATGATGGTAATGCCTTATTCATGACGGAACTGCAAGACCGTCTATACTATAGCCAGTCTTTGCCTAATGACTCTACCCTATCGTTGATGACCTCACAGAAATACAATGGTCAATGGTCTGCTCCTAACTTATTGCCTGACAATATTAATGAAGCAGGCAGTAACAGCGCCTACCCCTTCGTGATGCCCGATGGCATAACCGTTTATTATGCATCAGACGGTGAAGAATCTTTAGGTGGCTACGACATCTTTGTAACTCGTCATAATACTGAAGATGATACTTATTTCACACCAGAAAACATAGGTATGCCTTTTAATTCACCATATAATGACTATATGTATGCCATCGACGAGTTCAACAACTTGGGATGGTTTGCATCCGACCGTTTTCAACCAGAAGGAAAGGTATGCATTTATGTTTTCATTCCTAATGAAAGTAAAAATGTCTATAGTTTTGAGAACACCGATAAAGTAAAATTAGCAAAACTGGCACAAATACATACCATACAAGATACTTGGACAGACAAAGCAGAGGTGCAGGACGCACAAAGAAGACTGGCAAACATCAACGATGCATTTATCAATACTGCATCCAAGCATGAGTTTGAATTCGTGATTAATGATGAGCATACCTATTATCAGTTGACTGATTTCACTTCTCCTCAAGCACGCGAAGCTTTTAACCGCTATCGCCAATTGGATAAGTCTTATGAAGAGGTTGTCACCAACTTAGAGCAACTACGCTATCAATATGCTGATAGCAATTCAGCTTTGAAAGATCGTCTAAGAAGTAGTATCCAACAAGGGGAACAAAAGGAAAAGGAGCTATATGAACAACTGAAGCAGTTGGCAAAAGACGTTAGAAAATTAGAAAGACCGTAATAATATTATTATAAACCTTAGACTAAAATGGGAATACTATTTATTATTGCACTCGTTATCTCAGCCCTACTACTATTATTAGTAGAACTGTTTGTGATACCTGGTAGCAGTCTGGCAGCCATTCTTTCGGCAATATGCCTGGTATGGGCAGTAGCATATGCCTTTATCAATATCAGTGCTTTAGCTGGCATCATTACATTGATTATTGCCGTCATCCTCGGTTCGTGTATGCTCATAGCTTTCATGAAATCGAAAACACTCGATAAGGTGGCACTCACAGAAGACGTAGCATCGACTGTCGACCGTACTGTAGCTGCCCAAGTAAAGGTAGGCGACAAGGGCTTTGCAGTCACTCGTCTTGCTTTAATTGGCAATGCAGACATCAACGGCCACATAGTGGAGGTCCGTTCTGCCGATGGGTTCCTCAACGAGAAAACGCCTGTGGTAGTAACTCGTGTGTCAGACAATGAAATCATCGTTGAAAAAATTAAAAACTAAATAAGATATGGGAATCGAATCATTCTACTTTACCGCATTTTTGGTAGTGGCAGTCATCGTATTTCTGGTGATATTTTTCCACTACGTGCCTTTCTTTCTTTGGCTCAGCGCCAAAGTATCTGGTGTAAACATCTCTTTGCTGCAGTTGTTCCTGATGCGCATCCGTAATGTGCCACCTTATATCATCGTGCCTGCTTTGATAGAAGCACATAAAGCTGGTCTGAAGAACATTACACGTGATGGGCTGGAGGCTCACTACTTAGCTGGAGGACATGTAGAGCGGGTGGTACACGCCTTGGTATCTGCCAACAAGGCTAACATTGAGTTGCCTTTCCAAATGGCAACAGCCATTGACTTGGCTGGTCGCGATGTCTTTGAGGCTGTTCAGATGTCAGTAAATCCTAAAGTGATTGATACGCCTCCAGTAAGTGCTGTGGCTAAAGATGGTATCCAAATGATTGCCAAAGCTCGTGTTACGGTTCGTGCCAACATACGCCAATTGGTGGGTGGTGCTGGTGAAGATACCGTACTTGCTCGTGTGGGTGAAGGTATTGTGTCGAGCATCGGTTCTGCCACTAATCATAAGTCGGTGTTAGAGAACCCAGATTCAATCTCTAAGCTTGTGCTGAGCAAAGGTTTGGATGCTGGTACAGCTTTCGAGATTCTCTCTATTGATATTGCTGATATCGACATCGGTAAGAACATCGGTGCTACCCTGCAAATTGACCAGGCTAACGCAGACAAGAACATTGCCCAGGCCAAGGCAGAGGAACGTCGTGCTATGGCAGTTGCCAACGAACAGGAGATGAAAGCAAAGGCACAGGAAGCTCGTGCAAAGGTAATTGAAGCTGAAGCCGAAGTACCTAAGGCTATGGCTGAAGCTTTCCGCAGTGGCAACTTGGGCATTATGGATTACTACCGTATGAAGAATATTGAGGCAGATACCTCTATGCGTGAGAATATAGCAAAGCCTGCAGGCAACCCTCAACAAAAATAACATAATGGAAAAGAAATATATAGCACCATCAGAGTTGCCCATCAACGAAGATGGCAGTGTATTTCACCTACATGTGAAACCTGAGCAACTGGCCCATAAAATTATCCTGGTAGGTGATCCGGGCAGGGTACCAATGGTAGCAAGCCATTTCGACCAAGTGGAATGTGATGTGCGGAGTCGTGAGTTTCGAACCATCACCGGTACTTACCAAGGTAAACGTATCAGTTGTGTATCTACAGGTATTGGATGCGACAACATCGATATTGTGTTGACCGAATTGGATGCCTTAACCAATGTGGATTTTACCACCCGAGAAATAAAAGACGAGATTCAACAGTTGGAGATAGTACGCATTGGTACCAGTGGCGGTTTGCAACCCTACACACCTGTTGGTACATTCGTGTGTTCGGCTCGTTCCATTGGTTTCGATGGCGTACTGAACTTTTACGCTGGCCGTAATGAAGTTTGCGACCTGCCTATGGAGCACGATTTTCTTCAACACATGGGTTGGAGTGGTACCCTTTGTGCTCCTGCCTCTTATGCCATCCATGCTGATGAAGAGTTGGTAAATCGCATTGCAGCTGATGATATGGTGAGAGGTATCACCATTGCTGCTAATGGCTTTTATGGCCCACAAGGACGTGATGTGCGCATTTCGCCTGCCGACCCTAACCAGAATGCCAAGATAGAAACTTTTGAATACGACGGCCTGCACATTACCAACTTTGAGATGGAGGGTTCTGCAGTGGCAGGATTGAGCAAACTGATGGGACATAAAGCCACTACAGTATGCCTTATCATTGCTAACCGTCTTGTTAAAGAGATGAACACTGGCTATAAAAATACCATCGACAGCCTCATCAAAACCGTGTTAGACAGGTTATGAGCGAAGTGAACTTTAATATCACAGCTAACGACAAGGCTGGTCGTTATGAACAGCTCTTGGAACAGATAAAGCCCTGCATTGAGGGGGAAACCTACGAAGTGTCACTACTTGCCAATGTAAGTGCTGCCTTGAAAGAAGTGTTTGGCTTTTTCTGGGTAGGGTTCTACTTGGTAAAAGACAAGCAACTTATTCTTGGTCCATTCCAAGGCTCAATGGCTTGTTCTACTATTAAATACGGTAAGGGTGTGTGTGGTACGACCTGGAAAAAAAACACGACCCAAGTAGTACCCGATGTGGATTTGTTTCCTGGACATATTGCCTGCAGTTCGCTATCCCGTTCGGAGATTGTGGTGCCTCTAGCCGTTCAAGGTGAGGTAAAGGGCGTATTGGATATCGACAGCGACCAACTGGCAACTTTCGATGATACCGATAAACTTTACCTTGAACGACTTGTTTCACTCATCGTTAAAACCATTTATGTATGAGTTTTAGTCAAGAAGATACCATCTGCGCCATTGCTACCGCCCAAGGTGGAGCCATTGGTGTGATTCGTGTGAGTGGTCCCAAGGCCATCGCTCATACATCAGGTATCTTTTGTCCTACCAAAGTGGGCAAGATGTTAGAGGATTGCCCACCCTACTCTATGACGCATGGTCACATTATTGATGAGAATGGGGAAACGATAGACGAAGTGATGGTAAGTCTTTTCAAAGCACCTCACTCATATACTGGTGAAGATAGCACAGAAATTGCATGTCATGGATCTCCTTATATCTTACAAAAGGTCATTCAATTACTTATCAAACAAGGTTGCCGATTGGCTCATCCTGGAGAATACACACAACGGGCTTTTCTCAATGGCAAGATGGACTTGAGTCAAGCAGAAGCGGTGGCGGATTTGATCGCCTCTACTTCTACAGCTACTCATCGTTTGGCTATGAATCAGATGCGGGGTGGCTTCAGCAAGCAGTTGGCTGACTTGCGTAACGAACTGCTAAAATTTTCTTCCCTCATTGAACTGGAACTGGATTTTAGCGACCACGAAGACCTGGAATTTGCCGACCGTTCTGAACTAAAGGCATTGGCAGACCATATAGAGCAGGTCATCAGTAAATTGGTAGATTCCTTCGAAGTTGGCAATGCTATCAAGAGAGGAGTACCTGTAGCAATTATAGGAGAGACCAATGCTGGCAAAAGCACCCTGCTGAATACCCTTTTGGGTGAAGACCGTGCCATCGTGAGTGAAATCAGCGGTACGACACGAGATGTTATAGAAGACACCATCAACATTCAAGGCATCACCTTCCGTTTTATCGACACGGCAGGTATCCGTCAGACTAACGATACTATCGAGAATATGGGTATCGAGCGTACCTTCAAGCAAATAGATCAGGCTAGTATTGTCCTCTGGTTACTTGATGCCACTTGCGCAGAGCGTCAGTATACTGACCTACAAGCAAAGATTTTGCCACATTGTCAAAACAAGCAACTTATCTTGGTGTATAACAAAGAGGACTTGGCAACCGCCATGTCCTCCCCTACCGATGGCAGTCAGCGCATCTCTATTTCTGCCAAACATGGCACTCACTTGGATGAATTAAGACAACTCTTGGTGAAATGTGCCCATCTACCCGAAATTACCCAAGCCGATGTTATTGTTACCAATGCCCGTCATCACGAGGCACTTACCCATGCTCTCGATGCTATCCATCGAGTGCAGCAAGGCATGGACATGGGCATCAGCGGCGACTTTCTCTCTCAAGACATCCGCGAGTGCATCCATCACCTCAGTGATATTGTAGGCGAAGTTACTACCGACGATACCCTCCAATTTATCTTTCAGCACTTTTGCGTGGGCAAGTAACCCCTTATAAACAACTCTGAACAACTTGGAGTAATTTGAACTAAGTCCCTCTAAATGAGGGACTTTTTGTTTTTTAACACTTCAAGTTGCATATTTGTTAGTTACAGTTTTTCCAGTTATTTTTGCACCGTATTTCTACCGCGAGTGTAAAACAGAAAGTCGATTTCACACCAAGATGACATCGTAGACACAACTTGGGACACCATGGGAAA
>JAEEGL014817382.1_pt1 | contig 39604 bp, 24 predicted proteins | sample 9134231 | NCBI WGS metagenome assembly JAEEGL01 (sample SAMN16246548, study PRJNA631951) | gut metagenome | biome: gut microbiome; feature: rumen; material: fiber-attached | host: Bos | place: Iran: Karaj | collected 2018-10
AGCATGAACGGCCGCGAAAACGGCGATGCCAGCCGTCGGCAGCTGATGATTGGCGAGAACACGGAGAACTACATTGAGATAGGCAAGGACTACGATAACTACTGGAACGTAAATGCCATAGACACCGCCGATGCGACCAAGAGCCATCGCTATGCCTATGCCGTAGAGTGGAACGATAAGGGAAAGAAGATAGACCTCCGCTACATCGTCACCTATGCCAAGATACCCTCTGCCACCTCCACCATCATCCGGCAGGACTGGCCGTTTCTCGAGTTAGGCCCTTCACGCATTCCCAAGGACGGCCCTATCCAGGCGCCGAACAAAGCGCGGGTATTCTATCTCGGAAAAGAATACTCCGTGCAGCAGCTCGATAGTGTAATTGACGAGGCTCGTCAACGCGAAGCGGAGACCTATAAGAAGGTTAAGGAAGATATCCAGCGTAAAGCGGAAACCTATAAGAAGGTTAAGGAAGATATGAAGCGCGAAGCGGAATCTTCTAAGCAAATGAAATCATTCGTCGTTTGGGCAGACTCCCTGCACCACGACACCGACCCCGTGACAGCTGTCGTCCTCAACCTACAACAGGGCAAGAACATCACAGCCGACGACCTCCTCTGCAACGACAATATTCTGCTCATCTTCGCTCAATTGAAGAAGCATTATCTGGCTGGGCAGAACACGGAGTTCAACGCCATCTCCATCTACAACCTATGCAAGCGAGCCCACGAGTACGGCTTCTTCACCGGTAAAAACTCAGAAGAGGAGTTGAAGCAACTGAAGCAGGAAATAGCCGATCTGATAGACAAGACCCCAAAGACTAGCGAAGACAATAACGTTGACCAGCGCATCTATCTCGGTCTGGCGCTGTCGCAGCTCGAAAAGATAGAAGAAAAGTAATCGTTGATACTCGACAATCCATCAATACTCTATAAGCCCCTGCCCCACTGCATCATGATGATGCGGCGGGGCTTTTTATTGTCTTTTCGTGGGACGAAAGAATATATGAGCGTTCTGCAGGGATGAGAATAAGGCGAAAACGCTTTTTTCTTCCGTAAAAATGAGGGAAATGGAAGAAAAAGTAGTACCTTTGCAGCCGCAAAATACAGATAACATAAAAGAAAGCAACAATGGAATACAATTTCAGAGAAATTGAGAAGAAATGGCAACAGCGTTGGGTGGCTATGCAGACCTACCGCGTCACCGAGGATTCTGAGCGCAAAAAGTTCTACGTGCTCAACATGTTCCCCTATCCCAGCGGTGCCGGCCTGCATGTAGGTCATCCGCTCGGATATATCGCATCCGATATCTACGCACGCTACAAGCGCCTGCAAGGTTTCAACGTGCTCAATCCTATGGGTTACGATGCCTACGGTCTTCCTGCCGAACAATATGCTATTCAGACAGGACAGCATCCAGCCATCACTACGGACGCCAATATTGCCCGCTATCGCGAACAACTGGACAAGATAGGATTCTCATTCGACTGGAGCCGCGAAGTACGCACCTGCGAGCCTGACTACTATCACTGGACGCAATGGGCTTTCCAGAAGATGTTCGCTTCGTTCTATTGCAACACTTGCAAGAGCGCTCAGCCTATCGAAAAACTTATAGAGCACTTCGAAAAAGAAGGAACAGCCAACCTCGACGTAGCTCAGAGCGAGGAACTATCTTTCACGGCCGATGAATGGAAGGCCATGAGCGAGGTCGAGAAGCAGCAGGTATTGATGAACTACCGCATCGCCTACCTTGGAGAAACGATGGTGAACTGGTGCCCTCAGTTGGGCACGGTACTGGCCAACGACGAAGTGGTGGACGGCGTGAGCGAGCGCGGCGGTTTCCCCGTTGTACAGAAGCGCATGAAACAATGGTGCTTGCGCGTATCGGCATACGCTCAGCGTCTGCTCGACGGACTTGAGACCATTGACTGGACCGAGTCGCTGAAGGAAACTCAGCGCAACTGGATTGGTCGCTCCGAAGGAACGGAAATGGAGTTCAAATTGGCCAATTCAGACATCGCGTTTACCATTTTCACCACACGTGCAGATACAATCTTCGGCGTCACCTTCATGGTGCTAGCTCCCGAGAGCGAACTGGTGAAGCAACTCACAACGCCCGAACAGCAGAAGGCTGTGGACGAATACTTGGTCTACGTCAAGAAACGTACCGAGCGCGACCGCATCAGCGACCGCAAAGTAACAGGTGTGTTCTCAGGCTCGTATGCCATCAACCCGTTCACGGGCGAGGAGATTCCTATTTGGATTTCGGAATACGTGCTCGCAGGCTACGGTACGGGCGCCATCATGGCTGTTCCCGCTCACGACAGCCGCGACTATGCTTTTGCCAAGCATTTCAATTTGCCCATCATCCCGCTTATCGAGGGCGCCGACATCAGCGAAGAGAGTTTCGATGCCAAGGAAGGCATCGTCATGAACAGTCCTGTTGCAGGCAAGACGGCGCTCGACGGTTTCAGCCTCAACGGCCTCAGCGTGAAGGAAGCTATTGCTGCTACAAAGCAGTTCGTCACCGACCATCAACTCGGTCGCGTGAAGGTGAACTTCCGTCTGCGTGATGCCATCTTCTCACGCCAGCGCTATTGGGGCGAACCCTTCCCCGTTTACTACAAGGACGGCATGCCTCAGATGATTTCTGAGGAGTGTCTGCCGCTGGAGTTGCCTGAAGTGGACAAGTTCCTGCCTACGGAAACAGGCGAGCCGCCCCTCGGCAATGCTAAGCGTTGGGCTTGGGATACGGAGAAGCGCCAAGTGGTCGACAAAGCACTCATCGACGAAAAGACCATCTTCCCTCTCGAACTCAATACGATGCCGGGCTTCGCTGGTTCAAGTGCCTACTATCTCCGCTATATGGATCCGCATAACGACAAGGCGCTCGTCAGCCAGCAAGCCGATCAATACTGGCAGGCCGTAGACCTCTATGTGGGTGGTTCTGAGCACGCAACTGGTCACCTTATCTATTCGCGCTTCTGGAACAAATTCCTCTTCGACCTCGGCGTGAGCTGTCAGGAAGAGCCCTTCAAAAAGCTCGTCAATCAAGGCATGATTCAAGGCAGAAGCAACTTCGTCTATCGCATCAAGGACACCAACACCTTCGTGAGCCTCGGCCTGAAAGACCAATATGATGTCACGCCTCTGCACGTCGACGTGAACATCGTCAGTGGCGACGTACTCGATATCGAAGCCTTCAAGGCCTGGCGTCCAGAATATGAGAGCGCCGAATTCATTCTCGAAGACGGAAAATATGTCTGTGGTTGGGCTGTGGAAAAGATGTCAAAGTCGATGTTCAACGTCGTCAACCCCGATATGATTGTAGAGAAGTTCGGCGCCGATACACTCCGTCTGTACGAGATGTTCTTAGGCCCTGTAGAGCAGGCCAAGCCTTGGGACACTAACGGTATCGACGGCTCGCATCGATTCCTCAAGAAGTTCTGGAATATGTTCTGGAACAAAGAGAATTTTGCCGTGACCGACGAAGTTCCTACGCCTGCTGAACTGAAGGCTTTGCATAAGCTGATCAAGAAGGTAACGGAGGACATCGAAGTCTTCTCTTATAATACTTCCATTCCCGCCTTCATGATAGCCACCAACGAACTGACGCAACTCAAGTGTCAGAAGCGCGCTATCCTTGAGCCCATGGTCGTACTCATCGCCCCCTTCGCTCCGCATATTGCTGAAGAGTTGTGGGAGGCTTTAGGCCATACGACCAGCGTCTGCGATGCCCAATGGCCCGTATTTGAGGAGAAATACTTGGTCGAGGATACGGTCAAGATGATGGTTGCCTTCAACGGCAAGACACGTTTCAGCATCGATTTCCCAGCCGATGCAGACAACGCTACCATCGAGGCTGCAGCTCGAGGTCATGAACTCACACCCAAATATGTCGAAGACAAGCAAATCGTGAAGGTCATTATCGTACCCAAACGTATGATTAACATCGTCATCAAATAAATGATAAAAGCAGAGTTCGTCACCTTTCTCACTTAGTGGGGAGGGTGACGACTCACATGAAAAACTATGAAAACCATTAAACTAAGTTGGATTATCGACGAGATCAAGGACTATATCTTCATCGCCCTTGGATGTCTCATCTACTGCATTGGATTCTGTACGTTCATGCTCCCCTACGAGTTCACGCCAGGCGGCATGACGGGTGTGTCCGCTATCATCTTCTATGCTACCGGATTCCCCACTCAGTACAGCTACTTCATCATCAATGCCATCCTCTTGGCCATCGGTCTGAAGATATTAGGTTTCAAATTCTTTGCCAAAACCATCTACGCTACCGCCTGTATCACGTTGTTTCTGGGACTTGTACAGCAGGTGATAGCACAACCTGATGGTACGCTACCGAAGGTCGTCGGCGATCAAGCATTCATGGCAGCCGTCATCGGCGCTTGCATCGAGGGTGCGGCGCTGGCACTTGTTTTCCTCAACAACGGTTCGACAGGCGGCACAGATATCATCGCCGCCATCGTCAACAAATACCGCAACTTCTCGATGGGACGCGTGCTGATGTGGTTAGACTTCATTATCGTCTCATGCAGCTTCTTCGTCTTCCACGATTGGAATAAGGTCGTGACGGGTTATGTCATCCTTATCATCTCTATGGTTTTGCTCGACTATACCATGACTTCGGCTACTCAGAGCGTGCAGTTCACCATTATCTCCGACAAGCACGAAGAGATAGCAGAGAAGATAGGCGAGGTCATCCGCCGCGGCGTGACCGTGCTCTATGGCGAAGGATGGTACTCCAAGCAGGAGCGCCGCGTACTCATCGTGATGGCTCGCCGCAGAGAGAGTCAGCAGATTTTCCGACTTATTAAGCACATTGACAACAAAGCCTTCGTAACGATGACCAAAGTGGTCGGCGTCTATGGAGAGGGATTTGATAGAATCAAGACATGAAATTAGTATTTGCCACCAACAATGCCCACAAGCTGCAGGAAGTGCGACAGATTCTGGGCAGTCAGTTCCAAGTTGTAGGATTAGCGGATATCGGTTGCACCGAGGATATCCCCGAGACGGCCGACACGCTCGAAGGTAATGCTCTGCAGAAAGCACGCTATGTCAAAGAGCACTATGGGTTCGACTGCTTTGCCGACGATACGGGCCTTGAAGTTGAAGCGTTAGGCGGTGCTCCAGGCGTACATACAGCCCGATATGCGGAGCTTGCTGGCGAAGGCGATTCCCATAGCAGCGACGCCAACATGCGACTTCTTTTGCGTCATTTAGAAAATAATAACAATCGCAACGCAAGATTTCGTACGGTTATTGCGTTATTATATCAGGGAGAGGAATATCTCTTCGAAGGCATCTGCGAAGGCACCCTTCTGACTGAGCGTCACGGCACAGAGGGATTTGGCTACGACCCCATCTTCCGACCCAATGGTTTCGATCGTTGCTTTGCTGAGATGACAGCCAGCGAGAAGAACGCCATCAGTCATCGAGGACGTGCTACTGAGCAATTGGCAGCATTCCTCAAGAAAGGTTGAGCCATCCTTGCTCTGACTAACGTCTCTTTGAGTCGAGCGGATAATCCTTCAGTAAGTGCTGAGCAGAAAGAATGAAAATTGAAAAATAATAGTTACCACAAATATGAATATGACTATAAACATATTGCGTCAACTCTCACGCTCTTTCTTCAGACTCGAACAATCGAACCTCTGCGAGCGAAAAGAGATACGACTGAGGGATGAGTCGGTTAAGTTGGCACGCCTTGTATTTCTATTCTTCTTTTTTCATGTTCTCAGCGTTTCATTCTTTCAATCTTCCAAGTCCTATGCACAGAGCATAGGTTCATGGCAAATCTATCCCGCTTACACTGTCTGTACGTACAACATCCCTGTCGGCAACCGCATCTATGCCCTCATGGAGAATAATCTCATGGCTTATGATACCGACGACCAGAGCATTACTACGTTCGACTGGATGCGCCAACTCAATGATGTAACCATCGCATTTATCCGCTATAGCGAGCAAGCCAAGCGATTGATTCTCATCTACGACAACGGAAATATCGACCTACTCTCTACCGAAAACGACGACGATGTCGTTAACCTGGCGCAACTCAAGAATAGCGCGATGCAGAACAAAAAGGTCAACAACGTCCAGATTGTAGGGTCGAAAGCATACGTCTGCACAGGATTCGGCATCATCGTCGTCGATATGGACGAAGCCATCATCAGCAAGACCTACAACCTCGGAACAAGCATCACCGCTTGTACGACGAACGAGACGCACATCTACGCCGCATCAGCCGCAGGTCTGTGGCAAGGCTCGCTCAACGACAACCTTCAAGACAAAAACAATTGGAAGAAACTCAATAATAGTTTTGCTGCTACCTTTATGGAGTTCTTCGACGGACTCTTGTGGGCGCAAGTCGGGAATAATGTGATGAGTTCGAACGCTGAAATCAGTTCGTTCAGCAATCGTCTTCAGCTGAATAAAGCTACCTATTGGACAAAGAGCGCTAACCAACTGCTTATGGGTAACGCTCAGACCACCTGCATCTTCAACACCAAAGACGACTATCAAACCATCACAGGCCCGTTCACGTGGAATCAACTGACCTTGCAGGGCAATACCTTCTGGGCAAGCGATGGCTACGAAGGTCTGCAAGCCTATACGCTCGACGATAAGACCTTCCAGTTGGTCACCCAGAAGATTCATCCCAATAGTCCGTTGCACAACTATACTTATCATCTGCGCTACAATGGCGACCGGCTGATGATTGCAGGCGGTAATCGCCATTACACTTCTACGGCACGCCCTGGTACAGCGATGATTCTCGAGAGCGACGGCACATGGGTCAACTTCGATCCTCAGTCGGCAGCTACACTTCTGCCTAAAGAAATCTATCAAGACGTTACCAACATAGTCTGCGATCCAAACGATGCCAGTCATTTCTATGTCGGTACGACACGTAGTGGTATATTCGAGTTCAAGGACGACAAATGCGTTGGGCATATCGGATTGGAGAATAGCCCGATGCAATCAATTCTGCCTTCAGCACCTGCACCTCAGAATTTCGTCGTAGGCGATGGACTACAGTACGACCGCGAAGGCAACCTTTGGGTGCTCAATTGTACACAAGGACGACAAGATACGACTATACGCGTCATGCGTCCCAACGGCACTTGGACAGGTATTCCCTGTCCCGAAGTACAAGCGGCATCCACGCTTGACAACATCTACTTCGATAGCCGTGGATGGGCTTGGATGACCAGCCGCCGAATGGACGCCCGTGGTATTTTTATGCTCGACTACAAGAATACCATCGACAACAGCGCTGACGACCACCGACAGCTGCGCGGTACCCTCATCAATCAAGACGGCACCAGCTATTCGCCCGATGGATTCTTCTGTGCGGCTGAGGACATAGACGGTAGCATGTGGGTAGGTACGAATCTCGGTCCTTTCCTTATTTCCGATCCTTCGACCTTCCGCAATACCAACTTCACCTTCGAACAAGTGAAGGTCTCGCGCAACGATGGTAGTGGTCTGGCAGACTATCTGCTCAATGGAATACCTATTACCGCTATTGCTATTGATGGTGGCGGACGTAAATGGTTTGGTACGCAGGAGAATGGAATCTTCTTCATCAGCGCCGACTGTCAGGAAGAAATCTATCATTTCACGACAGAGAACTCACCCATTCCTTCCGACGATATCTTCGACATCGTCATTCATCCCTCAAACGGACAAGTTATGTTTGCGACTGACAAGGGACTCTGTAGCTTCGTATCCGATGCAACAGCCCCGGAGGAAGAACTCGTCAAAGACAGCATTCAAATCTTTCCTAATCCCGTCGAGCCCGACTATAACGGACCTATCATCGTCCGCGGATTAGTCGAGGACTGCGAAGTAAAAATCACGTCGTCGACAGGCCAACTGATTATGAAGGGTATAAGCAACGGAGGCACGTTCACTTGGAATGGCTGCAACGCTCACGGCAAGCGCGTCGCCTCTGGCATCTATAATCTTATCGCCAACACTTCCGACGGAAAGAAGGCTGTCATTAGGAAGATAGCGTTTATCAGATAGACAATTTACCAAGATCCTCTCCACGCTCTGCACGGGACCCTCTCTCCGCTCCCCCGTCAGGGGGAGAACCTCGCTTCGCTTGAGAGACCGCGCTATGATGGTTTTCCATTGTCCATTTTCCATTGTCCATTATTCATCATCCGAGTCTGTTGATAACCCTGTCGACTCTTTGTCAATTGCTGTCGAAACTTATCGACAGAGACGCTAAAATCACCAACCTGTTATTTTGATTAAACTGCAAAAAAAGTTACTGAAAAGTTATAAAAAAGTTTTTAACCACTTTTTGCAAGTTATCGACAACTTATTTGGCTGAAAATGCGTAACTTTGCAGAGTTATTGACAGAATTGACAGCATATAAGCATTATCATAAACGTTTTTTTCAGAAAAAAGAAATAAACAATCTATATTATACTATGTCGAAAACTCAAACCAACTGTGCAGCCGCCAGCTGCAATACCTCGAAAACTGCAGGCAAGACGAAAGAGACGTCTGAGCTCAGTCGTACAGAGCTGAAAGCCGAGATCCGTCGTCTGGCCGAAGAGAAGAATGCCGTCATCATGGCTCACTACTATGTTGATGGCGAAGTACAGGATATAGCGGACTTCATCGGCGATAGCCTCGCTTTGGCCCAGCAGGCTGCTAAGACCGATGCCGATATTATCGTGCTATGCGGCGTACATTTCATGGGCGAGACCGCAGCCATCCTTTGTCCCGACAAGAAGGTTCTGGTGCCTGATCCCGCTGCCACTTGTTCGCTGGCCGAGAGCTGTCCGGCCGATGAGTTTGCTGCTTTCGTAGCTGCTCATCCTGGGCATACGGTCGTCAGCTATGTCAACACGACAGCTGCCACGAAGGCTGTAACGGATGTCGTCGTCACCAGCTCTAACGCACGCCAGATTGTTGAGTCGTTGCCCGAAGATGCGCCTATCATCTTTGGCCCCGACCAAAACTTGGGCGCCTACATCAATTCGCTCACAGGACGCAATATGATTCTATGGAATGGCGCTTGTCATGTACACGCACGCTTCAGCGTAAAGAAGATTCTGGCGCTGAAGGCTGAGCACCCTGAAGCCAAGATCCTTGTTCATCCCGAGTGCAAAGGTCCTGTCGTGAAGCTCGCCGACAAAGTAGGTTCGACGGCAGCACTACTGAAGTTCGCCATCGCCGACGAAGCGAAGGAGTTCATCGTAGCTACGGAGAGCGGTATTCTTCACGAGATGCAGAAGTCAGCGCCCGAGAAGACGTTCATTCCTGCTCCTCCTGACGATTCAACATGCGCCTGCAACGAGTGTGAATACATGAAAATGGTTACGCTCGAGAAGCTCTATCGCTGTCTGCGCGACGAACAGCCTTTCGTGACCGTTCCTGCCGAGATAGCTGAGAAAGCCATTAGACCCATTGAACGCATGCTTGCGATAAGCAAGCAACTTGGACTGTAGTAAAGGAAAATGGATAATGGATAATGGACAATGGACAATGGGAAATGGACGATGCAAGGCCGTTATCGCGCAGCCTCTCGAGCGAAGCGAGGCTCTCCCCCTAACGGGGGAGCGGGGAGAGGGTCTTCTAATGAATAAGTGATGCTATGCGTAAGCTGAAGATTACGGAAATGGGTCGAATGACCGTCGAACAGTTTCATGCGGCAGAGAAGATGCCGCTTGTGGTGGTGCTCGATGGTGTGCGCTCGCTCTACAATGTAGGGAGCGTGTTTCGCACGAGCGATGCTTTTCGCGTAGCGGCTGTTATTCTGTGTGGTATCACGGCGACGCCTCCGAATGCAGAGATTCATAAGACGGCACTCGGTGCAGAGGACAGCGTAGCCTGGCGGTATTTTGGCGATACGATGGAGGCCCTTTCGTGGTTGTGCGATGAAGGCTATACACTTCTGGCCATAGAGCAATGCGAAGGCTCGACGATGCTGACCGATTTTGTGCCTGATGAGAACAAAAAGTACGCCGTTATCCTCGGTAATGAAGTGAAAGGCGTGCAGCAGCAGGTAGTCGATGCGTGCGATGGATGCCTCGAGATTCCTCAGTTCGGCACGAAACATTCGATGAACGTCAGCGTGACAGCAGGCATCATCATCTGGCATTTTGCTCAGAAAAGATTGATGAATGCTACTTTTGTCGGATAAGGCATATACGCAACGCTTTACGTCTATATACGTATAGGGCTACACGTATATACATAAGAGGCTGCACGTATATACGTAAAGGGTCACGCGTATATTCGCTCAGCCTTACGCATATATATGTATGAGGTGGATCACCATGGTGGTCCACCTCTAACGTTTATACGTGCGAAGCATTACTTCTGAAGGTAGCTTTGACTGCGTTTATTCGCTTGAGCATGTAGGAATAGATGCGAATGCTTAAGCGATTGTATGTGTAATGGAGAGAGAATGAAAAGCCGTTGAGGAAGTTGCTTATAGCTGGCCCGTTTCCACCTGACGTACGATTCGCTCTACGAGTCGGTCGTCGCCATCGGGATCGTATTCTTTCTTCAGACTGGCCTTGAAGGTCCAGGCGAAAATCTGATAGAAAGTGGCGCGAGCAGGACCGAGGAAGGCTTGCACAATCTCATAGCTCGATTGATTGCACTCGCGGTCGACGAGTTTGATGAGAAGCTTACCCTGCGAATAGGTGAGTTTCTTCATCTCGGGCGTATATTGCTTCTTTAGGTCGCGTTCAACGGCTTTGATGTGCGCGTCCTTTTCTGCCTTCGTGGGCAGCGACTCAAGTACTTCGTAGGTTTCGGTAAGCATCATATTGGCTTTCTTGGCCAACGGCAGTACGCGCTTGACGTTGTTGACCATTCGGTTGAACTGTTGACGCTGTCGCTCGCTCTTGAACTTCATGGGCGGATAGACGGGCAGTTCTGGCATTAAGTAAGTCCAGATGGTCTCTCCATTTTCGATAGAAGGTTTCTTGTAGCGGTAGAAAACGAGGTCAATGCATGATGGCAATTGGGCTTCCATAGCAGCGATTTCCTCCTCCTCAGTGAGCCCTTCGTCCGACATACTCAGGATGTATTCGTCCTGAGCCATAGCAATCGTAGGCAATAGTGTACAAAACGCTATCCACCACAAATAGATGACCTTATCGAATCTTCGCTTTTGCATTGCGCCGCAAAAGTACGTCAATTCGCGCATATAATGCTCTTTCGTTCAAATCATTTAACTTTATTTGAAAATACGTAACTTAACTCAAGTTTCGCATGTTATGAAGGAGCTAAGAAGTTAAGAAAAAACTTTTCAACCTTTCGACTTCTCAACTTTTCAACCTTTCAACTTTTCAACCTTTCAACTTTTCAACTTCTCAACTTTTCAACTTCTCTCTCATTCCTCGTACGTAGCGAGTTCGGCTTCGGTGTTGAGGATGACGTGATTCATGGTAGAGCGTGAAACGGATATAGCGTTGCGCGTGAGTTCTGGTACGTTGAAGCTTTTCATGAGCAGTAGATTGTACTCTGGGTCACGCTGGGGCAGCAGGAAAGCTTTATGCCCTTGTCCCTGACGGTCAATATAAGCGATATAGGAGCGTGTGTAGTCGTTGTCCTCGCGGCGGCTACTGAAGACAATCCATCTGCTGTTGGACGACCATGAGTGATAGCTTTCTGAATTGTCGGAGTTGGTAGCCGTGAGCGGATAGGAATTTTCGGTGGGCAGTAGGCTCTCATGCTCCTGAGTGAGGTCTTGCATCCATAGGTCGGAACTCTTATGATAGAGGTGGAACTGTCCATATTTAGCGAGAGCGTAGCTGAGATAACGTCCGTCGGGACTGAAGCGTGGTACGCTGCAACTGAGTCCCATCGCGCTGGCATTGACTTCAAGACGAGGCTCGCCGAAGGTGTAAGTAAGGGTGTCGAAAGGAATGGAATAGAGGTCGTAGAGCAGGCTGTCGAAGTGCATGACGAGACTGGCGTCGAAGTTCTCGTATTCAAATTTTGGTAGGCGAGCGTCGCAGTAGTAGAGGCGCGTGCCGTCGGCCGACCAACAGGGGAAAGTCTCGAAGTGGTCGGACGTTCGAAGGATGTGACGGACGCTGTTGTGCTCGACATCGTAGAATAAGAGATCGGACCCTCTGTCGTAGACTTCAATTTTCTCGGGATAATGCATGTGGAAGACCTGTTGCGTGAGGTTGGTAGAGTAAGCGACAAGGGGTAGAGTAGGATGCCAATGTCCATAGGCTCCAGAAGCAAGTATGCTGTCGTGCTTAATCATAATCTTATGTGCCTCCTTGCCGTTAGTGAAGACAGTACCTTTGTAGTTCTCACGTACGTGGAGGTACATGCGATCGGCGTCGTTGTTCTGGAAGTTATGACAGTTGATGCAATGCGGTTCTTTAGTATTGTGATCGCGATTGTTCTCGTAGATAGTGTTGACGTCGAAGTTAGTCAGATTGCGCTGATAGATGCCGAGCTGAAAATAGAGTTCGTAACCGGGTTCGATGAGTCGGTAGGTCACGTAAGGGTCAATGTCTTCCTCAGCTACAGAGATGGTGAACGATGGATGACGCAACCATTTCTGCTGGCGATGAGCGTAGATGGTGACTTGAATATTCTTCCCTCGGCGGTCAACGAGCAAGCGTCGCCAAGCGGTGGAATCGATGTCAAACTTGCCGTCGTTGGTAGCTCCACAAATGATGCCGTTGATGTCTGCCACGAAGGAATCGGCCAGCGTGTCAGTGACCATAAAGTTAAGAGGCGCTATATTAGGCGGAATCGTCACGCCACAATAGTCGGGATAGATGATAGCTGAGTCGGCTACATCGGTGTAGGACTCAGGTATCGAAGTAGGTCGACTGGAGCAACAAGCGAAGCTTATGGCCGCTATCATCAATATGATCAGTCGTATGGTGAGACGCTTATTCATAATCAGGTCAATAAGTCTAAAGTGTTGATTCTAAACTATTCACTCCTAATTGACTCCAGCCTTGTTGTGCTCGATTTCGCCTTCACCAGGTTGACGCGTAGAGCGCATGTTGCCGAAGAAATAGTAGTAGGGGTAGTAGCCTTTGAATTGGTTGAAGAGCTCTCGGCTGCCTCGCTCGCGATCCTTCATATACGGCTGTGCCACCTGCAGGAAGTAGGAGAGTTGCTCGACCTGCATCTCCAGCTGTGGGAAGACCTTCAGGATGTCGGGGTTCTTATAAGCCTGCAGTGCAAGTCCTTCAGCTATGGCGCGTGGCGGCATATGCCCTGCATACTGCTGACAACGCTTTAGGAAGTCGGGCATGCGCTTACTGTAGAGGCAAGCTACGGCGCTCCATTCTTCAACCTCGGCATTAGGGAATCTGTTCAGGTTGACGAAGAAACCAGCAAAACAGGGTTTTAGATAGAACTGTTCGAGCGTATGGAATGAGGGGGCGAATTTATTGATGAAAGCAAACTCGGGGTCGGCTTGAATGAGATCATTACGCTCAATCATAGGTTCGTATTTGCTGATGAAATCGCCCTCAAAAGGTACTTTCTTGAGAATACGAATATACTTGCGAGCCAACATCCAGTCGCTGTCGAGTAGCGCCATCTTAGTGAGTAGTTTTATTGTAAATAGCGATGGACCGTCCATCGTCATTTGCTCCATAGCATAGTGACGGGCTGCACGGATGAGGCCTGCATGATAGTTGCAGTCGATGATATGGTAGTTCATGCATTGATTGGGCTTTTTGTTGTAGCCAACTGCACGAATGGTATCGAACTCTATTTTAATGTCGAAGAGTTTGTCGGCCAGTTGCCCCAAATGTGCTAAAGCAATCACATAGTAGCCTGTCGTCTGACGATAGCTCATGTCGGGGTGCTCGTGAGCTGTGCGAGATATGCCCTCGAAATCGTTGTTCATCAATTGGACCTGCATGTGGGTGAGCGGACGCATGTAGGGATGACGATGATTGAGATAGAGCATGGGTAATGCAAAGCACGCAACCATTACAATGATGGAAATGACAGAAGCCATCCAAGGCGCGCGAGCATATAGAGTTTTCTTCTTTTGATTGTCTTTCTTATTGCTATTCTCAGCAAAGTCAAGGCCTTGGTAGTAGTTTGCCGAAGGTTTCCGCATGAAGAAACGGATGGCGGCGATGACTGCACATGCAAGCATGAAGACAAACGGGATGGCGATGATGCGTCCGGGTTCGTCCTTGTAGTAAAGGTTGAGTCCGGCGTGTGAGGTCCATAGCATCCAAGCTGCGGCAGGCAACCATTGGAGCCATCGCCACAGCGGACGCAAACGAAGACAATAGCCGAAGAGTACTGACCCAAGCGTCAACAGCAAGGCTACGAGTGTACCGCCGACAAACGTCCACCGATAGAGCGTGAGTAACGCACGTCCGACAATCCATAGCCAGCCTAATGACTTCTGCTCGAGCCAGAGCATGAGCGTAGCGTTGGGAGCAAAGAACGAATATTCGTAGGCGATTCGCATGATATCTCCCATCCATAAAGAAGCCCACAGCCAAGCGAGGATGAAGAAGATGATGCTCTCGAAGGCTTTCGTCAGCGAACTGTATTGTCGTTTTGTTTTCATAATCAATGAAGTATTGTAAGTTGAAAGGGAAATGGTGAAAAGGCTATTTACCATCAATAATGATTATTGAGATAATCCAAAAAGGTAACTTTTATTTTTCACTTTTCATTCTTTCACTTTTCACTTCTCACTCTTTCACTTTTCACTTCTCACTCTTTCACTTCTCGTACTTGGCCATCTCGGCATCGGTGTGATAGACGGTGTGATTAAGCGTTGAAGTGCTGACCTGCACAGCATTTCGGGTCAGTTCAGGTACGTTATAGCTCTTCAGCAATCGTAAGTTGTGCTCTGGGTCGCGTTGTGGCATGAGGAATGCCTTGTGGGCGTGTCCTTCTTTATCGAAATAAGCGATGAAAGCGCGTGAATAGGCTGCATCCTCTCGACGGCTGGCAAAGACTATCCATCGACCATTTGACGACCAGGTGTGATAGCTGTCGGCCTCGGGACTATTGGCTTCGGTGAGGGGATAAAGAGTCTCTGAAGACCCCTCTACAGACCCCTCTAAATCTCCCCGTAAGGGGAGACTTTCCTTTCTGGTTGACGACTCTGCGCCAGCCCTCTCCCCTCCCTGACGGGAGGGGTCGGGGGTGGGTCTTTCGGGGGTGGGTCTTTTTAGGGACTTCACCCACAAATCAGCACTCTTATGCCAGATATGGAATTGTCCGTAGTCGCCAAGAGCAAAGAGCAGGTAGCGTCCGTCGGGACTGATGCGTGGCACGCTCGTGCTCTTGTGCATCGCGCTGGCATTCACTTCAAGGCGTGGTTCTCCAAACTCTCGGGTGACAGGGTCGAAGGACATGGAATAGATATCGTAGTAGAGGCTGTCGTAGCGCATGATAATATTGATGTTGGTACTATCAGCCATCGACTGCTGACAACGGGCACTGCAGTAGTAGAGGCGAGTGCCGTCGGGCGACCAGCAGGGGAAGGTCTCGAGCGCATCGGACGAACGAACGATATGGCGGACACTATTGTGCTCGACATCGTAGAGCAAGAGGTCGGACGACATGTCGAGCACCTCTATCTTTTCGGGGTGAAACATATGAAAGACCTGCCCCGTGTAATTCGTAGAGAAGGCGATGAGCGGCTGCTTCGGATGCCATGAAGGATAGACGCCAGCAGAGATAATGCTGTCATGCTTAATGGCTATCTTATGGGCTTCGGTGCCGTCGATGATAATCGTTCCACCGTGTGAGGCACGCACGTGGAAAAGCATGTGGTCGGTCGAGTAGTTCTGATAGTTGTGGCAATTGACGCAATGGTTGTTCTCTTCTTCGTACTCGCGATTGTTCTCGTAGATGATGTTCTCAGTGAAATTGGTCAGGTTGCGTTGATAGAGTCCGAGTTGACGGTAGAGTTCATAACCAGGTTCGATGAGTCGATAGCTGAGGAAACTGTCGATAGGCTCTTCGGCTACATGCCAACGGAGGGGTTGTGGATGAATCCATCCCGACGGACGATGAGCGTAGATGTGAACGTCAATGTCTTTGCCAACGTTCTGCGTGAGTAGCGAGCGCCAAGCGGTGGTATCGATGTCCAGTTTGCCATCGTCAGTAGCTCCGCATACGAGGTCGCCTATCTTGACGACAAACTCGCTGGCTGTCTCATCAACGACCATAAAGTTAAGGGGCGCTATGTTAGGCGGTATGGTAATGTCGCGATAGTCGGGATAGATGATCACTGAGTCGCTTGACTCGGCAAAAGCTGTAGGCACCGCAGTAGGACGACTGTTGCAGCAAGCCAGACTCAAGGCAGAGAGGATAACGAATGCGTAGCGTATGATAGATGTCTTATGCATAGAACTTTTGACTTTGAACCTTAAACTTTAAACTACTAATTCACTCCCGCGCTGGAGGTACCAGCTTCCTTATTGTCTCTCTTGCGAGTGGACTTAAGGTTGCCGAAGAAATAATAGTATGGATAGTAACCCTTGTATTGATCGAAGAGTTGGCGAGCGTAGGTAGGACGGTCCTTGACGGCGTAGGAAACATTCTGGAGGAAACCCTTATAAGCCTGTTGGGCCATCTGTAGTTGTGGAAAGGCTTCCATGATAGCAGGGTTCTTGACACTCTGGGTGACGAGTCCTTCTGCGATGAGACGTGGAGGGGTCGTCCCTACGAAAGGACTGCAACGCTCAAGGAAGGCGGGCATTCGCTTGGAATAGAGGTTGGTCATTACGCTATAGATAAGCGCCTCCTGCGAACGGCCTTTCGTATTGACGGCATGATAACCGAGGAAGGTAGGAGGTTCAAAGAAACTCTCAAGTCCGTCAATGACGGGCTCGCCTTTACGTAAGAGTGCAAAGTTGGGATCGCTCTCCACGGCTTCTTCGCTACCTACCATAGGCGTATAGCGTTCGATGAAGGCTGATTCGAAAGGAGCTGCACTGATGATGTCCAAATACTTTCGAGCAAGCGCCCAGTTGTGGTCGAGGAGTGCCAGCCGTGTCAGATGTTTAAGCGAGAAGAGGGTAGGGCCGTCCATCGTCAGATGTTCGACGGCCTTATGTTCGGCTGAGCGGAAGAGTCCGGCCGTATAGTCGCAGTCGATGAGATAGAGGTCGGTACCGATGTTAGGTTGCTTGTTGCGCCTTACGACATAGAGCGTATCAAAGTCCAAACGGATGTCGAAAAGGTCTTCGGCGAGACGGCCTGTATGGACGAGGGCGATAGCGTAGAAGGCTGCCAACGGACGATAGCTGAGTGTTGCATTGTCGTGGGCAGTCTGGACCATTCCTTGCCAATCCTCGTGTAACATCTGAACCTGCATGCGCGTGACGGGACGTACATAGGGATGACGCAGTTGGGTGATGAGTGAAGGAATGGCTACGGCAGCGATGATAACCAAAACGGCCAAGATGTGACTTAGCACGGGTGTGGGCTGCACAGCATGATGATGCTTGCTCTTGAATGTCCAGATGATAAAGGCATCGATAGCGCAGATGGCCACGACCAAAACCAGTACGCCGAAAGTGCGCCCTGGTTCAAACTGGAAGTAGACATTGAAGCCAAGCCAAGCATTCCAAGCCATCCACGCACCAGCAGGCAACCATTGTAGCCAGCGCCAACGGGGACGCAAGCGTAGGCAGTAACCGACGAGCCAAGAACCAACGGACAGCAGTAAGGCAATCACTAATCCACCCAAGAGTGGCCAATGGTAGAGCGTGAGTGCAGCACGGCCCAGAATCCACAGCGAGCCGTAGGGCTTCTGCCAGAGGCTATGCATGATCGTGGAGTCGGTAGTAAAGAATGAGTTTTCATAGGCGATGCGGAAGAAGTCGCCCATCCACCATGAGGCCCACCACCATGCCAGTAAGAAGAAGAGGGCATGGGAAAGATGTGAACCGTGGGACTGAAGGAAAGCTTTGAACTTCATGTTCGAACGAATTTGTTCTGCAAAATTAGCATATCTTACGATATGAGCCAAGAAAAGCGACGAAAAATGCATAAAAAAGCCGCACTCAGGTCCTCTGAGTGCGGCAAATAGGTTGAAAATCCTTACTTCACGACAACCTTACGGCCACCAATGACATAGATGCCGGGCTGTGAGACATGTTGGATGCGGCGACCTGAGAGGTCGAAGACAGTCTTGTCTGTGAGCACCTCGCCTGTACGAACGTCGCGAATAGCGTCGATGTCAGGTTTCTGGTCGGTGCAAGGAACGTCAGTCATATCATACATCGCAGTCATGATGCGGACGTTCTCGATACCAAGGTTAAGCACTACTTCTGGAAGTTTGTCGGAACGCTTATTGGTAGCCCAGATGAAGTTGCCATCGGCATCGTAGAACTTATGACCAGCATAGTTACGCGTGCCCTGGAAGACGATGTTCTTGCCGTTGGACGAGAGCGTGTAGTAGTCGTCGTAGATGGGCTTGGCATCAGCGGTGAATGATTCATAGTCACCACCCACGTAGGCTGCTGTCGATGAAGCCATTAAGTAGGGATACTCATCGTTAGGTCTCTTGTAACCATCTGATGCGGGTACACAACCGAAGATGTTGTCGGCATCGGCTTTCTTCTTGGAAATGCGGTCGTCAATGAACATGATGTTGCCGAGTTTCTTCTCGTACTTCTGCATATAGGCTTTTGCAGAATTGATGTCGGACTGAGTAGTCGTGACGAAATAGGTGGAATAGTCGCCTACTTCGAGCATCTTAACGGGAATGAACATACCGTATGCCTCGAAGAACTCGCTGAGGTCGGCCTGCGCCACGTCACAAATCATCTTAGCCAAATGGAGGTAGTCGTCTTTACCATAGGACGTAGGACCACTGCCACCAGGACCACTCCACTTGTTGATGGGCTTCTTGCGCATCATACGGAACAAGTTAGGCAAGAAGTTGTCGTCGTGGTGCTGGACGTGGAAGTAGAGGTAGAGCTGGAAGAACATACCCGTCGTCATCCAAATATTGCGCTCCAACCACGGCGTGCCGTTGGCCATATACTCAAAGTTCTGGTGAGGATAGTAGCGGCGCGAATTGAGAATGCCCGACTCGAAGGTGTTGATATTGGAGAAGAGGTTATTGGAACTCTCCGTGGTACCGATGACGTTGATGCTGCCTTGATGGTTGTGTCCAATCTCATGGCTCGGTCCCCACAGATTGCCACCGCCCGTCGACATATTCTTATAATTCATGATTGTAGAAATGGTCGACTCGGTGTACCATGTACCACGAGTTGTGGAGTGCATATAGGAACTTGCGCCGCTGAAGGCGTTCCATACGTTGTTGTAGCGGCCTTCGAAGTCTTCGACACCCATGTAGCGGTCCTCGTTCTCCACAATCTTATCCCAGATGTGCATCAGACCTTCCATCTCATTGGGCTCAGCTTGTTTCACGAGCGTTGCATCCATTTGGAAGACAAGGTGCTTAGTCTTCAGGTTCAAGAAAGGACTTGCCTTGAGCAGATCTTGCTGCAGAAGTTTCCAGTCAGCATTGGTCATGTCGCGTGTAGCGTCCCAATAGCCGTTGAGTTGTCCGCCTTCGATGTGAATCTGAATGTCGGGGAAATTAGCCAATCGACTGCTGGTATTGGTGACCTGATGCAGGATGTAGAGCATCTTCTGCTCTGAGAAACGGAATAGGTTGAGACCCGTCTTCAGTGTTGTCAGTTCACCTGTCGGGTGGTTACCGGCGACGCCATCAGTGCTGACAGCTTCGAGTTGGAGCGTGGAGCCTGTCTTTGTGGCTGAGTTGACATATATATAAATGATGTCGCCCGCGTTGGCAACAATGCCTGTGGGGCCGGAGAGGCGTCCGAAGGCATTCGACATGGTGAAGTTTGAGCCATTACCCATCTGGTCGCAGTTGCTGTAGGGCCGGTAGTCGGCGACACGGAAGAACTTCTCATAATCGGCGGTGTATCCTGTCGTCTTATTGGTGAATTGCTTCCAAGTGTTGTTCTTCACCTTCAGCACCATCGCTTTGATATCTTCATTGAGGGCGGCAAAACTCTCGTTAGCGGCCAGTTGTTCATCGGTCAGCGCCTGAATCTCAGCCTTCAGTGTCGTACAGCCCTTATTCTCGAATAAGTTGTCGAGGTTCTTCTGAATAGTGGTCTTGTTTTTCACGAGATCATCGAAGGCACTCTGGTCACCACGGGCTCTGGCGATATCCTCTGCTGAGAGTTCAACCTCTTCAAAATGCCATTCGCTGGCAGCTGCATCGACACTCCAGTAGACGACGTTGTGACCTTGTGAGGAAGCATCGTGAAGGCCGCCCCAGTCAGTACCGTAGCGGATAGTCCAGCGATAATCCCATTCATCTTTAATGGGAGTGATATTGAACACAATCTTCGATGCACCCATGTGGTATGGAGTGCTGGTCTGAGTCTGGCGCTGGATGTACTTCTGCGATACCACGCTTTCGATATACCATCCCGTGCCGCTCTTGTGGAGTTGCCAATACTGATTGAAGTTCTCAGCATCGAGGTTCTTGGTAACGAGGTCGCTAGCTTCGGTGAGTACAAGGTCGTAGTAGCTGACGATACGATAGTAGGCACCATCCTTCAGTGTGCCAGCGTAGGGATTCAGAGCCATCAACTTGTCGTGAATCTCATTGTAGTCGAAGTTGTCGGCTTCCTCGATGAGCCAGTCGCTGCCCGCATCGCCCGCGTATGACCATTTGTAGATACCCTTGCCATCACCATTCAGATTGAGGCATGACTGTCCGCTGAAGTCGCTCTTCGACGAAATGTTCACGTACTTCTCTGTACTCTTGTTGTTGGGACTGCTTTGGATGTAAAGGCGTGTCTTGGACTTGCCTGGCGTAGCAAATTCTGCTTGCAGATATTCACCTGTATTGGCGCTGCGGATAGAGTAGCCGTCGCCGTCCTTCAGCAGCACCCACACTTGGCTGATCTGGCTGGTGTTGCGTGTAGCGCCAACAGCCTTGCCGCTTTGGGTTGTAGTGAGACAGGCGTTGGTTGTGCGTTTGTTGCGCAGACGGATGAGGCCTTCTTTGAAATCCTCAGCGCGTAGCGTCATACTTCCTACGATGCCGAGGAAAGCAAGTAAAAAGAGGTAGAATTTCTTCATATTAGTTAGTTTTTGATGTATTCAGCGAGCAAAGATACGCTTAAATTCTCATATAGCAAGCATTCCATGTAAAAAAATTTTTTAGAAAGCGGTTTTCGGTGTCGGAATGAGTGTAGAAAAACAACAGGAGGAAACCCGTGAAGGCTTCCTCCTGATGAATGATACATTGTGGTTGGATGATTCAATGTTTACTTCACGATGACCTTAGTACCACCTACGATGTAGATTCCCTTGCCGAGGCCACGGAGGCTATTGAGATTGCCTGTGCCTACGAGTCGGCCGTCGATGGTGTAAATCTTGCCCGTACGGCTGACGTTAGCAATAGCATCAGCGATGCCGTCCTCAGTGCCATCGAGCGAGAAGGTTACTGCGCCAGCAGCGCCTTCTTCGAGGATGATGTATGCACCATGAGCATTCACAGAGTTGGTGATGAACTTCTCGGTCGTGAAGAGCTTGTTGAGTTCGAACTCGCCAGCGTATACGCCAAGAGTCTCCATGAGCGCACCGCCCGTGACGATGTAGCCAAGACCCAGTTCCTTCTGAACATAGGTACCAGCAAAGAGTGAACCTTCCTGAGGATCGGGAGCAAGGTCATAGCCATGGTGGAAGATGATCGTCTCAACGGGATTCTCAGGATTGAATTCCTCGGGTTCACCATTGATGAAGACAAACGGGCGACCCGCTTCGACCTTATCGATAGGAGCGAAGGTGACGTGTGTGCCTTCAACCTTGCTGACGGTGTAAAGCTGTCCGTGGTCGGGTTCGAGGGTCAGGTCGACGGGATAGCACATGGCGTAGAGAGCACCGGGCTGAACATCCATCTTGAAGCCAGGCTCGACGTAGCCCGTGGCATCGCCTACCTCTTCAACGAAGAAACCACTGCGGCTGCCGGGAGTGTTAGCATCCCAAGTGACAATCTGGTTGTAGTTGCGGGCAGCATGGAGGTAGTTCTGGCGGTTGCCCTTGAGGTCGCGAGCAGCAAATGCTGAGAGACCATAGCCGATGATGTTAGCATCGAAGAGGGTGGGATGAGCGTCGAGCGTGACGTTGCCTGTAGAGCCAGCAGCCTTCAGGAACATACCAGTAGCACGGTTCTGAATCATGTAAGCGCTGTCGCCAACGTTGATGAAGCGGAACTGTGAGAGTCCCTTCTCGGCGATGTCGCCGTCGGCATCCACGAATACGTAATTGCCAATGCGGATGTCGTCAGCATAAGCGGTAATAACGCTGCGAACGCCATCGTTAGCCTCACGGAAAGCTGCTACAACATACTTGCCCCAGAGTGCCTCGTCGGCCTCGCCACCATCGTCGTTGAGGACGGCAGCACCGGCTTCGAGATCCCAACCATACTTCTCAAATTCTGCTTCGGTGCCGAAGCGGAAGCGGTACCACTTGTTCTCCTGAACTTGGTTGGCAGCAGCGAGGACAGCATCATAGAGCGAGTTGATCTTGTCGATGTGTGCTTGACTTGTAGCTTGTACATATACCTTAGCCTCGTCGTAAGCTTTGGCGTCGGCAATAGCTTTCTTCAGGTCGTCAGCGACGTTCTCGCTCTTCCAACTACCAGGATTGGTGCCCACAACGATACCGCCAACGATGGCTTCAGTCTTAGTGATGAGGTCGCGCAACTCAGCAGGATCAACATAGAGAGCCATGAAGGCATCGTAAGCAGCCTTTATCTCATCGTAGGTCTCTTGTGTGACGGTGGCTTCGTCGACGTCAGCCTGCTTGAAGAGGATGTTGTCGAGGTTCTTGGCGGGTTCGCCAATGATGGCATACTGAGATGTTTCGGGCATGGACATCTGATAGAGTTGGAATTCGCTCATATGTCCGTAGCCACGACCTGTGGTAGTGCCGTCGATGTAGAAACGCAAGAACTTATAGTTCTTAGGTTCGAACGACGGTTTAGCATTGATGGTCTCGGTGTTGTTGCCAAAGGGCGTCTCGAGGTTGGCAACCTTCACCCATGCATCATCATCGGCTTCGGCATCATTGCTGCCATAGACGCTCCACTTGGTGATATGGTCGTTGGAGGCCTGTCGACGAGTGATGGTCAGGCGGACAAGGGCATCGATGGGTTCTGCAAGCTCCACTTGCAGGTAGTGAGTGTGGTTGTCGACACTACCACTATGCCAGTCTGTATGCCAATAGGTGGTGTTGTTTTTGTCAATCAGGGTACCGAAGTCCGTGCCTTCGTCGGAATCGGACCAAGGTGAACTGAACTGTTCGGCTTTGGTAATGAGTTCATCGCCTTGGATGAGCTCCTTGCTGTTCTCGATGATGTTGGAAGCCTCCTTCTTCAGGGCTGTATAGGCTTCGGTGCGTTCCTTCTGGATGCGGATGGGTTCGTAGTCAGCGATGATTTGCTGAACTTCCTCCTCACTGACGGGATCGAACACCCATTCTGAGCCGCCAACACCATTATTATAGGAATAGGTAGCATACCAAGGTATGACATAGCCGTTGTTGCCACTGCCGCTGCCGTGGCCGTTCTGGTGGAAGTAGGTGCCATCGGTACCCTTCTCAGAGGTGCAACGGATGTTGAAATAGGTGGTACCGTCGATGGTGATGGCAGGGTCGAAAGCTAACTTGTCCTCAGAACTATCGGTAAGGCGGAAGATACGTGTGCTACCCGAAGTGAGGACGCCCTTAGAGGTGGGCTGATAACGCACGGAGGGGTAGATGGCACTCTCAAGGTCGAAACCATTGTTGGTTTGTGTGATCTTCCAGATGACAGAGATGGCATCGGTGGCATCGCCTTCTTCGGGTGTTGCCCAATAGCTGTAGTACAGGTTGTTGCTGGTTGCAATGTAAAGGTACTTAGGTCCAGAAGTGTAGTCTAAGCCCGTGCGAACACGATAGTAGCCGTCGGTGAATTCGAAGTTCATGTTCTTCGAGGCGATGAGTGCTTCGTAGGCGGCAACTACTTTTTCGCCCATCGCGTCGAGCATCTCAACGGTAACATCGTCGGGCGGCAGGTTTTCGAGGTTCTGGCCTTCATCATAGGTCTTGAAGAAAGCGGCCTTCTCTTCAGCTCCGTAGGAACCAGGTGTGCCATCGGCAGAGAAGGCATCTTCCTCGTAGGTGTACTGATCCATCAGCTTGCGGAAACGGTCCCAGGCGGCATCGATGTCGGGACGCTTCTTCAGGGTGATGAGGAAGTTGGTCGTTCCGGCAAAGCAGTGGTAGTCGCTATTGTCTGTGCCCACAGTAAGGACGAACGAGGTTATTGTATTGTCTTCGTTGGTCCACTGGAAATGGGCTTGATCACTTGGGCTTTCACTGCGAGCTACCACGTCATCGATGTTCACGGAGATAGGTCCATTGGCGAAGTTAGGGTGCTTCAGAGGAATGAAATCGAAGTTTACCTCGGCAAAATAATAGTCGGGGTTGGTGAGCGTGAACGTGTAGTTGTACGACTGGCTGGGCACCAATGAGCTGTAGAACTGTATGTTCGTGCCGTCGTAGAAACTCATGTTGTTGTTGGCGCAGTTGATCTTGATTTCAGTGTCCTTGTTGTTGGACGTCCACTCTTTGGCATAGGCGGTGCTGCTGGCGCCTGTCCATGTGCCTCCGTTGTGGTTGATCTCAATGACGACTTCGTCGTCTTGAGCATGCACTTGTGTTGCTCCAAAGAAGGAGAGCAGAAGTGCGCACAAGAAGTAGAATTTCTTCATACAATAAATAATTTAGGTGATGAATAAGGTTGAAAGTAGATAGTGCTTGTTTCGTTAGCGGGCACAAAAATACTTAGATAGTTTGAATAGGCGAGTATTCGGTTGTCGTAAATGTTCGTAATAGACTTGCTTTTATTGATTTTTAACGAAAAAAGCGTGTTCGTTTGACAATGTATTTGTACGAAAAACGGAGGACACCCATTATTGAGTGCCCTCCGTCGTAAGGGAAAATCGATAGAATCGAATCGTCGTCGTTTACTTCACGATAACCTTCGTGCCATTGACGATGTAGATGCCCTTGTTGCGCAGGCTGTTGATGTTGCCCTTGCCTACGAGGCGGCCGTCGATGGTGTAGATGTTACCTGTGCGAGCTACGTTCTCCAGAGCAGCCTGGATGTTGTCGCCGTCGATGTCGATGGTGATGGTGACGGGCTTGTCTTCGAAGCCTTCCTCACCGTTGACGATGTATGCGCTGCAGTCAGGAGTCTTAGCCGACGGGCTCTTCGTGACAGAGAACTTGCCGTTGCTGAGGGTGATTACGCCCTTTCCGACGGTGGTCTCATAGAGAGCACCGGTGAGGCCGTTCTTGGCGAGAGGCTCTTTGACGATGTCATAGCCATGAGTGAAGGGGATGAGATCTTCCTCAGCACCCTCGGTAGCTTCGCCTTCGGTGATGAAGATGAAGGGTGCGCCAGCGGCAACTTCCTTCACGGGGCAGAGGGTCAGGCTGATGCCTGCATCGGTGGTCTCGGCCTTCATGAGTTCATACATGCCGGTTTCGCCCTTGATGGCGGTGGGGAAGCAGTAGGTGCGAACGGTACCCGGTGTAGCAGCGATGTTGAATTCTGTGCCATCGAAGTCCTTGTCGACGTCCTCAACCTCTTCTACGAAGAAGCAAGCACGACGACCGTCCTTAGTACCCATACCCTGCCAGATGCCATCATCTTGCAGAGAACCCCATGTGCAGAGGACGTTGTAGTTACGTGCTGCGTGCAGCGGGCTGATGGTCTGACCATCGACTCTCTGAGCGATGAAGGAGTTCGTACCCTGACCAGCGATGAGCTGTGTGAAGAGAGAGGGCGATGCGCTCATGGTAACGTTGCCACCACCGTGGATGAACAGACCCGTAGCCTTGTTCTGGATGACGTAAGCGCTGTCACCAACATTGACGAAACGCCAGAGCGACATATCCTTGTCGACGATATCTTCTTCAGCGTCTAAGAAAGCATTGTAGCCAAGAGCTACTACATCGGGCTCAATCTGGACAACGCCATCCTCGTAATCAGCCACGACAAGATATTTGCCGAAGAGGGCTTCGTTTCTGACATTACCAGCGTCGTCAACTTCTTCTTCGTTACCACCGGTGGGCCAGTTGTTGGCTTCGTATTCCTCTTCGGTACCGAAGCGAATGCGATACCACTTGCCTTCCTTTACCTTGATGGCAGCGTCGATGATAGCATCGTCAGCAGCCTTCAAATCATCGATGAATTCTTTGCTCCGTTCGGGTGTGTAGTAACCCGATTCGTCGTAAGCTTTAGCGGCCAAAACGGTGTTGTCAAGCGTTTCACCCGTCTTGTTGTCGGGCCAGAAGCCAGGCTGTGTGCCGACAGCGATGATGCTGGAGTTACCTTCGACCTTAGCAATCTGCTCACGCAGAGGAGCGGGATCAACGAACTTCGCATTGAAGGCATCGAGTAATGTCTTAATCTGATTGTAGTCGTCAATAGTAAGGTCTTTATCCTCCTTAGCTTCAAGTTCGCTGATCTTATTCTCGAGGTTCTTGGCGGTAGTACTGAGAGCTTTGTACTGCGACTGCGGGTTCTCCAAATCGTAGTACAATTGGAATTCTGAGAGGTGGAAGAACGCAGCGCTACTGGAATTACCACTCTGGTAGAAGCGGATGTATTTGTAACCCTTCGTGTCGAAGAGATCGCTCTGCAGAGTCTCTTTATTATTTCCATAAGGCGTATCGACGATGAGAAGTTCTTCGCAACCATCTTCCTCAGAGTATTCGCCATCGTTTGTACCGCGAATGGTCCACTGGGTGATGTGGTTGCTGTCAGTTGCACGACGGGTGAACTTCATGTAGATTTTCTGTGAGGCATCGAAGTCCTCGGGGAGTTCTACTTGCAGATAGTGTCTGCCTTCGGGAACTACATTGCCTTCTTTGGCACTCCAAACGCTATGCCAGTAAGTATCGGTTTTACCATCGATAAGCACACCATCTTTGAGGTTGCCACCATCGCCACCACCCAAGTCATTCTGACTGTAGGGGCTGGTCATCTGGCTGGCATCGGTGATGACCTTTACATGGGCAACATCCTTGGCAATCTCCAGTTTCTCGTTACCCTCGGCAACCAGATCCTTAATCTTAAGAATCATGGCCTGCTCATTCTTGTAGGGTTCCCATTCTTCGATGATCTTCTCAGCCTCAGCGTCGTCGACCTTCTCGAAGTACCATTCAGAAGCTTGAGGTCCTGAGGTATCACTCCACGTGCTGTACCAACCTACGAGGAAGCCGTCGCCACCAGTACCATTGTTGTGGTTATTCTGATGGAGGAAGAGACCGTCACCACCATTCTGAGTGGAAACGCGGATATTGACGTAAGTGATGCCCTCGTCAGTAGAATAGACCGGTTCGATGGCCATCAGGTTCTCTGAAGCGGGATCCATCTCAACCGAGGTGCTGCGAGCTACATTCTTGAAGCGACCGTCGTGGTACATGCTGACGAAGTCGTAAGTACCATCGCCCTTGTTCTCGATCTTCCAAAGTACGCGAGCCTGACCGGTAATGCCGTCCTTGGGCTGATCTTCACTCTCGAGATACCTATCGAGATCTCTCCAAATAGCCCAAAGCTTACCATCTTGCTTGTGGCCCATCATATACTTCTGACGTACTTTATCTTCGGTGATGTCATTGCCTTCCTCGTCCTGACCGACGACTACGGAGTTGATGTACTCCATACCGGCTTTGATGCGGTAGTAGCCGCTGGGGAGAGAGAAGGTAACCTTCGTAGCCAAAACAGCTTGATAAGCATCTTCGCAAGCCTTGATAAGCTCGTCAGCCTTAGCCTTGGTCAACTTCTCCAATTCTTCCTGAGGCATCTCTTCGAGGTAGACGTTCAGCGTCTCAACGGCCTCTTGCAGTTTCAGTACCTCAGCTTCGCCATACTGACCGGGTTGATGGCCAATGGGGAAGTAGTCGGGCTCTGCATAGACAACGTACTTGTTGAAGGCCTCGGAGAGCATGTTGTAGGCAGCTTCCCACTCGTCGATAGCCTTCACAGGATAGATCTGGAAGCGCGCAAGGTGGAAGTATGTACGGTCGTAGTATTTGGGATCAGGACCGCCTTGATGCTCGGAGTAGAAACGCAGATACTTGAAGTTGCCGGGATTGAACTTGTCGGAGGTCAGCGTTTCGTTGTTGCTCGAATACGGAGTGATGATGTAAGCGAGCTCCGTGCAAGCGTCCTTAGTGGCATCGGGGTCATTCGTACCGCGAACACTCCACTCAGTGGTGTGGTCGTAGGATGCCGGACGACGGGTGAACACGAACACGATCTCTTCAGGGAGATTCTCGGGGTCGAGCATCTCAACCTGGAAGTAGTGAGAACCCAACTCGGGGCTGACGCCGTGCCATGATGAATGCCAGAAGTCGTTGTTAGGGTGCTGGTCCTCAGGACATTCGCTCAGGCGGTCGAGCAGTGCATAGAAGTTACCCTCATCACTGTCAGACATCGGGCTGCTGAACTGCCAAACCTCTTCAATGAGCGGATTGTCATAATCCGGCTCCCAATCTACGTAGGTCTGTGCGGACACGTTCATGAGTCCGAACATACCAAACAACGTAGCAAGAAAGAAGTAGATTTTCTTCATTGTTGTAAGTTTAGATTAGTTAATAAATGATTAAAGTAAACGCATTACGGCCGCAAACATACAAACTTTTTTGCAACTGCTGCCAAAAAATGCAAAAAAATGCATATTCGTTAAGTTTTTTTAATAAGTGTAAATTTACCCTTTATTCGTAGCTTATTGTTCTTTTTTGTTCCATTCACCTTCACCTTTGCATTTATGGCCGGAGATGTTCGCCAGCATTACATATAATTGAAGATGGGTTTCATGAACCATATTTTGTGCAAATTGATTCCATTTTTGATGATTTAAGTGTCCTTGAGGGTGGCATAAATGGGGTTCAGGGCCGATTCATCACGATAGAAGAGGCTAAAATCATGATAACAATGCACTTTTTCCACTAATAATCATGTATTTTTTCACTATTGTCGCCTATTATTTCCACATTTTCACTTAGCCTATTGATTGTATGACAACATGTTACGCTATATTTAGTGAAAAATTTAATTCAAAACTCTCTTACGCATATGTGCGGACCTGTTCCTAATCTATATCGCACAAAAGGGGGCGTGTGAACGCCCGCATCCGTTATCACGACTAATCGTGATGGCTGATGGAAACGGATGTAGCCGCCTTTGCCAATACTACCTTATGCTTGTGCATATAGACGAAAAAAGTGGACCACCTTGGTGATCCACCTTATTCGAATGTTCGCGTTGACGTCATCGAACGTTCGCATCGCCGTTAACGAGCAGCCGAACAAGCGTCATAGAACGTTCGCGTTGACGCCATCGAGCGTTCGCATCGCCGTTAACGAGCAGTCGAACAAGCATCATCGAACGTTCGCGTTGACGCCATCGAGCGTTCGCATCGCCGTTAACGAGCAGCCGAACAAGCGTCATCGAATACTCGCGTTGACGGTATCGAACGTTCGCATCAGCTGTTGCGACTATGGGTTCATTGGTTGTCAGCCTTTCAAGCTTTCGAGCATGGCGATGATGCGGTCGCCGAGGGCTGATTTGCGCTCGATGTGTTCAATGGTGGCGGTAACGAAGGGGTTAGTGTCGAAGTCGCCGCGCACCTGCTCGAAGTCGCGTTCTACGGTGTGCTGGCTGGCGCCGTCGAAGCCGAAGCCCGTGTGAGCTGAGAGCGAGAACTCCTTCTGCGCGTCGGCATAGAGCATGCGATCGAGGCTGACGACGCTCTCTTTCCACTCGCTGACGATGCGGATGAGGTCGTCGATGGTAATCTCTTCTGGCTTGAGGCCGTAGTAGTCGAGCATCGTCTCATAGGCCCAAGTCCATTCATAGCGATAATAGTTCTCGTGCATGCGTCGCAGGGCTTGGTCGAAAGCTTCGGCGCTCTCAATGTTTCCGGCCTCGGTCTTGTCAAGGAGGGCAATGACGAGTTCCTTAGGAGCGATGAGGCCCGCGAGGTCCACCCATGTGCCGCGTCCTTCGGTGCGCTTAGGCTTGAGGGCTGCGAGCACACTCTCGGCCGTAGAGCAGTCGGTACGTTCGAGGTGTGAGATAAGCGAGTTGCCGAGGAACTTCTGGATGGCAATGCGGTAGAGCTGTTGTCCGCGATGGAGCGAGCTGTTGCTTATCTTTGCGCTCTGGTAGGCATAGACATCGCTCGTGGGACCACTGAGGCGCTCCAGATCCTCGAGGACGTGCAGGCCGCGCATCATCTTGTCGATGGTATAAGGCGAGAGCAGGTTGTAGTTGACTTGGTCGAGGCGGCCTTCAGCGTAGCGTTTGTCGCGCTTAGGCCATTTCTGAGCATCGCGCACGGTACCTACCGAGCGCAGGTTGACGGCAGGTGCCAAGTAGGTCTCGCCGTTCTTCTCGATGAGGTAGGAGAAAGGCATGTCGGAGGTGTCGGCGTGGCTGGTGTGGCGCCCCATCACGAGTGAGAAAGCACCGATGCGTGCAGGCCAGAGGATGTAGGAGTCCGACGATGTCTTGGCTCCGCGCTCCATCGCTCCTTGGTGGATGGGACCGAGCTTGTACATGTGATTGCTCTGATTGCTGCCCGAGCCGGCGTTCATGAAGGAGAAGAGGCCCGCGATGAGGAGCGTCGACTTGTGGTGCGTCACGGTGAAAGGTCCGGCAAAGATAGCGCAAGCTTCACCGTTCTCTTCTTGGCAATTGCAGAAGAAGAGCGAGTCGCTGGCCGAGTAGCCGTGACCGAGCACGCAGGCCTGACCGACGTAGACGCGCGAAAGAGTCGTGCAATCCTCGACGCTGCTGCCGTCCTGAATGATGAAGTCGTCGGCGATGACGCCGTAGCCCACATGGATAGGTGCTTCGGCGCGGCTGTTGAGCGTTCCGTTCTTCAGGCGACCGGCACCCTCCACCTTCGCGTACGCGCCCACGTACATATTTTTAATATAGCCCGTGTCTACGATGGTCACGTGGTCGCCGATGGTGCCACGCTCGGACGTGCGCTCGGCCACGCGCTGAGCAGCGAAGGCTTTCAGGCGCTCAATGAGGCGTGGACGATGACGGTAGAATGCTTCGAGATAGGCCTCATGTGCTGTCATGCGGTCGTGGATGGTCACCTCGCGGCCGCCTGTCTCGTTGAGAACGGCCACATCGACGCCGTTGCCGAAAGATGTAGGACCATCACAGAGGATGATGTCCACATTCTCGATGAAACAGTCATCGCCGATGTCGTAGTTGGCGATATAGTTCTTGATGTTCTCGATACAGCAGTCGTCACCGATGGTCACATTGTGGAGCGTAGCATGGAAGATGCCCGTGTGCTTGTGGATGCCGCCGGGCATGTCGAAGCTCTTCTGGAAACGACCGATGCGGATATCACCCGAGAAGCGGGCGTGGCGGATGTATTTGAGGCTCTGCGTATCGGCAATCTCGACGCGCTGCCAGTCCTCGGCCGTGCAGCCCTGCTGCTCAAGCTGTTGTATTTCTTGTGGATTGAGTGTTCTCATTTCAATAGCTTTATTTGATGTTTGTTGGCGCAAAGTTAGACGATAGCTTTAATTTGAACGCATGTTCCGTTCATCTTTTTGGCGTCTACCCGTTATTTCTTGACCTATTTAGAAGTAGCGACAGCCTCGAAAAGGTTATTTTTGCATTCTTTTAGTCAAAAAAAGGTAGTGACGGACTTTTTGTTCGGAAGAAAGTGTTATCTTTGCAGGCATGAAACTGATTCGCCGTCCTTGGGTCTGGCTGTCGCGTGTGCGTCATCGTCGTGGCTATGGGGTCCACTCGCCCTCGGCTTATGCCTTCATCACGGATGTGGTGTACGAGCGTACGTCCTTCTATGCGTATGCCCAGCTGCTGTCCCTCCACCCTTGGTGGCAGCGCTACCTCTACCGCTTCCCCGTCACTTGTCGTCGGTTTCTCTTCCGCTTGACCAATTACGCACATCCTGCTTCCATCATCCTCCTTGGCGACCGCCCAACAGAGCGCGCTTACCTCACCGCCGCCTGCCCATCAGCCTCTATCACGGATGACACGACTCCTGCATCTTTCCCTCAGTCTTCGGTTCTTCTCTTTGCAGCTACTGAGCGACTTGAAGAGGTGCCTGCGTTGCTCGCCATGCTCCCTCGTGGTAGTACCATCGTCTGCGAAGGCATCTACGAGCGCCCCGCTGCCCGTGCTGTCTGGAAGACCGTTCAGGCACATGCCCGTGCCACCCGCACATTTGACCTCTATACTTACGGCGTTGCACTCCTCGATCAACCGTTCACTCCCGCCCATTATATTGTCAATTTCTAAACGACTTCGATAACGAAAACGAAAACGGTAACGCTTGCTCGGGCTCTGCTCTCTTCGCTTACGAAGAACTTGTCAACTTGTTAACTTGTCAACTTGTCAACTAAAACAAACTCTATGTCTTCCCATCTTTATACTCGTACAGGCGACACGGGCATGACCAGCCTCGTAGGCGGTCAGCGTGTTCCCAAAACCCATCTTCGTCTCGAAGCCTACGGCACCATCGACGAACTCAACTCCTTCATCGGCCTCCTTATCACGGAGCTTCCCGAAGGGCTCGTGCTTGGCGATTCTGCCATTAAGGCCTCCGAACTCCTTGTTTCCATTCAGAGCCTGCTCTTCTCCATCGGTTCCATGCTGGCTACTGACACCTCAGCACGTGATGTCCGTCCGGGACGTTACATTACCGACGAAGACATCGCAACGCTCGAACGGGCCATCGATGCCGCAGAGGAAGGTCTGCCGGGCTGGCGTGGCTTTATCCTACCCGGAGGCACGCATGCAGCCGCCCTGGCCCACGTCTGTCGTACCATCTGTCGCCGTGGTGAGCGAGCTATCCACCGTTTGGCCGAGCAGGCCGAAGTCGATGCGAACTTGATGGCCTACGTCAATCGCCTTAGCGATTTTTTCTTCGCCTTAGCCAAGAAAATTAATCATTCAGCGGGCCAAGAGGAATATTTTTGGCGTTCACGTGAAAAAAAATAGTATTTTTGCACGCGTATTTCATCAGAAAAATATATCTTCGCGCCCGATTTCAAAGAAGGGCGTTAAACCTTCGACGTGAAAGCCCCTCTAAATCCGTAAATCGTAAATTGTAAATCTGTAAATAACATGTACTGGACACTGGAACTTGCATCGAAGCTCGAAGATGCTCCTTGGCCCGCAACCAAGGAGGAACTGATTGACTATGCCGTCCGCAGCGGCGCACCGCTCGAGGTTATCGAGAACCTCGAGGAGATAGAGGACGAAGGCGACATCTACGAAAACATCGAGGACGTCTGGCCCGACTACCCAACCAAGGAAGACTTTTTATTCAACGAGGATGAGTATTAAAAGGCTTTTGTAAGTCTAAAGTATTAAATGCCAGCGAGATAAGCAGATTTTATTTGTTTGTCTCGCTGGTGTTTTATGTGACGAAAGTTGCTGAAATGACTTTCTTTTTATGTCATTTGAGCAATTTTCGTGAAATGGATTCTTTTTACTACCTTTGCAGCAGATTTCAGTAAAGAAGTGATTCTAATATGAAGCAGAAATTGATAGGCCCCCTGCCTCTAAATAACATAAAAGAAATCCGCTACTCCATCATAGGAAGTAGCGGATTCTTTCTTCTATGGGCTTGTAAGACGGCGCCGTTCTTATTTTGTAAGTTCAAAGCCTACGCGAGCACCATCGGCACTCTTGGCGAGCTGGCTAACAGCTTGAACGGCAGCAGTGTTGCTCACCTTTCCTTCTTTCTGAAGCATGTTGGCCATCTGCTTGGCATCAAACATCAGACCCATTCCCTTCTGGGTCTTTGTTACGTTGCCCTTAATGGTTTCGGTAGCAGTCTTGAGTGCTATCTCGCCGTTCTGTTGGTTATAGGCATAGGTTCCGCTGAATGGGATGCCGTTCACCTTGGCCGAGAACTTGTTGCCGGCAAGGAACGAGAAGGAAGTGTTGTTGCGATTAATGCCAATGTTGCTATAGTTGCTTGCCAGCGACGAAGCCATATTGGCAACTGTGGCAGAACCTCCGGCCTTTGCCAGAGCCTGTTGGGTAGTGAAGGCGGCACTTGGAGCATTGTAGTTCCAGCTGCCGAGAAGGCCCGACTGGTCAAAGGTCATCCCGCCCAGCAACACCTGGCCCAATACTGCGCCAAGAACATTCGTCAGTACACTGCCTGTTGAATTATTGCCGGCAGTATTACCGTATCCAGTTGAGAAGCAGCTCGACAGCATCAGTGACATGGCTGCAAGAAGTGGCAAAAATGTTTTCTTCATAGTGCTTTGGTAATTAAATAGTGAATATTGTGTTTAAGATTCCGAGGCAAAGTAATAGAAAAAAAAGTTAATCGCCAAAGAATTTTCGAACAACATTGTTTTTTTAGCCGTTTTTTCACAATTGATTCATTCTTAAGCATTGCTGTCCGCTAAAACTTTTTAATCGATACACAAATTAAGGTCGGCATCCTCGCTTGGATTCCGACCTTTTTGTTACCTTTGTTTTCGCTACAAAACATCAATAACGTGAGCAAAGGTACACATTTTATCGGACAGCCGATGTATGGTCAGCTGATTATTTTGCTTGACAAGGCAAAAATTCTCAAATTCAGCCGTGAAAACGGTGGCGAAAGGTATGTGAAGCACTTTGATGCGTGGCAACATCTGGTCATCATGCTCTATGCGGTGATCAAGCGCTTCGACTTCCTGCGCGAGATTACGGCCTCCATGTTCCCCGAGGCTCGCAAGTTTGTCCATCTGGGCATAGGCATGATGCCCCGTCGCAGCACACTCTCCGATGCCAACGCAAGAAGGCCGGAGAGTATTTTCGAGGCTGCCAATAGGATATCGTGGAGATATACCGGAAACGCTGGGAGATAGAGTTCCTTTTCAAGCAATTGAAGCAGAAATTCCCGCTAAGATACTTCTATGGGGAGAGCGCCAATGCCATCAAGATACAGATTTGGGTAACTCTGATAGCAAACCTCCTGCTTATGGTCATGCAGAAACGTATAAAAAGAACATGGAGCTTCTCTAGTTCATCCCTCGTACGACCCCGTTCAGCTTCACTCACCCTCTATCGTTGCGGTGCGATGATGCGGTAGTTTCCGCTTAGGTGCATGAAGGCGAAGAGGCGTAGTAGGCCGTCGTAGTAGGCATCGAAATAGCCGTCGTCGAAGGGCACGTTCTGGGCATTCCACAGGGCATCGACGAAGGCTTTGCTCTTGTCGTGGTTGCACATGATGGAGGCGGCAGCCGTCGTAGCTACCAGTCCTATGCTGTGACGAAGCTTACGGAAGCCGCCAGCCTGCAAGATCTCATCGTCGGCGGGCAGAGTGCCGTCGACGCGGTACTGGTCGACAAACGTGTCGACGCCTTGGGCGAAGAAGAAGTTCTGGATGGTCTCGCCGTACTGCCGTTGCCATTCGCCGTCGGCACAGCTCCACTCGTAGTCGAGGGCTATGTTCATGGGCACGCGCCACGAGTCGTAGCGAAAGTTGTTGCTGCCATTGCGTCGCGGCGTACCTTCTGATTGTTGAGGCCTACCGGGGAAACGCGGCGCTGGCATCTCGCTGCCATCGAATTGGCACAGGTCGGCATTCAGTCCGGTCTGGGGGTTGATGCACTGGTGGAGGAACGCACGGCTCTTGGCTGCGCACTCATTCCAGTAGTCCGAGCGTCCGTCGTCAGCCCAACGTGCCCAGACTTCATAAAAGGCTGGGATGTGGTAGCTGGGATCGGTGAAGCGCTGCCCGAAGCCGTCGGGGGTGAAGGTGATGAGCTGCGTAGTGGGGTCGATGAGGTACATCAGTTGACGGCTCTCCTGCTGCGTAGTGAAACCACCAGCGCCGCGCCTTGGCTCAGGCGTGTACTCACGTGGCTGGATGCAGTCAAGGATATGTTGAGCCTCGGCCTTGTAGTTGATGCCCGTGTCGTCGCCCCAGCGGTTGGAGGCGAAAATGAGGGCTGTGATGAAGTAGAGCTCGCCGTCGCTGGCGGCGCCGTCGGAATTGTGCGTGCCATCGGTTTTGCAGCTCCAGGCAAAATAGCCTTTGCGGATTCCGTCTTCGTGCTGCATGTAGCGTTTACTCCAACGCCAGAGGCGGTCGAAGATGTCCTTTTGGTCGAACTGCACGGCAATCATCATGCCGTAGGACATGCCCTCGGTGCGCGCATCATGGTTCTTGAGGTCGGAGACGTAGCCCATGGAGTCGCCTACCTCGAAGTACACGCGGTTGGGGCCGTGGAAGACCTCGTCGAAAACCTCTTTCAGTTTTGCATCGACGTCGGCCTGCTTGTAACCCATCTCGACGAAGAGGTTGCGGTACTTGTTGGTTTCGAAAGCACCTTTTTTCCAAGGCGTCAGTGCCATCGACGGGATGGCTATCAGGGTCAGTAATGCGATGATGGTTGTTTTCTTAAGCATAGCAGGAGCGAGAATGAATCGTTCAACGTTTAGGGAGTATCTCAAGAGTAAGAAGTTACCTTGCGCCTAAGTCCTCTCCTGTTCTTTGTGCGGGGATTGGCAGCCTGTCAGACGAGCACAGGGACGGTGAGGGCAATGATGGATAGCACATGGATGTGGAATCCGAGGGCAAAAGTACATATTTTCCTTGAATTAAGACGCGCGAAACCTATTTTTTTGTTCTTTCATCGATAATGCCTTATATCATCCTACTCAAAAGACCATTGAAGCGTATATTCCTTAACAGCTTTGTCAATAGTGACAACATCGGATGCGTGCTGTTGCAGGGATGGCAAGGCTTAAAGACTGCGTGCTCATTCTTCGAGGAAAAAATAGCCTCTCCCGCGGCTAGGGGGGAGAGGCTGTTGGAGTAATGCGTCTTGCTATTGGATGATGACGGTCTCGCCTTTCTGTAGCGTTACTTGCCAGATTCCGTCGCGAGGTTGTAGAGTTATATCGCCGAGAGTGGCGACATAAGCACCTTTGCGTGGTACTTCGATGGCAAAAGTTTCAGCTGTCTTAGCCGTGAGTGTAGCGCGGACGATGCGGCAGTCCTTCCACTCGCAGGCTACTTCGGCTCCTCCACGTATGCAGAGACCGCTGAAGTGTCCCTCAGACCATGTTGCAGGGAGGGCGGGCAGGAACTGGAGGTAGCCGTTCTGGGTCTGAACAAGCATCTCGGCTATGCCGGCGGAACCCGCTGTATTGCCATCGATGGCAAAGATATCGTCCTCGGCACCTGCGATGCCTGCGGGTGAGACAGTGAGGAGGTTACCTCGTGAGAGATAACCCTCGAGCATCTTGACGCTGCGGTAGGCCTCTTCGGCATCGGCCAGACGGGCATAGACGCCGATGGCATTGGCTCGGCTCCATTCGACATCCTCCCAGCCTTGAGCAGCGAGACGTAGGTCGAAGGTGCGTCGCACGGCGGCTGCGAGGCGTGGGTCGTGCTGCAGGGTAATCTGTGCGTAGGGCCAGAAGCTCATGAGATGGCTGGTATGGCGGTGGTTAGGATAGGCTAGCTCGTAGTCTTCTGCCCATTCCTGTAAGCCACCGTCGCGACCTATTTTATAATCGGGGAAGCGTTTGAGGGCCTCTTCCAAGCGTGTGCGGAACTCGGGGTCACAACCGAGGATGCGCGTGCTCTGAAGGCAGGCGTTGAGAATCTCCCATGCGAAGACGCGGTCGCAGGTTGGCATCATCGAGGCCGAATAATGGCTGTCTCCATATCGGAAGGCATTCTCAGGCGAGATGGAGGGGCCAGTGACGAGCGTGCCTGTGCGGGGGTCGATGGTCATATAGTCGAGCAAGAACTCGGCGTTGCCCTTCAGGAGTGGGTAAGCGACGGAGCGCAAGTATTCACGGTCACGCGTGTATTCGTAGTGAGTCCAGAGATGCGTGGCTATCCACGAGCCTGCTGTGGGATGCAGGCCCCAGGCGATGCAGCTGCTGGGAGCTGTGTAGCCCCAGATGTTGGCCGTAGTGTGAGCGGTCCAGCCCTTGCAACCATAGATGGTCTGGGCTGTCCGCGAGCCAGGCTCTACGAGATCGGCAATCCAACGAAAGAGAGGAGCGTTGCACTCGGCGAGGTTGCCGACATTGGCGATCCAGTAGTTCTGCTGAGTATTGATGTCGAGGTGGTAGTCGTTGGTCCAGCCCATGTGGCAGGCGAGGTTGTCGTTGAAGAAAGCCTGCAGAGCGATGGGCAGAGGCGAGTTGTCGCGCGAAGAGGCAATGGTCAGGTAACGTCCCATTTGGAAGAAGAGGGCATCGAGGGCTGGATCGGGTGTACCTTTGAGGGCGGCCAGACGGCGTTCATCGGTTGGTAAAGAGCCTTCTTCGGAGAGGTTTTCATTGTTTGTCCCTAATTGGAGGCTGACGCGGGCGTAGAGTGGAGTGTAGTCGGCAACGTGGCGGTCGCGAAGCGTGGCGAAGGGGTAGGAGAGAGCGGCGTTGACTTCTTCATCAAGTAGAGGGTCGAATGCTGGGCACTTGTAGTCCGTGCGGAAATTGATGATGACGGTGGCCTCATTGGCGCCAGCCACGATGAGCGTGGAATCAGTTGTAGTGACCTTGCCACCATCGGCTTTCACGGCAATACGCCCCGCAAAGTGGACACCTCCAGGGCCGTGCATAGGGAAGAGCGCTTGTCCCGCAAAGGCCATCACTGCGCTAGCCTCTCCCTTTCCTAACGGGAGGGGCTGGGGGTGGGGCTGCTGGGTATTACAAGGCATCTCATTCGCTACTTGGAAGGAGGTCGTGAAGCTGATCTTTCCACGTTTATTGGCTGTGAAGCGGTAGACGATGACCTCATCGGGATGGGAGGCAAAGACTTGGCGCTCGTAGGCTACGCCACGATGACGGAAGGTAGTCGTAGCGATGGCGTCAGAGAGGTCGAGTTGGCGGCGGTAGTCTGTGACGCGTTGTTGGTCGATGTCGGGAAAGCGGAACGAAATCTCTCCAGCCGGCAGATGTGTACCGAAGGAAGTCTGATTGCCGGCGAGTTGGTTCCAGGCGATGTCGTTGGCCTCCTTGATTTTCCCATCGAAGAAGAGTTGTCGCAGGCTGTCGAGGCGCGCACGGCCGAAAGGTCTGTCCTGCTCTGGGTTGGGTTGTCCGCTCCAGAGGGAACTCTCATCGAGTGCAAAGCGCTCGACAGCAGTACCGCCAAAGACCATACCTCCGAGTCGGCCGTTCCCTATAGGCACGGCCTCCATCCATTTCGAGGCGGGCTGACGATACCACAGAACATCTGAGGCTTGTAGATGGCAGGGAGATAGGTATGCCGCGAGCGCGATGGCGAGAAAGAGGAATCGTTTCATAACAGTAGCTCCTGAAGGGTAGAAAAAATGAGAGACAGATACTATTGGATTGTTATAATACCTGCCTCTCGAAGGAAAACTAACTAACTAACGTGAGTTCGACGAAATATAATTGTCTGAAAATTTGGTGAATAGCGATAATTGTTGTATCTTTATGGTGTCAAAACATTAAGAAACAAACAACTATCGCATGTTCACCGAGTGCAAAATTACAGAAATATTCTTTATG
>JAEEGL012007600.1_pt1 | contig 39599 bp, 47 predicted proteins | sample 9134231 | NCBI WGS metagenome assembly JAEEGL01 (sample SAMN16246548, study PRJNA631951) | gut metagenome | biome: gut microbiome; feature: rumen; material: fiber-attached | host: Bos | place: Iran: Karaj | collected 2018-10
TAATACAGCCTCAGCATAGTTATACATGCTGTTTCCCTCAATATATACCATATATAGTTCAGGAAACTTTTCGTGTAATTCGTCAAGCGTATTTATTTGTGATAGTTTCTCTACTTTGTCTTCTAATAATTTTGTAAATTCCGGAGAATTAATATCAACAATTTGATCAATTCCTAATAATCGCTGGATTTTAATTGCAAATTCTCTATAGTCAAAAGTTATATCGCCAACAAAATATTCCGCGTTACCCCAGATTGTAATACGATCAACATATCTTTCTCCAAATTGGTTGAACTCTATTGTTGTCTTCCTTTTTTTCTCATAAAGTTTTGATAATGTTTGAACTACACCTTTAGCTTCTTCCTTATTAGTTGCACATTCATTTAAAAAGTTTTCCACATTAAGAACAACTGTGGGAATTAATGATATTTTTTGATATACCCCTTTAATCTTGACATTTTTTTCTTTTATTTCGGCCATATAAATACCTCTTCAATAATTATTATATACTATTTTTTTCTTTTTCTAACATAATAATTTTCATCTTTATTATCAAGGTCAACATCTTTAGTGTGGCTTCTTTCTACTCTAATAGAATATAAAAAATTATGAAATGCCCATTCCCTTACCATTGATATTACAGATCTTTCCCATTCTGATGGATTATCTTTCTCATACTGATCAAGAAATTCAATTATTTCAAGTCTTTGTGATGAATCATCTATCTTATATGAATCAAGTATCTTCACACTGGGATTTTTCTTAAAATCTCTTTCGTCAACTATAAGAACATCAAAAGGGCCAACCTTTTCTTCTATATTTTCAATATACTCTTCTGAGCCAAAATATATATTTCCATTGGAATAATGTCCTTGAGGAGTAAGCGGCTCTTCAGATAACGCTTTAGGATTATTTAGCATCATTATTAATGCTAATGTTGCAAGTATTCTCTTTTTCATCGCTTCCTCCTTTTAGGAAGAAAGTATATCAATAAATACAATATATTTCAAGCATTAATCATATTTTGCAAATTCATTGCCATAATAGTTTTTATTGAACATATCTCTCATTTCATAATATCTGGCATGAGTTCTCCATCCGCAGCAAACTGATTCTGTTCCTTCTGTAACTAACTTAACGTTTGGATAAGCTGTTCTTAATTTATTAAAGCTTTCCTCAGATATTTTTGTGCCTGGCGCCCATAGTCTTTCTAATTTGGGATATTTTAAAATAGTATCAATGTTTGTTAATTGACGATTATAGCCTATATTTAAATCTATTAATTGATCCAAGTCTTCAATCGGAGATAAATCCGTTATTTTATTAAAAAACAATTCTAAATAATGTAAATTTTTAAGTTTTTTTAAAGGAGTTATATCAGTTAGACCATTATCAACTAGAATTAAAACTCTTAATTCCGTTAAATCACCAATTACAGATAAATCATGTATTTGTTGGTGGCCTAAGTCTAATGCTTTAAGTTTAGTACAATATTTTAATACTTGAATATCTTCTGAGGTTAGTTGTGTAAAAGGAGACATTGTTACAGCAGTTGAAAAAGCAATTGCATCTGTTTTAACATACCATACTTTGGTTCCCCCAAAATGAACAGTCCAAACTATCTCAGCGTTCTCTATTTTTTTATTTAACTTATCACACTGCTCATTTGTTAAATTACTAAAACTTAAATCTACATATTTTAGTTTTGGCAATATCATTAATTTTTTTTCTAATTCGTTATAATCTAAATTTGTTTTGTTAGTAAAGTCAATTTTATCAACATTGGAATTAAATTTTTCTCCATTTATGGTTAAATCAAATTCTATTTCTGTATTGGAGTACGTTTTTACTATCGTTAACAAATCATCATAACCTATTTTATTGTAATCTATTTTTATCTTCTTTAAATTAGTAAACTCCTTTAAATAGTCTACTAGATTATCATCTAATTCTTTATTTCTTAAATCTATTTCTTCTTCACTGCTATTTAACTTTTCTCCATAGAAATCTATGTAAGTATTTGCAATAAAAGTAATTTGTGGATGTTTTTCTTGAAGATCTTTTAATTCTAGATTTGATATCTTATTATCCCCAATGATTACCTCTTTAAGAAGTGGATATTTATTGATGTCGTTCTCATAATCTTCTAATTTATAACTATTTTTATCGCTTAAATCTAGTTTAGTTACGTTAATGTATTGGAGTACTTCCTTGAAGTTTTTTTCATTCTTTTTAAAGTATAAAAAAGAGTAACAACCTAATGCAATAATGATAATAAGCAATTCAACAATTATACAAGTTTTTGTCACCTTATTCATATATATACTCCTACTTTAATAGAATAACATAATTTGTATTTTCTTAAAAGTTATAATAAAAAAAATTCTATATATTATAGAATTTATTTTTCTTCGCAGCCACATTCACATTCGCATGTGCATTCTTTTCCCTCTTGGCAGCCACATTCGCATTCAGGGCCACATCCACACTTGCATTCTCCATCACAAGTGCATTCTTTGCCTTCTTGACAACCACATGTGCAGTCAGGGCCACAATTACATTTCTTTTCTTCCATTTTATTTTCTCCTTTTTATTAATCTTGCATGATTAACAGTCCTTTCATAGTATATTATACACCTTTTTCTAAATTAGTCACTACATGGTTTGTTTAATGTTAGTGGTATATCATGTGTGATTGTATTATCTTTTTTATCTGTTGCGTTTATTCTTAAAAACAAATTGTCATCGCTTATTTTTTTACATGATCTTGCATAATCATCAATTGAAAACTCTACTTCTTTCAGGAAAGCTTCAAGCGTGATTGGGTTTTTGTCATGAACGTATGAACTTATTTTTATATAGCTATCATCCTTTTTCTCAAATAATGAACATTCTATTTTTTTATATTGATTTTCATCATTTCCGCCACAGTAATTTATTTTATTAATAAATATTGAGGTTTTATTTTTATCATATGCTACAGTCCCTGAAATAGTAAATTTACTGCAGGTTGTTGATAATGTTTTAAATTCATATGAGTTTTTATTGTTTATTATAATTACAATCGTTGCAATAACAATTACTATAGCAAGTAAGCTAATTCCTATTATGGTGATACGATTATTCTTTTTGATTGTTGAATTCTTCTCACCATCTAATAAATCGTCAATACTTACTGAATAGTCTTTGCTTATTTCTTTAAGCAGTGATATGTCCGGGATGTTCTTACCTTTTTCCCAGTTACTTACTGCTTGATATGTAACATTGTATTTTTGTGCAAATTCGGCTTGAGTCATATTATTGCCTTTTCGTAAATCTTTAATAAATTTTCCGATTTTCTCTGGGTCCATGTAATCACCTTCCTTTACATTATACCAAATTTAACTGTTTTTTATCATTCATTTTATGTTTATTTATACATCAAAATAATTAGACCTATTATTCCAAGAATAATACATGTAATTTTTTGAATGACTATTCCTTTTCTTAAATCCTCTTTTATGTATTTAGGAAAGAATATTGTGCCTAATATTCCAAGTATAAATACGAATGCCCCTTGAAATCCATTTAATACGTTTACAAGTGCTATTGGTAATACTATGTTTGCGTAATTTACTAACAAGTTTGCAATTAAATTAAGGAATTCATTTGTAGTATTTAGAAATAAGTATCTTTTACCATTCTTCTTTACCGCTTTAATAAATGGAGTTCTAAATTGCTTTAAACATAATAATACTAATCCCATGATTAAGAATCCTATTTGATACCAGAATGCACAAGAGTAATATGAACTGTTCCTTATTCCTATGTCAAACAATATAAAGTATATTGAATAGAATAAAGATGATAATGTCATTAAATAATAGTGCTTTAAATTTTTTCTTATTATTTTTTTCATTAAAATCAAATGAAATAATAATTGATGATAGAATTATGATTAATGAACCTAATATTTGACGTGCTGTTAGGTTTTCTTTAAATAAGATTAGAGCAATAACATAGCTAAATACAGGAATCATTTGAAACATTACCACTACAAGTGAGGCATCATTTTCTTCGATTGCTTTAAAGTATAATAAAGTTGCAATTATATATATTATTGATGCAATTAATACACTTATTAATGATATAAAACTTATGCTTACCGAAAACTGGCTTAGCACTAGCCATAGTGGGGTTAATACTATACCAGCTACAAATGTTGAAAAAATTAATAATACTTTTATAGCATCTTTATTTTCATCAATACCGGAAATCATAAATTTATCTATGTGGTTAGTTATACCCCACAATAAAGATGCTAATATTGCTAAGAAAACCGCTATAGTCATGTCATCACCAATAATTATTATACTATATTTTTTGAGTAAAAAAAATGGCTGGACAATGTCCAGCCTCAGGGGGTTTTGGTTGATCTTGAACGCACTTTTTGACCGTACGCTCAGATCTAGCAAGACTTTTATCTTGCTACAATAATATTATCGTAATTTTATATATTTGTCAATTTAATTTTTTAAACTTTAAAATCTAAAATAGATAAATGGATTGTATGATCCCACTAAAATAGTGATAATTGATAATACAAATAAAATTCCAACTATTACATCTGTTTTAGTATCGTCTTTTAGTATTTTTTTAGATATATCTGTTGAGAATATAATACCTAGTATAAAGGCAATTATATATCTTATTGAGAAGATACCTATTGTAGATAACTTAGTTATATTTCCTAATCCATTTATGCCTATTAAGGATTCTAATGTATCTAGTATAGTTTCAAGGTTTTCTCCTCTAAAAATAACCCATCCTACTAATACAATTATTAATGTATATAAATGATTTACAAATTTTGGCGTTTTTTCCAATATATCTTTAAGTATAAACTTTTCTATTAGTAAGAATATTGCATAATATAGTCCCCATAGAACGAAATTCCATGATGCTCCATGCCAAAGACCGGTTAATAACCATACAATTAATATATTTCTTACTTGCTTTGCTAAGCCTTTTCTATTTCCTCCAAGAGGAATGTATACATAGTCTTTAAAGAATGACGATAAAGATATATGCCATCTTCTCCAGAAGTCCGTAATAGATGTTGCCATATATGGATAATTAAAGTTTTCATTATAATTGAAACCTAACATTTTACCCATACCAATTGCCATGTCAGAATATCCTGAAAAATCAAAATATATTTGCAATGTATAGGCAATTGAACCTATTAAGGCGCCTATAAAACCATATGTTGTTGATGATTGATTAAATATTTGATCCGCTACAAAAGCTACTGAATTTGCTATTAATGCTTTCTTTGCTAAACCTATTATGAATCTTTTTGTTCCTTGATAGAAATCATCAAATGTTGTTTTTCTTTTAACTAATTCTTTTTCAATCGTTTCATATCTTACAATTGGGCCTGCAATTAGTTGAGGGAATGCTACTATATAACATGCTAGATAGAATAAATCATTTTGTACTTTTACTTTTCCTCTATAAACATCAATAACATATGATAAAGCTTGGAATGTATAGAAACTTATTCCAATTGGTAAACTAAGTTTTAGAAGTGGAATATTTGTGTTTAATAATGAATTTATATTATTTATAAAGAAATCTACATATTTAAAACTAAATAAGAATAATATATTTATAAACACTATTAAGAATAATAATCCTTTAGATTTATTCTTATCCATTTTCTTTGTTAAATAATAGTTAATTAATATGGATAGTATAATTAAGAAAATGTAGAAAGGTTCTCCCCATGCATAGAAAGCAAGCGAGAATAATAGTAATACTAAGTTTCTTTTCTTAACGTCTTTAATTATAAAGTAACAAAATAGAAATATTGGTAAGAATATAAATATAAATGTAATTGATGAAAATACCATTTATCTCACCACTCTTTCTTTTAAATTATGATTATACACATCAAATATTTGTGATTCTGCTTCTTCTAAGAATAATAAATCAGTTATATTGTTTTCTTGTATATATTCACTTAAGTTTAGATTGTTGTTTTTCCATTTGCCAAAACGCATATTAATAACATGTGTTTCATCAAATTTACTTGCTATTAGGTAATCTATTTGCCATGAAATAGAGTCTCCAATAATAAGTAAGTTTCTTCCTGTATAATCATTATATTTATATGTTACCTCATCGAATTGACCATTAAAGTAACCTATATAGTAATCATAGAATTTATTCTTAGTATTCTTGATTGTCATTGGTTTAAATCCATCAATAGATTCTTTTAAACTAACTTCAACATCTGTTTCGATTGCTTGTAGTTCATCACTTACTGAATCATTTAATGAACTTTTTGCCATTGAACCATAGTATGGTGTTTTAATTGTTTTTATTTCATATTCATTTGTCGGATCCATTTCCATCATGGTCATAATATCTTCATATGCTTTTAACGCACCATTAGCGTTGTAGTGGTGATCTGTTCTATAGAAATAATTTAAATATTCATCATTTGATAGAGTTTCTAGTTTTGATACTTTTATTTCATCATTCAATTCAAATTCAAAAGCATCTACATAACCATTGATAGAATTAGAACACATTTGTGTTAATTCGTATCTTAATGGCAAATATACATACATATTTAAATCAGGATATTTTGTTTTTATATCATTGTAAAACTCTGCCTGAGACTTAACTCTCTTATCCATTTCCTGTTTTGATAGATTATTAATTAAATAATAAAAGTCTTCTTTTTCGTTATAAATAATATATTCATTATCAGTATTATTTTTAACATATATTTCATCTGATAATAATGAATCTAATTTCATATTTAATTTATAATATGCACTGTTTATATTAGTAAAAAATGGAAAGTAATTAGTAGCACGATTATCAATGCTCGTTTCTAAACTCATTATTTTATCTTTTACTTTGCCGAATATATTAGTTCCTGTTGGTGTGTAATATTTCCAGTTATCGGAAGTATTAAAGTTTATTGCACCAAATTTAATAAGAACTATTTTAATAGGATATATAAGTAGTACTCCATATATTATTAATAAAAAAATAGTTACTAATCCTTTTCGCTTTTTCATATTATCACCAGTTTAATTGTACTAAAATTTATAATTTATGTCCATATTTGGATATTTTTAAATATTAAAAAAGCCTATTAAATAGGCTTATTCTTTTTCAAACATATCTTTAATTTTTAAAGCAATTTCGTATCCTTTTTTATAAAAATCTTTTACTGGCATATTAACATAATCCCTATGATGATGTATCTCTAATGTAACTGGACCTTCATAATTGCTTTCTTTTAATTTTCTTATTGTATCTTCCCAATTTAGAGTTCCATCAAAAGGCAATAGATGTAAATCATCACTTTGATCATTATCGTGTAGATGAATTGCAAATATTCTATTTTTGAATTTATTAAAATCTAGTTCATCATTAAAGTGTGCATGATAATGCCCTGAATCGAAACAGATTCCAACATTATCATTTTTAATGTTATCTATTACATAATCTAAATAGCCTTTTATTTTAGTGTTTTCAAAAGCTACTACAACGTTTAACGATTTAGCATAGTCACATATTTCTCTTATTCTTTTTAGACCCATTTCTCCATAAATTGGGGCTTCAGTCTTACTTGTTAAATGCATAACAACCATTGGTATATTATTTTCATGACATATTCTAATATCATTTTTGTATCTATCAACAATACCAGTTTCTTCTTCAATCCACATATCATTTATATTTTGATAACCTAAATGAGCAAAAATAATATTTAATCCTTTTTCATTAACATATTTTAATTGTTCTTCTTGAGGTATTTCCCAATCTCTGTTATACCATTCTATAAATACATTTTTAAATCCAGCATCGCAAATTGCATCAATGGTTTCATATACATTACACTCTTTATTATAATTACTTACAACAACAGCTGGTTCATATTTATTCATATTATTCCCCTTTTTTATTTAAATATTTTAGATACGATTTAATTAAATCTCCATCCATAAGATTTTTTGGAACCTCATCTGGATTAAAGAATTTTAATTTCTTTGTTTCAGAATCGCCTTTTAAATTAGCGGCATCTTCCATTGAAACATTTGCAAGATATAAAGATGTATTGTTATAAACAATATCTCCGTTTGGATAACTATTCTTTCTTGATTCTCCAGATAATGTATCAATTAACTCAATTGCATTTGGATCAAGTTTAATTCCTGTTTCTTCATACGCTTCCCTAGCAGCGGTAACTCTTAAATCCTCTCCAAGATCTTGGCAGCCTCCAGGTAATCCCCATTTATTTCTATCTGTTCTTTCTTGCAAAAGAATTTGACCGTTTTGATTTCTAATTATTATAGCGGCACCTGTTTGAATAAAAGGAATATGGCATATTCTCTCATCAAGCGCCATTCTAAATAATACTGGATATCCTCCATAGTTGGCACTTAATTCTAATAATTGTTCTTCAGTTAAGCTTTGAACTAACTCTACAAATTCCTCGTGTGTGTATTCTCTCATTCTTTTAAATTCCATTTTTATCTCTCCTTACATCTTTATTGAAAATTTTCAAATTTTATTTCTCTGCAGTCAAACATTGATAATCCATACTTTTCATATATTTCATCTGCAGTACATGATACTGTATCTTTCATAGAATATCCCAGTTTATTTAGTATGTTATTTAAATCTTCTTCAGATTTACCCTCAACTTCAAAATATGTTGGTATTCCTGGCCATGTATCTATATCTATTTCATAACCATCTAATATATATGATATTCTTTCTTTTTCTTGATAACTCTTATGAGAATATCCTAATGCTTCAAGCAGATTATTTGCTTCCTTTATACTTGGGACTTCAATTTCGGTTTCTAACATTTGCTGGATATTTGTACCATTGTCCGCAAGTATGTGTTTAACCGCAATGGTAGTTTCATCGTTGGTTTGTCTTACTCTTATCCATTTTTTAGAATTATTATGATATCTATTTATAAATTCAATAAATTTATCATTATCTAAAATATCTAATAAATTCTCTTTTTCACATAGACAAGATGTATTATCAAAACCAATTATAACGTTTAATTCTTTTTTAGTATCATCATTTAGTAGGTTATCTAATTCAAAAAATAATAACTTTAACTTTTCTATTGCTGTTTCGTATTTTGTTTTACTTTCGTTGTCTTTTAATTGAGTTTTAATATCAATAAATCTTCCATATATTGTTGGTAAATCATATGTATATAAGAATTGCTTTGTTTCTTTCTTTAATGTTGCGCCCATTGATTTTATTTTTTCAACAAATTCATCTTTGTTAATATCTAAAACTTTAACTTCTAATTCCATTTGTTTCATTAGCTAATTCTCCTTCATACTTTTCTATTTCTACTCCAGCTTCTTTTAATAATCCTTCTGAATATTTATCTGGGTAGGCTTTTAAATATACAATTCTTTTTATACCTGCATTAATTAACATCTTAGCACATATTATACAGGGCTGTTTTGTTACATATAATGTACTTCCTTTTACATTCACTTTATTATTTAGGGCATCTATTAGAGCATTTTGTTCTGCATGAACAACAAAACATAATTCCTGATTTTCACCGCTTTTTAAGTTCAGTTTTTTTCTAATACAAGTTTCTTCTGTACATGGTTTTATTCCGTTTGGAACACTGTTAACACCTTCAGCGATAATCTTATTTTCTTTTACTAGTATAGCGCCAACTTTGCCTTTAATACAATTGGCTTGGGGCGATATTTCTAAAGCATAATTCATATAATAATTGTCTTTTTTATTCACCATTTACTCCTGTTTCAATAATTCATCATATATTTTTAATATTTCATTTATTTTTTCATTATTCATATGATCCAATTCTGATTGATGACCTAGATTAAGATCTTTATTGTTCCACAAATCTACGGTATCCGAAACCAAACTTTTGGAATAAATTCTACAATCATATGAAAGCTTTTCGGCAGTATATTTTTCTCCAATAAAGCCCTCTTTTTCATACATTTTTATTGCATCTTGATTGTCTAGAAAACTTGTATATAGTCTCATACTTTTGAAATTCATAGACGCGGCTATTTCTAAAGTTTTTCTTAATAATTTTTTACCTAATCCCTTATTTCTATATTCATCTATTATTCCAAACCAGGCAAGCCAAGCATTATCTAAATCATAATAATAAATACCTGTTATTCCGACATATTCATTATTTACTTTGGCTAAATAATATTTAACATGATCATCTACATAATATATTCCCGTCTTTTCCATAAACATTTCTCTATCTAAAGAGGCCAGAATATTTAAAGTACCATTTTCATTTGGGAATATTTTTCTTTGTACTGCTATTGCGTCTTTATAATTATTTTTATCAACAAATATTAATTCCATATTATTTATCTCCTTGAAAGTATAGTTTTATTTTATATCTAAGTCTCCTTTAACTAGATATTTACCTATTCTTTCTATTTCTTGGAATACTCTTATTCTAGCTTCATCATTAATCCACCATTTGTCTTTTTCACAGCCTCTTTCTTCGAAATCGCCCATTCCAACAAATTGAACTTTTTCTAATGGATAATCTAATTTACTAGAACACATTTTTATCCTTCTTAAAGCAAATGATGCACCCATGACTAGTATATTATTATATTTGTTTAAATCACCAACCATATTTTTACCATACAATAGATTTTCACGTGTATTAGTTGCATTTCCTTCTAAAACAAACATTTTGGGATTATAACCGCGTTCATTTACTAATATATTAAAAACTGCATCACATTCTTTTCCTTCAAAATCATCTAATGGTCCACGATTTCCACTTACAACAACTGTTGTATTATCATCTATTTTTCCATTTTTATATAGTTCTTCAAATTTGTTTGTTATTCCTTTTAAATTGTTATTACATAATATTATTAATAAATCTGATTTTTTTAAATTATCAATATCTTCTTCAATAAATAAAAATTTTGTTATGGCTTCAAGATTTTCGGTTAAATTCATATTTAATCACCTGTTTTTTATTATAACATATAAAAAGTAGATTCTTTCATCTACCTTTTAATTTTATTATTTAAAATAATGAGATTTGCTCACTTTCTTTTATTTCTTTTTTATATGCTTTAATAATATCTTTCATATTATATAGTATTCCATATTTATCACATTCATTAGTTAATACTTTATATAGTCTTTTAAAATTGGGAACTGGACAATTATATCTCTCACCATAATATTTGATATATTTATCCTTTAAACCTTTAAAATGTTTATCTAATTGTTCATAATAATAGTCTCTTTGATTTTCTCTTAGAGTCACACCCATATAAGAATGAATGAATTTAGCTCCACTTTCATGTGCTAATTTAACCAATTTTTTTATATCGTCTTCACTATCGGTAATAAATGGTAATACCGGATTCATCATAATTCCTGTAAATATACCATTATCTGTTAAAGTTTTAATTGCGGCAAATCTTTTTGATGAAACACACACTCTAGGTTCTATTATTTTTGATAATTCATCATTTGGAGTGGTTATTGTAAATTTGATTATTACATTATTTTTTGAGTTTATTTCTTTAAGTATGTCTAAATCTCTTAATATCAAATCACTTTTTGTATCAATTGATACTCCAAAGCCATATTTTGCCAATAGTTTTAGTGCCCCTCTTGTTTGTTCATATTCTTTTTCTAATGGGTTATATGTATCTGACATCGATCCAATACCAACAACGCCTTTTTCTCGTTTCTTTGATAGCTCATTTTCTAATATTGCTAGAGCATTTTCTTTTCCTTTTGGCACATCAAAATTATCTATATGATAGCAGTTGCTTCTACTGTCACAATAGATACATCCATGTGAGCACCCTCTATATAAATTCATTTTATAGTCAATGCCGTACCAATCTACACCGTATTTTTCTTTTGATAAAATACTTTTGGTTTTAAGAAATTCCATTTTCTTTTCCTATTTTTTCTTACATTTAATTTTAATAATAGCTACAATGGCAACAATTGCCCAAATTACTTGTAATGTAAAAGAAAACCAGGCATTTTTAGGATATAATCCTATTGCCATGCATACTCCTGCGATTAAATTTAACAATTGGTATAGCATACCATTTTTAATTTTATTTGTTGAAAGAAGTGCATATGCTAATAATACTAGAACCATACCAATCCAACCTATTACATCAAAAAACATAATCATCTCTCCTATCTTACATAAATATTATAACATAAAAAAGCCCATATAAATGGGCTTTGATTGTTGAAATATTATCTCTTACTAAATTGTGGAGCTCTACGTGCTTTCTTAAGACCATATTTCTTACGTTCTTTGATTCTATCATCACGAGTGATAAGTTTAGAACTCTTAAGAACTTTTCTATATGAATCTTCTCTAGTTTGATCAGTATTAGAATCAAATTCTAATAAAGCTCTTGCAATACCTAAACGGATAGCACCAGTTTGTCCAGAAAAACCTCCACCTCTAACTACAACATTAATATCGAATCTATTTTCATTGTTTGTAGCTACTAGTGGTTGTTTTAAATCCATTACTAGTGTTTGATATGGCATATAATCGTTTACGTCTACACCATTAACAACAATATTTCCTGTTCCACCTACTAATGTAACTTGTGCAACAGCTTGTTTTCTTCTTCCAGTTGCTTTCCAACATTGTTTCTTTGCCTTTGCCATAATTCCTCCTAGTCTAATTCGATTTTCTCTGGTTTTTGAGCACTATGATTGTGTTCAGGGCCAGCAAATACGTTTAATTTTCTGTACATTTGAGCACCAAGTCTATTATGAGGAAGCATACCTTTGATAGCAACTTCCATCATTTCTTCTGGATAGTTAGCTAACATTTCTTTAGCATTTCTTTCTCTTAATCCACCTGGATATCCACTATGGTTATAGTATTTCTTGTCAGTTAACTTCTTACCAGTCAAATTAACTTTAGCAGCGTTAACTACAATTACATAGTCACCACAATCAATGTGTGGTGTGTATGTTACTTTGTGTTTACCCATTAATAATTTAGCAACTTCTGATGCAACTCTACCAAGGTTCTTTCCTTCTGCATCAATAACATACCATTTTCTTTCAACAGTTTCTTTTTTTTGCATAAATGTTTTCATTATAAAATCCTTCCATTGTGTTTTGCTTTCGAATTTCCCAGGTTCTTGGCAATTCACAAATAAAATGTACCGATTAAAATTATAACAAATAATACTTATTTGTCAAACAAAATCGGTACTTTTTTAACATTTTTACGTATACTTTTTAGTAATAAACTTTTATTAGATATAAACCTTCCGGTAATGCTGTTGCTAATTGACGTCTTTTTGTTGGATTTTCAATCATTTCTTTTATATCTTTTTCTTCGATTTTATGTCTTCCAACTTGAATTAAAGCACCAACAATATTTCTTACCATATATCTAAAAAAACCTACTCCATAGAATTCAATAGACAGATTGTTACCTCGTCTATAAAATTTTATACTATGAATAATCGTTTCATAATCATCTCTTTCACCGGCAACAAAGTTTCGAAAATCATGCCTTCCAATGAATAACTTAGAGGCTTCTTTCATTTTATTTAAATCTATATTTTGGACATATAGGTGGTAATCATCTTTACCTTTTTCATCTATAATTATTTTATAAACATATTTTTTCCCTATTGCACTAAATCTTGCATGAAAGTCATCAGGAACTTCTTTTAAATCTTTTATCTTTATATCTTTTAATCTTTTATTTAATTCCTTTTTTAAATTATCTACTTTATAAGGAATATCAAAAGTTGCGGTTTGGCCTAAAGCATGAACTTTTGCATCCGTTCTTCCTGCTCCCTTAATCTCTATTTTGGTTTTAAAGATTACCTCCAATATTTCTTCGATTTCCTTTTGAACACTTCTTAAGTTGTTTTGTCTTTGAAATCCATGAAATTTTGAACCATCATAACTGAATTCTATAAAAATCCTACTCATAGCGAATTATAACTTTTCCCTGTTTTATACTTTCACTAGCATTAATTACTCTTTGATTCGAACTTCCACGGAATTTTGCACTCATTGTTTTCTTTTCAATTTCAAATCGTCCATCAATTAATACGTCAGTATTTTCTAGTATTTCCTTATATATTGGTTTTAGTTTTAGTATTTCTTCATATGTGAATCCTGTATATACCCAGACATTCATTCCTTTTTCATGTGTATGTTTAATTAATTCTAATAAAGCCTCTGGTTGGAACATAGGATCTCCACCTGAGAATGTTATTCCATCTTGATCTTCAAGATTATCTATCATTTTTTTCACATCCTCAACATCATATTCCATACCTTTATCAAAAGGCCAAGTTTCAGGATTTTGACATTCTTTACAGTGATGTGAACATCCTTGAAACCATATTACGGATCTTATTCCTTCTCCGTCTACTATTGAATCCTCCGTGAATGGAGCAGCTAGTCTAACCTTCATTTTCAATCTCCTTATGTTTCTTTATTAAATTGTTGATTTTAATAAAATGATGATTAATTCCAGATTTTCCAATTTTGTAGTCTGTTTCCATAGATATAATATCTGCAAGTTCTTGAAGAGATGCTTCTGGATACTTTAAACGATATTCCACTATGACTTTTAAATTATCATCTAATAAATCTATTAAATCATTTTCTTGTAAATAATGTATGTTTTCTATTTGTTTCATTCCTGTTTTAATTGTTTTCTCTTGGTTTGCAATTTCACAGTTATTTAATCTATTGACCATATTTTTGTGATCTCTATATATTCTTATGTCCTCAAATTCAAATAATGAATTATATGCCCTAAACATTTTAATAATATCAGAAATATTTTCACTAGCTTTAATATATACTACATGTTTATTATTCCTTACAGTTTGGTTAACCGACATTTTATAAAATGATAATAGTTTTTCCATATTTTGAGCTAGTTTTTTATCACTATATGTAAACTCTAAATGATAGCCCTTACTTTTGGGATCAGATATAGATCCTACGCCCATAAATGAACCCATAATGAAGGCTTGTTTCTCTTCATCGGTAACTAATGTTTCCACGATATTTCCTTGGTAAATTGCTATATCATTCTTGATAATATCTACTTTTTCTTTAATTATTAATATGTATATTTGTTTAACTCTAAATCTTTTTTGAATTCGTATATTTACTATTGGATTAATACCATAATTTTGTTTTAAACAACGATATATTAATCTCGTAATGGATGCATTCTCAGACGTTAGTTCTATTTTATCTTTTGAAAACTTTCCACATGTTAAAATATATGCCGAAATTATAGAACTAATTTCAATTGGGTTAAATTCATTTTTGGACATTTCATCTTTTACTCTAGTAGTGAATGTCATTTTTTACCATCCATTAAGTAAGAGAATATTAGATATGCCGTTTTAAGTGAATCATGTCTATAATATCCGCCTTCAACAATAGCCAAATCATCATGAATTAGTTCCACACCAAGATTTTTAATCTCTTTAGGATCCAATTTAACTTGGTCTTTTTGTTCTAAAGCTTTATATTTATCTATTAATTCAGAGTTTTTATGCACTGAATTTGCAATTACAATATCAATACCTTTTTCTCCAAGATATTTATTTAAGATTTTTATGTGATCACTTACTTTGTAATTATCTGTTTCTCCTGGTTGAGTAAATAAATTACATATATATAGTTTCTTAGCTCTTGCTTTATATATATAGTTAGCTAATTTTTCATCTATTAAATGAGGTAAAATACTTGTTAACAAGCTTCCAGCTGCAAATATGATTAAATCAGCTTCATCTATAGCCTTAAATATCTTTGGATTAACTGCATAGTCTTTATCATACTTTAATTGAACTATTTCTGATGCTCTTTGTGATACTTGTACTTGCCCTACTATTTCTTTTCCATCTTTTGTTACACCTACTAAATTTATAGAACTATCTGAAAATGGTAAAACTGTGCCCTTAACATCCATAATTTTGCTTAGCACTTCAATAGATGATTCAAAGTTTCCTTTTAAATCTAGTAATGCAGTAAATAACAAGTTTTTAACAGAGTGATTTCCTAATGATTTAGACTTTACAAATCGATAATTCATTAAATTTTGTATGTCTTCATCCGTATCTGACATTGCTAATAATACTTTTGAAATGTCACCAACTGCAGGGATGTTTAATTCTTCTCTTAGTCTTCCGGTTGACTTTCCATTGTCCGCAACGGAAACAACTGCAGTTATATCTATAGGAAATAATTTTAATCCTTTTAGTAATTGTGATAGGCCTGTTCCACCGCCGAAAATCACTATTTTCTTCATAATCCCCACCCACTTTCATTATACTATATATAATGAAAAAAGTAAGAGTATTTCGTCTTACTTATCCATTGATTTTATTTATATCTATTTTTTCCATAATAATTGTTGGTTCGTTTGTTTCAACATTATTACTTTCCATTTTTTGCTCTAAAATTTTCGTTCCTTCTTCTAATTCTTTGGAACTATCTAGAGTCTTAATTTCCTGTTGATTTTCTGTAGGCTCTTGAGGTGCCACTTCTGGAGCAACTGGTGCTGCTTCAGCCGGTTCCGGCATTTCTTCAGGAACTGGTGGAACTGGCATTTCAGGGATAGCTACAGGATTCGTCACTGCTGGAGGTTCCACATGAGTTTCTGTTACTTCTGGGACTTCTATTGCAGGAGCAATATCTACAACCGGTTTATCGCCTTCTACAGGTACTTCTGGAGCAACTGGTGCTTCTAATGCTTTTTGTTCCTCTTTTGCTGCATTTTCTTGAGATTTCTTATTTATCTCTTCCATTTGCTTATCAAATTCTTTTAATTGCTTTTCTAATTCTTCAAGCATTCTATCTAATTCTTCGTCTGAAACATTCTTTAAATCACCATTAGCTATTATCTCGTCAATTGATAATGGTTTTGGAGGTTCAACTTCTTCTTTTGTTGCTTGATCTTTTTCTATTTTTAATCCTTCAGTATCTCTCGCTATTCTATTGCGTGCTTCTTCTAAAACAATGTTAATATCTTCAAGTTTTTTTTCTTCCTCAGTTTGAGGCTCAGGATTTTTTTCAAAGTATTCTATTTTTTTAGGTTTTTCAAATTTTTCTATTTTCTTATATTTAAAACTTGATGTATCAATTGAAACCTCTTTTAGATTAAATGGATATTCTTTTACTATAGAATCTATGCATACTTTTAAGTAACATGATTTAATTGCTATATGATTAAACTCATATCCAATTCTTTGATCATTTGCGAAGTTCATAGGATTTAATTTTCTAACTGAACCAATTATTTTTACGTTATCTGCGTATAAATTATATACTGCCCTTAAATAGTCGTAATATCTATTATATACATCACAGTTTTCTGCAATAATATTCATTTTGTTTTGAACTTTTTCGTAATTGAATAAACATAATAATTGATTAATAAATGCGTTCATTAATATTGTTGCAATTGAATCAAAAGTATTGTTTACCAAGAAGATTGCAGTTGGCTTAGTTAAAATATCATCGTAGTTGAATGTTGTTCTTCTCAACATGTTCGCTCTATTTTCATCGCTGAATATCTCTTCTAAGATTGGTGGGCATACTCTTTGAGAATTCTTCATTATTTCTAGTGAATAAGTATCTCTATCACTATCTGTAAGATGTTCTTTTATATCTTCTTTTTGTGCTGCTTTAAATACAATTGGAATATCTCTGCACAATATGTCCAATGCTCTGTTAGCCTTTGATGAGTTTTTCTCTTTTTTGCTAAAGTAATCAGCAACAGAAAGAGGCTCCCAGCCATCAGTTTCTTCCGCTAAATCAAAATCAAGAACAACTATGTTATAATTTTCTTCTTTTAACTTATTGTAGTAGGTTGCTACAAATTCCTTTTTATAGTCTAGTACCAGTAAACTTTCTTTTTTGCTAATTAGCTTATCTACGATAGGAAATAGAATATTTGTAGTTTTTCCACTTCCTTTTGGTCCTGATACTAAAATATGTTTATTACCATTAATAATTCTTTCTAATATCTCTTCGTTCATTTTGTTTCCTCCCTTTTATTTCTAATTATTAAACCATTGTGTTCTTGAATAGAACTTGCCATATTTCTTTGGAAATCCTGGTGGTCTTATTTGTCCTGACATGAAACTATTATATCCAACATAATATCCTTTACTTACACCATAATGTAAATGAGACCCAGTTGAACATGATTCCCATGCCTTTGTCTTAGATCCTCCACCTTGATATCCTATTATTGATTGGCCATCTACTTTAGCCCCAACTTTTATTCCAGGGCCAAGACTTAATAGATGGGCATATAGAATAGTATATTTTTGACCATCTATTGTTATATTTATGTATACTTGGTTTCCTCCACACGTCTTCTTTCCTGAAGAATGATACTTCTGAGTTGCATTAACAACCGCTGCAACTACACCTTTTCCGGTTCCGTATACTGGAGTTCCTTCTGAATTACCAGCAATATCGAGACCGCTATGGAATGATGATTTTTTAGTAATCGGGCTTATTCTCCAACCCCAGTCACTAGATATAGTTCCTTGTTTTAACGGCTTTAACCAAGTTGAATTATTACTTTGGTTAACACACTCATCAAGATTTTGTTCTTCCTTACAGCCTAATTGCTCATAATATTTTATCAAGTCTTTTTGAGTTGATATTTGATCATCTATATCCATAGAAACATCTTTTAAATTTATTAAATCCATTTGATAATCAGATATTGCATCTTCATACTTGGTTATGTTTTTTTCAAGTTGAATTTCTTTTGCATGTAAATCTTCTTGTAACTTTGTATTCTGTTCAATTAAACTATCAAACTCGTCAAGCATCTTATTATTTTGTTTAATGACTAAATCCATAGCATCTTTTCTCATAATAAGTTCTGTTATACTACTTGCTTCAATTATATATTCCATATAATTATCACTTGTATTTAGTTCCTGGTTGAATCTTAATAGTTTTTGTGATCTATCGGATACTTCTTCTATTTTCTTTTTATTTTCCTCAACCTTGTTCTTTGCAATTACAATATCTATTTCAGCTTGTTCAATTGCTTTAGATGCTGTTGCAATTTGATAATTTTTATAATTTATATTATCCTGTGTCTGCTTTACATCTGACTGATTCTTTTTCTTTTGTGCTTGTAAAGTGGATAATTCCGCTCTTAAACCCTTTAATGTTGTTGCTTTTGACTTATTTTTAGTCGCCGCATAGACTTCCATTGGCTCTAAGATGTATGTTGATAGAATAAGTACTATCAATAATATTCTTACAATATTTCCTAATTTCTTTTTCATTATATCTTCAAGTACTTTCTTACCGCTCTAATTGAACCAAACATTCCAACAACAGTGCCTATAATCAATAAACAAGCACTAACTGCAAAAATGAAATTGAATGGATTAATTAAGCCTACCATCTCACTAACTATCTTTCCGTCTAATTTAAAATACAATACAATATATCCATATATTGTTACAAATATAGGAATTATTGATCCTAGGAATCCTAGAAGGAATCCTTCAAATAAGAATGGCATCTTTATTGATGCATTACTTGCACCAACAAGACGCATTATTTCGATTTCACTTCTTCGTGAGAAGATTGTTAATTTGATTGTATTACTAATTAGGAATGCAGTAACCAATACTAATGCTACAACTATTCCGAATGATACAATTTTAATTATATCAAACGCTGATATAATTCCTTCAACCATTCCTTCTCCATATTTTGTTTGATGAACACCATTTATGGAATTAATAAACTTTGCAACGTCAGTTAAGGATTTTGCGTCTTTAACCTTTATTGTGTATGAATCAACTAATGGATTATCTTCGCCCAAATATTCAAACATTTCTTTATACGAATTGTTATATTTAGACATTTCTTCTTTCCACTCTTCTTTAGTTTTTAGCGTATATGAATCAATCAAATCTAGTTTTTCCAATTCACTTTCAAAGTTGGTTCTAATTTTTTCTTCCTCTTCTTCTACATTACATGACGAATTATCTTTTTTGCAAGTTACTTTTGTCATATAAACAACAATATTTAATTCACTTTCAACTTTCTCAGTAATTTGATTAACATTTGCTCCAAATATCATTGATACGGATACAAGCATCAAAGTAATTGTTGCACATAAAATAGCTGCTAAACTTAAGCTGAAATTACGGATGATGTTTTTGAAGGAATCTCTGATACTTCTAATTATTATTCTAACGGGTTTCATGTACCTTATAGCTTCCTTTCTCAACATCGCTAACAATTGTATTATTATCGATTGTTATTACACGTTTTTTCATTCTATTAACAATTTCTTTGTCATGTGTTGCCATAACAATTGTTGTATCCATGTCTTTATTAATAGATTCTAATACTTTCATTATTTCTTTTGATGTATCTGGATCAAGGTCTCCTGTAGGTTCGTCGCAAATAAGTATTTTTGGTTCATTTACAATTGCTCTTGCAATTGATACTCTTTGCTGTTCTCCTCCAGATAATTCTCTTGGGAATGACCTGGCCTTATCTTTTAATCCAACCTGTTCAAGTGCTTTATATACTTTCGTTCTAATATCACTTGATTTCATCCCCATATATTCTAGTGCAAAGGCTACATTTTCATATACTGTTAGTCTTGGCAATAATTTGAAGTCTTGGAATACTACTCCAAGTTTTCTTCTTAATTTATATACTCTTCCATTTCTTAGTTTACTAACATTTAATCCACCAACAATTACAGTTCCTCTTGTAGGTTTTTCTTCACGATACAACATTTTAATAAGTGTTGATTTTCCTGAAGCAGTTTGGCCGGTTATGAAGACAAACTCACCTTTTTCAATAACTAAATTTATGTCAGCTAATGCGGTAATACCATTACTGTAAGTTTTCGATACATTTTTATACTCGATAAACTTCATAATACCTCCTTACTTTTATAAAAATGGTAAATTCTTTTGTTTAAATCCACCTTTCGATTCGTAACAATCGTTTATTATGTAGAACGCTTCCGGATCTACCTGCATAATTACATTTTTAAATCTATAATATGATGCATTCGGTAATACACACATAATTATTGTTCCAACTTTGTGAGTATATCCTCCTTTAGTTGGAAGAATTGTAAATCCTGTGTGAAAATCCTCTAATAATATTTTCTTTAATTCTGTTTGTTTTCTAGTAAATACATAGAATACTTTAGAATCGGATATACCAAATAGTACCTTATCAACCATATATGCATTTAATACTATGATAATGATTGAATATACTAAATTTCCAAATCCAAATACGGATACACCGAATAGAATAACAACCAAACATGAAATTAATGTTGCTTTACCTTCTGGTATATGTAAGTATTCAGACATAATTCTAACAATTATATCGGCTCCACCAGAGTTATATCCCATTCTATAGATTAATCCACTTCCTAATCCCATTAGGAGTCCCGCCAAGCATGCTGTTATTATAAATTCTTGAAATGTACAATATGGTAACAAGAATGCTGCGATTGGTTTAGTTAATGTAATCATTACTGGATATAATAGTGAACCAACGATTGTGTTTTTTGTTTCTTCTTTACTAAGTAATAAATAACATAGTATTAATAATAGAATATGTCCTAAATATACGAATATTTGGGCATCTATTTTGAAGATGCGTTGTAAAGGTATTGATAAACCGGTTACACCACTAACTACGATATTATTAGGTAGTAGAAATAAGTTATAACATAGTGCACAACAAAAGCATCCTATTACTAGGAAGATTCCAGTTGATATTTGTTCTTTATTATCATCTAGGAAATGTTTCATTCAACCACCTTATATCCTTATATAATTATACTAAAATATATTGATTTTTTCAACCTATTCATAAATGGGTGTGCGCTTGATAATTCATTAAAAAACTGATATTTAAAAATATCAGTTTAAATGTCTAATATAGCTAGTATTATTACACCCGCTAAAACTAAAAATATTCCGGCGTATTCTTGCTTTGTTAGTTTTTCTTTTAAGAATATTCTTGATAATAACATTGATAATACACAATATGAACCTACTATTGGAGCTGCAATTGTTGCATCTTTTGCCATTGCATATACATAAAACATTTGACCTGCCGTTTCAAATAAGGCTGCTGCTAGCATTGTTTTCTCATTCATCACGCTGAATTTTTCTTTTTTAATTTTTAAATATATAAAACTTACTATTGCATAGAATAAGAAAGTAAACTCATATGCTATTAATGCCATATCTTCGCTAATTAATTCTAATTTATCTAAATATATTCCATCCAAGAATGTTCCTAGTCCGTCTAATATGCAATAACATATTGGAAATAGTATTATTAGTGAGAAAAACTTTTTAAATGAGTTATTCTTTTTGAAATTTTTTCTTTCGTTTTTATTATCTTTAACTTCAAGAATAGAAATAATGATTATTCCTGAGAAGATTAAAACTAAGGCTATAAAGAATGATATTGGTAATTTTTCTTTAAAGAATAATAGTAATAATAAAGCTGTTATTACTCCACTAGTATTCTGTACAGGGCTAGATATAGATAACTCTAGATATTTTAGCCCTCGATATCCAATTACCATACTTAAAATATAGCATAATGATACAGGTAAATATTTTAAAGTTTCAATTAGAGAAAAATCCACTTTTTTAACAATCATGTATATGATTGCATGTATTCCCATGACCAATCCAACCATTATGCCTGTTTTTAAATGATTATATTCTCCTTCTTTATGGTTACCCATTTTATAAAATAAATCTGCAACTCCCCAGCAAATAAATGTTAGTAATGTGAATGCCATCCACATAATTATCACTTCCTATTCTTGTTCAAGTATTGTTTCACAATATTTACATCTATATTTATCATTTTCTTTTAAGATAAATACTTGATCTAAACTTCTTTCAACAGATGTTATACATCTTGGATTCTTGCAAGAAACAACATTAATTAATTCTTTTGGTTTACTTAATGTTTTCTTTTCTATTATTTTATCATTTTTAACTATGCATATTGTAGTTCTAGGATCAATATATCCAATTATATCTAAATCAATATCAATTAGTTTATCTATTTTAATCATATCTTTTCTGCCATATTTGTTGCTTCTAGCATTAGTAATTATAGCTATTTGGCATTCTAATTTATTTAACTCAAGTAGTTCATATATTTTCATTGCTTTACCAGCAGTAATATGGTCAAGTACATATCCATTTTTTATACTATCTATATTCATTATTTAATCTCCAACATTTTCATTATTAAAGCCATTCTTATAAAGACTCCATACTCTGCTTGTTTAAAGTAACATGCCCTTGGGTCGTCATCAACGTCTGTAGCTATTTCATTTACCCTTGGAAGAGGATGCATAATACATAAGTCTTTTTTAGCATTTACTAGTTTGTCCTTGTTTAAAATATAATAGTCTTTTAATCTTACATAATCTGCTTCATTAAAGAATCTTTCTTTTTGGACTCTAGTCATATATAGAATGTCTAGTTCATTCATGTATTCTTCGATATCTGTTGTTTCAACATAAGGAATATGGTTTTTATCTAAAACTTCTGTTTTCGTATACTCTGGAAGTTTTAATTCCTCGGGTGATATTAGAATAAATTTAATATTTTTATATCTAGACATTGCTGTAATTAATGAATGAATAGTTCTTCCAAACTTCAAATCTCCGCATAAACCTATTGTTAAGTTATTTAGTTTTTTCTTTTCTATGCTAATTGTTAATAGATCTGTTAGTGTTTGAGTTGGATGGTTATGTCCTCCGTCTCCTGCATTAATAATTGGCACTATAGTTTTGTTACTTGCAACAAGTGGAGCTCCTTCTTTTGGGTGCCTCATAGCTATAATGTCACAATAACCACCAACGACGCGAATAGTGTCACTTACTGATTCTCCCTTAGAAACTGATGAAGAAGAACTCTCTGAAAAACCCAACACTTGTCCGCCTAGTCTTATCATTGCTGATTCAAATGATAGTCTAGTTCTTGTGCTGGGTTCAAAAAATAATGTCCCTAGGATTTTGTTTTTGCATTTTTCATTATACTTATTTGGATTCTTTTTTATATCCTTCGCAACTTTAATTAATGCGTCTATTTCTTTGATAGATAAATCACTGATATCGATTAAATTTCTCACATATACCTCAACTTTCTTTTTTATTATATCATTCTATTTATTTATGTCTATAAAAAAACAGGTATTAAACCCGTTATAATTTTATATCCTCGTTAATATATTTTTCTTCCATTAACAATTCGTGGATAGCTTCTTCTTCATTTCCTAAATATAATTCTTCAATTCTATCTACACGACATTTTTCTGATGTTAATATAGCTGAAACTTTTTCCGCAGCATTTTCAACAACGTCATTAGTAACAACATAGTTGTAATTGGTAATTTGGTTAATTTCTTGATAAGCAATCTTAAATCTCCTTAATATTGCTTCTTGTGATTCAGTTTTTCTTCCAACTAATCTCTTAATTAGTTCTTCCATGCTTGTTGGAACGATAAAAATACAAATTGTTTCTGGCAATAATTCTTTTATTTTTAATGCTCCTTGAACCTCCACAACAAGATATACATCTGTTCCATTAGCCAAACACTTTTCCACATGTTCTTTTGGCGTTCCATAGTAGTATCCATTATATTTAGCGTATTCTAAAAATTCATTATTTCTTATTTTTTCTTCAAATTCTTCATTTGTTAGAAAATAATAATCTCTTCCTTCAACATCATTAGGCCTCATTGGTCTTGTTGTGCACGATATACTTAACCAGGATTTTGGTCTTCTTTTTAATACTTCTTGAACAACAGTATCCTTTCCTGCACCAGATGGCCCACTTATAACAACAAGTGATCCACGTTCTTTCTGCTTAACAATGTTTTTCATTTAGACCCTCCTTTGACTTATTTATCTTTTTTGGTTACTTTTGGCTGTTCTAATACTTCATCCGCCCTATTTTCTAAACACTTTGGATTTTTGAGTATGTTTTCTAATAGTTTTAACGATTTTACAAAGTAGAATCCATCGCCAATTCTTTCATCGAAATTAGCTCCTAATTCCACTAATTTTCTTACTTGTTTTTTGCCATCAATAATTACTTCTTCATCTTTTACTTCACCAATTGTGGCGATTGCTGAACAAGAACCAAAATCGGTGTTGTTATGATAAATCGCACCAAAGTGTAATGCTCCTAGATTAGATAAAATAATACTTGAATAATATAAGTTATCTTCAACTAGAGATGCTGGCAATAATCCTCTTTTGTCTAAAAATTTTAGTGCACCTATTAATGGCACTCTAATAATGTTAGGGAATTTTCCTAAGATGTCTATTGCACTATTTGCTCCTGCCTTTTTATCTGTCTTATTTCTAACTCCGTTAACTTTATCATTCATCTTTTTACTAATAGTATCAATATTGTCATCTGGTTCTATTGGCACTATTATCATGATTTCTTCCGCATTGTCTTCAAACTCAACTTTTGCTACAAATGATATAGATACTGTTGTATGTTCGTAAAGATGTCTGTTATCTACAAATCTATTTAGTTTAGGACGATTATAGAAAGTTTTTCCTATTGCGGTAACTAATGCTTGAAAAAATGTATAATGATTTCCTTCCTTTTTACTTTTTTCTAGATACTTCATTAATTCCGTAACATCTAGTTTATGGTTAACAAATACATCGCAATCGCATCTTCTTGGTTTAAGATCATACATTATTTGTTCCATTCCAGATATTTTCTTAATTCTTCTTCTATCTTTCATATTGTCTCCTTATTATCCATCTATACTTATTTTATCATGTTTTTGTTAACAAAAAAACTGATATATAGTTTTCTTTACATCAGTTTTAATTTCCTGTTTCGCTTGGAACTTTACTTAAATGAATATTATATGATATTCCACTTCCAGATACGCTATTTTCATTATCAATATCCTGGCCTTCTATCCATAGATATACTCTAATTTTAGTAATACCACGTCTTATTGTAAATATTTCTTGGTATGTTCTAAAATCTTGTGATGTTGTTAATAATTTAACTCCATTAGCACTACTTTCCATCGTGGAAATATATGTTCCAACAGTTCCGTTTGTTCCTAACATAAGTGATTTCATATCAACATCACTAAATTCTCTTGATAATCCATAGTAAGTAGTTGCCCCTCTAGCTACTCCATCTGTTGATGTTTTATCGTTAATTGTGGCTCCATATAAACTTATTTGGCTAGCCGCACTAGTATTATGAATATTACTATTTGGTTCCCATATATAAACATTTTTATTATCAATCATATTTCTTGTGTTTTGTACTGTTACTGGAGTTGCATCTAAAGCTTCATCTCCTTGGAATACAAAGGCTATTCTTGATGAGTTTTGTAAGCCTTTATCTATTTCATTTTCCATCACTATTACATTTGATTCTGTTGTTAGATAAATTGGTGATTCTTGTTCTATTTTTAAGAAGATATCAAAGGCAACATAATGGCCTTCTTGTCCTCTTGTATCTGTTTGTTTTATGGAACTCACTATATAATCGCCAGTTGTCGGGTTTGAAGTTACCTCACCATAATATACATTCATTCTTCCATTTGCATCTACAGTTCCGTTTGATGAAACCGGTTTTAAAATTGGTGGAAACTGATTTACATGATTATTATAGTTTTCTGGATTGATAATTTCGGCGTTAGATAGAACATTTTTCCAATCAATACCATTTGATGATATTTCTAATCCCGATGTTGATGCAACTTTAATATTAATTGTATCAATAGTTACTGTTTTATTGGCGGTAAACCAGGCATATGTTGAAGTAACTAATAAAACTATTGTCAAAAATAGTATTAACAATATTGTTGCAAAACTTAGTTTTTTCTTTTCTTTCTTTTTTGTTTTCACTTGTTACTCCTTATTATTAAATTCTTGTGCCCAGTATGGAGTATTTCCTATTTTGAAATATCCTATACCAATTCTCGTAAATGATGGCCTTATCATATTCTCATAATGTGATGGAGAATTTTTCCATCCCTTTGATACACCATCTGCTGTTTCATATCCTCTTGCAATATTTTCGCCCAAATATCCATGTGAAGATCCACATTCTAGAATTGCTGTACTCCATTTAGTTCCATTTGGTCTTGTGTGCTCAAATACGCCCGAATAAGCCATTTCTAGCGCTCTTACTGTTGCTGCTAGAGTCAGTTTATCATCAAGAACCAACTGAGGTCTAGAACTGTTTCCATCAATATTTTTAGTATTTGCTTCAATACGATATTCATTTGTATTATTTAATACTGCATTTATAAATTCTGTATTTTGTTTAATTACTTCTCTTGCTTCAGGAATTAAATCTTGGGTTGTTGCATTATAACCACTTCTGTCATATTTTGATTCAATAGTAGAATAAATTACTAATTCACAATTTGAGGCGTACTTATAAACAATTTCCTTTTGATTTTTTATTATTTTAACTCCATATTTATATGGTTCTGTAGCTATTAATGTATTTCGTTCTTCAGATGTATATGATCCTGAACATGTATTTTCTGTGACTTCAACTTCACATGTATCCCTTTTTCCATCAACGATTACCGTTATTGTTGCTGTTCCAGGAGCTAGGGCCTTTATAACACCCTTGCTTGTAACCGATGCTACAAAGCTATTGGATGTATACCATTTTGTGTCTTGATTTGTAGCCGTTGGTGGGGTTATTGAAGTAGTTAATGCTTTTTGGCTTCCTCGTTTTAACGTTAATGATTTATGGTTTAATTCTACTGATTCAACACTTATTATTGAATCCGAAGTATTTGCTCCATAATCTACTTCTTTGTTATTTACTGTTACCGAGCAAAAAGCCATCTTTCCATCAGCAGTTGCAGTTATAGCAGCTGAACCCAAACCTTTTGCTGTTACTACTCCTGAGCTATTTACTGTTACTACATTAGTATTAGTTGATTTCCATGTAATTCCCTTGTTTGTAGCATTAGATGGGTTAATAGTTGCTGTTAATACTGTTGTATTACCTATAAACATAGATATATTGCTTCTATCTAGAGTAATAAGAGTAACTTTTATGGTTTTATCCTCAACAGGTTTATCCTCAATTACCCCAGGATCTCCAATATCTGTGCTTGGCTTTATATCAGTAGCTTTTGACACTGTTATAGCACATGTTGCCTTTTTTCCACCCGCTGTTACAGTTATTGTTGCTGTTCCTGCTGATTTTGCTGTTACCCATCCGTAGTTATCTACAGTTACAATCTTGGTGTTACTTGATGTCCAAGTTGTCGTCTTATCATCTGCATCTACTGGAGTTATTGTTGCAGTTAATTTTTCTTTCGAACCTTCAATTAAGTTTAATGCTTTTTTATTCAATTGAATTGAAGATACTGCAATAGGTTGTCTTGTAACATTTACAATACACTTGGCTGTTTTACCGTCTGCTTCAGCTATAATGGCAGTTTTTCCAATTCCAACTGGAGTAACATAGCCATTTGAATTTACTGTTGCTACAGCTTTATTATCTGACTTCCAAGTTACCATTTTGTTTGTTGCGTTATTTGGAGATACTGTTGCTTTTAATTGGTATCCTTTTGTTGTTGTATATAAATCTATTTCTTTTGTATTTAGTGCTATATTTGTTACACTTATAATTGATTTTTTTACTGTTACATTACAAGTATCTTTAACATCATCTCCACTTGCAGTTATTATTGTTGTTCCTGCTGATATCGGTGTTACATAACCATCATTACTAACAATTGCAACATTAGTATTACTTGATGTCCAGGTTAAAGCTTTTGTTGAGACCTTATCTGGTAATATCTTTGCTGTTATTTTTGTTGTTTTAGAATTGTCATATAGTGTTAGTGTGTGATTAGATAATGTAATACTTTTAATTTTATCATCGTCGCCAAAAGTATCAAACGAGGTGTTATTTTCATAGATACTATAATCATATTCAGTTGGTTTTTTAGTGTTTTCAGAAATAATTAGCAAATTTGTATAGATTTGTATTCCAAAATCTTTAGAACTAACATTTCCCCTTTCATCTGATGCGGTTATAGTTATGACATAAAAGCCATTTTTATTAAAGTCAACTTCGCCATCAATACTAACACTTACTTTTTGAGATATGTTATCTTTTACTCTGAATGATTTTTTCAATTCATCATAATTTTTTATATCCAAAAACGCCGCCTTTTTCATTTCTATTGTAGGTGGCTCAGTATCATCAACATTTTTTGCTCTTAGTATAATAGGGCTTAATAACCCTGCTCCTGTATGTTTTGGCTCATTTTGTAGTAGAAAACTAAATAACATAACACTTAAAAGCAAAATAACGCAAGCTGTAACTGTCTTTATTTTTTCTATCATACTAATATGATACCATATTTTTCAACTGTTTAGGATGTTTTTTGTAGATTAGACATATTCTTTATATATAGCAAAATTTTTCTTTTCGTTCCCTAAAGTTGTTTTAGGCCCATGCCCTGGATAAAGGATGATATTATCATCGTATTTGCTTATTAACTCAAAGCTATTCAACATGCCTTTTTTATTACCGCCTAAATCTATTCTTCCAAAGCTATTTTTAAATAAAAAATCACCGCAGAAAATTGAGTTTATGTTTTCAAAGTAAAAGCATTTAGAATCACTTGTGTGTCCTGGTGTAGAAATTTCAGTATATTTAAAACTTTTATTGTCGATTTTATTTAAAGTTAAATTGTATGTTTTTAGTACTTCTTCTAGTGCTCCTGTATGATCATCGTGTGCGTGTGTTAATAAACAACCTACAACTTTGTAGTTATTTACAAATTCTTTTATTCTATCAAATTCATCACCTGGATCAACAATTATACACTCTTTATTATGAGTAATAATATAGCAATTTGTTTCTAGAGGCCCCACAACTAAAGTATGAACTTCCATATTAATCCTTTTTATCGTAATCTTCTAGAAAACTTTTATATTTGCCATCTAATTTAGTTCCTAGTACGCAATTTAAATTAATATTATCCATACTTTTAAAGATGTTAAAGTCAATGTTCGGATTTACTTTTCTCATTTCGTTTATCAGATTCTTAATCTCTTGCCTTTTTCCTGTCGTTTCATCTGAAATTGAACAATGTTCAGTAAATCTACATGCGCAATTTATAAATCTTAATTCATTATAGTTCTTCCACGCGATTATATTTTGCTCTTTAATTAAATAAAGTGGCCTAATTAATTCAATATTTTCAAAATTCTCTGAATGTAATTTTGGTAGCATAGTTTTTAATTCAGAACCATAAAACATAGATAATAAAGTTGTTTCAATAACATCATCAAGATGATGACCTAAAGCAATTTTGTTGCATCCCAATTCCTGGGCTTTGGCGTATAAGTGACCTCTTCTCATTCTGGCACAAAAATAACATGGGCTTTTAAAGTCCACTTTTTCAACCACATCATATATATCACTGTCAAATATTTGTAGAGGGATTCCTAGTAATTTTGAATTTTCCTCGATTACTTTACGGTTTTCTTTGTTGTATCCCGGATCCATCGTAACATATACTGCATCAAATTTTATTTTGCCATGCTTAACTAGTTCTTGCATACATTTAGCAAGCAAAAATGAGTCTTTTCCTCCACTGATGCAAACCATAACTTTATCATTCTCTTTTATTAATTCATAATCTTGAACAGCTTCAATAAATTTGCTCCATATTTCTTTTCTATATGTCCTTATTATGCTTCTTTCAACTTCCTGTGCTTTATTTAATACTCTTTTCATATAATTTTTCCTTTTTATAGATTTATATTTTATCATTTTTATATATGATTGCAATATTATCTTGTTATTGAATTAATCAATTCTAGATATTGATTTTTTGTTATTTTTTCTCCATCTACTTCAATTGTTTCTTCATTATCTAAATGTATATTAACTGTATGGTTTAATCCCGGAATAACTAGGTTTATAGTTTTATTTACTCCATTATAATAGAAATACATAGTTGTATCTTCATCTTTAACTCTAGCAATTTTACTTGTAAAATCTATTATTAAATTATTGTTTTCTTTTGCTAATTCCATAAGATTATTAACAATGAATATTAATGTATCTATATCTTTTATATCATAGTGTTTCTTTGTTTCATCTTTTTCTTTAGGTATTAAACCTGCAAGTTCGTAATAGTGCTGTAAAGAAATTGTTTTAACTCTTAAATTAAAACGCTTCGCAAGTTTTTGTGCTTCTTTTTTCGCATATTCTTCACATGGCTCAATTAAAAATACTCCAAGTTTCTTTGTTTTTCTAGCATTTAGTAATATGTTGCTATATACAATATGATCTCTTACTAGTATATTTCCATTTGTTCTTATATTATCAGCCATCATTTGTGTTTCTACTGCTCTAGGGGTTTGAAGCGAGTTGACATATTTCTTAGAATATACATCATTTCCGTTTACTGTATTAAGATAAAAATATTGTCTTTCGATATCTTCGTTTGGTTTATCCAGTAGTACAGGATGCATATCTTCCTTACAAATACCTAAAATGTTATCGGAAGAAACACTGCACACAATTCCATATCTAATGTTTTCAAATGTGCCTAAGTGTCTATCTGTTATTAATGATGCTGAAATTGTATCATTCTCTTCGTATTGTTCTGCTGGAACTGTAGGACATGTTACTACAAATTTAAATTTTGATTTTTCATCATACGAGTCAAAATCCGATATTTCTCTTTCCCATACTTTATTAATTATTTGTTGAATTTCTATTTCTTTTTCTTTATATTCTCTATATGTTTTATAGTTTCCTTTTCTTAACTCTAATGTGTATTTTTTTAGAGTTAACAAGTCTTCTTTAGAGAGTGTTTTTCTATATTTCATTATGAATTCATTGATACTACTTATTAATTCTTGCTGAATTTTATCCATAAAAAACACTCCTTATACTATAAGTATATATATCATTACCATCTTTTTCTAGTTAATTATTTATTATTTTACATTTTTATGCATAAAAAAAGATATATTTCTATATCTTTCTTTATTTTTGTTATTTAAATATTAATCGTCCAATAAAGATTACTATACAAGCGCCTACAGCAGCAATAAGTACGCTGTTGATTAAAGATGAGAATGGTAGTGTAACATGAATGAAGCTAAATACAAAGCTTCCAACAAAGCTTCCAACAATTCCCATTAAAATGTTTCTTAGTAATCCGCCTTTTGATCCCATGACTAGACTTGCTAACCATCCAGCAACAGCACCACATAAAAGGGTAACAATTAAATTAGTTATATCCATTTTCTTTTTCCTCCATTCTAATTATATATTATTTTTGATAATAAAAAAAGAACTATTTTTTAGTTCTTTTTGTTTTTTTATTATTTCCTTCAAAACTAAGCAATGCATAAATATTTAATAATATATAAGCGCCAAGTATTATGGTACAGAAGTATCCTAATTGCATATTTTCATTTATTAATATTTTGTTATACATTACGCAAACAATAAATACTATCGCTTCAAATACTACGTATCCAAATGGGATTATAGAATTTCCATTTAGTGTTTTTTTCTTTGTTAATATTATTATTGTAAATACAATCACCAAGAATAAGTTAATAATACCCAAATATACCATAGGTGATGCTGGTGTATACATATCATATTCGTTATATACATTATATGTATATATGGCTATTATCAAAGATAATAGAAACGCCACATAATATGTAATAGTAAACGTTTTAGCATTATTCATTATAGCTCACCTTTTTCTCTTTCCATCTCAATTAATTTCGAAATAATCATTAATTCATTTTTTCTTTCAATTTGGTATTCAATGCCTGCTAGGCGTGCGTCTAATACATCTCTTGTAAAATAATCTTTTAGATGTAATTCATATTGAAAAACATATTCTTTCATTATTTCATCATCCGGTAATAGAGCAAATGTAAATAGGTAAGGGAAATTATACTTTTCATTATCTTCTTCAGATATATAACATGCTTCTTTTATTATCGGATAATAACTTAAAATAGAACCTCCTTTATGAACCGCTCCTAAATAGAAATCTTTTAAACTTATTTCTCCTTGATATGAAGTATCTTCATATTTTTGAATTAATTCTTCAATTTTTTCACGACATGCAGTATTTTTAACATTTTCTGCTTCTTTACTTAATTCATTAAGTTGAATTATATTCTCTTTAGTATCATGTAATTCAATGCTTTTTACTGCCGTATTATAGTTGAATATCATTAAACAAACGACTCCAATCATATATGCAAATAATAGTGTTGCTACAATGGTTTTTAAGTTTATCTTTTCCTTCATAAATACGCTCCTATCCTTCTATTTTATTTATATCATATATTTCCTCATATTTAAGGGGAAAAACGCTTACTTAACGTAAACTAAATTAAAAAAAATAGTAGGATTCCTCCTACCATTTTATTATTCTTTTGGAAACACTTGTTTCCATTTAATTTAATGCTTCTTTTAGCACTTTTATATTATCATTCATTATATCAATATATGTTATTCCTGATTCGAAATCTTTTTGCAAAATATTATGAGCTGATTTAAACTCTAAAACTTTGGCTCCAGTCTCAGAACTTATTGCATTCGCTATTTTACCACTGGAAAGTTCAATATGAAATACCACTGGAATATGATCTTCTTTAACTTTGTTTATTAAGAATGTTAATGTTTTAGCACTTGCTTCAGTTTGCTCTGAACATCCTGGAAATGCTGCATAATAAGATAAATAATATTCATCCACAAAATAACGTAAAGGAAATCTATCGCCAAATATTAGTTCTTTTCTTTTGGAATTTGCTACTATTTCTCTTATTTGAGAATCAATTACTAACAATTTATCAACATAATTATTGGCATTTTCTTCATATACTTCTTTATTATCTTTATCTAATTCAATTATTTCATCTTTTATTTTATTAATAATTGTAACTGCATTCATTGGGCTGGTCCAAATGTGCTCATCATATTCTGTTTCTTCTGATTCTTCTTCTTTTGATTCTTCTTCCATTCCCTCAACTTGTTCTTCTTCAACGATATTGACTAAATCCATTAATTTTATTATTTTAGTTTTACTTGTATCAACATCATCCAATATATCATCAATCCATTCATCTGATTCTCCGCCAACATAAATAAAAATATCGCTATTTTTTATGTCTTTTATATCTTGCGGTGTAGGTTCAAAATCATGCATTTCTGATCCAGGCTTTAATAACATCTTTATATTCGCTTTATCTTTAGCTATTGCCCTTGCAAAATCATATCCAGGAAAGCTTGTTGTTCGTATTATTAATTTATTCGCAACAATTTCATCATTATTGCATCCAGTTAATAATACTATTCCAATTATTATAAGTACTACTGTTAGTATTTTTTTCATATTTTCTCCTCAATTTGAAAAAGATTTTCAAATTCAATTATACACCTTTTTTCAACTAATACAATAAAAAACTCGCATATTTGCGAGATTTCTTATTCTCCATAGTTTGGTTTAGCGCATTCAAATAAATCAACATTTATAGACTCTAACAGTTCTTTTAAATGCCTATTATTAGAGTCAGTAATAAATTCGTGATCTTTACCAGATCTTATTATATATTCTGGTAAATTATCGCTAGTATATGTTCTTAAATTGGCATCTATACTATGTCTTACTATTTCTATAACATCATAATCATATGTTCCTTCAACTGACTTTGTATATTGTAATATTAAAGTGCATGCTACACCTGGTTTACAAGCTTTATATTCCGTATATAACTTATATTTATTGTTCTTAAAAATAGTTAAAACAACAGGAATATTACATTTACTTTTTTTATATTCAACTGAAAATATTACATCGTTGTATGCTAAATCTTCAATTGTAATCTTGCCCATATCTAGATTCAAATAATCATAATAAATATTCTTTTTTTCTTCAACTTCGTTATACAATTTGTTTATATTTTTATCTGTATTAAAATTCAATACTTGATATTGTATTATGCCTGGGAACATCTCTTTAATAGAAGGAATATATCTATTTCCATCTTTAGGATATTGAATATCTTGTAATTTATTATCTTTAAAAATAGCTTTAATAGGCATAGATGCTCCAGACGATATTGCTAAAGCCCCACCATACTCTTCCTTTTCAATGTAATAACTCTGATTAAATATCCACAGATATACATATTTATAATTATTCTTTTCTTCTATTCCAAATCCATGATAACTGTAGAACACATTAAAATCTTTTTCTTTAGAGTCTGGATTTTCTTTAAATTGTTTTTCTCTAATAAAATTGATTACTTCTTCATATAAATAGTCTGAATCATTTACCAAATTTACTTTTAATTTTTTATTATAATAAACTGTTCCTAGAATGATTATTACAAATATTATTGATATTATTACTAGTATTAATTTTGAAGTATGTTTTATTTTTTCTTTTTCTTTCAAAGTTGTAATGATAGCTTTTTCTTTTGCTTCATCACTATTATCTTTCTCACCATTAATTAGTTCCTCAATGTTCATATCTAATTCCTTACATAATTTTTTATATAATGACACATCAGGAAAACTCAATCCTCTTTCCCATTTACTTACTGCATTGATACTAACACCTAATTTTTCGGCAAGCTGCTCTTGTGTCATATTCTTTTCTTTCCTAAGCTTAGCAATAAATTTTCCGCTTTTTTCTTGATTCATTTTCTCACTCCCTTTGAAATGATATTATCATCATTGTAAGTTTAAATACACACACTGTTGGTTTAATTACATAGTTATTCTATCATGAAAAAAGTAGATATTTCTATCTACTTATATTTCACCTTTCTTTTTTAAATCCTCGATATATTCTTTTTGAGTTTTAATAAATTTATCTTTATCCTTTAACAATTTTCTAATATCTTTTAAAAATTGTTCATATTTCGCATCTTTAAAATAGAATTTAGCATAACCATCCTCGCCAAATTTTTTTGTTAATACATCATGAGCTCTTAAAAAGAGTTCCTCATCTGTTGCTTCCGGATTAAGTTTCTTACCATATGTATATGTTCGTTTTAAGCATAATTCAACCTTGTTGTTTCTATCTGCAGAAGAAACAATTCTTCCGTATATACTTCTAGGATCTTCTTTTGCTGATGCTCTATGATCTTCAATAGCTTCCTTAATTATCATTCTTTCACTATCATTAAAGAATTTCTTCAATTCTTCATCTTTAAACATCATATCTGCTGAAATGATTTCGTGGGTTTTGGAATCTATGTGATGTCCTATATCATGATAAGCCGCAATGGTATAAACCATATCTGGATTAACATCTAGATTATTTTCTTTAACCAATTCAAAACTTCTATCAATAACGTCTTTAATATGATTTATATCATGACCTTTTTCATTTTTTTCATATTCAGGTAATACATTATTCTCAATATAATTTTTTAATTCTTTATTTATTTCCATTTTGTTCTCCTTTTTTAATACATATACTAACCATTTAATTCCATTTTCTGCGATTATATTATGTGAATCTATTATTTTAAAATTTGTCTTAGCGATTATTTTATCTAGGTCTTCCTTAGAGTAATAATTAAAATAACGATCTTTACCTAAATGATATACATCTGGAAAATCTACCCATTCATTATCAACTTTTTTGCATTCTCTATTAATAACATTGAAAATGAATATACCGTTATTATTTAAAGAATCATAACTTCTTTTTAGTGCTTTTAATGAATCCCTTTTTGTGAAGTGAACAAATACTCTCCAACAAAATATTATTGAATATTGTTTATCAAATTCATCATTTAAAATATTAAATTTGATTGGTTCTAATCCATTTTTTCTTATTTCTTTAAGAAAATCATCTGCGATGTCACTAGCAGTAATTTCATATCCTAGTTTTTGAATATATTTAGCTAGCTTTCCATCAGCAGATCCCACTTCTAATACTTTACTTCCTTTAGGTATTGTTTTAAAAGTTTCTTTTATAAAATCGTGTACTACTTTTTCAGCCCTAATTGCGTTTTCTTTATATGTTTCATTTGCAAGTTTAGTACTTGCTAAATAATTCTTAGCGACCTTTTGATATGCCGCTAATGTTTTTTTATTTTGAATACTCATATTTACTCCTGTTTCTTGTTTAGTCCATCACAGGTATCTAATACTATGTCTTTCAGTAAATCTTGGCTATCGACATCTTCTACAAAATACATGGGTTTAGCATTAGTATATGGAATAACTTCTTGCATATCATATTTTTTATTATTATCTACAATTTTAACAAGTAATCTATCATCATATATTCCACCAAATAATAGGCCGTTGTAATATAACAAATATTCTCCCATCATAGATCTACAAGTTATATTATCCAATATATTTAATTGTTCTATAATAAAGTCTCTATATTCTTTTGTCGTTGCCATAATATACTCCTACTTATGGCTTAATAGTTCTTTAAACTCTGTATAATTTGACTCTGAGTTTAAATGACAACCATTGTGAATACAATGTTGTTCAGTAGCAATAGTATCAGCAAATTCTTTTTCAACATCGTGTCTTACATATGGATCATTATCAGAATAGTAACATACGATTTCATTACAAAATTGCTTTATGTCTTCTAGATTATCAAAGTACATACTTTCATTAACGGCATCATATTCTTCATTTATTCCTAAGTAGTTATTAAAACCACATACAAAGACTAATCTTTTTACTTTAATATTATTATCTACTAGAAATTTGCAAACAAAAATTGGTGCAATTGAATGAGCATATATAATGGTATTTTCATTTATAAGCCCCGCTTCAATATATACTTTTAATAATTTTGACCAGTTATTATAATTCTGATATCCAACTCCAGTAGGAAAATCTGGTGTATATACTTCTAAATTGTCTTTTTCTAATTCTTTTCTTAACCATGGTATCCAATTAACAAATGGACTGCCAAAACTTCCATGTACCAATAAATAATTATTTTTTATATGAATCATCTCCTAATGTTATTATATCATGAAAAAAGGTATCTTCATGATACCTTTTTATTAATTATATTTAGAGAAGAAGTCATTAAAGATTTTTTGTTCGTCTTTGATTATTTCTTCAGTTAATTCTCCATTGTATTCTGTTTGTTTTTCAGAAATACCTTCTATTAATTCTTTTGCTTGTCCGCCTTCAACTGCCACAAAATTAGGTAAGAATATTCTTTTTTCATTAGTACTGATTGAATTTCCTTCAGAATCTTTTAATGTATATTCTCCTAAAACTTCATCAAGGTATTCAAGTAATTTCGTATATGCTTTAGATCCTTCTTTGTCTAAAACAGGTTGGTTGTTTTCATCTAATTTATATACATCTCTTATTAATTCCTCATGGAAATCTTTCCAGAAACGTACATAATAAATTTTTTTAATATTATTTTCTTTAGCAGATTTAATTGCTTGTTCAATTATACTTCTACACCATGGACATTGTGGATCTCCAAAGTATACAATGAAGTCTTCTTCATTTTCAAACATTTCCACTATATCGCTATCAGTAGCAAATACAAATGGATTCTTTTCATCTATTGATAATGTTCTATATTCAAAATAATCATTCTTTTTTCCGTTAAAGCTTTCATATTCCTCTTTAAATTTTAATGCATCTTCATTTTGATTTTTACATCCTGTTACACCTATAACTACAAATGCTAATAATATAAATAATAATATTTTCTTTTTCATAAAATTTCCTTCCTTTCACAATAACTATTTTACAAAAAATCAAAAAAATTGTATATATATTTTAACTTGATTTTTTTAATTATCGCTTGATTTATTATAATTTTTTGCTTTGAAAAAAAGGCTTTATCGCCTTTATCTTTTAAAATTCAATTATTCTAGGGGGTTCTGTAAATGATGAAACAACTGCCGTTGCAGATTCAAAATATAATACTGCCGTATTATCATCATTTTCATCGTACATTCCTCTTAAGCTAGGATTTTTGTCTAGCATATCTTTTTTAGCTTCAATTCTATCATCTAATACCAATTTCCCAGATATTCTTATCCACTTACCATCTTTAAATGCACATATTTCGACGTTAGGATTTGTTACAATTTGTTTATATACGTCTTTGCTCTTTCCTGTTTGTATATATAGATGATTATCAAAAATCTCAGCTGTACCAAATGGTCTTACTCTTGGTTGTTCTCCATCCATTGTAGCTAAATAATATACTCCACATTCTTTTAAAAACTCTTGAACTTCTTTCATTTTTTCTCCACTTACTATTGTCTTCTTATTGCACCTGAGATGCCTATTTTATTTAATAATCTTTTGTTAAAGAATAGGAATACTAATAAAACTAATGCAACGATTTTTACAATATACCAAGTCATATCAGTTTTGTCTAATGTTGCTCCTTCTTCAAAAAATTCTTGAGGA
>JAEEGL012818821.1_pt1 | contig 39599 bp, 33 predicted proteins | sample 9134231 | NCBI WGS metagenome assembly JAEEGL01 (sample SAMN16246548, study PRJNA631951) | gut metagenome | biome: gut microbiome; feature: rumen; material: fiber-attached | host: Bos | place: Iran: Karaj | collected 2018-10
CATCGAAGTTGGGAACAAAATCAACGGTATCTTTGTAGATATCCGCAAGAAGTTCCATTGAAATCTTGGAAAGTCTTGCTTCCGTATAACGCATTGCAGCTGCGCCGTCGCCGTCGACCGAACCGAAGTTTCCGTGACCGTCGATCAAAGGATAACGAAGCGACCAGTCCTGAGCCATATATACCAATGCACCGTATATGGAGCTGTCTCCGTGGGGATGGTATTTACCCATTGTATCACCGACGATACGAGCACTTTTTCTGTGCGGTTTGTCGGGACCGTTATTAAGTTCGTTCATCGAATAAAGAACACGACGCTGAACAGGTTTAAGACCGTCTCTTACATCCGGTAAAGCTCTTGCGGCTATAACGCTCATTGCATAATCGATGTAAGACGATTCCATTGTCTGCTTTAGATCGACTTCATGGATCTTGTCATATTGGGGTTTGTTATCAAAAATCTGATCGTCCATTATTTTTTCCTTGTTTTTTTTCTTTTATATATCGAGATTCTTTACAAATTTAGCGTTTTCTTCGATAAAATCACGTCTGGGTTCGACCTTGTCGCCCATAAGGGTCGTAAAGGTAAGATCCAATTCCGACTGGCTGTCCTCATCCATATTTACTCTGAGTAAGATTCTGTGCTCGGGATCCATTGTCGTATCCCAAAGCTGTTCGGCATCCATCTCACCAAGACCTTTGTAACGCTGTATCTTATTGTTCTGATCTCTGCCCACTTCGGTAAGTATCTTGTTAAGTTCTTCATCCGAATATGCATACCAGATCTTGTTGTTTTTCTTGAGCTGATAAAGAGGAGGCTGTGCAAGATATACATGACCTTCTTTTATAAGCTCCGGCATAAATCTGTATATGAAAGTAAGGAGAAGAGTTGCGATATGAGCACCGTCGACATCGGCATCGGTCATAAGGATGATCTTGTGATAACGAAGTTTTTCGATATCGAAATCATCGTGGATACCTGTACCGAAAGCGGTTATCATAGCCTTGATCTCTGCGTTTCCGTAAATCTTATCAAGTCTTGCCTTTTCTACGTTTAATATCTTTCCTCTTAAAGGAAGTATAGCCTGAGTTGCACGGTTTCTTGCAGTCTTTGCGCTTCCGCCCGCGGAATCTCCTTCGACTATATAGATCTCACAATTTTTGGGATCCTTATCAGAACAATCGGCAAGTTTACCGGGAAGAGCACCTATATCAAGAGCGGTTTTTCTTCTGGTAAGATCCTTTGCTTTTCTTGCAGCTTCTCTGGCTCTTTGAGCAAGTATCGACTTATCGCATATGGTTCTTGCAACAGTAGGATTCTGTTCAAGATAAATGGTAAGCTTTTCGCTCACAATGCTGTCAACTGCTCCTCTGGCTTCAGAGTTACCGAGTTTTTGCTTTGTCTGTCCTTCAAACTGAGGATCTTCGATCTTGACACTTACTATAGCTGTAAGACCTTCTCTTATATCTTCGCCTGAAAGATTCGGCTCATTGTCCTTTAAGATCTTATTTAATTTGGCATAGTCGTTAAAGGTTTTTGTAAGCGCGTTTCTGAAGCCCTGAAGGTGAGTTCCTCCTTCGGGAGTGCTTATATTGTTTACAAAACTGAATACGCTTTCGTTGTAAGAATCGTTATGCTGAAGTGCAACTTCCACATAAACGCCGTTTTTCTCACCTTCAAAATAAAGAATATCTTCATACAGAGCTTCTTTGCTCTTGTTAAGATATTTAACGTATTCTTTTATACCACCGTCATAGCAGAAAGAAACCTCTTTGACTTCTTTCTTTTCCTCTTTTTTCTCTTCTTTTGAATCTTCTTCGGCGCGGTTTAAAAGCTTGTTTATCTGCTCTTCTCCGCCTTCTTTTCCTTCCATTGCCTCTTTGGCTTCTTCTATCATACTGTCGGTTACCAAAGATTTTGCGTGTTCTTCGCTTCTGTCATCGCGGAGCGTGATCTTAAGACCTTTTGTAAGAAAGGCCATTTCGCGAAGTCTTAATTTTATTGTATTAAAATCAAAGATCGTAGTTTCTGTAAATATGAGTTTGTCGGGTAAAAATGTAACCTTTGTACCTGTTTCGCTCTTATCGCATTCACCGACTTCTTTAAGTTTATAAACGGTTTTTCCTCGTTCATAACGCTGTCTGTATACTTTTCCGCCCTGACGTATTTCAACTTCAAGCCATTCTGAAAGAGCATTAACGACCGATGCTCCTACTCCGTGAAGACCTCCGGATACCTTATATCCTCCACCGCCGAATTTTCCGCCTGCATGAAGGATCGTAAATACAACTTCCACGGCGGGAATACCTGCTTTATGATTGATACCTACGGGGATTCCTCGCCCGTTATCCTTAACGGTAACAGAATTATCATCGTTAATGATCACATTTATTTCATTACAATAACCTGCCAATGCTTCATCGACCGAGTTATCCACAATTTCGTATACAAGATGGTGAAGACCTCTGCTGGCCGTGGTACCGATATACATACCGGGACGCTTTCTTACAGCTTCAAGTCCTTCAAGAATCTGGATCTGATCGGCACCGTATTCATTTTTTACTTCGGTATTACTCATATTTCCTCCGAATTACTTATTCTGTAATGTTACCGTTTACTACTTTGATAACTTTATCTATCCTGAAATTATTGTTTACAAAATCATCAAGACCCGTACAGGTTATTATTGTCTGAAGATCTCCTATTGAATTTAAAAGATAATTCTGCCTGTTACTGTCAAGTTCCGAAAGAACATCATCCAAAAGAAGGACCGGAACATGACCGGTGATCTTTTTAACTATTTCTATTTCGGCAAGTTTAAGTGATAATGCCGCTGTTCTTTGTTGTCCCTGAGATCCGTATTTTCTGATATCTATGCCGTTTACGATAAAAGAAAAATCATCTCTGTGAGGTCCGACGCTTGTTATTTTGTATCTTATGTCTTTTTCGCGATTTTCCCTTAATTTTTTTTCAAAATCGTTTCTTTCAACATCAGGTTCATAATGGATTTCAAGTTCTTCCTTACCGTTGGTAAGCTTATTATGAACATTTCCTATTATGCCGTTTAATTCATCGATAAATACATCTCTCTTATCAATGATCTGACAGCCGTAAGAAACAAGCTGGGAATCCCATATATTTAATGTTTCAAGCAATTCGTTGTTATAAAAGGAATCTTTAATAAGCTTATTTCGCTGTTCGACGATCTTGTTGTATTTTGAAAGATTATAAAGATATATTCCATCTAATTGGCAAAGTTCCGTATCTGTAAATTTTCTTCTCTCTCCGGGACCGCCTTTTATGATACTTAAATCTTCGGGAGAAAATAAAACTACATTCAGGTTTCCGAGTAATTCAGTGGCTTTTTTTATCTTACTTCCGTTTAAAGCAACTATTTTTGACTTATCTTTTCTAAGCTGCATATCAATTTTTATCTCATCATTGTCTTTATCAAGATATAAAGTGATATGAGCTTCATCCTCATCAAAACCTATTACTTCTTTATCTTTTGCCCCTTTATGTGATTTTGTGGTTGCGCACATAAAAATAGCTTCAAGAACGTTTGTTTTTCCCTGGGCATTGTCTCCGTAAAGGATATTCGTGCCTTTATCAAAATAAACGGTTGAATTCTTATAATTTCTGTATCCGGTTAATTGAATGGATTTAATGTACATTTAACACCAATTACTTAACTATTTTTATTTCTTCGCCGTTAAAAGAAACAACATCTCCGGAATATAATTTTCTTCCTCTTCTTGTATCGGTTTCACCGTTTACAAGAACATTACCTTCCGTTATCTCTATTTTTGCTTCCACGCCGTCAGAAACCAGGCCGGCTGCTTTTAAAGCCTGACCGAGTTTTATATATTCTTCTCTTAATTTGATTTCCATACTTTTCTCTTTTTATTTGATAAAGTTAACGGGAAGAATGAGATATACATATGAATCATCTTCATTTCTGATGATACAGGGATTTTTTGGACTCATCATATATACATTTATTTCTTCATCATCAATAACTTTTAATGTATCAAGGAAAAATTGAGGATTAAAAGCAATATCCAAGTCTTTTCCCGATTTTTCAAGAGCAAGATCTTCGTTCATTTCACCGAACATAGTCTTCATGTAGAAATTAATATAACCGTCTCTTACTTCAAAAATAATAGGTTTTTTCTCACCTTCACGAAGCATTAATGTAGATCTGTCTATACAATTGAATATATCTTTTTTATTGACTTTTACTTTTGTCTCATAATCTTTTGTAAGCATTTTTTCGTAGTCAAAATAATTACCTTCAACTACTCTTGATACCACGATAGTGTTTTCAAGTTCAAAAAGAACGTGATTCTTTTCAAAATATATAACAACATCCTTATTCTGATCACCGGTAAGGATTCTTTCTATCTCACTTAATGTTTTTCCGGGAATTATAACTTTCATTTCAGGATAAGTGTTTTTAAGATTTATCTTTCTGTATGCGATCCTGTGACCATCCAATGCAACAATTTCAAGTCTGTCTTCATTAATGTGTATAAATTCGGAATTCATTATCTGATTCGAAGAAGAATCTCCTACACAGAAAATAGTCTGTCTTATGATTTCTTTTAAAGAAAATTCACTTATAAGAACATTATCTGTTTTATTTATCTTTGGAATATCGGAAAACTCCTCACCGTCTCTTCCGAGGAAATTAAGTTTTGCTTTTTCACAGGTTATTGTTGTGGCAAATTTATCATCACTGTTTATGGTAATAACATTATCGGGAAGTTTTCTTACCGTTTCAGCAAAGAACTTTGCATCCAGAGCAACACTTCCTTCATTTATGATATTACCTTCTATCTTTGTCTCTATTCCAAGTTCCATATCATTTGCGGTTAATGTTATAACACCGTCTTTTGCTTTAACAAGGATACATTGAAGAATAGACATTGAAGTTTTAGAAGGAACTGCTTTTGATACGATTGAAACTCCGTTAAGAAGACTTGATTTGGAACATTCGATTTTCATGTGGATAATTTCCTTTCGTAAAAAATTAAGTGCTTTTTGGTGCTTTTGAATAATATATATTAAATAAATTTAGTATTAGTAATATTAGGGGTTGTTGATTAGTGTAAAACAGCAATTATCCTTTATTTTAAAGTAATGTTGATGATAATAACTTTGTTGGTAAAGTTATAATCTTTTTTTAAAAACCTTAATTTATCAACAACTGATCTTTTAATCATAATTGTAAATAAATAAGATTTAAATTTATAAACATAGGATCAACAACATATGTTTATTATTAAGGGGATATCTTTTTTCTTATGATATCTATTTTTGAAGCAAGTTCAGGACTCTTCTTTATATCTTCGGTTATTTTCTGATAACCGTGCATAACTGTTGTATGATCTCTGTTTCCCACAAAGGATCCTATTTCATTTAAAGAAATATCAGTCATTTCTCTGCAAAGATACATTGCAATCTGTCTGGGAAGAGCAATTTCCGCATTTCTTTTCTTTGAAATAATATCTTCAACTTTAATATTAAAATGTTCACAGACAACATTAATAATATAGGAAGGAGTTATTTCTCTGGGCTTATCGGGATAAATAACATCTCTTAAAGCTTCTTCGGCCGATTGTAATGTAAGTTCAACATTATTAAGCTTGGCAAAAGCCAGTATTTTATTTAAGGCTCCTTCAAGTTCTCTGATGTTTGATTTAATATTTGTTGCTATATATTCGATTATTTCTTTATCAATCTCACGATCGCAATTTTCAACGTTTTTCATTAAGATTGCCATTCGTGTTTCATAATCCGGAGGCTGTATATCGGTACATAAACCCCATTCGAATCTTGATCTGAATCTTTCATCCAATGTTTCCATTTTTTTTGGAGGTTTATCGGATGAAATAACGATCTGTTTACCGGAAGAATGAAGAGCGTTGAAAGTATGGAAAAATTCTTCCTGGGTTTGTTCTTTTCCTATTATAAACTGAACATCATCGACCATAAGAACATCGACTGTTCTGTATTTTTCTCGAAGTTTTGTTATATCTGCAGCTTTACCGCTACGAATGGATTCGATAACTTCATTTGTAAACTGTTCACTTGTTACATACAAAACTTTCATGTTGGGATTCTGTTCCAATATGAAATGACCTATAGCATGCATTAAGTGAGTTTTTCCAAGACCGGGACCACCGTATATAAATAAAGGATTATATGCGGTTCCGGGTGATTCGGCTACAGCCAAAGAAGCGGAATGAGCCATTTTATTGTTGCTGCCCACAACAAAAGAATTGAATTTATATTTGGGATTTAAATTGGCCGTTTCATAATTAATGTTATAAATATTGGAAGAAATAACAGAATTATCTTTATTGGAAAATTCTATATCTTTTTCAAGTTTAAATATAACGTCATATGTATGATCCATTATTTCAGATATGGTAACCTGAAAATAAGACTTATATCTTGTATTTATGTAATTGAGTGCATGACTTGCTTCCGAAGGAATGATAATTATAACCGCGTTATCTTCAATTCCGTGAAATTTCAAAGGTTTTATCCAGGTATTAAAAGATATTTCGCTAAGTTCATATTCTTTGCGAACGGTATCTTTTATAAATTCCCATTTTTCGCTTATTTCAGACATCTTAACTCCTATTTTTTATTACATAATACGTCTAATCTATCTTACTTCAATTACCTCAAAAATTCAATTATCTCTTTATCCACTACCGCTATATTTAGTTTATCCACAACCTGTGGATAAGTAGGTTTATAATAATTGAATTATCATCAGGAAAATGTTGTTTATGTGGAAATGTAATTTTATTAATCCACTATATAAGATGGCTAAAAATAAATGTTTTTTAAGTGTAAGGTTATTTGTTTTAATATTTATCCACAACTTATTCACTTTTTGTGGATATTAATAAGCAAATAATAGTTATCCACTTCTTTTCCACTTTTGTGTAAAACTAAATATTGTGGTCAAAAAAAAATTTTTTACACTATATTGTTAAGGAAAAAATTTTAGATTTTATTTTTGCTGTTTTCCTTGACTGTTACTTGATTTTTTCATATAATCGTTTTGCTATTTTCCTAATGAGATTATAAATTTACCTTATTATATATAGGTAGTTTTCAGTAAGGAGGTGTATTGACTATGAAGATGACATTTCAGCCCAAGAAGAGACAGCGTTCAAAGGTTCACGGCTTCAGAGCACGTATGAGTTCAGCCGGCGGAAGAAAAGTTTTGGCAGCAAGAAGAGCCAAAGGAAGAAAGCAGTTATCAGCTTAGGCCGCATTTATGTGGCCTTTTTTTCTATTAAAAAAAGACTATGATATTTACGGATACTTTAAAAAGTAATATCGATTTCTCAAAAGTTTACAAAAACGGTAAATCGTATGCCAACAGATTACTTGTAATGTATATAAAGGAAAATGGCACGGGAAGTAACAGACTTGGCATATCTGTAAGTAAAAAAGTAGGAAACAGTGTAGTAAGACACAGGCTTAAAAGGCTTGTGAAAGAAAGTTATCGGTTACAGGAAGCTGTATTCAATAGTGGTTTGGATATCGTGATCGTCGTAAGGGTAAGTGCAAAGGATAAGACTTATAAAGAAATTGAAAGTGCATTGTTACACTTGGGAAAGCTTCACAACATAACATCGACAACATGAAACATATTTTGATTTTTTTAATAAAAACATATCAAAGGTATATTTCTCCTTTAAAGACCACCAAATGTCCATATACTCCCACCTGCTCCCAATACGGTTTGGAAGCGGTTGAAAAATATGGTTTTTTTAAAGGCGGTCTTTTGGCTTTATGGAGAGTTTTAAGATGTAATCCTTTTTCAAAAGGCGGTTATGATCCTGTTCCTTAAGATATATTTTTATTGGAAACAGTAAGGAGTTTGTTTTGAATTTATTAGTTCTTACACAGGATAGCGGTAAAATTCTCGGGCCTATTGCCAAATATATTTTGGGACCCATCTTAAATGCTATCTTTATTTTCTTAAATTGGATCAAAATTCCAAATGTCGGTCTTGCAATTATTCTTTTTACAATAGTCATTTATCTTCTTATGCTGCCTTTGACCATAAAACAGCAGAAGTTCTCAAAACTTCAGGCGAAGATGAATCCCGAACTTCAGGCTATTCAGAAAAAGTATAAAGATAAAAAAGACCAGGATTCTCAGATGGCAATGAATCAGGAGACTCAGGCAGTATATGCAAAATACGGTGTTTCTCCGACAGGTTCCTGTCTTCAGTTACTCATTCAGATGCCCATCCTTTTTGCTCTTTACAGAGTTATTTATGCAATTCCCGCATATGTACCAATTATTAAAGATACATTTACAAATGTAGTCACAAGTCTTGCGGAAAACAAAGATAAAGCAGCAACATTGCTTCAGTCTTTTTCTTCTGCCAGAATGTACGGAAAACAGTTTTCGAACGAACTTTTTATAAACGGTGATGCGGAATATGTTAAGAATACATTTATTGATGTTCTTAACAGAGCATCCACTTCCGAATGGGAATCCATTTACGCAAGCGGAAACTTCCCTCAGTTTAAGGATGTGGTCGTTTCCACAATGGAACAGCTCAACAGATTCAACAATTTCCTCGGTATTAATATAGGTAATTCACCGAGTTATACGGTTAAGACAGCATTTGCCAATCATCAGTTTTTGATCGTTATCGGTGCAATTTTGATTCCTGTTTTATCTGCGGTAACACAGTGGATAAATGTTAAGCTTACACCTCAGGCTGCAAACAAAGATTCATCCGGTAATCAGCAGGCAGATCAGATGCAGTCTTCAATGAAGGCAATGAACACATTTATGCCGATATTCTCAGCTATCATGTGTTTCACTCTTCCCGCAGGTATGGGTATCTACTGGATCGCCGGTTCTGTTGTAAGAAGTATCCAGCAGGTAGCTATCAATAAGTACATCGACAAGATGGATATTGAAGAAGAGATAAAGAAAAACGTTGAAAAGCGTAACAAGAGACTTCAAAAAGCAGGAGTTGATCCTTCAAAGATCACTGCGAATGCAAATCGTTCCACAAAGACAATGGAAGTTTTGGCAAAACTTAAAGACGAAAATGATGCCAAGGTTAAAGCCATAAGAGAAGAAAACGAAGCCAAAGTAGCGGAAGCAAGAAAGAAACTTGATTCTTCTTCAAAAGGTAAAAATTCTATTGCTGCCAAGGCAAATCTTGTAAAAGAATATAACGAAAAGAACAATAACAATTAATAGGAGAAAGCAGATGGATTACAGGGAATTTACGGCAAAAACAGTTGATGATGCCATAACCGAAGCATGTAAGGCATTATCTGTTACAAGCGATAGATTGGATTATGAAGTTGTTGAAGAAGGTTCTTCCGGATTTTTGGGAATTCATGCAAAGAATGCTGTCATCAAGGCAAAGATCAAAGATTCTTCAGAAGACAGAGTAAAGGATTTCCTTGACGAAGTATTGGCTGCAATGAATTTAAGCGCAGATGTTTCTGTTTCTTATAATGAAGAAGAAAAAGAAATGGACGTTGAGATCTCCGGAGACGATATGGGTATTTTGATCGGTAAGAGAGGACAGACTCTTGATTCTTTACAGTATCTTGCATCACTTGTATGCAATAAGGGTACCGAAGAATATATAAGAGTTAAAGTCGATACGGAAAATTATCGTGAAAGAAGAAAAGAAACTCTTGAAAATCTTGCAAGAAATATGGCTTTCAAGGTTAAGCGTACAAAGAGAACGGTTTCTTTGGAACCTATGAATCCTTATGAAAGGCGGGTTATTCATTCGGCACTTCAGAACGATAAATATGTGACCACTCACAGCGAGGGTGAGGAACCGTACAGACACGTAGTTGTTACACTTAAGAAGTAAGCTTTTGGGTGTCTTAGTTTTCTAAGACACCTTTTTTGATTTTTAAAGGATAACATGAATAAAGATACGATCGCTGCCGTTTCTACCGCTTTATCGGATTCCGGAATAGGAATTATTCGTGTAAGCGGAAAAGAAGCTATTTCAATAGTCGATAAATTGTATGTGGATACAAAGGGAGAACATAAACTTGCATCCTTTCCTTCGCATACGATCCATTACGGTTTTATCGTATTTGAAGGACATGAACTTGATGAAGTAATGGTATCGATCATGAAGGCACCGAGTTCTTTTACCAAAGAAGATGTTGTGGAAATAAACTGCCACGGCGGAGTATTTGTAATAAAAACCGTTCTGGATGCGGTTCTTAAATCCGGTGCAAGGCTTGCCGAACCCGGAGAATTTACAAAAAGAGCATTTTTAAACGGAAGGATCGATCTTTCAAAAGCAGAAGCCGTTATGGATGTTATATCGTCCGAAAGTAAAGCGGGGCTTGATAATTCTCTTAAACATTTAAACGGAAATCTATATAATAGGATAAGAAAGATCCGTGAAGATGTTTTATATGAAACAGCATTTATAGAATCAGCATTGGATGATCCCGAACATTTTTCTTTGGACGATTATCCTGAAAAACTTTTAAAAAAGATATCAAAGCTTAAGGAAGAAACAGATAAACTTTATATGTCGTTTAAGGCCGGAAGAATTCTTAAAGAAGGTATTAAAACGGTTATTTTGGGTAAGCCTAATGTCGGTAAATCTTCCTTATTAAATGTATTGACCGGCGAAGAAAGAGCGATCGTTACTATGATCCCCGGTACGACTCGTGATACTATCGAAGAAAAAGTAAGGATCGGTGATGTATATTTAAATCTTTTTGACACTGCCGGGATACGGGAAACCGAAGATATTGTTGAAAATATCGGAGTAAAAAGAGCAAGGGAAGCTGCACAAAGTGCGGATCTTATTCTTTTTCTCATAGATTCTTCTTTAAGTATTGAAAAAGAAGACATAGAAATCTATGAATATGTTAAGAATAAGAATATAATTGTATTATTGAACAAAACGGATGTTGACGGTGTTGTAAGCAGGGATGATATTATTTCGTCCTTCGGGGAGTGTGATGTAATTGAGATCTCCTGTGCTACGGGTGCCGGTATAGATATTCTTACAAAGAAGATTAATGAAAAATTTTATCTTGGTAATCTTAAAGCAGATAATGAGCTTGTGATCACCAATTTAAGACAGGCTGAAGAATTAAGAAGTACTTCGTCGTCTTTTGAAAATGTAATAAACAGTATAAATAACGGACTTCCCGAAGATTTCTATTCAATTGATCTTATGAATGCATATTCTTCGCTCGGAAAGATCATAGGTGAAGATGTTGATGAAGATCTGGTCAATGAGATATTTATGAAATTCTGTATGGGAAAGTAAGGAAATATGTCGGATATATCAAAGAATCAATGGACCGAAACAGTTGATGTTTGTGTGGTCGGTGCAGGTCATGCGGGATGTGAAGCCGCATTGGCATGTGCGCGGCTTAATTTTGATACCGTCATATTTACTGTAAGTATAGACAGTATTGCTCTTATGCCTTGTAATCCCAATGTCGGAGGATCTTCCAAAGGACATCTTGTAAGAGAGGTTGATGCCCTTGGCGGAGAAATGGGCAAAAATATCGACAAGACTTTTATACAGTCAAAGATGCTTAACATGTCAAAAGGACCGGCTGTCCACTCTCTTCGTGCACAGGCGGATAAGTCCGAATATTCAAGAAGTATGCGAAGAGTACTTGAGAACACGGATCATTTGACGGTCAAGCAGGCTGAGATCGTTAAACTTCTTACCGAAAACGGAAAAGTTACGGGAGTGGTTACAAATACAGGGACCACATATTTTTGTAAAGCAGTTATTCTTTGTACCGGTACTTATCTTAAAGCAAGATGTCTTTGCGGAGAATCCATTACTTATACGGGACCTTCGGGACTTCAGGCTGCCAATTCATTGTCGGCTTCATTAATAGAAAACGGTGTTAAGCTAAGAAGGTTTAAGACCGGTACTCCTGCAAGAATGGATAAGAGAAGTATTGATTTTTCAAAAATGACTGAGCAGTTCGGCGATGAAAGGATAGTTCCGTTTTCTTTTTCGACCGATCCCGACAGTATCCAGAAAGAACAGGTTTCATGCTGGCTTACATATACAAATGAGGAGACTCATAAGATCATAAGAGCCAATCTTGACAGATCGCCTATTTATGCCGGAGTTATTGAGGGTACCGGCCCGAGATATTGCCCTTCCATAGAAGACAAGGTTGTAAAGTTTTCCGATAAAGACAGGCATCAGGTTTTTATTGAACCCGAAGGTCTTTATACAAATGAAATGTATATTGGAGGAATGAGTTCTTCGCTTCCCGAGGATGTACAGCTTAAAATGTACAGAACTGTCCCCGGACTTGAGAATTGCAAAATTGTACGAAATGCATATGCAATTGAATATGATTGTCTTGAACCCAATCAACTTTTACCGTCACTTGAGAGTAAAATAATAAAAGGGCTTTTTTGCGCGGGACAGTTTAACGGATCTTCCGGATATGAAGAAGCGGCTGCCCAGGGTATAATGGCAGGAATAAATGCCGCTCAATTTTTAAGAGGAGAAGAACCTCTTATTTTGGATCGGTCGGAAGCATATATCGGAGTCTTGATCGACGATCTTGTTACCAAAGATAACAGAGAGCCTTATCGGATGATGACGAGCAGGGCAGAGTACAGACTTTTATTAAGACAGGATAATGCCGATTTAAGACTACGCGAAAAAGGGCATAAAATCGGGCTTGTCAGCGATGAAGAAATGAAAATTACTCTGTATAAGGCTGAGGAGATTTCCAAAGAGATAAATAGACTCAAAGGAGTCATCGTAGGAGCAAACAGACGAGTTTGTGAATTTCTTAACGAACATGGTTCAAACGAGCTTCATACCGGTGTAAGTCTTGCAGAGTTATTATGCAGACCTGAGCTTGATTATGAGATGCTCGCGCCGCTGGATCCGAACAGGCCGGTTCTTTCGAAAGATGTGATCGAACAGGTTGTGATCAATATAAAATACGAAGGCTATATTGAAAGACAGTTACAACAGGTTCATAAATTTAAGAAGACGGAAAAGAAACTTATTCCCGCAGATATAGATTATGATGATGTAAAAAGTTTAAGAATAGAAGCAAGACAGAAACTTAAAGAATTTAGGCCTCTTAATGTCGGCCAGGCTTCAAGACTTTCCGGGGTAACACCTGCGGATGTTTCGGTACTGCTTATATATTTAAGTCAGAAGAAAGATTAACTTATGGATTTATCTTTACTTATTAATAAGGCAGCTGAAATGGATATTAAACTATCCGATGTTCAGGCTGAGCAGTTTTATAAGTATTATAAGCTTCTTGTTGAGTGGAATGAGAAGATCAATCTAACTGCGATTACCGTATGGGAAGATGTTGTCGTAAAACATTTTATCGACAGTTTAAGCCTGATCAATATATTCGGAGATTTTTCTTCTTTTGAAAAAGCAATGTCGGGAAAGACTCTTATCGATGTCGGTACCGGAGCCGGTTTTCCGGGAATTCCTTTAAAGATCCTTTTCCCCGGACTTTCGGTTACTCTTGCGGATTCTCTTGAGAAAAGAATTCATTTTTTAAATAATGTGATATTAAATCTAGAGCTTGATAATATAAAAACCATTCACGGAAGGGCTGAAGATCTTGCACATACGGATAATTTAAGAGAAGCTTTTGACTTTTCCGTTGCAAGGGCGGTTGCTTCTCTTCCGATTCTTGTAGAATACTGTCTTCCTTTTGTAAAAGAAGGCGGAAGTTTCTTTGCATATAAATCCGAAAAAGCATCGGATGAGATAAAAGAAGCTGATCATGCAATTTCACTGTTGGGTGGGAAAATGATCAAAACGGCTGATTTTATCCTTACGGGAGAAAATTTAAGTCGTACGATCATAGATATTTGTAAATGCGGAATCACTCCTACAAAGTATCCGCGAAAAGCGGGAATTATATCTAAAAAGCCTTTAAAAAATAATTGAAAAGCCGGAGGATACAATGTCAGAAGACAGATCCAGGGATATCATTCTTGATTTAAAGAAGACATTTTCGGACGACAAGAAGGCCTTACAGGACAGAATTGTCGAAGCCGAAACACAGATCAGACAGTGTACTGAATATATCGAATCGCTTTCGAGAAAAGACGATAACGATTATAATGTTTTTTCTCCAAGGTCGGCCAGCAGAGTATATAAAGATCAGGTCGAAGAAAAAAAGCGTGAAATATCCGCTTTGGAAGATGAGATCAGAAGTTTATACAAGAAGCTTTCAAATACCACAAAGAAGCTTGATTCTCTGTCGGAACTCGATCCGGCAATGCTGGCTGCTTCGAGAGATGAGGCGATCATTATTTCATCTTCGGGAAAAGCAAAACTTCTTGAACTTCAAGAGGATGACAGACAGCGTATTGCCGCTGATCTTCATGATACGGTCTTACAGAATCTTACGCTTGTAATGCATAATCTTGAACTTTCCGCAAAGTTTATCGATTATGATCCAATAAGGGCAAAACTTGAAATAGAATCGAACAGAAAGCTCGTTAAGCAGAGTATTGAAGATATCAGAGGAACTATTTTTGATCTTCGCCCGATGCAGTTTGATGATTTCGGATTTAAGAGGACTATCGAAAATCAGATATCCAATTATAGGAACAGAACGACAATGGCGATCAACTCTTCGATAGATGAGATTACAGATGTCGAAAACATATATCTGATCACTACATTCAGAGTTGCTCAGGAGTTGATGATCAATGCAATCAAGCATTCCGACGGTACTGTACTGAATATAGAAATTACCAGAACAGAGTCCGGTATTACCATCAGAGTTTCCGATGACGGACACGGTTTTGTAAACGGTGTCGAAGATCTGGATAATCATTTTGGACTTAAAATATTGAAAGAACGTGTTGAGATTATCGGTGGTTTTGTTAAGATTAATTCAACACCGAACGGCAGCATGATATCGGTTGATTTGCCGATATCCGGGGAGGGGTAAGAGAATGGCTATTAAGGTTATGCTAGTTGATGATCACAAAATGTTAAATGAAGGTATTAAACAGCTTTTGGAATTTGACTCCGAAATAGATGTTTACTTTCAAGCGTTTAACGGAAAAGAATGTATTGACGAGTTATCGGTCATGAGACCCGATGTTGTATTGCTGGACATAAATCTTCCGGATATTAACGGAATTAAAGTACTTAAAGAGATCAAGAAAAAGTCCAAGAAGATCAAAGTCCTTATGCTTACGGTTCATAACGAGCCCGAATATCTTCTTGATGCCATAGATAATGAGGCTGACGGGTATCTTCTTAAGGATTCCGGGTCAGAAGATCTGATCCGTGCGGTTAAAGCAGTCTACCACGGAGAACAATATATAGATACTTCTTTGGTACCCATGCTTAATGCAAGGCTTATTCAAAGAGAAAATGATTCGGATATGGTAAAGGATATTACCAAAAGAGAAAGACAGATCCTTATCGCAATTGCCGAAGGAAAGAATAATCTTGCGATCGGTAAGGAATTCAATATATCCGAGCAGACAGTTAAGAACCATATAAGCAATCTTTTTAAGAAGATCGGTGTAAAAGATCGTACTCAGGCAGCTGTTTTTGCGATAAGAAATAACATTGTCCATATGTAAGATATGTTTCACGTGAAACATTTGTGTTTTACAAACGATCAACCCCAAAATATGTTTCACGTGAAACATTCATACCCCAAGATGTAGTTAAAAACATCGTGAAACATTCAAAAACAGACTCTGTGAAACAAAATTTAGAGAATATCGGCCATTCTTTCGGTAGAATGTCGATAAGATTTGTTGTATATTAATCATATAGCGTTTTTTGAAGCGTTAGGTTATAAAAGGAAACAATTATGGGAAAAGTAATAGCAATAGCGAATCAAAAGGGCGGTGTCGGCAAGACCACTACCGCCATTAATTTATCTGCTGCTTTGGCAGAACAAGGGAAAAAAGTATTGGTGATCGATGCCGATCCGCAGGGAAATACAACGAGTGGATACGGAATCGAGAAAAACGAACAGGAAAATACAATATATGAGTTACTGTTGGGAGAAAGTTCCGTAGAACAATGTATTATTAAGGAAGAAAAAACAGGAGTATACCTTCTTCCGGCAAATGTAAATCTCGCCGCTGTGGAAGTAGAACTTATCGATACACCAAAAAAAGAATTTATTTTAAAGAATGAAATAGACTGGGTCAAAGACAAATATGATTTTATAATAATCGATTGTCCGCCTTCACTGAGTTTACTTACCATAAACGCACTTACAACAGCAGACTCGGTTTTGGTGCCCATTCAATGTGAATATTATGCTCTGGAAGGATTAAGCCAGTTGATTCACACGGTAAATCTCGTAAAGTCGAGATTAAATCCGGAACTTGATATCGAGGGAGTTGTTTTTACGATGTATGACTCCAGGACAAATCTTTCGGAAGATGTCGTGGATAATGTAAAAAGTGTATTAAATCAGCATATATTTAAGACAATAATACCGAGAAACATAAGACTTGCCGAGGCACCCAGCCGTGGACTTCCGGTAAGTTTGTACGATCCGAGATCCTCGGGGGCGGAAGCATATACCGCTTTGGCAAAAGAAGTTATCAAAAAGAACCGATAAATATATGTCACATATAAAGGAGAAGAATAATGGCAACAAGAGGACTTGGCAAGGGACTTGATTCCCTTATACCTGTTACTGTAGCGGAAGATAAAATAATAGAAGACGACGCCAAAAAAGGAGGCAGCCGCGAAACAATAGTTGACATTAATTTTGTGACTCCGAACCATAATCAGCCAAGAAAAAACTTCGACAAGGAAGCACTCGGAGAACTTGCCGATTCCATTAAAGAATTCGGAATAGTAGAGCCTATTCTTGTTCAGGACAGAAAAGATCACTATGAGATTATAGCCGGTGAAAGAAGATGGAGAGCCGCAAAACTCGCAGGACTTAAAAAAGTTCCGGTGCTGGTAAGAAATTATACCGAACGCCAGATAATGGAGATATCTCTTATAGAAAACATACAAAGAGAAGACTTAAATCCGATAGAAGAAGCTTTGGCATACAAAACTTTAATGACGGAATACGAACTCACCCAGGAAGAAGTAGCCGCGAGAGTATCCAAAAACAGAACTACAGTCACAAACTCTTTAAGACTGCTTAAACTTGGTAAAAAAGTCCAGGATATGCTTATAAAAAAAGAGATCACGGAAGGACATGCGAGAGCACTTATCGGGATCGAAGACGAAAAACGACAGCTTGAAATAGCTCAAAAAGTGATCAAAGACAAGCTTTCGGTCCGTGATATCGAAAAATTTGTTAAAGAAAACGATAAACCGGCAAAACCCAAGAAGAAAATATCAAACGAATTGGAAATTTTCTATAATGATATTGCCGAAAAAATGAAGACAAAACTCGGCACCAAAGTATCCGTAACCGGAAAAGGCGACGGCAGCGGAAAGATCGAGATTGAATTCTATTCAAACGACGACTTGGACAGGATCAAGGCATTATTAAAGTAAATAAACAGGGAGTATGAGATGGAAAGTAACTTTTTAAGCAATATGGGTCTTGGTAATCTTGATCTTGGCCTTGTTGTGTTTATACTTACTATAGTTCTATTCATAGCTATAATAGCAGTAATAGTTCTCGCAAAAGAGTTAAGCAATTTAAAGAAAAGATATAATCGTTTCTGCGCAGGGAAGAATGCCAAAAGTCTTGAAGAAGAGATCGGCACTATGTTTGCGGAAAATAAAGCGATCCGAGAGCTTACCGACAAGAACAAACGTGATATAAGGGTTATTTACCATAACCTTGAATCAACATTTTGCAAGGTCGGCCTCGTAAGGTATGACGCTTTCCAGCAGATGGGCGGAAAATTAAGTTTTTCACTTGCATTGCTTAATGAAAAAGATAATGGTTTTATCATCAATTCCGTTCACGGAACAGACGGATGCTACACATATTCAAAAGAAATTGTTGGCGGACACAGTGATATTACATTAGGCGCCGAAGAGCATGAAGCATTATCCAAGGCGATGTTGAAAGGATAAAAACACAAATTGAGACTTGTAAAATTAACAGATATAGTCGGATATGAAAAACTTGCCCGATCCGTAATGACACCGGATTATCATGAACTGCTTGCCGCGGGCTCGATCTTGAAACCCGAATATGTATCAAAGCTTGAACAGCTCGGAATTACCGAAGTATTGATCGATGATACTAAATTAAAACCCGAGCAGGTACAGATATTAAGGGAAGATGTAGAAGACATATTCAGGGAAAAAGTCCGTTCGGTTCTTGAAAGACATGTATACAACAACAATGCGGAACTTGAAGAACTCAGCAAAACAGCCGACAGGATCATTACGGAAATACTTGAAGACGACAATGTAATCGAACAAATATTCGATTTAAGAGAAAGGAGTGCCGACATATACGAGCATTCCATAAGTGTATGTTCTTTAGCCGTATTGGTTGCCGCCAAACTCGGACAACCAAAAAAGGAATTGCACAATATAGGTGTTGCAAGTCTATTTCACGATATAGGTTTAAGATATCTGGATTTTTCGTATACAAACAGAACGATCGAAGAAATGTCGGAAAAGGAACAGATAGAATATAAAAAGCATCCGGCATACGCATTTTCATCGTTTGAAAAAGAAAAATGGTTATCAAAAGAAAGCAAGCTCATGATACTACAGCATCATGAAAGGCTTGACGGATCCGGATACCCGCTTCATACAAGAAATCTTTCCTTGCAATCCGAAATCCTTGCAGTTACGGATGTATTCGATGAAATGATCTGCGGTATAGGTTGTAAACGTACGAAGGTATACGAAGCGGTCGAATTTCTTAAAGTTGCAAAAGGAATAAAGTTTTCGGAAGAAGTTGTGGAAGTGCTGTTAGATTTTACCGCAGTATATCCTGCCGGCAGTCTGGTAATGCTGAATACCGGAGAAGTCGGAGTAGTGGTAAGACAAAACAGACAATTTCCCGAAAGACCGATACTCAGAATAGTCAAAGATGCGCAGGGTAAGCCTTTGGAAGGAGAAAAGTTCTGCGATCTTCTTGATGTTCATACGATTTATATCGAAAAGGTTATCATGTAACCAAAATAGGAGGAACGTGTTATGATAGACATTAAATTTTTAAGAGAGAATCCGGAGGTCGTTAAGGAAAACATTAAGAAAAAATTCCAGGACGATAAACTTCCTCTTGTTGACGAAGTTATAGCACTGGATGAAGCAAGAAGAAAATCACAGCAGGAAGCTGACGACATAAAGAGTCAAAAAAACAAGATTTCCAAAGAGATCGGTGCTTTGATGGCTCAGGGTAAAAAAGAAGAAGCAGAGAAGTTAAAGGAAGAAGTGGCGAAGGACGCCGAGAAGCTTAAGGAACTTGAAGATAAGCAAAGAGAATTTGAGGAAAAAACCACAAAAATAATGATGGTTATCCCCAATATCATCGATCCAACCGTACCGATCGGAAAAGATGATTCCGAAAATGTTGAGATAAAGCGTTACGGGGAACCTGTTGTTCCCGATTTCGAGATACCCTATCATACCGAGATCATGGAAAAATTCAACGGTATCGATATTGATTCTGCCGGAAAAGTTGCCGGAAACGGTTTTTATTATCTTATGGGTGATATTGCAAGACTTCATTCCGCAGTCATCGCATATGCAAGAGATTTCATGATAGACAGAGGTTTTACATATTGTGTACCTCCTTTCATGATCCGATCAAATGTTGTTACCGGTGTAATGAGCTTTGCCGAAATGGATGCAATGATGTATAAGATCGAAGGCGAAGATCTTTATCTTATAGGTACAAGTGAACACTCAATGATCGGTAAGTTTATCGATACCATCACTCCTGAAGAGAATCTGCCTCTTACACTTACCAGCTATTCACCTTGTTTCAGAAAAGAAAAAGGTGCACATGGTATCGAAGAAAGAGGTGTGTACAGGATCCATCAGTTTGAGAAACAGGAAATGATAGTAGTCTGCAAACCCGAGGATTCCAAAATGTGGTTTGACAAATTATGGCAGAATACTGTAGATTTATTCAGGTCGATGGATATTCCCGTTCGTACGATCGAATGTTGTTCGGGAGACCTTGCGGATCTTAAGGTAAAGTCTTATGATGTTGAAGCCTGGTCACCCAGACAGAAGAAATATTTCGAAGTCGGATCATGCTCCAATTTAGGAGATGCACAGGCAAGAAGACTTAAGATCAGGATCAAAGACAAAGACAATAACAAGTACTTTGCACACACGCTTAACAATACCGTGGTTGCACCGCCCAGAATGCTTATTGCATTCCTTGAAAATCATCTTCAGGCTGACGGAAGCGTTACGATTCCCGAAGTATTGAGACCTTATATGGGTGGTAAGGATGTACTTAAATAAGGATAATTAAAGTGCATAAATTTTTACGTGCAATAGGCTTTTCCGGTATATACAGCCGGGAAAGCATGCAAACATTGATTGAAGTTACAATTAAAAATTCGGGTGAGCGACTCTTTACCACTTACGAAGGCGATACATTGTTGGCCGAATATTCAACCTTTTTCGGTCCGGGTATCGGTCTGACGGTCTGCGGTGAGATGACAAATGACGAGAAGTTTATCTATGAATACAGTTTTCCGTATTTCAGAGCAGATCTTGATTCTTCACGAGAGATGATAACGGTTGAAAGACATGCCGCAAATATTTCTTTTGCCGGAGTCTGTGATGATGAAAGAGTCGGAATTACGATAATCTTCTATCTTCAGAACCGTATCCCGTATGTGATAAAGAAAAGTACAAATACTCTTCCGGATAAAGGTACAATTCTTTCATTGACAGGACTTTCACTTGAGGGTACGATAGTAATGCCGCTTATGAAAAAACCCAAAGAAGTTCAGAAGGTAAAAGATAAAAGCGGTAAAAATGTTCTTTTCTCAAACGGATTCGAAGGTGTCAGTGCCGACAGGGAAGCCGAGGCACGAGCTGCATCATCGGATGCACATGTAATGGACGATCTTGAGATGTATACAAGATTGTCGAAGAGACTTAAGGACAATGATATCTATTCCATAGTAGATACATATTTTATGCCTTACGGCGTGGAGTGCGACCAGTACTCTGTTTTGGGAGAGATCCTTAAGTTCCGTCTTGTTAAAAACGTTCTTACCAACGAAGAAGTTTATCAGATACTGCTTCTTTGCAATGAGATAAAGATTGCGGTTTCCATCAATAAAAGCGATCTTTTGGGAGAACCGCAGGTAGGACGCCGTTTTAAGGGTAATATCTGGCTTCAGGGAAATATCAAATATCCCGATTAAAAATCTAGCCGTCGATCCGACGGCATATATGTCTGCGTAGCTCAGCTGGATAGAGCGACCGCCTCCTAAGCGGTAGGTCGGGTGTTCGAATCACCTCGTGGACGTTTAAAACAGTGGGTTTTTAAGCCCGCTGTTTTTTTTATAGGCGATTTATCTGAGTGTGAGTGAGTAATTTATCAAAAAACAAAAGAAGTTTTCGTGTATAATAATATAGAGGAAAGGAGATGGGTATGGAACTTAATCAAAACGAAAAGATAAGTATTGTTACCGGCAACGGAGCTTGGCATACCAATGCTTTTGAGGGAAAAGTAAAAGCACTGACGTTATCTGACGGACCTCACGGATTGAGGAAACAGGATGAAAGCATAACCAAAAACAACGAAAGCATACCGGCGACATGTTATCCGACGGCGGTTTCTTTGGCTTCAACATGGGATAAGGATATACTTAAAGAAGTTGCGGAATCTCTTGCCAATGAAGCGATCAAGGAAAAAGTGTCGATAGTACTCGGACCGGGTACAAACATAAAAAGATCTCCTTTCGGCGGAAGAAATTTTGAATATTTTTCGGAGGATCCGTATCTTGCCGGAAAAATGGCGGCAAACTATATTTCCTCAATGGAGTCAAAAGGAGTCGGAACCTGTCTTAAGCATTTTGCGGGAAACAGTCAGGAAACCTACAGAATGACTTCGAACAGCCGAATAGATGACAGGGCGCTTCGCGAAATATATTTAAGAGCATTTGAGATAGCGGTAAAAGAAGGACGTCCCGGTTCGATAATGGCATCCTACAATCGGCTGAACGGAAAATATGCCTGTGAAAATAAAGAACTCTTAACGGATATCTTAAGAAAGGACTGGGGTTTTGAAGGAGCGGTCATATCCGACTGGGGAGCCTGCACCAATCTTCCGGCTTCAATAGAAGCGGGAATGGATCTCGAAATGCCCGACAGTCACGGAATGCACAGAAGTAAGCTTGAAGAGGCATTAAAGTCCGGAAGGCTTGAAGAAAAGTACTTAGACAGAGCCGCGTTGAATATTGTTAAGCTTTCAAAAGAGTATGCTATCGACAATGAAAACAGAGTTTTCGATAAAGACTTAAATCCGCATGATGTTGCCCTGAAAGCTGCGAAAAGTGCCGCTGTATTACTTAAGAATAACGGGATCCTTCCAATAAAAGATAAAAAGACAAAGCTATTATGCGTGGGCGAGCTTGCCAAAGAAATGAGGATCCAGGGCGGAGGCAGCAGTCATATAAACATAAAGAAAAAGCCGAACGCCGTTGAAGCACTCAAAGATAAGGGATTCAACGTTGCTTACGCCAAAGGTTACAGCGCTGAATTAAACAAACCCGAAAAAGCACTCGAAGAAAAGGCGGTCGAACTTTCAAAGAAAGCGGACATGATCCTTTTCTTCGGCGGACTTACTGAAAAGACAGAAGGAGAAGGATACGATCGAAAAGATTTTGATCTTCCGATCAATCAGATAGGTCTTCTTGCAAATCTTACCGATCTGGGTAAGCCGGTCGTTTTTATCGGATTTGGCGGAAGTCCTTATGCAATACCGTTTTTTGAAAGTTTAAGTGCATTTATAAATATGGGACTTCCCGGAGAAGCCGCAGACGAAGCGGTTGCGGCCTTGATAGCGGGAGAAGTAAGTCCTTCGGGAAAACTTGCGGAAACATGGCCGTTAAGTTATGACGATGTTCCGTGTAAGGATTTTTTTGCTAAAGATACACAGGATGTTGATTACAGAGAAAGCATTTTTGTGGGTTATCGCTATTACGATACATTTAATGTTCCGGTCAGATTTGAGTTCGGATACGGTCTGAGTTATACGGATTTTTCGTATGAAAATATTGCTTATGATAACGGAAAGGTTTCTTTTACCGTAATGAATACAGGAAACTATGCCGGTGCCGAAATTTCACAGGTTTATGTTAAAAATCCGGAATGCGGTTTCATAAGGGAAAACAAGAGTTTACGCGGTTTTGCAAAAACATATTTAAATCCCGGAGAATCCAAAGAAGTAAGTATCGATCTCGATGACAGATCCTTTGAGATATGGTCGGTCGATGCGGGCAAATACATTAAAGTATCGGGAGAATATGTTATAGAAGTTGCATCCTCCTTAAGCAATGTTAAGTTAAGCCTGCCCGTTAGGATAAGCGGAGAAGATTGTACCGTTGATGATCATATAAAATTTAAGTCATATTTTCCCAAAGACGGCGAAAGACCGAATATAACGGAAGAGGACTTTTTAAGGTTATACGATAAGGTTCAACCTGATTTTACCAATATACAAAAAGGTGAATATTCAAATACGAATTCGCTTAAACAATTGTCCGGAAAATCTCCCATAGCGAAGATCGTAATGGTAGCATCGAGGATGGTGGTCAAAAATATGTTTAAGGGTAAGGCGGCCGACGATCCCGAACTTTTGATGTATACCGAAGGCATGGAAAACGGTACGATCGATACCGTTGCTGTCCAAAGCGGCGGAATGATCACCGAAAACATGATCAATGCGATTATCGAAGATGCAAACGGACATCATCTAAAAGCAGTAAAATATATGTTGAAAAGAACTAAAAAGGGTAAGAAGAATGAAGGAAAAGCTTGATCTGAGAACGCGGCTTACATATTGTATCGGTTCGACCGGAAGAGATGCGGCTTATGCACTTGTGAGCATGTACCTGATCCTTTATGTACAATATACGATGAAACTTACGACCGCACAATTTGCGGTAATATCGGCATGCATGGTCATATCTATGGTATGGGATGCGGTCAACGACCCGATGATGGGTATTATAATCGAGAATACGAACTTTAAATGGGGTAAATATAAGCCGTGGATCTTAACCGGCAGTATATTAAACGCTGCGATCATTATCTGTCTTTTCACGATCCGCCCGACAGGCTGGGGATTCGTGGCTTTCTACGGATGCATGTATCTTCTCTGGGGAATGACATATACAATGAATGATATTTCTTACTGGGGACTTTTGCCTTCGCTTTCATCCGATGCAAAAACAAGAGAATCACTGGTAACACTTATGTCCATATTTATCTGTATCGGGCAGTTCGCGGTTGCCGGTATCGTGCCTGTTGTCGTAGCGGGAAATGCGGTGAAGGCGTACCGAACTGTCGCACTTATCGTTGCGCTTGCTTTTATAGCATTTCAGACGCTTACGGCATTCGGTGTACGGGAAAAAGAACGCACCGGATCGGGCGAAAAGGTTACGCTTAAGAAGATGTTCAAGATCTTTTTCAGAAACGATCAGCTTATGACATCGGGAATCGCATTTTTCTTATTCAATATCGGGCAGAATTTACTTCTTATCTTCGGCGTAAACTTTTTCTATGTGGAATTCGGCTATGCGAAAGGCGGAGATCAGGTATTTATGTACACTGTAATGTATGGGCTCGGAACATTGCTTTCGCAGGCATTGTTTTCAACTTTTACAAAGCTTTGTCCAAAGAAAATGCTCCTTACGGTATCAACGACCCTTTTAACGGTATTTTATTTATGCTTTTTTTCATACGGATATGTACTTCCGAGGAATATTGTACTTCTTGATATCATCGGATTTTTGATCTTTTTCTTCCAGGGGGTCAATAATCTTGTAATATTGGTACTTGTAAACAACACGATCGAATATGACGAGTATAAATTCAACGAACGCCATGACAGCATAATATCCGCAGTTCGTTCTTTTGCCGTAAAGCTTGCGGGCGGCGTCAATCAGGGACTTTCGACACTGGTCCTTATAATCAGCGGGATCTATGCAATAAGTCAGAAGATATCCTCGATGGAAATTGATGCGGACACAGGCATTATGACAAAAGAAGAGGTATTATCAAAAGCCGATAACTATTTGGCATCGGTCGAATCCTGGCAGCCGCTTGTACTTCGTCTCGGAATGGTCCTGATACCGATCGCAACCATCCTGTGGGCATATTTTATGATCCGCAAAAAGTATATTCTCGATGAAGCCAAATACGATGAGATCGTACAGACTCTCAATTCAAGAAAAGCATAGTAAAAAAACAGCCCGACCGATCATCATACGGCCGGGCTTATTATTTCATTAAGAGAAGTTATGCGGGAAGTTCATCTTTTGTGGGCATCTTGGAGTAAAGAACCTTCAAAATGATGGGAGTGGAGATCGAAGAAACTATGATCAAAAGGATAACTGCCGTAAAATAGACAGGGCTTATAAGGCCGATCGAAAGACCTTTTTGCGAAACGATAAGAGCAACTTCGCCTCTGGTCATCATACCGACACCGATCTTTAAAGAATCTGCCCAGGAATAGCGGCAGGCTTTTGCCATAAGTCCGCAGCCAATGATCTTGGATACAAGACCCACAAGTACGAAAGCTAAAGCAAATACAAGGATCGACATGTTAAGGTCTCCGATATCCGTCTTAAGACCGATACTTGCAAAAAAGATCGGACCGAAAAGCATGTAGGAATTGATATCCATTTTTTCGGCAATATATTCGGAATCGCGGATGTTGCAAAGAATGATGCCGGCAACGTAAGCACCGGTAATATCGGCTATACCGAAATATTTCTCGGCTATATACGCCATAGCAAGACAGAGAGCAAGGCCCATTATGGGGATACGTCTTGTATGAGGATATCGGTTATCTATGATCTTAAAGAGTTTATAGATCAGGAAACCTACGGCGATCGAGAATACAAAGAACAAAGCTGTCTTAAGGCATACGCTTCCTGCACTTGTGCTTCCGTTTGCAAGACCGATAACTACGGTTAAAACGATAATACCGATAACATCATCGATGATCGCGGCACTTAATATCGTGGTTCCGATCTCGCCTTTAAGCTTACCCATTTCACGAAGAGCCTGAACGGTAATGCTCACGCTTGTGGCAGTTAAGATCACACCCACAAATAAAGCGGAATAAAATTCGGGTGATCCGACAGCCGCGAAACCGTAAAAACAACCGTAAAGAACGGTACCGCACACAAGAGGTACGAAAACACCGGAACAGGCTATCAATGTTGCCTTAAATCCGGTCTTGATAAGATCGTGCAGGTTGGTCTCAAGTCCTGCGCTGAACATAAGCAGAATCACGCCGATCTCAGCCATATAACTTAAAAAATCATTTAAATTAACAAGTCCGAGAACACTGGGTCCGATAAGCAGACCCGCTAAGATCTCACCGACTACCTGCGGTGCTTTGCATTTTCTTGCGATTATTCCGAAAAGCTTTGCAAATATTACTATAATTGCAAGATCCTTAAATACCAAATATGCTTCCATTTTATTTTTTGCCTTCTTTTATTTTGCTTTCGGTGTTTTTTACCTTTAAGGCTCTTTTTACGATCTCCTCCGCTTCTTCCTTGGGGATGATCTTTTTTGTCTTAACGGTAAAATAATTGCCGTCTTCGGATTTTCTGATCCTGATCTTTATTTTGATAAAACCGTGTGTATCACACTTGGCCAATCCGAGAAAATATTTACCGGTCGGAGAAAAGTATTTGACCAGCTTTTTTGTTTTGCAGTTACAGATATAACAGTTTGAATCTCGCACGGTCTTGTCGTTGAGCATAGCTTCTTTTGTGGCAAACGTGCGGGAGATGTATTTATCGTAATTGCCAAAGAACAAAGAAAGTTCGTGAGCCTTGTCTCTGGGCGGTGTAAAGACATCATACGAATAATGACGGAGAGTTTCGTCTCTTTTGATGCGCGCGAACACCTTGGCGGTATAATATGCATCGGAAAACGCACGATGAAAAGGGATATCCTTTTCTATTGAAAGCATATCCACTGCGGTTTCGAGAGCAAGTCGCCTGTGATTATCGTCATATTCAAGAGCAAAGAGCTTCTGAATATCATAAAAAGCAAGCGGTCCGTCGTTTAAAGGATCGAATCCGTAATAAACCATGTTTCGCTGAAGTTCATAAAGGTCTAAGGGTCCCCATGTACAGAAAACAGGATCGGGACCGCACCAGTCTAAGAAGTTTCTTATAACTTCCGGGAAAGGAAGCTCGTTTTTAAGCTCCTTCATCTTAAGGTGTACGATCTTGCCAGTCATGAAATGCATGGTCTTATAGATCTGAGGCTTTATGAGTTCGGAAAACTCGCTCGTCATTACACGGTCTTCATTAAGTTTTACTGCCCCTATTTCGATTATTTCGAAAGGGACCTGGGTACCTGAAACGGAGGGTGCCTGAGCGCCCTGATTCCATTCAAGGTCGAGTACAATAAAATTCATAGCTTCTTTCTTATTATATAAAGGCTCAATTAACCTAATATGATATCATAAGCAAAATGTCAATAATTTACAAGGTTTTTTTGACGAAACACGGATTTTGACTTATTATAGTTCATATACGGACACATAGTCAAAAAAAGGGGTTTTTTATGTATACGCAAATATCTGTGATCTTGTTTTCGGCAGCATTGTTTCTTGCCGTTATTTTATTCCTTGCTTTAAACAGTAAGACCAGAGAAAAAGTTCTTGGTTTTGTTTTTTTGATCTCCGCTACGGGCGGAATATTATTCTACGGTCTTATCTATGCAAAAGACAGCGTGGACTCGGTTTCGGCGGTCTTTAAAACGGTCATCGCCGTCGGAAGAATGTTTACCGGTGTCAATGATGCTCCTGCTTTAGCCAAAGTATTCGGAGACAATGTCATTATTACCGTTGTTTTCTGGGCAGTTCATTTTATGGCTTACTATTCCATAGCGGGAGCCGCCATCCTTGTTTTGGGAGAAGGTCTTTTACGACAGATCAAATTGCTACTTTTGCGTGTACGCGACATAGACCTTGTGTACGGTGTAAGTGACAAGACGGTTTCTTTTGCCGGAAAGATAGCGGGAAACAGAAAATCTTCGCTTGTATTTATAGGAAATGCCGATGCAGGTCAGATTAAATCCATAAAACAGATGGGCGGTCTTGTGTATGGTGACGCACATGCAATGCTTCCGGATGCGGAACTGTTAAAAAGAATATATGTAAAAAAAGGAAAAAGCAGGCTTAATCTGTATGCGATCTCGGATGATATCGATTCAAACCTTGATTATGCGGAAGGATTGTTAAAGGTTCTTGAAGCCGAAGAGATCCTCCCCGAACAGACAAAACTTGTACTTTTGGGCAGGGAAGAAATTGCGGGCGGAGAATATCAGGCTTATAACGATAAATACGGTTACGGCACTGTAAGAGTATTTGAAAAATCCGAGCTTCTCGCAAGACTCCTTATTAAGTCCTATCCGATCGTCGATACGGTTAAGTTTGATGAAACCGGAAAAGCGACCAATGATGTCAACGCGCTGCTGGTCGGTTTCGGAAAGACCGGTCAGGAGATATTGAAAAAGATCATTGCAAACGGCCAGTTTGAAGGCAGCAATTTTTCGGCTCACATTTTCGATCCCAATATCAATTCGATCGACGGTTTCTTTAACTTCCATTATTCGCCTATGCTTAAGAATTATAATCTTTCTTTTGTGGCGAAAGGCGGCCGCAGCAGGGAATTTTGTGATTATGTAAAAGAAAACGCATTAAATATATCATACATCGTGGTATGTGTGGGCAATGAGCGCTTAGGACGCGAGATCTCCGTTGAGATCATGGATCTTCTTAAGCGATTCGGCGTGCGTATGCCCGTATATCACTGTATCAAAGAAGATATTTACAGGTATGAGCCGTCCGGCAAAAGCGACTGTGTCACCATATATGACGATGATATCTTATTTAATGACAGGCTCGATGAATTTGCAATGGAGATCAATCATTTCTATTGCGGAAATGACGAGATAAAGGAAAAACAGTGGAAAAAACTCGATTACTTCAGCCGCATGAGCTCTCGTGCAAGTGCCGACTTCCTTGAAACTTTCCTTGACCGCCAGGGCATAAAGGACGGAACCATTCCGGAAGAAAAGGCTTGGAATTTTGCAAAGACCGAGCATTTAAGGTGGAATGCTTTCCACTTTACAATGGGATTTTCGCTTATGCCGGACGAGGAGCTTAACAAGAGGATCGAGGAATATAAGACAGACAATAAAATAAGGATCACAAACAACAAAGCGAAAAGACATCATGCATGTCTTACTGACTGGGACGATCTTGACAGGCTTTCAAAGCTTGTGACGGACGCAACAGGCAAGGAGACCGATTACAAACAGATGGATCTTGAAAACATAAAGGCAGTAGCGGGACTTTTAAAGGAAAAACAGGGACATTCGATAAAAGGGTAATGCAATGAACAAAAAGACAAACAAAGCATTAATCTGGACAATATCAATAATAGTTTTTTATGCTGTACTTCTTGTTCTTTTGGTGGTATTCGAAAGAGCGGGAAATCCCGATGAAACGGTCATTACAACATTTTACAATGCGATATGGTATCTTCTTGTGACCATAACCACAGTCGGTTACGGAGATATGACCCCGATGACTCCGTGGGGACGTGTTATCGGTGTGATCTTAATGCTTTCAAGTGCAGGGCTTTTGACATTCTTCATAGGAACTTTGTTTTCCCTGTTTTTCGGAAAACTTTTGCCAAAGTCCAAGTTATTCGGTAAAAGAAAAAAGACATGGTATATTTTTCATCCTTTTAACGATGAAACCGCAGTCCTTGCGGAAAATCTGACCGAAACCGACAAGGACGCTGCCTATATCTTTCTGGATCCCGACGGAAACTCTCCGGGACCCGAATATAATTTAAACAACCCTATCATTACGGGTGAGTCTTTTTCGGACGTTCTTGCCATTCATAAAGGAAACCGTCCCGTAAACGTATTTTTGAGCGAGGATGACGGTTACAAAAATTTCGAACTCGGAAAAGAGATAGCAAAAGAAAACGTCAATGTATATGTAAAGACCGATTATGTCGGAAAAGATGCGACAAAGGATCTCGTTCTTTTCGACAGGTATGATTGTATAGCCAGAGATTACTGGAGAAGATTTCCGATTAATTTAAAGGGTGAGACGGTTCTTATCGTAGGAGCGGGCAAACTTGCCAGAAAGCTTTTTTCAAGAAGCATACTCACAAATGTTCTTTATGATGAGGACAGCATTAAATACCATCTTTTCGGTGACTGGGAAAACTTTGTAAACAATCACACAAAAATGTCAGAAATTCTTTCTGTCAACGAAGATACAGGATCAAACGACTGTGTATTTTTCCACGATAAAATGTGGAATGCGGATGAGACGCTTATAAAGTCTGCGGACCGTATCATTTTCTGCGAGGATGATGAAAAAGAAAATTTCGGACGTATTCATGAGTATAACGAATTTTTCGTAAGCAAAGCAGACGCATATGTGTATGCATCGTTTGAATTTAACGAAGGTAAGAGTTTTGGTGCGGACAGGGATATCTTCACACCCGAGTTTGTCATGAAGCAGAATTTAAACCGCGTGGCAAGAGAGCTTAACGATCTTTATGCAGAAAGGACCGGAACCGGTACGGCATGGGACGATCTTTCGGAGTTTAAAAGGCAGTCCAATATAGCTTCTGCAGATCATATGCTCACAAAGATAAGGTATCTTCTTTCGGATGAGGTTATACACAAGATCACTTATGACAATATAAGGCGCGCGGCAGCAGTATATGAGGGATTGAGCGAAGAAAAGAAGATCGAGTGCGAAAAACTCGAACATAAGCGCTGGAGCCGTTTTCATCTTATGAACAACTGGGAATACGACAAATCCAGAAACGACAATGAGCGAAAGCATCCTCTCATAGTGCCGTTTGATGATTTAAGCCGTGAAGAGCAGCTTAAAGACAGATCGGCATGGGAAGTGTTAAGCGACGAGGATATTCAGATTTGCTATAAGTAAGAGTTTATGTATCGGTGGGGACTGATCGGGAGATAAATCATGTATTGTGAAAAATGCGGAGCATTAAATGCGGACGGAGCAAGATGGTGCGGAAAATGCGGTGCTTCTCTGCATAAAGGACCGGATGTTTTTATCAGTTATTCCACAAAAAACAAAAATGTAGCCGATGTGATAGTATCGAATTTTGAAAACAAAGGCATCAAATGCTGGTATGCGCCCAGAGATATATTACCCGGAGAAGAATGGGTAACTGCAATAAGGCGCGGGCTTGAGGCCTCTTCTGTTTTGGTGCTTATTTATACCGACGAGTCCAATAATTCAAGACAGGTCATGAATGAGATCGCCTTAGGTTTTAACCTGGGTAAGACGATTGTTCCGTTCAAACTGACCGAAAGCATGATGAGCAGCGAACTTGAATATTATCTTACGAGAGTTCACTGGCTTGATGCGTTAAGTAAGCCGTTAAGCAAAAATGTAGATCAGCTCAGGGAGTATGTTACCACAATTTTAAACTCCCCTTCAGAATTAGCCGGAAATGTTCAGGCAATATCAAATTCCGTTCCCGCAAAAAGGAAAAAGCCTTTAATATTAGGATGTGTTGCCGCGGCAGCAGTATTGATACTTGCAGCCGTCTTGTTCTTTGCCCTTAAAACCCCGAACGGCGATAAGCTAATGAAACTCGGCTATGAGGCTTATAATTCCGAATATCACGGGATCGAGGACAATCAAAAGGCAGCCGGATATTTTGAGAAGGCAGCACAAAAGGGAAAGAAGGATGCATATTATTACCTTGGCGGATTGGATTTAAGAAAATACGATTATGCATCCGCAATAGAGCACTACAATGAAGGGATAGATAAAGGAAGCGAGCTTTCAAAGGTAGGCCTTGCCGCGATCTACATTAACGGAAAAGGAACACCGTTTGATCTTGTCAAAGCACAGGCTCTTCTAAATGATGCTTCGAGTAAAGGGTGTAAAGAGGCAGATTTTTATCTTGGGTACCTTACGCAAAACGGCATGAACGGGATCGAGACCGACGGAAACAAAGCCATATCATATTATGAGAGCGCAAAAGAGAGTGGGGATTCCGACATCGAAGCACTGGCTTTAAAATCCATAGGTGATATATACAGATATGGAACGGGCGGAGTTGATGAAAACAGCGATACCGCCATAGAGTATTACGAAAAACTTCCCGATATCAATCCTTATTATACCGGAGCGTCCAATTATTCGATAGGCGGCGTATTTGAGGCAAAAAACGAGATGGTATATGCTGCCGATTATTATAAGGAAGCACTTAAGTTTTATGAAGCGGCATCCGAAGCGGGAGACGGACTTTCCTCAAACTCCGCAGCAGTCATGTATTCAAGGGGTCTCGGCACAAAAGTCGACAATGAAAAGGCCGCCGAATATTTCAGAAAAGCTGCCGATGCAGGTAATACCGAAGCCATGAGAAATGTCGGTATCACGTATACGACCGGTAAATACGGATATACGGTGGATTATGAAAAGGCCAAAGAATGGTATCAGAAATCCATAGATGCGGGTAACGCTTCCGCAATGGAAGACATGGGAGACATCTATTTCTACGGGCAGGGTCTTGAAAAGCCCGATTACAATTCTGCCCGCCAGTGGTACGAAAAGAGTGCTGTGTACGGAAACAACAGTGCAATGTACTGGCTTGGAAGGATGTATGAAGACGGATACGGAGTGGAAGTCGATTACGATATTGCAAGGGAATGGTACGAAAAGGCAGTTGCTGCAGGCAGCAGCGATGCACTTAATGCCATAGGAGTTATGTATGCAAAAGGTGAGATCACTGAAAACGGTGAGCCTGATTATGTAACGGCAACAGAGTGGTACAAAAAAGCCGCCAACGCGGGCAGCGATATAGCCATGAATAATCTGGGAAGCGTCTATTATAAGGGATTCATCGGAACTCCGGATTATAATGAAGCACAAAAATGGTATCTAAAAGGGTCGGCAGAAGGAAATACCGATTCAACGTTCAATTTAGGCGATATGGAAATGAACGGCTGTATATCGGGAACCCCTGATTACGAAGAAGCGATAAAATGGTTTGAAAAGGCGGCGGATGCCGATGAAAATGAGGATGCGATCGTATATCTCGGAACAATTTATGAAAACGGATACCTGGGAGAAGCGGATTATGAAACCGCACTAAAATGGTATGAGCGCGGTATAAATGCAGGATCGGTATATTGTATGAGATCCGCGGGAGATCTGTATTATTACGCAAAACTTTCTTCAAAACCCGATTACAAAAAGGCACTTGAATATTATGAAATGGCCGCGGATGCAGGTTATACAACCGCGATGCGTATAATCGCTAGTTATTACATGTACGATGCAAAGAATCCCGATTATGAAGAAGCGATCGGATGGTTTAAGAAGGCTGTAGATGCGGGAGATCACAGGGCAGCATATTTCCTCGGAAGTATTTATTATCACGGTGAGTTCACTGAAACCAACTACAACGAAGCAAGAAAGCTTTTTGAAAAGGCGATCGAAGGCGAGACCGATCCGGAAATTCTGGAAAACGCATATTTCTGCCTCGGTATCATATACGGAGATGCATTGGGAGATACCAAAAAAGATGTAAAAAAGGCAATAGCTTACTTTGAAGCCGGAGCGGCAACCGAGACAGAAACAAGCGCGGAATGTCTGTTTTGTCTGGGCCACATTTATTATAACTCCGTCCAATATGCGATCACCGATCCAAATTCCGACCAAATCGCATTTAACTATTTTAAAGAAAGCGCCGAGGCAGGATATGCTTCGTCAATGCTCATGATGGGAGATATGTACCGTGACGGAAGATATGTCAAAAAGGATTACGAACAAGCTCTTTCCTGGTATGAGCAAGCCTATTCATCGGACAAAGAACGTGCCAAAGAACGGATAAAGATCCTCGTCGACATGAAAGCAGTTCCGGCTTCTAAAGTATCCGAATACTTAAACGACTGATAAAATTACCGCCCGCAGAAATGATCCTGCGGGCGGCTTTTTTTACTATTTGGAATATTTCTTTGCGAGGAATCGGGACAGATTAAACTCGCGGAAAGACATATCCTCGTTTATATCGGTAAAGTGTTCGTTTATATAATCCTGCCGGATGCTTGAAAAGCGGGAGTCGTTTAAAACGAGAGGCGCGTTATCCAGACAAGTTTCATATAATATATAATTTAGGTCACTGTAGCCGTCCTTCTCAAAGAAAGAAGACTGTTCGTCGGCCAGAGAAATGTTTAAGTCCGTTACGACATAATCAAGGTGCGAGAATGCAAGCAGGATATACATTGAAAAGAAAGTGACAAATGAAAACTTAAAGAGATTTACATTTTCACGCCAGATCTTTACGAGCAATCCCGTAAGCAGGATCGTGATTACCGCAAGTACCCAGAGTACGAGCACTCTTAAATAGGTAAAGTAATAATACTTTATATACAATATCATTCTGAAGGCACTTGATGCCGTCATTATATATGTGCATCCGCACATGATCGAAAGGATCGTCTTAAGGAGTTTGTTTCCCGTAAACAGTTCGATACCCACAAGCACCATCAAAAGGTTGATGATACAGATAAATAAAAGCTGGAAGAAACCGCTTCTTGCGTATTCGGCATAAGAATGTCCTTCAGGAAGGGTAAACTTTCCTATAAACAGGAATAAAATCTGGATCACGCAGAAGATCACATATATAACATCGAACATGATACCCGCGGTAATTGCCGCAGTGGGACTGAACCTGTTTTTTTCTTTTGCCGCACCCGAATACGGAAATGTAAGAAGATGGGCTATAAGGCCGTATGCAAAGAAAAATACGATAAGCGTGAGCAATACGATTTTAAGCCAGGTCATATCGGGAAGGATAATGTTAAACAGATTGCTCCACATTTTTTTAAATACGGCATCGGCATCCGAAAGGATGAGTATCACTATAAGCACAAAGGGAAACGTTACGGCGATCGAGATCAATACCGTTGCCCAGGGGAAGCTTGATCTTTCAGTGTCTTGCGCATTCCTTTTCATTTGCTTATAGCGTGAAAGATCTCCGATCGGAGAGAAAAATTTGGATATCGCACCCGCAAAAGCTTTGAATATATTGGCGAAAGTCTGCACAAAAGACCATTTTTCGTCAAATGCGAATTGATGCAAAGCAATGTAGATAAGGAGCGTAAACACAAAAACGATATTGAAGAAATGGATCATCGGCTTATCGGTAAGAGGCTGCGAAATGCCTATTAACGTGACGATGAGTGCGAAAAACTTCGTGTCTTTTTTCCATATAAGCGAGAACTCTTTGGTACAAAGATAAATATAACAAAGGGTTCCAATTACGAAAAAAGGGAAAGTTGCTCCACCTAAGTTCTTGTAAAGGCAAAATGAGTAAAGCGCGGCATATATGCCGGAATAGATTGCAAGTCTTGATCTACGGTTCATGATTAACCTCCTCATTCGGGAAACTTACAATCCCTATATATCATAGCTATATGCAAAAAAAAACCGGTTTGCGCTTTTCTTAAGAAAACCTATCGTAAATATAAAAACTGTTAAGAAATTTCCTATGAAATATGCTATTATGATTCATAGTTGAATTTTGAGAGGGAAATCCATGAGAGAGATATCTGTGGAAAAAGTTACCGAAGCGGTAAAGAAGATGTGCATAGATGCAAACTACTATCCGGCACCCGATATAAAGTGTGCCATGGATAAGGCATGCGTCGAGGAAAGATCCGAGCTTGGAAGGCTTATACTTAAACAGCTTGAGGATAATTTAAAGATTGCCGGCGAAGATATGATACCAATATGCCAGGATACAGGCATGGCGGTCGTGTTTATAAAAGTCGGCCAGGATGTGCATTTTATAAACGGCTCGTTAGAAGATGCGATAAACGAAGGCGTAAGACAGGGTTATGTGGATGGATATTTAAGAAAGTCCGTAGTATCCGATCCTATAAAGCGTATTAACACAAAAGACAATACTCCCGCAGTCATTCATTATGAAATAGTGCCGGGCGACGAGGTTATGATCACCGTAAGTCCCAAAGGGTTCGGTTCCGAAAACATGAGCAGGGTATTCATGTTAAAGCCTGCCGATGGGATAGAGGGTGTAAAGAATGCCGTACTTACTGCCGTTAAGGATGCAGGTCCGAATGCATGTCCGCCGATGGTCGTCGGAGTAGGTATAGGCGGAACGTTTGAAAAGGCAGCTATCCTTGCAAAAGAAGCATTGTTAAGACCGGCAGGTGAGCACTCGGATATTGATTGGGTCAAAGAACTTGAGGAAGATGTACTTAAGAGTATCAATAAAACCGGCATAGGTCCGGGCGGTCTCGGCGGAAGCACAACGGCATTTTCGGTAAGAGCGCTTACTTATCCCACTCACATAGCGGGATTACCGGTCGCAGTCAACATCTGCTGTCATGTAAACCGTCATGTTACCACAGTCATATAGGAGGTTGAAAATGGAAAAACACATTCTTCTTCCTCTTAAAAAGGAAGATATTGATAACTTAAGATCCGGTGATTATGTTTATCTTACGGGAACCGTGTATACCGCAAGGGATGCGGCACACAAAAGAATGGACGAGGCTCTTTTGAAAAACGGGAAGCTTCCTATAGATATAAAAGGAAACATCATTTATTATATGGGCCCGTCTCCCGCAAGGGAAGGTCGTCCGATAGGTTCTGCCGGTCCCACTACAGCGAGCAGAATGGATAAATATGCACCCAAACTATTGGATCTTGGTCTTGTCGGTATGATAGGAAAAGGAAAAAGAAGCAAAGAAGTATCGGATGCGATAGTAAGAAACAAAGCGGTATATTTTGCTGCAGTCGGCGGTGCGGGAGCTCTTTTGTCAAAGGCGATATTATCTTCCGAAACGATCGCATACGAAGATCTCGGAACCGAAGCGATCAGAAGACTTGAAGTTAAAGATTTTCCTGTTATAGTTGTAATCGACAGTCTCGGAAATGATCTTTACGAAACGGCAAAAGAAAAATATACCGAGGAATAATATTATTAGTCCGGAGAAAGAAATATGAGGATTGCATTGATGGTTATCCGCCTTATTTGGGCGGTTCCGTATTATCTTACAAGAATGACATGGATGGGGAAGCATTCGTCCAAAGAAAAGACCTTTGCATTTGTAAAGCATTGTGTAAAAATGTGCAATAAAAAGGGAAGGGTCAAAGTCATAGCACACGGTTTGGAAAACCTTCCCGAAAAAGACGGTTTTGTTCTTTTCCCGAACCATCAGGGATTATATGATGTGCTGAGTTTCCTTGAAACGTGTCCGAGGCCGTTTTCTTTTGTCTTCAAAAAGGAACTTAAGGATGTGATCTTATTAAAGCAGGTCATAAATTGTACGCATTCTCTTTGTATCGACAGAGATGATCTTCGTCAGTCGCTCGGAGTTATAAAAGAAATGACTGAGCGTGTTAAAAACGGCGAGAATTTTCTGATTTTTGCGGAAGGGACCAGAAGCAAACTCGGTAACCGTATGCAGGATATGAAGGGCGGAAGCTTTAAGAGCGCTGTCAAGGCAAAGGCTCCGATCGTGCCGTGCGCACTTATCGATTGCTTTAAACCTTTCGACGAAAAGTCCACAAAGCAGTTGACGGCTCAGGTCTATTATTTAAAGCCCATGTACTACGAAGAGTATAAGGATATGACCACGGTCGAAATAGCAGCCGAAGTCAGAAGAAGGATTGAGGAAGTTCTGTTTAAATACGATGCCCGCTGATTTTGGTTGACAAACAGGATACCCTTATATATAATCAATCTTGCGTCGTGAGGCGCTTTATATTGGTAGCGGCAAGCTACAGCTTAAGGAGAAATACTCAAGAGGCTGAAGAGGCGCCCCTGCTAAGGGTGTAGGTCGGGTTACCGGCGCGAGGGTTCAAATCCCTCTTTCTCCGTTGTATAATATAGGAAGAGACCGATTGGGTTTCTTCCTGTTTTTATTTTGGAAAAAGGAGACACTATGAGACGAGTAAGCAAAGATCGCGGCTTTTTGTTAAGCATGATATTTAATATGCTGTTCAGGGCAGAGTGGGTTTTGATAGCAATAATTTTGTTTGTTGTGCACCATTTCTTTAAAAAAGTTCCGCTATGGCTTGGGTTTGCCGCGCTTATAATCTGGGTTGGATATTCCCTTATAATCACGCTGGTCTTTTCTTTGGCCAATAGGATGGGAAATGCACCTGAGGTCTTTAAGGAGAATAAAAATCCGTATTCGGGAACAAATAGTACGGCTGCTTTTGCCGGCAATAAAACAGATGATGATTACATGTGTCCCTGCTGCAAAAGATATAAGTTAAACGAGATCGGAAAATATGAAGTATGTCCGGTATGCAACTGGGAAGACGATCCCGTGGCGAGACAGGATCCCGATTATGTGGGCGGGGCCAATCATTTATCATTAAACGAAGCGAGAGCTCAATATAAAATGCAAAATGAGGAATAAGATAAATGAAAAGAGTAAGACATCTTTCTTCTATTATTATAATATGTCTTTTATGCATATTGTCATTAACGGCATGTGAGCATAAGGATACGGTTTCGATCTTATCAAATACGATAAGCGAGGACTTATCGACAGATAATACAGAACCCTCGACAGAAGTAAGTACAGAACATAAGACCGAAGCTACGGTCAGTGAAGAGCCGATCGAAGTAATTTCAGCTTCCGAAGAAGAGACAAAGCCGGAAGTTGAGGAGATCGAATACAGATTCCGCAACAAGAAAAGACTTGATGAACATTATGAGAAGCATGGAATAGAAATGGGCTTTGAAGACGCTGAAAGTTATGAGGCAGCGGCAAGCAGGGTTGTCAACAATCCCGATGCACTTCATAAGATCGAAAAAGAAGATGGGGATGACGTCTATTATCTTGAAGAGACCAACGAATTTGTTATAGTTTCCACGGATGGTTACCTAAGAACTTATTTTTGTCCGGATTCGGGTAAAAAATATTTCGACAAACAATAAACCAAATGTTGGGGTTATTATAATAGGAAGATACACGATATAGATTTATTGACGAAAAACACAAAAAATCGGCGCTGCTGTGCCGTTGACAAAGGTTTTAAATCATGGTAGATTTAAAGTCCACCCGCTAAATGGGTGGACTTTTTTGGCCTTTTAGAAATATTTTAAAAAAGTTAAAAAAGAACTTGACTAAGCTTTTATACAATGCTATTATAGCAACGTTGCGGGCTTTGCAAGTCAGTAACGAGAACCTTGATAACTAAACAGCATATGCAACCCTGAAAATCTTTGAAAAGATCATTCAGAAGTGTGAGACAACACACGAAAATAAAACAACCCAAAAACAGTAAACGGGATAGATTAGCCAAGCTAAATCTTGAAGGTTGAATTCTTTTTTTCGAGAGTTCGATCCTGGC
>JAEEGL011778693.1_pt1 | contig 39598 bp, 34 predicted proteins | sample 9134231 | NCBI WGS metagenome assembly JAEEGL01 (sample SAMN16246548, study PRJNA631951) | gut metagenome | biome: gut microbiome; feature: rumen; material: fiber-attached | host: Bos | place: Iran: Karaj | collected 2018-10
ATAAATTAATATGGCACAAAACAAACAAACTCAGAACTATACGTTCGCATTAATTGTTATGTTCATTGTTTGCTTCCTTATTGGATTTGTAACAACAATGAACAACTCCATGATTCCGTTCTGTTCAAAAGCGTTTAATCTCACTGCTCAAGACGGTCAATATGTAAATACGGCATTTTATGGAGCATACTTATTAGCCATTCCTTTCTCTTTGTTAATGAGTAAAATCGGGTATAAAGCTACCTTGCTTTTAGGTCTCGCCGTAGTGGGAATAGGTTTTGTAATTAATTCATTTGGCATAAACATGGCAATTTCTTCAGGTGCTAATGTTTATTTTGTATTCCTTGGAACAATGTGTATTGTCGCAATGGGAATCGTCATGCTTCAAAACGTTGCTAATCCTTATGTGATGGTGTTGGGCTCACCAGATAAGGGTGCATTCCGTATGACCTTATCTCAGGCACTTAATTCAGTTGCCACCACAGTTGCTCCTATTTTTATCACATCTGTAATAATTGCAGGTAAAAACCCTGCTCCTGAATATGTTCCTGGCCCTTATCTTGGACTTGGCATTTTTACAATTTTCATTTGCGTTGTTTTATTCTTTATAAAATTGCCCAAAATAAACGAAAGTGAACAGAATGAGGCTAGCGGAGAAAAGCTTATTGAGAAAAGCAGCGTATTTGCTTATCCTCACGTTTGGCTTGGCGCACTGGGTATTTTCATGTACATGGGAGTGGAAATTGGTGTTCCGTCAATGTTGAAATATCGTTTCGAACTGCTTCCCGAATATTCAGGAAAAGACGTGTCTGAGGTTGTTACAAGCTATTTAGCTTTCTATTGGGGTGGCATGATGGTAGGTCGTTTTGTGGGAGCTGGCATCTTAGCAAAATTTGAGCCAAGAAAACTGTTAAGCACATGTCTTATATTAGGTGCAGCATGTATTGCCGCTTCATTAGTATTCTCTCAATCAATGATCGGGATTTGGCTTATGCTTGCTGCTGGTTTATTCCATTCCGTTATGTGGCCATTGATATTCAATCTCGGTTTACAGAAATTAGGCAGACACACAAAAGCTGCATCAGGTGTTATTAATACAGGAGTTATTGGTGCAGCTCTGTTAATGCCTGTGATGGGTGCATTTGTTGATGCAACAGGTGTAATAATCGCAATGTGTATTATGTTTGTATTCTATGCTTATCTCCTTTGGTTTTGTAATTGGGGAAGTAAAATCGGTTTAAAAAAGCTTGTACAGACTGCTGCATAAATTTAAAGTAAAAATATAACAATAACATTTAACCAAATAAAATTCAGCCTATTATGAAATTAACAATCGATGATGTAAAAACTCGTTTTATCAAACATCTTGGTGGGGAGCACGGATCTGTATATGCTTCTCCTGGTCGTATTAACCTGATCGGTGAGCACACCGACTATAATGGTGGTTTCGTGTTCCCTGGCGCTGTTACTCAAGGTATGATAGCAGAAGTACGTCCAAACGGCACACGTACCATTCGTGCCTACTCTATCGATATGAAAGATTATGATGAGTTTTCAATTGATGATGAAAAAGGACCTAATGCAACTCATTTCCGTTTTATTTATGGTGTAGCACGAGAAATGATGGCTCTTGGGGTTCCTGTAGAAGGATTTGATACTGCATTTGCTGGAGATGTTCCCAATGGTGCTGGAATGTCATCATCCGCAGCACTTGAAAGTTGTTATGCTTTCGCAATCAATGACCTTTTCGGAGAAAATAGGATTGACAAGATGACCCTTGCGAAAGTTGGTCAGGCCACAGAGCATAAATATATTGGTGTAAATTGTGGTATTATGGATCAGTTCGCTTCTGTCCATGGCAAGAAAGGAAACCTCATGCGTCTTGATTGTCGCAGTGGTGAGTTTGAATATTTCCCTTGGAATCCACAGGGTTATAAATTGGTTCTCATTAATTCTTGTGTGAAACATGAACTTGTTGGCTCACCTTATAACGACCGTCGTAACTCATGTGAAAATGTGGTTAAGCATATAGCTGCCAAACATCCTGACCGTAAAATCGAAACACTGCGTGATTGCACATGGGAAGATCTGGATGAAGTGAAAGATGAAGTAGGTGAAGTGGATACGATGCGCGCAAAGTATGTGCTTGGTGAGAAAGACCGTGTACTTGCTGTGTGTGACGCTCTGGAAGCCGGTGATTATGAGAAAGTCGGCGAAATGATGTATGCCACTCATGAAGGATTAAGTAAAGATTATGAAGTTAGTTGCGAGGAGCTGGATTTCCTTAATGACGTTGCTCGTGACTGTGGTGTAACTGGTTCTCGTATTATGGGTGGCGGTTTCGGCGGTTGCACCATTAATCTTGTTGAGGATCATCTTTATAACAATTTTGTAGAGACAGCAGTTTCCCGCTTCAAGGAAAAATACGGCAAAGCACCAAAGGTTATAGATGTCGTTATTGGTGATGGCTCTAGAAAACTTTGCTAATATCTTTTAATCATTGTTATGCATTATATTCTAATGGGGATGTGTTAATCTTGCACATCCCCATTATTTTAAATCATTAAGTGTTAAAAATACACTTTTATGTTATACAACATATTTTTTATTGGTTAATTATTAAGAATAAAAGACTAACTTTGATAAAAATTTAATTAATGGTATAAAACACACCAAAAAAGCTGTTAAAATAGCCATTATTATTAAAAATCACCTATTTCAATTTCTGAAAAACTTTTACTAACAAAATAATTGTCGACATTATGAGAAAAGTTAACTTATTATTAGGAGCATTCATGGCATTTGCTTTGTTTTGCTCATGTGGTGGTGATAAAAAAGCCGCTAAAGATGGTCAAAGTGCTAATGGAGAATTAAAGTCCGGATTAAAAGCTGAGGATTTTAAAACGACCTACAAAAACGAATTAAAAGGTGAAAAAGAGGTTGCTTTGTACACATTGACTAATGAAAATGGTATGGAAGTTGATATCACCAACTTTGGTGGACGTATAGTTTCCATAATGGTTCCTGACAAAGACGGGAATTTCCAAGACGTAGTACTTGGTTTTGATAAAGTGGAGAAGTATTTCCCACAGAATAATCAAACAGACTATGGCTCAGCAATAGGACGTTATGCCAATAGAATTGCCCAAGGTAAAATAACAGCTGATGGACAAGAAATTCAATTACCTCAAAACAATTTTGGACATTGCCTTCATGGCGGTCCTGATGGATGGCAATATCAAGTATATGATGCCAAACAAATTGATGACAAGACATTAGAATTGACAATGGACTCCCCTGATGGCGACAACAATTTCCCAGGTAATTTGAAAGCCATTGTAACCTATAAACTGACAGATGATAATGCTATTGAGATTTTCTACAAGGCTACAACAGATAAACTGACAGTTGTTAATATGACCAACCATTCTTATTTCAATCTAAGTGGTGATCCAAACAATACAATTGCAGATGAATTGATTACTGTTAATGCTGACAACTACACTCCTACAGACACCACTTATATGACAACTGGCGAAATCAAACCTGTTGAAGGAACTGTGTTCGACCTTCGCAAAGAATGTAAGTTAGGTGAAAACTTTGGAGATGCAGACCCTGAGGTCAAAGCTGCCGGAGGTGGATTTGATCACAACTGGTGTCTGAACACAAAGGGTGATAAGACCAAAGAAGCGGTTAAATTATTTGACCCCCGTTCGGGTATAGTGCTTCAGGTTTACACCAACGAACCTGGAATTCAGGTTTATACTGGCAACTTTCAAGATGGTTCTTGCGTCGGCAAAAAAGGCATCACTTATGAGAAGCAGTGCGCTGTATGTTTAGAAACTCAGAAATATCCAGACTCACCTAACAAATACAACAAGCCAGGATGGGAAGACAGCAATTGTTGGCTGAAACCAGGTGAGACATACGAAAGCTATTGTAAATTTGCTTTCTCTGTAAAGAAATAACAATTATTAACTAATCATAAAAATAATAGACAATGAATTGGATGTCAAAAAACTTTGAATGGCTTGATTGGACCATTCTAGGTGTAGGAATATTAGCCATTATATGGGCTGTTTATCGTTCAATAAAAAAAGACAAAGAGAAAATGAAAGGTGCCGACAGCCAGGATTACCTTTTTGGTAAGGGTGAACCATGGTATATTATCGGTGCTGCTATTTTTGCTGCTAATATTGGATCTGAGCATCTTGTTGGACTGGCTGGAACTGGAGCAAAAGATGGTGTTGGAATGGCTCACTGGGAAATGCAAGGATGGATGATATTAATACTAGGTTGGCTCTTTGTTCCCTTCTACCAATTACTTAACAATAAGATGGGAAAAATCATCACAATGCCAGATTTTCTGAAATTCCGTTATACAAAACGTACAGGTTCGTGGCTTTCTATCATCACTTTGATTGCTTATGTATTAACAAAGGTGAGTGTTACCGCCTTCACAGGGGGTATCTTCTTTGAGTTCCTTCTCGGTCTTCCTTTCTGGTGGGGAGCATTAGGTCTGATAGCTATAACTGCTGTATTTACTGTATTTGGAGGAATGAAAGGTGTAATGACCTTATCAGCTATTCAGACACCAATACTTATCATCGGTTCATTCTTAGTTCTATTCCTTGGTTTGGGAATTCTTGGTGACGGTAGTATTAGTGAAGGTTGGAAGAATATGATGGCAGCATGTAATGAGGCTCATAACGGTTATGGAACCACCCACATGTTCCATCCTGATCCAGGTGATCCGATGTATCCTCAATTCCCTGGTTATGTCGTTTTCTTAGGAGCATCAATTATAGGTTTCTGGTATTGGTGTACCGACCAGCATATTGTTCAGCGTGTACTTGGACAGACCAAAGGAGAGGACAACTCTGTTGTTATGAAAAGAGCACGTCGTGGTACAATTGCTGCAGGCTTTTTCAAGCTTCTTCCATGCTTTATGTTTTTAATTCCAGGAATGGTTGCTTATGCCCTTTCTCTTAAAAGCGGTAGTGGTATAGAAATGGATATCACAGATCATACTCAAACGGATGGTGCTTTCGCCATGATGGTAAAGAACATTCTTCCAATGGGAATAAAGGGTATTGTAACAATTGGTTTCGTTTGTGCTCTAGTTGCTTCTCTTGCAGCATTCTTCAATTCATGTGCAACCCTCTTCACTGAAGACTTTTACAAACCGATGAAGCAGGGTAAGAGTGAAGAGCATTATGTGTTGGTTGGTCGTATTGCAACAGTTGTGGTAGTTCTTCTCGGTCTGGCTTGGATGCCAGTCATGATGAGCATGGGTAACCTTTATTCATATCTACAGGATATTCAGTCTCTAATTGCTCCTGCAATGGTTGCGGTGTTCACTCTTGGAATCTTTTCCAAAAAAATCACTCCGAAAGCTGGCGAATGGGGTCTTATCGGTGGTTTCGTTATCGGTATGCTCCGTCTTGTCACCAATGTTCTTACGGAGTCTGGTAAAGCCAATATGACAGGTTGGTTCTGGGAAAATACCACATGGTTTTGGCAGACAAACTGGCTCATCTTTGAATGCTGGCTTCTTGTCTTCATAATTGTAATGATGATTATCATTTCGTTTGTTACCCCTGCTCCATCAAAGGCACAAGTAGACGCCATTACATTTACTCCAGAATACAGAAAGCAGATCTCTCAAAGTTGGGGTGTGTGGGATATTGTAGGTACTCTCGGTGTAATAGCTTGTTGTGCTGCGTTCTATTGGTATTTCTTCTAATTTATTATAATGAGGAATCTGAAATGATTTTTTCGGATTCCTCATTAAATCGTTTTATTCAAATTCTCTAAAAATTATTACATGAACTTTTCTGGTTCAGTTGTCAACACAATGAAATACTACAGTGAACATCCCAAATTTACAGTTGCTGTAGATTGTGCCATTTTTGGATTTAGCAACGGTTCCCTAAAATTACTTATTCATAAACGTCCATACGATCCCGGTAAAGGTGAGGCATCACTGATAGGTGGTTTTGTTGAACAAAACGAGAGCATAGATGATGCAGCCCGAAGGGTATTAACAGAATTTACTGGTATCACAAATATATACATGCGTCAGCTTGGCGCATTTGGTGACGTTGATCGAGATCCAGGTGATCGGGTTGTTTCGGTTGCATTCTACGCATTAGTAAATGTTGAGAACTATAAAGAGGAAAATATCCTGAAAAAGGCTGAGTGGGTTGATGTTGATTCAAAACCGCATCTCTGCTTTGACCATGACATCATGGTTGAGAAATCATTAGACAAGATGCGGCGTCATATTTTTGTGGATCCTATCGGCTCAAATCTTCTGCCTGAATATTTCACACTGACCCAGCTTCAAGTTCTTTACGAGTCTGTTCTCGGACATACCATAGACAAACGCAATTTCCGACGTTCTATATTAGAGCGTAATATTCTGATAAAAACTGATAAAATTGATAAAGTGACTTCTAAACGAGGAGCGGCTCTTTATCAATTTCCTAAATAGAATGTTTTAGAAACAAAACGCAACCTATTTATAATTGTATTTTATTACTTAAACCAATATGTTAGAAGAGCTCAAACAGAAAGTGTTTAAAGCCAACTTGGATTTGGTAAAACAAGGACTAGTGATTTTCACATGGGGTAATGTGAGCGGTATTGACCGTGAAAAAGGTTTGGTTGTAATCAAACCAAGCGGTGTGAGTTATGATGAAATGAAAGCCTGCGACATGGTTGTTGTCGATTTGGAAACAGGAAAAGTTGTTGAAGGAGACTTGAATCCTTCATCCGACACGCCTACTCATCTTGTTCTCTACAAAGCATTTCCCAACATTCAGGGTGTCGTACATACACACTCAACCTATGCTACTGCATTTGCACAGGCTGGTAAAGACATTCCGAACATTGGCACAACCCATGCTGATTATTTCTACAAAGCAATCCCTTGTACTCGTGATATGACTAAAGAAGAAGTGGAAGGTGCTTACGAGCTGGAAACTGGAAATGTTATTGTAGACGAAGTGTTGAATATCAGAAAGATAAACCCTGACCACACACCTGCTGTGTTAGTGAAAAACCATGGACCGTTTTCTTGGGGAACCAGTCCTGACAACGCTGTCTATAATGCAAAAGTAATGGAGCAATGTGCCAAGATGGCATTTATTGCATATTCCGTCAATCCAGATTTAACCATGAATCCGCTTCTTGTAGAGAAACATTATAACAGAAAACATGGCCCTAATGCATATTATGGCCAAAAAGGTCAAAAGCATTGATTAATTAGACATTTTTTAACTAATCGAGATTTAAACACAATAATTTACTAACTTAAAAAAACAAACAAATGAAAGCATTTGAGAATTTAGAGATTTGGTGGGTCACTGGCGCCCAGTTACTTTATGGTGGTGATGCTGTTATCGCAGTAGATGCACATTCTAAAGAAATGGTTGAGGGCTTGAACTCAAGTGGCAACATTCCAATCAAAATTGTTTACAAAGGAACAGCAAATTCCTCTAATGAGGTTGAGGCTGTGATGAAAGCCGCAAACAACGATGAGAAATGTGTTGGTATCATCACATGGATGCATACATTCTCTCCGGCCAAAATGTGGATTAAAGGTCTTCAGGATTTGCAGAAACCCCTACTCCATTTCCACACACAGTATAATGCGGAAATTCCATGGGATACAATCGATATGGACTTTATGAACCTGAATCAGAGTGCTCATGGTGACATAGAATTTGGCCATATCTGTACTCGTATGCGTGTTGCCCGCAAAGTGGTTTGCGGCTATTGGAAAAACGAAGAGGCTCAGAAGAAAATCGCAGTCTGGGCACGTGTGGCTGCTGGTGTTGCAGATGCAAAGAATGTTCGTTGCCTGATGTTCGGTATGAACATGAACAATGTGGCCGTAACAGATGGCGACCGTGTTGAGTTTGAGCAACGTCTTGGTTATCACGTTGACTACTATCCTGTTTCAAGTCTGATGGAGTATTACAAGAAAGTGACAGATGCTGAAGCAGACGAATTAGTTGAGGAATACAAGAAGCTCTATACCATCAAAATCGACGAAAGTGGTGAGAAAGTATACTGGGAAAAGGTGAAGAACTCAGCAAAAGCAGAAATTGCCCTGCGTCGCGTTTTAAAAGATGAGGGTGCTACTGCTTTCACTACGAATTTCGACGATTTAGGTGGCGCAGACATAGACGATCCGAACTTCCTTGGATTTGACCAGATTCCTGGTTTAGCATCGCAGCGTCTGATGGAAGAAGGATATGGTTTTGGCGCAGAAGGCGACTGGAAGACAGCTTGTTTATACCGCACACTTTGGATAATCCAACAAGGTATGCCAACTGGTTGCTCATTCCTTGAGGATTATACTCTTAACTTTGCCGGCAGTCAGAGCTCTTGCTTGCAGAGCCATATGCTTGAAATCTGTCCACTGATTGCAACCGATAAACCAAAACTTGAGGTACATTTCCTCGGAATCGGAATCCGTAAACAGCAAACAGCCCGTTTGGTGTTCACATCTAAAGTCGGCCATGGAATCAAAGCAACTGTTGTTGACTTGGGTAACCGCTTCCGCCTTATTTCACAGGAAGTTGAGTGCATTGAGCCAAAGCCAATGCCTAATCTGCCTGTAGCTTCTGCTCTTTGGGTACCTCAGCCCACATTTGAAATTGGAGCCGGTGCATGGATTCTCGCAGGTGGTACTCACCATAGTGCATTCTCTTACGATATCACAGAAGAATATTGGGAAGACTTCGCAGAGATGGTCGGTATAGAGTATGTAAAGATAAACAAAAACACTACTACAAGCGAGTTCAAGCATGAACTTCAGATGAATGAAATATACTACATGCTGAACAAATCACTCCGTTAATTTATTTTTGCAAAGATGCAAAGACACTTTCTTAAAATAGGTGTCTTTGCTTTTTTGATTTTATTCTTTTTAAACTAAAATATAAAGAATATGGATGCAAAACAAACAATATTGAATGGTAAGGCAATTCTTGGCATTGAGTTTGGGTCCACACGAATCAAAGCAGTATTGATTGATGAGGAAAACAAACCAATTGCACAAGGAAGCCACACATGGGAAAACCAATTGGTTGACGGATTATGGACCTACAGCACAGAAGCAATATGGTATGGACTTCAAGACTGCTATGCTGATTTAAGGGCTAATGTTCTTAAACAATATGAAATTGAGATTGAGACATTGGCTGCCATTGGATTTAGTGCCATGATGCATGGCTATATGCCATTCAAAGGCAACGATATACTCGTACCATTCCGTACGTGGCGTAACACAAATACTGGCCCTGCAGCCGCTGAATTATCTAAACTCTTCAATTACAATATACCATTGCGTTGGAGTATAAGTCATTTGTATCAGGCTATTCTTAACAATGAAGAACATGTGGCAGACATTGACTTCCTCACTACTCTAGCAGGATATGTTCATTGGCAAGTGACGGGTCAGAAAGTACTTGGTGTGGGAGATGCTTCTGGAATGATACCAGTAGATCCGAAAACTAAGACATACGACGCTGCTATGGTTGAGAAATTCGATAAGCTCATTGAGCCAAAAGGCTTCAGCTGGAAACTTCTCGATATCCTTCCAAAATCACTTAATGCAGGTGAAAATGCAGGATTCCTCACACCAGAAGGAGCATTAAAGCTTGATGTATCGGGGCATTTGAAACCAGGCATACCCGTATGTCCTCCAGAGGGTGATGCTGGAACTGGTATGGTTGCTACAAACGCTGTTCGTCAGCGTACAGGAAATGTTAGTGCTGGTACTTCTTCTTTCTCTATGATTGTGCTAGAGAAAGAACTTTCTAAACCATATGAAATGTTGGATATGGTAACTACACCAGACGGTTCACTTGTTGCCATGGTTCATTGCAATAACTGTACGTCTGATATAAATGCTTGGGTTAAAATCTTCAAAGAATATACAGCATTGCTAGGTGTTGAACTTGACACATTCACACTCTACTCAAACCTCTTTAACGTGGCTCTTAAAGGAGATGCCGACTGTGGCGGCGTGATTTCATACAACTATATATCAGGAGAGCCTGTAACTGGTCTGATGGATGGTCGTCCATTGTTCGTCCGCAGTGCAAACGACAAATTCAATTTGGCTAATTTCATGCGTGCCCACCTTTATGGTGCCATAGGGGTTTTGAAATTAGGTAACGATATTCTATTCAATGAAGAGCATGTGAAAGTTGATCGGATCATGGGGCATGGAGGTTATTTCACAACACCAGTAGTTGGCCAAAGGATGCTTGCAGCAGCTCTTAACACCCCGATTTCTGTGATGGAAACCGCTGGCGAAGGTGGTGCATGGGGTATTGCCCTGCTTGCCGCATACGTTGTAAATAATGATAAGAAACTTTCACTTGCCGATTATCTCGATCAAGTTGTCTTTGCCGGAAATACTGGTACAGAGGTTTCACCCGATCCTGATGATGTTATTGGATTCAACAAGTATATTGAGAACTATAAAACAGCACTTCCGATTGAAGAAGCAGCTGTAAAATACAAAAAGCAAGATTAAAAAGATGAATGACATTAAAGTATTAAACAAAGCAGCTGATAATATTCGTATATTAGCAGCCAGTGCAGTAGAAAAAGCTAAATCAGGACACCCAGGCGGAGCTATGGGCGGAGCTGATTTCATAAATGTTGTATATTCAGAGTATCTGCAATATGACCCGAAGAATCCTGGATGGGTTGGACGCGACCGTTTTTTCCTTGATCCTGGACACATGGCTCCCATGCTTTATTCACAACTATGCCTTGCCGGATATTTTACACTTGATGAGTTGGCCAATCTCCGTCAGTGGGGGTCTCCCACAACTGGCCATCCAGAATTTGAGATAGCACGTGGAATCGAAAACACATCCGGACCTCTCGGGCAAGGTCATGCATATGCTATTGGTGCCGCAATCGCAGCAAAATTCCTGGCAGCTCATACTGGGAACCCGACATTCGAAAAAGAAACTATCTACGCGTACATTTCAGATGGTGGTGTTCAAGAGGAAATTTCACAAGGAGGCGCACGTATTGCCTCGATTCTTGGACTTGACAATCTTATCATGTTCTATGATTCGAACGACATTCAGCTTTCCACCGAGACAAAGGAGGTCATGAACGAAGACACTGCAGCGAAATACCGTGCTTTTGGATGGGAAGTTATCGAAATTGTAGGTAATGATGCTGTTCAGATTCGCTCAGCTCTTGACCAAGCAAAACAAGTGAAAGGAAAACCAACACTGATTATCGGTAAATGTATCATGGGTAAAGGCGCAATTAAGGCTGATGGTACTTCTTACGAAGCAAACTGTAAAACCCATGGTGCCCCTCTTGGTGGTGATGCTTATATTAACACCATTAAGAACCTTGGTGGTGACCCTGAAAATCCATTCCAGATTTTCCCGGAGGTAAAAGAGCTATATGCAAAACGTGCAAAAGAGTTGGAGAGTATTTGTGCTGAACGTTATGCTGAAGAAAATGCATGGGCGGCAGCAAATCCGACAAAAGCAGCACAACAGACTCAGTGGTTCAGTGGTAAGGCACCCGAAATTGACTGGAGCAAATGTGTTCAAAAGGACAATGATGCTACACGTTCTGCATCTGCCGCATGCTTAAGTGTATTGGCAGAACAAGTTCCTAATATGATATGTGCTTCTGCCGACCTCTCAAATTCAGATAAGACTGACGGATTCTTGAAGAAAACCCATGCATTCAGTGCAAACGATTTCTCAGGCGCTTTCTTCCAGGCAGGAGTAGCAGAGTTGACAATGGCTTGTTGTTGCATAGGTATGGCTCTTCATGGTGGTGTCATTCCCGCTTGTGGCACGTTCTTTGTTTTCTCAGACTATATGAAGCCTGCAGTTCGTATGGCAGCACTGATGGAATTACCAGTTAAGTTCATTTGGACTCATGATGCATTCCGTGTCGGCGAAGATGGTCCTACCCATGAACCAGTTGAGCAGGAGGCACAGATTCGTCTGATGGAGAAACTGAAAAACCATAGTGGGAAACCGTCTATGCTTGTTCTTCGTCCTGCTGATGCAAAGGAGACAACGGAAGCATGGAAACTTGCCATGGAGAATGTGGCTACTCCTACTGCATTAATTCTTTCCCGCCAGAACATTCAGAATCTTCCTGAAGGGAATGATTATAGTTTAGCGGCAAAGGGGGGATATATTGTTGCAGGTTCCGACGACAATCCCGACATTATCTTTGTTGCTACAGGTTCAGAGGTGAGTACATTGATTGCCGGTGCAGAACTTCTTCGAAAAGAAGGTGTTAAAATCCGTGTTGTCAGTGTTCCTTCCGAGGGGTTATTCCGCAGTCAAAGTAAAGAGTATCAGCAATCTGTTCTTCCTGCAGGAGTAAAGAAATTTGGTATGACAGCTGGTCTTCCTGTGAATCTTCTTGGGTTGGTTCCTGAATCTGAAGGCAAAATTTGGGGACTTGAATCATTCGGCTTTTCTGCTCCTTACAAAGTGCTTGACGAAAAGCTTGGTTATACTGCTGAAAATGTGTATAATCAAGTGAAAACAATGCTCTAAAATCATCCTATTTAAAAGAAATTGACTATTATTAGTTCTTTTAAATGTCCCGGTGAATGTTCACATTCACCGGGATTGCCTTATCATTTCACATTAACTGAAACAGAATAATACTCAGACCGATGAATCTTGCAACTATTGCCTTTTTCCATTCTGTATTCAAATCCAAATTCGGTATTCCACGTCAAAGTGGAATTATTCCTGATTTGACAGGACAGATTGTTTTTGAACCAGCCTATAGAAACGAAGAGTATACAAGAGGATTGGATTCATATGATTTCTTATGGATAATATGGGGGGTTTCTGCAAATCCGCATCAATCCGTTGGCACGACCGTCCGCCCTCCCCGCCTCGGTGGTAACAAACGAGTGGGTGTATTTGCCACACGTTCTCCTTATCGTCCTAATCCAATAGGTCTCTCTTCTGTAAGAATTAACTCATTTGATTACACTCAAGACAAAGGGATAGTTATTAATGTACAAGGTGCAGATTTATTGGATGGTACCCCTATATATGATATCAAACCATATATTGAGTTTACAGATGCACATACTAATATCCGTAATGGTTTTGTAGATAAAGAAGAATGGAAATTGCTCAAAGTGTTATTTACCAAAGAAGCCCTTCATCGTTATAATCCAAAACAACAACAATTAATTCAACAGATACTTCAACAAGATCCGAGGCCTCAATACCATGATAATCCAAACCGAGTATATGGAATATCATTAAATAATGATGATATCCATTTTCAAATAAATGGAAATGAATGTGTGGTTTTATAAATCAAGTAATCAATTCATTATATACTACTAAACTATACATGTTATTACCAAACACAATAAGATGATGTATAAATCGTTTAATATATTGTATAAAAAGTAATAAAATTGACATGGAAAAGTATTCAAGGATCTTATATCTAATAATCATCTCTTTATTTGTTGTATTAGGAATGGGTTCATGCAGTGATAATGATGAATTCACTACTAATAATGGCGACCAATTAACATTTGAATACGACACGGTTAGTTTCGACACTGTGTTTACCACCATAGGCTCCTCAACAAAACGCTTTAAGGTATTTAATAAGAATGACAAAGGTATCCGTATAACTTCTGTTAAACTTGCCAATGGAGAAAAAAGTGGTTTCAGAATAAATGTGGATGGTCACTCTGGCCCAGAATTAAATAATATTGAACTGTTGAAAAAAGACAGTCTGTTTGTTTTTGCTGAGGTAACCCTTCCTTCCCAAAACTCCAAAGAACTAGTTTATTTGAAGGACGAGTTGGTTTTTTATTTGGAAAGTGGTGTCTCCCAAAAAATTGTGCTTGAGGCATACGGTCAGGATGCTGTAATTTTACATGCGCCTATTATTGAAAAAGATACAACTCTTAGCAATGAAAAACCATATATTATTTATGACAGTCTGATAGTAAAGAATAATTCCACATTGACAATACCTGAGGGTACAACTATATGTTTTCACAAAGGAGCCTATCTGGGAGTTTATGGACAAATTGTATGTAATGGTTCTTTAGATAAAATAATAACATTCCGGAGCGACCGGACAGACCGGATTTTCAGCTATTTGCCATACGACAGGATGGATGCACAGTGGGATGGTATTATCCTTTATCCTGAAAGTAAAAACAATTTATTTGATTATGTTGACATACATGGTGGAAATTATGGTATTTATTGTCCTTTATCTACATCAGATGATTATAAATTTTATATACAAAACTCTATTATTCACAATATTTCAGATGAAGGTTTAAAATCATACTATTGTCTAGGACAAGTTATAAACAGTCAAATCAGTAATGCCGGAAAGAATTGTGTAAGTCTTATCGGGGGGGCGTACAATTTTGTACATACGACAATCGCCCAATTCTATCCTTGGAGTGGTGATTTTGAATCTGCTTTATATTTCACTAATGTGGAGAACGATACAATATATCCGTTAGAACAGGCTTACTTTTATAATTGTTTAATTACTGGCAGAAGTACCGATGAGATTGTGGGAAATAGAATTGAGAACAATGATGCCGCTTTTAATGTGTTATTCGATAAATGCTTAGTGAACATCAAAATGAATGGTAATGAACCGGATAATATCAAAAAAATGTTCGAGACATCAATTAACGAAACAGGTGATACAAGAAATTGGCCTAAAAATACAGATGGCACTTATTCCGATGAAATAGTATGGGGCAAAAAGAATTTCAAGTTGATTGATGACGATAATTTCCTATATGATTTTGAGTTATCAGCTCAGTCGAAAGCAATAGGGATTGGCGACGGCAAGTACAATAACTACTGTCCTAAGGATCTTAATGGCATTGAACGACCATCGGAGAGAACAGATGCCGGATGTTATCAATACATCCCATCTGAAAATAAAGAAATTAAAAGACAAAAACTTCTCAATAATTAAGAGGGTATAAAAATAAAACCTAATGTGATAAGAAATAGAAAAAGGTGCAGAAACTGCACCTTTTATTAATGAATGGACTTAATAACGAAAAAATCCATTTTAAAGAAGAACGATTATGCCTCAGCAGGAACCTCTTCAGAAGGAGTATCAGCAGTTTGTGCTTCAGCTTCGGCTGCCACAACTGCAGCTTTCTTTTCTGCTACTTTCTTTGCAATTTCTTCATTTACCTTCTTTTCTGCTTCCAAACGAGCTGCATCAGCAGCTTTCTTTTCAGCTTCATTCTTTGCAACGAATGCTTTGAGCTTATTCTCCTTCTCAGCTTTCCATGCTTTAAATTTCATTTCAGCTGTTGCTTCGTCAAATGCTCCTTTCTTTACACCAGTCTTTAAATGTTTCATCATATAAACACCCTCTTTCGACAAGATGTTACGGACTGTGTCAGTGGGCTGTGCACCAATTTCAACCCAATAAAGTGCACGTTCAAATTTCAAATCAACTGTTGATGGATTGGTGTTTGGGTTATAGGTGCCAATCTTCTCAATAAAGCGACCATCACGTGGTGCTCTAGAATCAGCTATAACGATAGAATAAAACGCGTAGTTCTTTCTTCCGTGTCGCTGCAATCTAATTTTAGTTGCCATTTAACTTAGATGAATTTATGGGGAAATCCCCTATTAATAAAAATGATTTGACGCCATTACACGTAATAGCTTTGCAAAGTTACAAAAAAAGATTTATATTACAAAATTTTTAAAAATTTAATTTGATTTATTTGCGTATAAAATGATTTTAAACTAATTTTGTATAAATTTTCAGATATAATAAACAAACATTATATTCAATTTAATTTTTTCCAATGATAGAACGGCATATAGTTCTCGACGACATAGATTTGGTCACATTTTATGGTGTCAACAACATTCATCTGCAAATGATCAAGGCATTATATCCCAAATTACGCATTATAGCACGCGGAAACCAGATGAAGGTATTGGGTGATGAAGCAGAAATGTGCTCATTTGAAGAAAACATAAATATGATGATCAGCCACTGTGCAAAATATAATTCACTGAATGAAGATGCCATTTTGAATATAGTGAAGGGTAATGACACTTTACAAAATGATGATGACACAGCGATATGCTATAGTATTTATGGTAAAGCTATAACAGCCCGCAGTATCAATCAGAAACTTCTGGTAGACGCATTTCATGATAAAGATATGATTTTTGCTATTGGCCCGGCGGGAAGTGGTAAAACATATATCAGCATTGCTCTTGCCGTTCGAGCCTTAAAGAATAAAGAAATTCGTAAGATTATTTTGTCCAGACCTGCTGTTGAGGCAGGCGAAAAGCTTGGTTTTCTACCAGGCGACATGAAAGATAAAATTGACCCATATCTTCAACCTTTATATGATGCTCTGCAAGACATGATTCCTTCACAGAAACTGTCTGAATACATGGAACAGAATGTTATTCAAATTGCTCCATTGGCATTTATGCGTGGCCGGACACTTAATGATGCAGTAGTTATTTTAGATGAAGCTCAGAACACTACACCCCAACAGATGAAAATGTTTCTTACCCGAATGGGACACAATACCAAAATGATTATTACTGGTGACATGACACAGATTGATTTACCTAGACCTGTGTTTTCCGGTTTGAAAGAGGCTGAGAAAGTGTTAAGTAACATTGAGGGTATTTCGTTTATTTACATGAATGAAAATGACATTGTGAGGCACAAACTTGTCACAAGGATTGTAAATGCATATGATAAGTACGAAAAAGAAAAAAACGTCAAATGCTAATTTCTAAAAACATAGCATAAACAGATATATTAAGCCATTGATTCCCCAATATATAACTATTCATCTAACAACATAGATTATATTTTCTAAAACATTATTATAAAAATGAACGCATTAACTAATACAAATTTCAAATTTCCTGGACAGAAATCCGTATATCACGGAAAAGTAAGAGATGTATATAATATTAATGATGACATTATGGTGATGGTTGCCACCGACCGTATTTCTGCTTTTGACGTTGTCCTTTCCAAAGGAATTCCTTTCAAAGGTCAGGTACTTAATCAAATAGCAGCTAAGTTCTTGGATGCATCTTCTGAATATGTGCCAAACTGGAAAATAGCAGTGCCTGACCCCATGGTAACAGTTGGTTTGAAATGTGAAGGATTCCGAGTAGAGATGATTATTCGTGGATATCTTACAGGTTCAGCATGGCGTGAATATAAAGCAGGAAACAGAAAAATTTGTGGAATTGAACTTCCTGAAGGAATGCGCGAAAACGAAAAGTTCCCGAAACCAATTATCACCCCTACCACAAAAGCAGATGAAGGTCATGACGAAAACATTTCAAAAGAGGAAATAATCGCTCAAGGTTTGGTTTCGGCTGAAGATTATGCAGTTATGGAAAAATACACATACACACTTTTTGAAATCGGAACAAAAATTGCAGCTGAGAAAGGTTTGATATTAGTGGATACAAAGTATGAATTTGGTAAACGTGACGGAAAAATCTATCTTATAGATGAGGTACACACTCCAGACTCAAGCCGTTATTTTTATTTAGAAGGTTATGAGGATCGTTTTTTAAATGGGGAACCTCAGCGTCAATTGTCTAAAGAATTTGTTCGTCAGTGGCTGATAGAACATGATTTCATGAATCAACCAGGTCAGCATATGCCTGAGATGACTGATGATTTTGTTTCATCCATATCGGACCGTTATATAGAATTGTATGAAAGAATAGTTGGAGAATCATTTGTGAAGGCCGATGATGTAGACATTGTTTCCCGTATAGAATCAAACGTGATGAAATGCCTAAAAAAAATAGGTAAATAAAAATCATAGTTTTATCTGTTAAATTTTTAAAAGTGTACGCACAAGAGCAAATAAAGCCATATTCTAATACTGATTCTAAAAAGAATCAGGTTGAAAGTATGTTTAACAATATTGCTCATTCTTACGACCGACTCAATCACTTGTTATCTTTTGGAGTTGACCGCAAATGGAGAAAAAGTGCTTTAGAATACCTACGAAAACAATGTAATCCCTCACTTATATTAGATGTTGCAACGGGTACAGGCGATTTTGCCATTTTGGCCAATAGATTATTAAAACCTCAAATGATTATTGGTATTGACATATCAGAAAAGATGTTAGAAATAGGACGGAAGAAAGTCTCCAAAGCCAAACTTTCTGACATTATTCATTTCAAACAAGAGGATTGTAAATGCCTGTCGTTTGATGAAAATTACTTTGATGCCATTATTACTTCATTTGCATTAAGGAATTTTGAAGATTTGGATGTTTGTCTTTCTGAAATGTATCGAGTTCTCAGACCTGGCGGTATAATGGTCGCCGTTGACTTATGTTCTCCTCCCAAAACTCCAATGCGACAATTATTTTGGTGCTATAAAAAAATATTGATGCCCACGATAGGACACACCTTCTCCCATGACAAAAATGCATACTCATATCTTCCTAACACAATGGATGCTGTACCTCAAGGCATAGAAATGATGAACATATTTTCAAAAGCCGGTTTTAAAGATGTATATAGTAAGCGTTTGACGTTTCAAATGTGTATGCTCTATTCTGGCAGAAAAAAAGATCAATAATAATCATATTTTCAATTATTCCAGATTAATTCTCAACATTATGAAAACATACGGATTAATAGGACACCCTTTAGGCCATTCCTTTTCATGTCAGTTTTTTACTGACAAATTCGAAAATGAGGATATCGATGCAAAGTATTTGAATTTTGACATTTCTTCAATCGATGATATAATGGATGTGATTGCTTCGAATCCAAACTTGGCTGGTTTTAACGTCACTATTCCGTATAAACAGAAAATAATTCCATACCTCGATGAAATAAACCGAGAAGCGCGTGAAATTGGAGCAGTTAATGTTGTGCGTGTTTTTAGAGATGGTTCCGATGTAATTCTGAAAGGATATAATTCAGATGTTATTGGTTTTAGAGAATCTATCACACCACTTCTCCACCCCCATCATCAAAAAGCCCTAATACTTGGAACAGGTGGAGCAGCCAAAGCTGTTAAATATGTGCTTGAAAAAAAAGGACTTGAGACAGTTTTCGTTTCTCGTTACACCCGCCCTGGTACAGTGTCGTACAAAGATATTGATAGTAATGCAGTTAAAGAATATGAAGTAATTGTCAATTGCACACCAGTCGGGATGTATCCAAAAGAAAATGAGTGCCCTGCCCTACCCTACGAGCATCTCAGTGGCAATAATTTGTTATACGATCTCGTTTATAATCCAGAGCATACATTATTTCTCAAACGCGGAAAACAATATGGTGCAACATGCAAAAACGGATTAGAGATGCTTATTCTTCAAGCAATTGCATCATGGGAAATATGGAACATGTAATTTGTAAGAGATTATAACCCATACTTATTTACCTTATGAAACGAACTTGTATATATTTTGTTTTATTCCTCATTTCATCTATTTGCGATGCAGGAACATACTCACCTCAAAATATTCCTCTGCAAAGAGTGAAGTCAAACCATACCCGTGTCATTAATCCTGATGCTATTTTATCTCCTGCATATTGTGATTCTATAGACAGTTTCCTTTTGAGTCTGGATTCAATACAGGCTTACGGTGTTGTTGCAGTATGTGAACATTTTGACGGTGATGACCCTTATGAATTTGCTATAGGTCTAGGACGTGAACTTGAAATAGGTGGAACAAAAAGCCAGGGTTTTGTCATTGCTCTTGCCACCTTAGACCGCTCCTATTGGATTAGTACCGGAGAAGGTATGGAAAAGTTTGTGACAGATGCTATATGCCGAAGAATAGAGAATCATTATATGATACCCTATCTCAAACAAAGCGACTGGAATAACGCAATGCTTAACACAGTAAAAGCGCTCCATGGCTATATAACAAATAAGCCGGAATATGTTGAAGAACTGTCTCAGTTGGATGAAAGCAATGACGATGACGGTGGAATGATGGGTTGGCTTTTTATGGGTGGTGTGGCTTCTTTGATTGGCATGGGTGTTTATTCTAGTAGGAAAGAGCGCACATGCCCCCATTGTAAGAAAGTAGCTCTTCAGATGATAGCAAGAGAAAGGAAAAGAATTTCAGCACATAAATACAGGATTAAAACCACCTATAAATGCAAAAACTGTAGTGAAATTGTTTATAAAGATAAAGTTATAGATGAAACGCCAAGTAGTGGCGGCACAATAGGAGGTGCAATAGGTGGCTCAATATTTGGAGGAAGTGGCGGAAGTAGTGGTGGTTCATTTGGTGGATTAGGTGGCGGCTCATTTGGTGGTGGCGGTGCCGGAGGCAGATTTTAGTAGTTTATTTAATATGAGAACATTTGAAAACATATAATTATTAACTATTTTAAATTATTTCTATTATGAAAAAGTCAACAATGATTTTATTAGGCATTGTAGCGGTATTGGCTATATGGGCCATATCAAGTTACAATGGTATGGTTAAAGAAGATGAACAGGTGGGAAAAGCATGGGGAAACGTTCAATCGGCATATCAACGTCGTGCAGACCTTATTCCTAACCTCGTTAATGTTGTTAAAGGCTATGCTGAACATGAAAAGGGAACACTTGAAGGTGTGATTGAGGCAAGAGCTAAAGCAACACAGATAAACATCAATGTAGAAGATCTTACAGAGGAAAACATGCAGAAACTGAATGCGGCTCAAGGAGAACTCTCCAGCGCTTTGAATAAACTCATGGCAGTTGCAGAGGCTTATCCTGATTTGAAAGCCAATGAAAATTTCATGGAACTTCAGTCACAACTTGAAGGCACCGAAAATCGCATTAACGAAGTACGTAATAAATATAATGAAACCGTGCAAAGTTATAATGTAAAGGTTAGAAAATTCCCTGGTAATATACTTGCAGGTATCTTTGGATTCTCAACAAAACCAATGTTCCAGGCAGACGAATCAGCCCAAAAAGCTCCAGAAGTTAAATTCTAACACAAGAGTAATCAAAAAAGTGTGCTTGTACAAGCACACTTTTTTGATTACTCTTGTGTAATAAAGTTTCCGTATTTATCGAAATAGGCCGTATATTTAACAGTAAAAGAATTATTATCACCTTTACCGAATTTCATACAAAAGCCATCATCTGTTTTACCAATATCAAAACATTTATTTCCCTCTTTGTCCATAGATTCGTAATCAGCCACAGTGCTGTCATACATATTATATTTATAAGCCAGTCCATACTCATGTTTATCATCTTTACATAGTATAATTAAATTTCTTCTGTCGGGGGTCACATACGATGCAACGAGTTTAGCCTGTATGTTGTCAATAATAGTAAAAGTTTCTTTTTTCACACCGTCAAATCCATACAGAACAAAAATAGGATTTGAGATATCTGTATAAAAATAAATGTAGTTTTCTCCATCAAGAAGTCTTGCAAGGATTAGATTGTTAGGACACACGTTATTGATCACCCGTGTCATAAAAGTATCAACCCTTAATGAATCCTGCCGCCTGTATTCTCTTTTTCTCAATTCTTCCAGACTGTCAGATTCATGTATAGCAGATATCTGAGATTTTAGTATCGAATCTTCTTTTTCCTTATTCCGTTTTATTGCCTTTTGCTTTTCCTTTTCAATGTTATACAATGAGTCAGTTTTAGCTTGATTGTGTGCTTCAGTTTTTTTGTTAAAAATATTATCATAATACAGAAATCCTATTATTCCAGCTATAATAATCAGAAAAAAGAAAATTAAAAGTAAGCAATGTCTCCATCTTGAACGTCTGTTATTTATCTTTTCTTCCTCTTCATTTTCCACATCTTCGGGTTCATTCACAAGATTCATTTTTTTTGTGTTGTCCTTTTTATCATGTCTTCCGGTTGGGTATGACACATGCCTGCGATTGTATTGTTTTTTATCAATTTCATTTTTTACGGGAACAGTATTATCCTGTTCTTTTACTTCATAGTCTTTCAAAATTATAATATCGTTATCCGTATCAGACTCATCAGATGATAAACTATTTTGATTATCATTTAAAACTGTCAAAACGCTAGGGATTTCAGTACTTTCTTGGACTGTAACCAATAGCTGAGAATCATGATCATCAGAAGTGCTTTTCTCGTTATCGACCGACGGACAATCAGCAGTCTGCGGTGATTGTGTGTTTATATCTGTGTTATTAGAAATAACAGATTCATCAGACGATTCTAAAGCAGGTTTTTCTTGGTGCACAATGTTATTATATAATGGGGTTCCACAATAAGAACAAATATAAGAAAAACCTAAATAATCTTTTCCACATTTTGGACATTTATTACACGTGGAAAAATCAAATCCACAAATTGGACAATTCAACTCATTGTCATCAATAAAGGAATTGCATTTTATACATTTTTTCATTTTATAGAGAATAGTAAAAATCTAGAGAATAATTATTTGAAAGATGAAATAACTTCAAATTTATCTGATTTTTGTATGTCAGAAATAAGTAAGCAATTAGGAATAAATGTTCCGGGAATATCAACATCGTGAAGTTTGTTTTCTGTCACGGATATACCTGCTTTTTTATAAGCATAATCAATTAATTCCGTGCAATACATAGCAGTTGTGTCATTTATGTCAAAATTAAAGTCAAAGGGAATACTTTTCTCATATAACTTTGTGGCAATATCTGCTGCTTTAACAGCGGCAACGGAGTTCGGGCACCGATATACTGCACCTTGTAAACAACATTTATTGCTGAAAAACACATCGGGGGAATCTAGTTTAATAAAATTATTAATATCTATCTCAAAATTGTCGGACGGGCAAGCATGAATAATCTTCATTTTTCCATGATAACAAACAACAATTCCCACATGAGAATAGTCAGCTTCAGGATCAGCAACCATAATGGCATTACTTTCGGAACTGTCACCTAACCTGAAAACAATATCACCGGGATGTAGATTATCAGCATCTTTCAACACTTCTTCTTTTGATTTTTTACATGCAGAACAGATTAAAAGAAGAAAAGCAACAAGTAAGATGGCATATATGAAAAAATGGAAATTACGCATACTGATTAGAATAAACCGTTGATTATATTAAAGATATCTTTTTCCAAAGAACCACTATTACCTATACCAAATTGTTTTCCGAATTCAAATAAGGAGTCAAGCCCAAATCCCCAATCGCCTAATGGCTCAATTTTCCATTCATCTTGAATTTTGGAAAGATGTAAATCCAATGATTTCTTATCGCCATTACTATAAACAAGCATCATCTTAACAACAGCTTTATTCTCTTCCTTTGTTTCATTAATAATCTCTATCTCTTTGAAATCATCACCAATATAATTGATTGTTTTTTTACATATTTCCTTAACATATGGTTTTGTGTCGTTGGAAAGATTCATATGGTTACAAAAAGTATCAGCATCGTGATTTTTTAATGCTTCAAATGCCTGTTTAACCGTTTCAGAAGGAGAATTTGATGTTTTGATCAGATATATAGCAACAACTATAAGAGCAGAAGTCAATAAGGTAATAATTGTGACAAAAAACCATTTTTTTGGTATTTTAAAATAGGAATGGTCTTGGGAATTTTCAGAATGATATTCGTTTTGTTTTTGTTGTTTTTCCACAAATGTATTATCATTTGGCGAAACACTGTCAGCTAATGAGTTCTCATTGTGTTGATTGTCCTTTAATGAATTTTGATTATCATCATATTGAGTATTTTCTTTAGTACTATACTCTAATAAAGGATTACTTTGGGACTCAGTAATTTCGTCTTGATCATCATCGAATATCGGATTACGGGTATCCTCAAAAGGCTCTCCACAAAAACGGCAAACTTTCTCTCCTTGATTTTTAGGATTACCACATTTTGTGCAGAAATTAGGAGATAAATTCATGTTGTCATAATTTTTTATAATGAATAACTGAATGAAATGTAATGCGAATTTACATAATTTTTCTCAAATATCCTTTATTTATAATAAATTCTTTGTGATATTTTTTTTTTTTAAGTATTTCATGTCAATTATATAATAATCCCAGCGGATTTCTATTTTTTTATCGTGAGATATTTTGAAAACTGAAAAAATATTATTTTTGAATTATAAAACTCAAAAAAATAAGATTTAATGATTATCAGTAAAGCATGTTTTTATCTGGAAACTGCTAAAAGTGTTATTATAAATTTCTCGACACATTACATCTGAAGGATGTGACATTGTGGAGTAGTGATAATCCTTATTTATACACATTATTGGTTTGTTTGTTAGATGATTTTGAACATCTAGCAGAGGTTGTCAAGGAACAATTGACTGGAATGGTATAAAAGTGGTCTGTGACCGAATTACAGAAAACTGGAATCAGGAAACAGAAATCGTTGTACATCCCCAAACAACAATCGTCACCTATGTTAAAGCGGATGAAGTTGAACTATTGTTTAATGAAAATTCAATTGTCATTCATAAAAACAATATGAATTATTTAAGGATGTTCTAAAAATTATATCGGATTTGTTTTTGATTTTATGTGTGTGGTTTTTTGGTAGTATTTGAGGGCGCATAGTGAGCTATGTAACCGAGATTGAGGAGCAGTGAGCGAAATGTCAAGCTTGTTTGAACATTTCCGAATCGCGACGAAATCCTACAATGTAAAAATGATGACAAAAGGACACCACAGAAAACAAAAAGCAACCGAAATGATTTACTCTATATGTAGGAGCATCCCAAAATTAGAATTATTAGAACGCCCCTTTAAAATTTCGAAATAAAATCATGTGAAAAAAAGACGTAATATGGGAGTCTGCCAGTGGAATCAATAGTCCGAACAAACAGCAAAGTTGTTACACGCCATAAAATGGAAAGCAACAGTAACGCCACTCAATTAGCACTAACTGCTGACCACGACTCCAGGAAAGGCTGATGGTTTAGACTTGCAGAATGACAGAGTTCATACCGTTAACAAGAATGGCAGATGCGATTTTAACTGTATCAAAAAGTTGAAATATAATGTTTTAGTCAATGCCAGCATCGTTGCTGTGAACAGTGGAGACCATCGTTCAGAAGAGCTGAATATCACAGACACCCGTTCTCTTTACGATGGGAGTGCTCTCGTCATTCTCCGTTCAACAGAATCACTTGGTTCAATCATGCTTAAAGTAACAGCAGATGGTTTTAAACCCGAAATTATTCAACTGAAGACAACAGAACAACCTAAATACATACCTAAAAATGTCTCAAGATAAAAGAAAAGCATATAAAAGTAGGGAAAAATGGATATTTTTTGCTAACTTTGCATGAAATATAAAAATAAAAAAAGAGAAAGCAAAATCAGAAAAAAATGAATATCAGTTATAAGTGGCTCAAAGACTATGTCGATTTCGACATGTCTGCAGAAGATGTAGCCGCCGCCTTGACCAGTGTAGGGCTTGAAGTTGGCAGTGTTGAAGAAGTACAGTCCATAAAAGGTGGATTAGAGGGAATTGTCGTCGGTCAGGTACTTACTTGTGATGCTCATCCCAATAGCGACCACATGCACGTCTGCACAGTGGATCTGGGAGATGGGAAAGTTGAGCAGATTGTGTGTGGTGCCCCAAACGTGTCAGCCGGTCAGAAAGTTGTTGTTGCCACACTTGGTACAAAACTCTATGATGGTGATAAAGAATTTGTGATTAAGAAATCCAAACTTCGTGGTGTCGAAAGCAATGGGATGATTTGTGCAGAAGATGAAATAGGCGTTGGAACTAGCCATGATGGTATTATGGTGCTACCTGAAGACACGAAAGTTGGAATGTCTGCAGCCAAATATTTCGGTCTTGAAAGCGACTGGCTTATCGAAGTCGATATTACTCCTAACCACTCGGATGCCTGTTCCCATTGGGGAGTTGCACGTGATTTCTATGCATATCTGTGTCAGCATGGTTATAAAACATCCCTTCACCGGCCAGATTGCACGTCATTTCATGTTGACAATCATGAACTGGACTATGATGTGGTTATTGAAGAGCCCGAAGCCTGCTCCCGTTATTGTGCAGTTACGATAAAAAACTGCGAAGTGAAAGAGTCACCAAAATGGCTGAAGGATAGACTCACTACAATTGGACTTCGACCAATCAATAATATAGTGGATATTACCAATTATATAATGATGGCATACGGTCAGCCTCTTCACTGTTTCGATGCCGACATGATTAAAGGGAAAAAAATTGTTGTAAAGACTATGCCAGAAGGCACGTCTTTTATCACACTTGATGGTGAGGAGCACAAACTGAGCAACCGTGACCTTGCTATTTGTAATGCTGAAGAACCGATGTGCATTGCCGGTGTGTTTGGAGGTAAAGGATCCGGCACATATGAGACAACACAAAACGTTCTTTTTGAATCAGCTTATTTCCATCCAACGTGGATTCGAAAATCTGCTCGACGTCATGGTCTTCAGACAGATGCTTCTTTCCGTTTTGAACGAGGAATTGACCCGGATGGCCAACTTTATGCTATTCAACAAGCTGCAATTATGACAAAAGAGCTTGCCGGTGGTGAAATCTCTATGGAAATCAAAGATGTCGTAACAGATTTTCTGCCAAAGAACTCTGTAATAGAATTTGAATATACCTATTGTAATGACCTGATTGGCAAATCATTAGATCCAAATACTATAAAATCAATCTGCAAAAATCTCGGCATGACAATTATCAAGGAGAGTTCTACTGGTATTGTTCTTGAAGTACCGGCTTACAGAGTGGATGTAACTGCTCCTTGCGACATTGTTGAAGAAGTGATGCGTATTTATGGATATGACAACATAGAGATTCCAAGTCAGATACGTTCTTCACTGAACGTAAAAGGCGAAGAGGATAAAAGCAATAAACTTCAAAATCTGATATCAGAACAATTACTTGGTTGTGGATTTAATGAGATTCTGAACAATTCACTTACTAAAACATCCTATTATGATAATTGCGAGAAATATCTATCCGAAAACCTTGTTCGACTGATTAATCCACTCAGTCAAGACTTAGGTGTTCTCCGCAAAACACTTCTATTCGGAGGATTGGAAAGTATCGCTCACAATACAAACCGACAGATTGCCGATTTAAAATTCTTTGAGTTCGGCAAATGCTATAATTTCAGTCCGGAAAAGAAAAGTGATAATAGTCACCTAATTCCTTCTGGTGCCACATCCGGTCAGATTTTAAGCCCATACAGTGAGGATTACCATTTGGGGTTGTGGATTACAGGTAAACGTGTGAAAGGTAGTTGGCTTCATGCTGAAGAAGACACAAGCGTGTATGAATTAAAGTCCTGCCTGCTCAATATCTTCTTTCGTTTAGGTGTTGCAATCCCTTCCTTAATGTTTAACGATTTGAAAAACGATATTTGGGCTACAGGACAGCAAATCTGCAGCCGTGGGGGTAAAGTGATAGCCGAATACGGAATCGTCAGCAAAAAACAGTCAAAAAAATTTGAAATTGAAGCACCTATTTACTATGCAGATATCAACTGGACACAGTTGATGAAACTTATTAAAAAGAATGTTGTCAGCTTTAAAGAAATCTCAAAACATCCAGCAGTCAGCCGTGACCTCGCCTTATTAGTTGATAAAAAATGTAAATTTTCTGACATTGAAGCAATTGCATTTTCATGTGAACGAAAGCTGTTAAAAGAAGTTACACTCTTTGATGTTTATGAAAGCGAAAACTTGGAAGACGGCAAAAAAAGTTATGCTGTTAACTTTATCTTACAAGATGAAAATAAAACCTTGAACGACAAACAGATAGAAGCTATAATGAATAAAATTGAGCAAAATATCTGTAAACAGTTAAATGCAAAAGTAAGAGGTAAATAATTACTATTGTAACATTCCAAACTATAAAATACTTATAATATACAATGGGAAGAGCATTTGAATTCCGAAAAGCCCGTAAACTTAAACGTTGGGGCAATATGGCAAAGACGTTTACTCGTCTTGGTAAACAAATCCAAATAGCAGTTGCAGAAGGTGGTCCCGAACCGGAAAACAATTCCAGATTACGTGCCATAATTGCAACATGCAAGCATGAGAACATGCCTAAGGATAATATAGAACGTGCGATAAAAAATGCAATGGGTAAAGATAAGTCATCGTTTAAAACAATGACATACGAGGGCTATGGTCCGTTTGGAATAGCAATTTTTGTTGATACGCTCACAGATAATACTACAAGAACTGTTGCAGACGTACGTTCTGTATTTAATAAATTTAGTGGAACATTGGGCACAATGGGTTCTCTTGCATATTTGTTTGATCATTTTGCTCAGTTCACCTTTAAGAAGAATGCTGACATTGACATGGATGAACTAGTTTTAGATTTAATCGACTATGGAGTTAGCGATGAGTTTGACGAAGAGTTTGACGAAGAAAAAGAGGAAACTACAATAACTATTTATGGTGAACCAAAATCATTCGCCCTAATTCAGAAATATTTAGAGGAAAAAGGTTTAGAAATTGTCTCTGCAGAATTCACATACATTCCTAATGATTTAAAGGATGTGACAGATGAACAGCGTGAGACAATAGATAAGATGGTTGAGCGTTTAGAAGATTTTGATGATGTCCAGAATGTTTATACAAACATGAAATAATTATATTCCTTTTACTTGTATTATGAAGTATCTATATACTACTAATGGTACATGCTCTAAACAAATAGAGATAGATATTGATGAGACAACAAATAAAATAATAAATGTTCATTTTATAGGAGGTTGTCCAGGAAACACATTTGGTGTGTCAACACTGGTTAAGGGTCATAATGTTGATGATATTATAACAAAACTTGAAGGCATACCTTGCGGGAACAAAGGCACTTCCTGTCCAGATCAATTGGCCCAGGCTCTAAAGGCAATCCAGTCAAACAAATAATACTTAAAAAAGCGCATTGATATCAATGCGCTTTTTATTTATTCAAGTAATTGTTAATGTTTATAATTACTATATATGATTTCCAATTGAACATTTGTGCTCTGTCCTCCTACTAACTTTGCACTAGACATAGAGAAATCATGTGCTAGTTTGACAAGCGTCTTATTAGAATCGTATGTGGCATCAACAGGTATAAGCAAGACTTTATTATAATTATCGGATGCTTTTCCATTTCTTTTTTCAGTTTTCATCAGATTTATAAGTTTTGCTATATTGCTAAATTCGTATGTGTTAGATGAAGGGCTAAAAGTTGTTAAATAAGAAGATTCTCCATCAGCTAAAGAATACTTTTCAAAAAAACCATTTAAGTAATCGTCCAATCTTACTAAAAGTAATGTTTTAGGAATTGATAGCTTAAATTTACTATCAACTAAATCATTATATCTAGTAAATACTAGTCTTGCCGAATTAATGGTATCTGTAATATTGATATTGTCAACAGGTAATGTAGCTTGTGTGAAAATTCCAGCAGGGCTTTTTATATATGTTGCATCTTTATTGTCAAGCAAAACCGAAAGATTAGAGTTCTGGAATCTAGTGGCTTGTACAACTTCTTCTGTACATGCAAAAGTTACGACACCTGTTGTGTCACGCTTAAATTCAGTGTCGTAATATTTAAAATTAATATTCATTTGAGCAATGTCAATATAAGCCATCGCTCCATCTCCACTTTCTATTTGAAAATAAAGCCCCTTACTACATGGCAGTCCAGAATTTAGCCAAGTATCTGTGTTCTTAAAATAATTTGGATTAGTACGGTATGCGTCATAAATTTCTTGGCCGACTTCGCGCGGTAAAGAAATCCGTATGCTTCTGGAATAATCTTTTGCCCATCTTAGACTATCTGTTATTGTTCTGTCAGATAATGTATACCATTTTGTAGCAAGAGGTTGGGAATATTCGTCATAAAAGTCAGCTGGTGATATGTTTGTATAATAGTCTTTACCCGCATCAAGTATTTTATCCAGTTCAAAAACGTTTAGTTTGAATGTGGCAAGTGAATCACCAATAAAATCACTGATATATAATCTTAAGTCAACGCTTGTTATATAATGATTTTGAATTAAAGACGGAAAAGCAAAAGATTCCGGACAATAGAATTGTGCCAGAAAATCACTGTCAATAATCGTTCCAGTTTCGGGATCTGTGAATTTTCCTAAATATGACATACTTGACCTGGCCAAAACTTTGTCACCAACTTCATAAGAAGTAGTTTCCACATTATATGTTTTATAATTGTTGTTCACCAAATCAGATGCAGGCACTAAATCAAATCCCAATGTACCAGTATTGTCATCGCAAGAAAATAACGAGAGCGATGCAATAATAGTAAAACAACTCACAAAAAAACGAGAACTAATCTTATGCATAAAGTTTATTAGTTGTTTACAAAAACAGACATTCTTAATATTATCCCATTACAGCTTCATAGAACTCCGAATACGTGTTTTTATAATCCTCTTTTGCTTCTGCTCCAAGAATAAGCTTGCCAAGCTTACTTCCATAATCAATCACCTCTTTATCAACATTATTGTCGTTTAAAATAATACCATCAGAATACTTGATTGCTAATTTCTGAAGTTCTGTGAATCCGTATTTGCCATTAAACACTTCCTTTAGATCGTCTAATTCAATATCCTTAAATTGAATACATTCCAAAAAATGCTCACCAAAGTCAAGTTGGAATTTCGGTTCTGTTGCAGAATAGACTATTTTACATTTGGCATAAGATGGCTCATCATTATATGCTTTTTTTATATAAATAGGAACAATCGAACTGATCCAACCTTGACAGTGAATGACATCAGGGGTCCATTTTAGTTTTTTTACGGTTTCCAAGACACCTCTAGCATAAAAAATGGCTCTTTCTCCATTATCAGGATATGGTATACCATTTTCATCTTTATCCATCATCCTTTTCATAAAATAGTCGTCATTGTCAATAAAGTAAATCTGCATTCTAGCCTGTTGTAAAGAAGCTACTTTGATGATTAAAGGATGATCTGTATCATCAATAATAATATTCATGCCAGACAATCTGATTACTTCATGCAATTGATTCCTCCTTTCATTGATAATACCCCATTTGGGAGTAAAAGTTCTAATTTCATGTCCATTTTCCTGGATAGATTTTGGAAGATTTTTCCCGAAAAGAGCATTTTCCGATTCTGGGACGAATGGAGTCATTTCCTGGGTAATAAACAGAATCTTTTTAGCTTTCATGTTATTTTATAAAATTTTATGCAAAATTACTAAAAAAAAATGGGAAAACATCAAAAAAGATAAGATTTAAGGTTTTATAAGTAATTAAAGCACAAAAAATGTCAGTTCTATGACATTTTTTGTGCTTTCTAAAAACAATTCATTAATCAATAAAAAAGAAGGCTATAAATAAAAAGATGATTTTATGACGCCATATAGAAGACATACATTGATGAGGTTCTCACAAAAAAAACAGACGCCGTACCAATTTGTTTTTACATAATTCTTCAATACTGTTCGTTTTCGTTGGGGAAATTAACTGTCTTCACATCATTTATATATTGCCCGATAGCATCAGTCATAATCGTTGATAGATCTGCGTATCTTCTTAAGAATTTTGGTGAAAAGCCTTTAGTCATTCCTAACATATCGGCAACGACAAGAACTTGTCCGTCAACTGCATGTCCGGCTCCTATGCCAATAATGGGGATAGTAAGTTCATTAGCAACCCTTTCTGCTAGTTTTGCAGGTATTTTCTCCAATACAATTGCAAAACAGCCAGCTTCTTCAAGGGCATGTGCATCACTGATTAATTTATTAGCTTCCTCTTCATCTCTAGCACGTACAGTATATGTCCCAAATTTATTGATAGACTGTGGCGTAAGTCCTAAATGACCACAAATAGGGATACCTGCATCTAATATTTTTCTGACCGTATCAATAATCTCGACACCTCCCTCGAGCTTCAAAGCGTCACAGTGGCTTTCTTTCATTATTCTTATGGCATTAGTGACACTTTCTGTCGGGTGGACTTGATATGTACCGAAAGGCATATCACACACAACCAGCGCTCTTTTTGTTGCTCTCACAACGGCTTTGGCATGATATATCATCTGGTCGAGTGTGATGGGCAATGTTGTCATATTTCCAGCCATCACATTAGATGCTGAATCTCCGACAAGAATTATATCCATTCCTGCTGCATCAACAATTTGTGCAGTAGTATAGTCGTATGCTGTAAGCATAGCAATTTTCTTGCCTTCTTTTTTCATTTGAATTAATCGATGCGTTGTTACTTTTCTCGCATCTTCAACTAAATATCCAGCCATAATTGAAAGTTTATGAATAATTTAATAAAAAGTGTTGATATAAAAGTTCATTTAATAAATTATAATTTAATGAAGTAAAGTCCTCCACAACATGATTGCATATCTTTTTAATTACTTCAGCGGAATTAGTTGTTGAAAGTCCAACGGTAAACATGTTTGCATTCATACCCGCATTCAGTCCGTTGATTGCATCTTCAAAAACCACACATTCCTCAATCTTACAATTCAACAACTTAGCAGCAAGCAGATAACAATCTGGATCAGGTTTTGACTCATGAAACATCTCAGAAGTTAATATCAAGTCGAACATGTCGTCGAAATAACAGATTTTTTTTCTTAATGCATTGATTTTATTGTTATTAGAGCTGGTAACAACAGCACATAAAACATCGTTGTTTTTTAATTCTCTAATAAATGATTCAGCTCCATTAATGAAAGGATAGTTCATTTTTATCTCCCAATCTTGCAGTACAGGAGAAATTTTATTTTGGATTAACGGATCCGGAAAATAATTCTGGTAGATATTGTCAAGTGTAGTACCCTTTATTATTTGGTCAAAATCTGGTATTTCCGGATGATATATTTCACCCATTTTTTTCCAGAACACTGAATATTGCGCTTCAGTATCAACAAGAGTTCCATCGAGATCGAACAGTGCCGCTTTAAATTGTGTCATAATTAATTAATAATCAAAATCAAAAGTTAATTCCATGTCTTCAATTATTTCATCTGCCGAAATGAGCCAGGGACCGGATGGTTTTTTCCGATTAAGGACATTCAGTGATAAATCTCTATCAGCAATTATACCTTTTTCCGAAAGGATGTTCTTTACGGTGCTTTTTGCAAGTTCTGGTGAATTATTTTCCTCACTCAAATGGCAAAGCCAGACAGACTTCAATCCCCTATGATAATTGTCGGCTAAAATATCAGCAGTTTGGACATTAGACAAATGGCCATATCCGCTTTTAATTCTTTCTTTTAATTTTTTGTCATATCTTGGATTCACCGCCAATCTGTCAACATCATAATCAGCTTCAAGCACTAAAAAGTTAGATAATTTAATGTACTTTCTAATTATCTCTGTACTCATGCCTACATCTGTCATGAGCGTAAACTGACAATCATCACATACAATAGAATAGCCATAGTTTTCAGCAGCATCATGAGGTATATGGAATGGTGTTATAATGAGGTTACCTATTTTAAAGGAAATATCTTCCTCAACAGAAACGCATAGTTCGGGGTCGACTTTAGAAAAAGCCGAAATCATAAGTTTAGATAAAACTGGAGCAGAAGAATAAACTTTAACATCAAGTAATTTGCTTAATGAGCCAACCGACTTTGTATGGTCAAAATGATCATGCGTAATCAGAATTGCCTTAATTCTTTTATGATTTATGCCATATTTAATGAAATATTTTTTTAATGCTCTAATACCAACTCCCGCATCAATAATTACCGCATCTTGTCCGCTTGAGAGATAATAGCAATTACCAGAACTCCCACTTCCAAAACACAAGAATTTCAACATCGCCTAAAAAGAGAATAAAAAATGAACAATTACAAATTAAAATGCAAAGTTACATGATTTTTATGTAAAATCCTAAAAAATGTTTTAAATCTAATGATTTAACATCAAATATTTAAAAATAGCATATTTTTTATAAAATAATATTTTTTTCTTCTATGTAAAACATTTTTTTTTACTAAATTTGCATTTTAAATAAAACATAAAAAATAGAATCATGAGAAAAAATTATTTTACTTTATTATTCCTCCTTTTACTTATATTAACGGGATGTGGTGGAACAACACAATCGTTATTGTCTTCAAATAACAATTCCGGCAATTCAGCGACTGACATCTTAGGCAATCTCATCGGCTCAGTAACAAATAGAACCAACGAAAACACAATATTGGGAACCTGGGTATATCAAGAGCCTGCAGTTCAAATGGAAAGTGGTAATATTATAGCATCCGCCGCCAGTGGCTTAGCCAATAAACAAATTGAGTCGAAACTAGAGTCATATTATAAAACAATTGGCATAACCAAAGGTTCTTTTACAATTACCTTTAATTCAGACAAGTCGTGTACTTACACAATTAAAGGCAAAGAATCGAGCGGCACATATGAATTTGACTCATCAACGAATAAAATATCGATAAAAAGCAATGGTATCTTGTCATTACCATCTTCCTACGCCAAAGTGTCAGGTCAGTCGCTTGAACTCACATTTGAAACAACATCCCTTTTAAACATGGCTCAGGGTGTAGCATCCGCTTCAGGAAATACGACCTTAAATGCGATTTCAACATTGTCGAAAACATATACCGGTATGAAAACCGGATTCAATTTTAAAAAGAAATAATTTTTTTAAATAACTGAAATTGAAAAGGGAAAAATGAAATGAAGTTGTTGATCCTTGGTTGGATGAAATTTGTGGATTATCTCCCTTCGCTGTCAATAGAAAGAAATCAGATGTGCTCAAATATGTAAATAACTGAATGACAGAGGATAGATGACGTTCTTTTGTCATTCTGTTTTTATATCTCACCAAGTTTGCCTGTACTAAATTGAGTGCAACCCAAAAAGCTTGTGAAAAACGAATAAAACAGACATAAAAGCTTTGTACCCCTTAAAATTTTGTTTTAACATTATATTTTTGTAAATTTGAAGGAAATTTCAGAATTATGGCTACAACAGTTAACACAGAGACTCCCAAAATGCTCTCAGAAGGTGTTGTTTTAAATGGTAAATATAAAATTCTAAAACAACTATCTAATCGTGCATTGGGGAATATTTATTTGGCAAATGACACAAAATTCCGCGAGAATGTATTGATAAAAGAGCTTTTTGTTCAAAATATATCCAACCGTTCGTCTGATGATGTATCGGTGGATGTTGATGACACCTGCAAGGATATTTATAATGAATACATTGACAGATTTAATGAGGAAGCAAGGTTGTTACGTCAGCTTGACAATGAGCACATCGCTAAAGTGACTGATTTGTTTAGTGAAAACAATACGTGCTATTATGTGATGGAAAATATAGAGGGTGAGTTATTGTCAAATAAGATGATGCGCCGCAACAAGTCATTAACCGAGCCAGAAACCCTCAGTTATCTGACCCAAATGCTTGACGGACTAAATGCCATGCACAGTCATGGTTTTTGGCATCTTGATATCACTCCTTCAAATATTATAGTAGATGATAATGGACATATAATGTTTTTAGAATTTGGTCATTGCAAGCTGGTTGACAATGAATCAACCATTGTAGCTGACACCAATCATGATCCGATGGAACTTCAAGCACTTGATGAGAACAATATAGGTCCCTGGACAGACTATTATTCTCTTGGTGCGACATTATATAATCTTTTAACAGGCAAACGTCCCCCAGCTGCTGCAGAGGTAAATGAGGCAACGACCAATCTGTATCATTTCCCCACGTCGGTGAGCAAAAAGATGCAGCGCTTAGTGCTATGGATGATGACCCCAAACATTTTCCGTCGTCCTCAGGACATTAATGAAATAAATGATTTTCTTTATGGTATTACTGGTGCAAACTCCAACGACAAAACCTTTCAGAAGAACCTTTCTGTTGCTAATCCCCCTTTATCAAAAGGGAACAAAAAGAAGCCACTCACAGTTGGAGGGGCAGTGAATGATACAGACACAGATGAAACCGATGAAGAAGATGAAGATGGTTTAAGTAATAAAACATTAAAAGCGATGCAGATTTTTATTTTCTTAGCCATCATAGGTCTACTTGGCTATTTTGCCTACAAGGCCCTCTTCTCTCTTGACGGTTCCAAAAAACATACAGCTAAAAACAGTATGACCATAAAGAAAGAAGAGAGTAAAACAGCAAGCAATGTTGATAACCGTAGTGAAGTTGATGTCCTTGCAATTACCAATGAGGAAGAAGAAGCAAAGAAAAAGGAAGAAGAAAAAAAGAAACTTGAGGAGAAGAAAGAAGAAGAGCGAAAGTCTGCTGAATCTAAAGTTTCAGAAGAAGAAAAGAAAAAAGAAGACAAAAATAAAACAGAGAACAAAACAGAAAATAAAGAAAAAACAGAAGAGAATAATACTACAGACAGTAAATCAGAAAGTAAAAACGAAAATAACAATTCTTCCATCCAGACACAAACATCAGATGCCGAATCCGTCAATTCAAGAGAAGATAGAAAGAACGACACTCCCATCTTAAATCAAGATAAAACGTCCCAAGAACAGACAAAGCCTTCTACTAAAAATGACAAAACAAATGCCAATAATACCCCTCAAAACGAGCCTGCCTCTCCCAAATACAATGTAATCGTCGGTAGTTTTGGTTCTCAGGAAAATGCAAACAACCGTGTAAGTGAACTAAAATCACAAGGCTATAATGCCACAATCAGATATAGTGAGTCAAATAAAATGTACAGGGTTGTAGTGTTAGGTTCAGACGAAAGCACAAAAGATAAACTAAAAGCCAAATATAGTGACGCATGGGTTGAATAGCCCTCGTCTATCAATAAGAACATGGGATTCCTCTTTTTGTTTTTCCTAATTATCATAGCAGGGCACACATATGTGTTTTGGCACATTTGGTGTATCCTACCCTTATCCTATTTGTGGAAAACTATCATTATCTCATTATGTTCAATTTCTTTCTTGAGTCTGTTTTTATATTTGAGTCCGGTCATGGACAAAATAAACATGGTAATAGCCCGTATAATATACGAAATCAGCACTTCCTGGCTCATTATTTTATTGTATTTGATTATTATATTTCTGCTGCTTGATATTGGTCACATTTGTCATCTCATCCCAAAGCGCCTGCTCCACTCCAGTATCCCAGGAAGTCTGGCCGTGTTTTTTTTGATTGCTGGTTTGTTGTTTATAGGAAACGTAAGATATAACCACAAACAAAGGAGAGAGATTTCTATAAAGACCAAAAAGTTTGAAGACTCTAAAAAAATTGTATTTGTGTCGGATCTTCACATTGGTTTTCACACTCCCCGTTCTGAATTACACAGATGGTTGGAAATCTTAAAAGAGGAAAAGCCCGACATGATATTAATGGCTGGAGACATTATTGACGGCAATATACGTCCCCTTGAAGAGGAACAGACTTGGGAAGAATTTCTGCATTTCCCCGTACCGATATATGCATGTTTAGGAAATCATGAATATTTGGCAGGAAAAACCAGATCTATAGATTTTTACAATAAATCAGATATCAAACTCTTAGTTGACACCATCTGCTTAACAGATGACATATGTATAATAGGCAGAGACGACCGTACAAATCCAAAACGGAAGTCTCTCAAAGATATTGTTAAGGAGCCCAAATCATCAAAATTCACAATTCTTCTTGACCATCAACCATTTAATTTGGAAGAAGCATCCTTTCAAAAAGTAGATCTCCAGCTAAGCGGACACACTCATCATGGACAAGTATGGCCATTAAATTGGATTACAGATGCTGTATATGAATGTTCTTATGGTTATTACAAGAAAGACGATACTGAATATTATGTCAGTTCTGGGCTTGGAATATGGGGCGGAAAATTTCGGATTGGCACAAGTTCAGAATATGTTGTAATTCAAATAAATTAAATTATGGGAAGAATACTGTCCATAGACTATGGGAAAAAAAGAACAGGAATAGCGGTGAGTGATCCACTTCAAATGATTGCCAACGGATTAACCACAATAAGCACTTCAAAAGTTTTTGAATTTCTTGCAGATTATCTATCAAAAGAAGAAGTGGAGATAATCGTTGTAGGTGAACCCAAACAGCCTAATGGAGAAGATTCTGAAAACATGAAACGTGTAACGCCCTTTGTTAATCGTGTCAGGAAGTTATATCCCCACATTTCTGTTGAGTATTTTGATGAACGTTACACCAGTGTGTTGGCACAAAGGGTAATACTGGACAGCGGTACAAAAAAGAAAGAGAGACGTGAAAACAAAGGACTTGTAGATTTTATCAGTGCAACTATAATCCTACAGGACTATATGGAATCCAGACGAATAGCTTCTAAGCAATCTCTATAATTCACATAACATTCAACATTTAATCACTACTGTCCAATAAAAGTTGGCAAATCGGTCTTTGAAATAATTGAAATATAGTCATTTAAGTGGTTTTTTGAAATGAAACGGATTTGATTTTGTATCTTTGCAGCCAAATTGACTTACAGCTATGAATCAAAACAAATACGTTTTCGCTCAACTCACTGCTTTTTTGAACAGGACTCAGTTCAATAACTATGTTCGCAAGTATGATGGTAATCGCTATGTGAAGCAATTCACATGTTGGAACCAATTGCTGGCAATGATGTTTGGGCAACTGAGCAATCGTGAGAGCTTGCGCGACTTGATTGTTGCTTTCGAGGCACATCGAGGTAAGCTATACCATCTTGGCTTAGGATATCATCCCATAGCTAAGGCCACTCTTGCATACGCGAATCAGAGCCGTGACTACAGGATCTTCGAGGAATTTGCCTTCTATATGATGAAAGAAGCTTGCGAGAAGCGGGCGACCAACATCTTGGATATTCCAGGGAAGAAGTACGCTTTTGATTCTACTACAATCCCGTTGTGTCTGGCAACATTCCCATGGGCGAGGTTCCGAAAAAAGAAGAGAGGCGTCAAAGCCCATGTCTTATATGACATTGAGGCTCAGGTTCCAGCTTTCTACACTGTGACCACAGCATCAAAGCATGATTCCACAGCGATGTCTTCAATTCATTATGAGCCAGAAGTTTACTATATATTCGACAGGGCTTACGACTCATTCAAGGAACTCTATAGGATACACCTTACAGGGTCTTTCTATGTTGTCAGAGCCAAGACAAACCTGAAGTACAAGATGGTCAAATGGAAACGGAGAATGCCAAAGAACGTTCTGACTGATGCGGAAATAAAACTGACTGGTTATCTCTCGGAGAAGAAGTATCCAGAGTCATTCAGACTTATTCGTTACTATGATGAGGAAGATGACCGTGAGTTCACTTTCCTGACAAATGCAAAGCATCTTTCCGCATTGGAGGTCGCAAATCTCTATAAGAAAAGATGGCTGGTAGAACTATTCTTCAAATGGCTCAAACAGCATCTAAAGATAAAGAGATTTTGGGGGACTACGGAGAATGCTGTCCGCATACAAATCAGTGTGGCCATTATCACATACTGTCTCGTGGCTATTGTCCAACATGATATGCGATTAGAACGCTCGACCTATGAGGTCTTGCAGATTCTTAGCATCTCATTGACAGACAAAA
>JAEEGL014989850.1_pt1 | contig 39596 bp, 33 predicted proteins | sample 9134231 | NCBI WGS metagenome assembly JAEEGL01 (sample SAMN16246548, study PRJNA631951) | gut metagenome | biome: gut microbiome; feature: rumen; material: fiber-attached | host: Bos | place: Iran: Karaj | collected 2018-10
CCCTTCCACAAGGCCGGCATCCAGACGCACATGCTGGAACGCGGCCTCAACGCCATCCGCATGTATCCGGTGCCGGCAGACGTGCGTGAACTGATGTTCAAGGTCAAGAAAAAGCAGGGGACGGACATCGCCCGCTCCTTCTGCGGCCTCAACGACCACCGCAACCTCAAACTCTCCATCGAACTGGCCAAGAAGGGAGGGATGATCTCCCAGGCCGCCCTCTCCATCACGCACTCCCCCGTACACACGGTGGACTATTACCTCAAGCTGGTGGACCAGCTGGTGGACTACGGCACGGATGAGATTTGCCTGAAAGACATGGCCGGCATCGGCCGTCCCACGGAGCTGGGACAGATTGTGGCCGGCATCAAGAAGGCCCATCCCCATATCAAGGTCCAGTACCACGGCCACAGCGGGCCGGGCTTCTCGCCGGCTTCCATGCTGGAAGTGGCCCGCGCGGGCGCAGACTATCTGGATGTGGCCGTGGAGCCCCTCTCCTGGGGCAAAGTCCATCCGGACGTCATCACCGTCCAGCAGATGATGAAGGCTGACGGTTTCCAGGTGAAGGACATCAACATGGACGCCTACATGGAAGTGCGCCGCCTCACGCAGGAGTTCATTGACGATTTCCTGGGCTACTGGATCAACCCCACCAACTCCCAGATGACGTCCCTGCTGGTGGGCTGCGGCCTTCCCGGCGGCATGATGGGTTCCATGATGGCGGACCTCAAGGGCTTCCAGGGCGCCATCAACGCCACCCAGCGCGCCCATGGCCGGCCGGAGATGAGCCTGGACACCCTCATGGTCAAACTGTTCGAAGAAGTGGAATACGTATGGCCCCGCCTGGGCTACCCGCCGCTAGTGACCCCGTTCAGCCAGTACGTGAAGAACACGGCCCTCATGAACCTCTTCAACATGCTGGGAGACAAGCCCCGCTGGACCACCATCGACAAAGACACCTGGGGCATGATCCTTGGCAACATGGGCAAGCTCCCCGGCGAACTGGATCCGGAAATTGTCGCCCTGGCCAAGGAAAAAGGCATGGAGTTCTACACCGGCAATCCGCAGGACCGGTACCCGGACGAACTTCCCAAGTTCCGCCAGATGATGCAGGAAGAGGGATGGGACTGCGGAGAGGACGACGAAGAGCTCCTCAACATGGCCATGTTCGAACGCCAGTACCGGGACTTCCGGAGCGGCGTGGCCAAGGAGCGGTTCAACAAAGACCTCGCGGAGATGAAAGCCAAAGCCGGCGCCCCCATCGTGGTCAAGCGGCCGGTGGTGGAGATGCCCAAGTTCTCCATAGAGAAGTATCAGGAACAGTATCCCGGCGCCACCCCGGCGCAGAGCCCGGTGAAAGGGCAAATCCTCTGGGAGGTGGATGTGGACGACAGTTCCTCGGCGCCCGTCACGGGCCGCCGCGTCAAGGCCGGCGAGGTGATTGGCTATGTCCAGACCTACTACGGCATGGAGGAAATTGTGGCGGCGGCCGGCGGCTGCATCGTGGCCGTCACCGCCCGGCAGGGAGAAACGGTGGCCAAAGGGGAGATCGTTGCCTTCATCCAGTAGCCAAAAATCGGTAGAAACAGCGCAAAATCGGTTGAAACCGCAGTTTTTTCGTGTGATACAACACAATCTTTTCCAACGGTTGTGTTGTATTTCATTTATCCTTGTATCTTTGCAGGGAAAGGAAGAGCGCAGATGAACATTTGCGCACTATGAGAATCAAAGAACTGTGCCCGGAAGAAAGGCCCCGGGAGAAAATGCGCCTGAAAGGCGTGAAGGCCTTGTCGAATGCCGAACTGCTGGCCATCTTGCTGGGCAGCGGCACCGGCGGAAAAAGCGTGGTGGACATTGCCCAGGAAGTGATGGTGAGCGCCGGCGGGCGGCTCGCCCTGCTCACGGCCATGCCGCTGGAAAAGCTCGTCACGGTAAAAGGCATCGGCGAAGCCCGCGCCATCACCATCGCCGCCGCCCTGGAACTGGGAAGGCGTTCCTTCGAAGAGATGTCGGTGATAGACAAGAAGGCCGTCACCTCGCCGGAACTGGTGTACCAGCTCATGCTGCCGCTCATGAAGAACCTGGACCATGAGGAATGCTGGGTGCTGCTCCTCAACCGGGCAGGGTTCCTGATAGCCAAGGAGATGGTCACCTCCGGAAGTATGGAAAGCACCCCCGTGGACACCGGCCGCATCCTCAAGAAAGCCATAGAGAAACAGTGCGCCCACGTTATCCTCGTGCACAATCACCCCTCCGGGAGCCCCATTCCCGGCGAGGCGGACATCCGCCAGACCGAAAGGCTGCGAAAGGCGCTCAGCGCCGTGGAAATCCATCTGATGGACCATGTGGTGGTGGCGGAAGATTCCTTTTTTTCCTTTGCCGATGAAAGGGTGGGCAGAATGGGCTAAACATTATTTTGACTTTCACGGAATTTGACTAAATTTGTACTTCGAACCAACCATTCGAAACCATGAAAGTCGTCAATATCGGTGAGAGCAACTCGGTTCTCAACGCCTTTATCGCCGAAATGCGCGATGCACGCATCCAGAAGGACAGTCTCCGTTTCCGCACCAACCTGGAAAGAGTGGGCCACATCTTCGCCTACGAGATTTCCAAGACACTGGACTACTCCGTCAAGGAGGTGGTCACCCCGCTGGGCGTAGCCAAAGTGCCCACGCCGGACACGGCCCTGGTGATTGCCACCATCCTCCGCGCCGGGCTGCCCCTCCAGAACGGCATCTTCGAGGTGTTCGACCATGCAGAAACGGCCTTCCTGGCCGCCTTCCGCAAATACGGGAAAGGCGATTATTTTGAGATCCGGGCAGACTACTGCACCTGTCCCTCGCTGGAAGGGAAGACCCTCATCCTGGCAGACACCATGCTCGCCACCGGGTCCTCCATCGAAGTAGGGCTCCAGAAACTGCTCGCAGACGGCGGGCAGCCCGCCCACATCCACCTGGTGTGCCCCATCGCCAGCCACTTCGCGGTAGATCACCTCTGCCAGCTCTACGGGGACGAGTACACCCTCTGGGTCGCCGCCATCGACGAAGAGCTCACCAGCCACAGTTATATTGTCCCCGGCCTGGGAGATGCCGGAGACCTCGCCTTCGGCGGCAAACTGTAGCCGGCAAAGATGAAAAGGGCTTTCCCGCTTCTCTGCGCCCTTGCCCTGCTGCTGTCTACGCGGCAGGCGGCCCAGGCGCAGCCTCCGGAGCACTGGAACATTCCGGACAGCGTGTATTACCTCATGCCCGCTTTCGGCACCGGCATGGTCTATTTCAACGGGCAGCCGCCGGCACAGGGGCAGCTCAATATCTGTGCGCTGGACAACTCCCTCCGTTTCATCGGGGAGGACGGGGTGGAACTGGCGGCCACCAACCCGGAAAACATTGTCCGGGTGCAGATAGACACCGTCGTCTTCCTCCGGAGCAACGATACTTTCTACCGCCAGTACCCGGTTTCGGGCGATACGGGCGTGGCGCTCCACCGCAACCTCCGCATCATGACGGACGCCAGGCAGGCGGCCTACGGGGGCACTTCCATGACCAGTTCCGTCCGGGAATACAAAGCCGTCTTTGCCGACGGCATGACCCACCGGCTGGAGGGCCGGACGGACTATCCGTACGACATGCACGAAAGGGTATACCTCTATAAAGGCAATAAAGTGTACCCGCTCACCAAAAAGAACCTCCGGAAACTGTATCCGGAAAAGAAGGCGGAGATAGACGCCTATTTCAAGGCCGGGCACAGTCTCCCGGACACCGTGGAAGAGGCTAAATCCCTCCTCGCCCGCTGGGCGGAATAATCCCTGCCGTCACTTCTTTCTGGCCACTCCCCGCACGGGAGCGGCTTCCAGCGGATTGTCCGGCCAGGCATGGCGGGGATAGCGGCGACGGAGCTCTTTCCGCACCTCGAAGTAGGTGCCGGACCAGAAACTCGCCAGGTCGGAGGTGAGCTGCACGGGCTTGAAACCCGGGGAAAGCAGTTCCATGAGCACCGGACGGCGGCCATCGTCCACCCGGGGCGTATCCAGCAGGCCGAAACACTCCTGCAGGCGCACGCGGAGGACAGGAGCTTCGGCCCCGGCGCGATATTCCAGGGCAATGCTGCTGCCCGTAGGGACGCTCACCCGCAAGGGGGCCAGGCGTTCCACGGCATTCCCCTGTTCGTAGCTGAGAAGGCTGCGGATGACGGCACAGAGGTCGATGCGCTTCAGCGCTGCGGCAGAGCGGGCTTCCGGGGCATGCAGGGGCAGCCAGGAAGGAGCGGCAGCCAATAGCGCATCGGTTCCCACGTCCGGCAGCGACAGTTCCGGATGCCACGCGGCCACACTGGCAATACGGCGCTGCAGGTTCTGCACCTCATCCGTAAAGGAAAGGAGGCTCCTGCCTTCGGTGCGGATGGCCTCCGAGAGGATAGGAAGGGCCCGCGGACCGGGGTCGAAGGGACGGCTGTCCACAATGATGGCGCCGATGCGCCGCTCCTTCCGCGCCACCAGTTCGCTGGAGCGCCAGGACAGGCTTTCCCGCTCTGTCACAAATGCTTCCAAGTCTTTCGGATCCACCGGGGCCGCCAGGAAAATGCGCCCCACGCCCCCTTCTTTCACATGGAGGGACGACACGGCCAGCCACTCCGCTCCGGCGAGAGGGTCCGCCGTATCCATGGCCGCCAGGTCTCCGGTGGCCAGGAGGAACTGCCCGGCCGCACCCGAGGCCCGGGCGATGCGTTCCGGATAGGCCCGGGCGACGAGGGCCCCCACTTCGTACGGGTCCCGGGAAGCCTCCACCCCGGAAGGAACCCGCAGGAGGGAGCGGTACTGCCGGGCACCCGCCCGCGCAAGGGAAGACAGGGCGCGGAGCCGCAGGTCCAGTCCCACTTCCGGGATGTGCAGCGGATCCTTCTCTTCCAGCAAGGCCGCCAGGTCTGCCGCCAGGGCCTGCAGAGGCGGCGTGGCGGCGCTTTGCAGCATGTTCGCCAGGCGGGGATGGCAGGGAAAACGGTCCAGGAGACGCCCCCTGACCGTGATGCAGCCCTCCGTGTCCACCGCCCCAAGCGCCTGCAGCAGGGCCTGCGCCTGCTTCACCCGCAAGACGGGTGGCGGAGTGACCCAGGGCAGCTGCAGCGGCTCCGGCGCGCCCCAGGCCGCCATGTCCAGGACGGCGCCGGAAAGGTCCGCCTCCAGGATTTCGGGCTTCCGCAAGGGCTCCATGCGCCGCTCGGTGGCTACACTCCAGAGCCGGTAACAAACGCCCGGTGCCAGGCGGCCGGCCCGCCCCCGGCGCTGTTCGGCCATGTCCAGGCTGATGCGGACGGTCTCCAGGTGCGACAGGGCATTCTGCGCATCCCAGACCATTTTCCGGCACCAGCCGCCGTCCACCACCACCCGTACGCCCTCAATGGTGAGGGACGTCTCTGCAATGGGGGTGGACAGCACCACTTTCCGCTCTCCCGGAAGGCTCGGGGCGATGGCCGCCCGCTGCTCCTCGTTGGACAGAAGGCCGTAGAGCGGACAGATGCGGGTAGTGCCGAGCGCCCCTGCCAGCTGCTCGGCCGTGCGGCGGATTTCCGCTTCGCCGGGGAGGAAGGCCAGGATGTCGCCCTCCTCTTCCCGATGCGCCTGAAGGATGGCCCTCGCCATCCCCATATCTTCCGGTAAACGCTTGATTTCCACCGGGAACATCCGGCCTTCGCTGTGGATATGCGCCGCCGCCAGTTCCCGGCAGAGCGGCGCTGCATCCAGGGTGGCGGACATAAGGACCAGCCTGAGGTCCGGCCTGAGGAGGCTCCTCGCTTCCCGGACCAGCGCCAGCGCCGTATCTGTCTGCAGCGACCGCTCATGGAACTCGTCAAAGATGACCACCGACACGCCTTCCAGCGCCGGATCTTCCACCAGCATGCGCGTGAGGATGCCCTCCGTGAGCACTTCCACGCGCGTCCGGGCCGACACCTTGGATTCCAGGCGGATGCGGTAACCCACCGTCTCCCCCGCCTCTTCGCCAAGAAGCGAGGCCATGCGCACGGCAATCTGCCGCGCGGCCAGGCGCCGTGGCTCCAGCATGAGGATGCGGCCGCCGGCCGGAAGGCTTTCCAGGATGGTGAGCGGAAGGAGGGTGGATTTTCCCGCTCCGGGCGGCGCGGTGACCACCAGGCACGGATTCTCTTCCAGCGACCGGTTCACGGCCGCCGCCACGGCACCCGCGGGAAGGGTGGCCGCAGCCCTTTCCAGAAGGGTCTTATTCACAGATGAGGGTGGCCGAGGTGCAATCCACCACTTTCACGACAGCGTAAGTGCCTGCCTTGCGGCCGGCGGCGGGAAATACGCACATCATGCTGTTGGAGGCCCGGCCGCAGAGCTGCGACGGGTCCCGCTTGGAAGGGCCTTCCACCAGCACTTCCAGCGTCTTTCCCACCTGGGAACGGTAGCGTTCGAGGCTCTTCCGGCCCTGCAGCTCGATAATTTCGTTGAGCCGGCGGTTCTTCACCTGAGGCGGCACGTCGTCCGGATACTGGCGGGCGGCCAGGGTGCCCGGGCGCTCGGAATAGGCGAACATGAAGGCCCAGTCGAACCCCACCTCTTCCAGGAGCGAGAGGGTTTCCCGGTGGTCCTCCTCCGTCTCCGAGCAGAACCCGGCTATGACGTCCGTGGTGAGCCCGCAGTCCGGCATGACGCTCCGGATGCGCGCCACCCGCTCCAGATACCAGGCCCGGTCATATTTGCGGCGCATCTTCTCCAGCATGCGGGAGCTGCCGCTCTGGACCGGCAGGTGGATATGCCGGCAGATATTGGGATGGGCCGCCATGGTGTCTATGACGCGGTCCGATATGTCTTTGGGATGGGAGGTGGCAAAACGGACGCGGAGCTCGGGACTCACGGCCGCCACCCGCGCCAGGAGCTCTGCGAAATCCACCGTCTCCCCCGCATCTTTCCAGAGATAGCTGTCTACATTCTGTCCCAGGAGCGTCACTTCCCGGTAGCCCCGGGAAAAGACGTCGCAGGCCTCCCGGACGATGGAATGTGCATCCCTGGAGCGCTCCGCCCCACGGGTGTAAGGGACTACGCAGTAAGAACATACGTTATTGCAGCCGCGCATGATGGAGATGAAGGCCGATATGCCTTTCCCGTCCGTCCGCACTGGCTTGATGTCTGCATACGTCTCTTCCCGCGAGAGCCGGACGTCCATCTGGGGCGCCCCCGGCGCCACGGCTTCCAGCAGGCGCGGCAGCGAACGGTACGCGTCCGGCCCCACCACCAGGTCCACTTTTCCGGAGTCCAGCAGTTTGTCTTTCAGGCGTTCCGCCATGCACCCCACGATGCCTGTCACCAGGCCGGGACGGCGGCTCCGGAGCTGGCCGAACACATCCAGGCGGCCCCAGATGCGCTGCTCGGCATTATCCCGCACCGAACAGGTGTTGGCCATCACCAAATCCGCCTCCTCCATGTTTTCCGTGCGCGTGTAGCCCGCTTCCGAGAGGATGGAAAAAATCACTTCGGTGTCGTTCACGTTCATCTGACACCCGTATGTCTCTATGTATGCTTTCTTCATGGATTGCAAAGATAACGATTTTTTCACTACCTTTGCACTGATGAAAGCATTCCGGCATATCCTCCTGCTCTTTGCGGCCGCCTTCCTGGCGGCTTCCTGCGGCGTGTCCAAGATCAAAGACATCGCGCTCACCTCGGTGGGCCTGCAGTATATCGTCCCCACCTCGTTCCGTTCCATGGACGCCAAACTGCTCCTGGGAATCGACAATCCCGCCATGGGCTTCACCGTCACGGAGGTGAACGGGACCCTCCGCTACAAAGACAAGCCCATCGCCAACTTCGTCACGGGTTCGCTGGAGCTGCAGGGAAAGACCGAACAGGTGTACGAATTTCCCTGCACCATCACCCTGGCGGAGGGCGCTTCCATGCTGGACGTGCTGCTCATCGCCTCGCAGCGTTCGCTCAAGAACCTCAAGGCAGACGTCAATGTGCAGGCCGCGCTCAAGAAGAACGGGGTCATCCGCGCGCCCTTCACATTCAAAGACTTAGACTTGTACGAATTCTCCCAATAGAAGAAGCTTATGAGAAGAATCCTCGTCCTGATTGCCGCCCTTTTCGTTGGAGCCGTCGTCTCCCACGCCCAGGATACCACCCGCGTGGTGGCCCCCATGGATTCCACCCTGCTGGGGCGGGATATCCTGTCGGTCATGGGGCCCGGCATAGAAGTCACCCAGAGCCAGGCGGTCCGCCAGGCCCTGCAGGCCCATATCCGTTCCAATGCCTCCAAAACCCTCACAGGCTATCGCATAAGGGTGTTTTACGACAGCGCCCCCACCGCCCGGCAGCGCTCGGAAGGCATTGCCGGCGCCCTCCGGAGCCAGTTCCCCGGAACCGGCGTGTACCGCACCTTCGAAAGTCCCAACTATAAGGTGACGGTGGGAGACTTCCGCACCAAAGACGAAGCCCTCCGCATCTTCAACGCCCTCAAGCGCAGTTATCCCACGGCCTTCATCATCAAGGAGACCATCAATTACCCCAGATAGTTACCGGCCATGCCTTCCATCAAACAGGGACTTGAACAAAAGCAGCAGCAGAAGCTTTCACCGCTCCAGATCCAGACCATCAAACTGATCGAGATGCCGGTGCAGGCCCTGGAACAGCATGTCCGGGAAGTCCTGAACGACAATCCCGTGGTGGACGAAGCCCCTTCCAAGAGCGAAGAGGAGCGGGACGTGTCCATCTCCGAGGTGGAGGCGCAGGAACAGAGCGGCGGCTCCATGGAAGAAAACTACGGGCCGCAGGACGACGACATCCCTTCCTACAACCTCCACGTCAACAACTGGGGCAAGGACGAAAGGCCGGAATACAACACCTTCTCGGTCAAGCAGAGTTTCACCCAGAGCCTCCAGGAGCAGCTGGGGTACCGCAACCTCACGGAACACCAGCGCACGGTGGCCACCTTCATCATCGGCTCCCTGGACGACGACGGCTATCTGCGGCGGGATATCGAGTCGCTGGTGGACGACCTGGCCTTCCGGGCCGGCGTAGAGTCATCGGCACAGGAAGTGGAGCAGATGCTCAAGCTCATCCAGGAGTTCGAACCTTCCGGCGTAGGCGCCCGCGACCTCAGGGAATGCCTCCTCATCCAGCTGGAAGACAAGAAACGCACGCCTTCGGTAGAGAACGCCATCAGGGTGCTGGACCAGCAGTTCGACGCCTTCAAGAACCGCCATTTCCAGAAAATCATGACCCGGCTCCACCTCTCGGAGGAGGAGATGAAGGCCGTACTGGAAGAGATCCGCCGCCTCAATCCCTCCCCCGGCGGGCAGATTGACGACACCTACAACGACCAGGCCCAGCAGGTGGTCCCGGACTTCCGGCTGGACTATGAAAACGGCCAGCTGCTGCTCTCCATGCCCCGTTTCAGCATTCCCGAGCTCCGCATCAACCACAAGTACTCGGAAATCATGGAGACGGGCCGCTACTCCCAGTCCAAGGCAGACAAGGAGGCCGCCTCGTTCGTCAAGCAGAAAATAGATTCCGCCAAGTGGTTCATCGAGGCCCTGCGCCAGCGGCAGAACACCCTGGAAAGCACCATGCGCGCCATCCTGGAATACCAGCACGACTATTTCATAGACGGAGACGAAAGTTCTCTCAAACCCATGGTGCTCAAGGATATAGCGGAAAAGACCGGCTTCGACATCAGCACCATTTCGCGGGTGGTGAACAGCAAATGGATCGAAACCCATTTCGGCATCTTCCCGCTCAAATACTTCTTCTCCGAAGGCCTGGAGAACTCGGAGGGAGAAGAAGTCTCCACCCGCGAAATCAAAAAGGCCCTCCGGGAAATGGTGGATGCGGAAGACAAGCACAATCCCCTCACGGACGACGAACTGGTGGACGGCCTGGCGGCCCGGGGGTACAAGGTGGCCCGCCGCACCATCGCCAAGTACCGCGCCCAGCTGGACATTGCCAAAGCCCGGCTCCGGAGGGAACTGTAGGCCCCATTCCCCAACATTCAAAAACAGCACAACGACCTCGCTCCGAGGCCGTTATTTTTTGTGTTGAAAAAAGTGTGGAAAATTTTGGAAGGAAATGTAAGAAAATGGAAAAGTTTTGCTACCTTTGTACCCAAGCGTGAAAGAATAGTAAAACCAGGAACCAATGGTCAGATTTTTCGGCAAAGCCACCGGCAAGGTAGATGACAAGGGACGCCTCGTGTTCCCTGCCATCTTCCGTGATGCCATGATCCGGGGTTGCGCGGAAGACATGACCCTTGTCATCAAGAAAAACGTCCACCAGTGCTGTCTGGACCTCTTCCCCTACGACGAATGGGTGAAGCGGTCGGACAAAGTGCTGGAGGGGCGTGATCCTGAGCTCAACATCGAAGACGCTGATTTTTGGACCAAGTACAACGACGGCGTCTCCACCCTCGTCCCGGACGGAAAGCTGGGCCGGTTGAACATCCCGTCAGAACTGTTGGCCAGTACAGGTATTACCAAAGAGGTAGTATTCAGCGGTGTCGGCTACAAGCTCCAGATTTGGGATGCAGAAACCTTCAAGGCCGACCTTCTCTCCGACGAGAAGTTCAAAGAAACCGCATCGAGACTATCCGTTCGCAAATAGAAGGAGGTCTCGGAATGTCAGAATATCATATCCCCGTGCTGTTGGCGGAAAGTGTCTCCGCCCTGGTCACGAATCCCGCAGGAATATACGCAGACGCCACTTTCGGAGGCGGTGGGCACACCGCCGCCATCCTTTCACGCTTAAACGGTGACGGGCGCGTCATCGCCTTCGATCGTGACGCTGAAGCCCTGCAGAACGCCCCGGCAGACCCCCGCCTGACGCTCATCCACAACAACTTCCGCTTCATCGAAAATTATGCGGAGCAGCTGAAGAGGGCCGGGGAAGAGACCCTTTCTTCCGCGTCGCTTCGCGACCTGCCGGGGCCCTCGGAAATCTCTGATTTACGGGGTGGCTCTGTACGGGCAAATGCTCCAGAAAGGGTCTCTTCCCCGGGCATTTTCGACGGCATCCTGGCGGACCTCGGGGTAAGCGCCCACCAGTTCGACACCGCCGGCCGGGGATTCAGCTTCCGTTTCGAGGACGCTCCGCTGGACATGCGCATGAACCGGGAAGCACGGCGCACGGCGGCGGACCTGGTGAACGAAGCGTCCGAAGCGGAGCTGGAGCGCATCCTCCGGCTCTACGGAGAGGTGGACGGCGCCCGCAGCATGGCCCGCCTCATTGCTGCCGCCCGCAGCGAAGCGCCCCTCCGCACCACCGGAGACCTGGACCGCGCCATTGCCCGGATGCTCCCCAGGAATGCGGAGCACAAGGTACTCGCCAAGGTCTACCAGGCCTTCCGGATTGAAGTGAACCAGGAAATGCGCTCGCTGGAGAAATTCCTGGACGGCGCGGCCCGCTGCCTCAAGCCCGGCGGGCGGCTCGTGGTCATCACCTACCACAGCCTGGAAGACCGCATGGTGAAGAATTTCATCAAGACCGGAAACGTGGAGGGGATCCTCCGCAAAGACGTTTTCGGCCGCGTGGACACTCCCCTGGAGGCCATCGGGCGCAAGCCCCTCCTGCCCTCGGAGGAAGAGATTGCCGGAAACACCCGCGCCCGCAGCGCGAAGCTCCGGATAGCGGAAAGGAGGACGGCGGAATGAGTGCAAAGAGCGTCTGGACGGCCATCCGCAATTTTTACCGCGCCCTCCGCAACGGGGAACTCCTGCTGCGCATCAGGGCCGACAAATACTACATCCACATCCTGTACCTTTTCCTCCTGATGTGGGTGACCATCATGCTGAGCCTGCAGGTAGACAAGACCCTTGCCAAGGCCGGCGACAACAAGGCGGCGCTGGAACAGCTCCGCATCCACCATGCGGAAAAGGAGGCCGAGCTGGTGAAACTCCACAGCGCATCGGCTGCCGAAGATCGGCTCCGTGAACTGGGCTCCAAGGCCACGCTGCCTTCGGAACCCGCAACCCTCGTGAAGAACAGATGAGTAAAAGGGAAAGCGAAATAAAGGACACCATCGTAGGCCGCGACAGAATCCACGTGGTCATGTTCTTCCTGTCCCTGGTCTTTCTCCTTCTGGGGGTGGCCATCCTGGTTCGCATCGTACACATCCAGGCCACCTATACCGTAGACCCCAGAGTCATCGACCTGTTCCGTCCCCGGGTCCAGAAATACGTGGAAACGCCCGTGAGGGGCCGCATCCTGGCCACCGACGGCCGCCCGCTGGCCATCTCGGCGCCGCTCTACGACATCTACATGGACTGCACCGTGCGCAAGGAAGACTACACCCAGCCCGGCAAGGACAGCCTGGAACGCCAGTGGAAAGCCAAGGCGCGGGAACTGGCCGCCAGCCTCTCCGCCGAATTCAGGGACCGGAGCGCCGCAGACTATGCCAAACTCATCCTGGACGGCCGGGAGCGCGGCGCCCGCTATGTCCGCATCCAGCGGAACATAGACCTGAGCACCCTGCAGCGGGTGAAGGAGTTCCCCCTTTATCGGGAAGGGCCCTACACCGGCGGCATCATCGTGGAAGAGCACCAGGAGCGCATCTATCCGTACGATTCCCTGGCCCGCCGGGCCATCGGCTATGTCAAAGAGCAGAACCGGATTGGCCTGGAATCCAGCTTCGACAGCGAGCTGCACGGCCGCGAGGGCTATGAATGGCGACGGGTCACCGACAACAAGCGCTGGGTGCGGGACCTGGATTCCGCCGTGGTGAAGGTGCAGGACGGACACGACATCCGCACCACCCTCAACGTGGACTTCCAGGACATTGCCGACAAAGCCCTCCGCGCCCAGATCAACCAGAACGAAGACATCCGCGCCGGCATCTGCCTCATCATGGAGGTGGAGACGGGGGCCATCCGGGCCATGGTGAACCTTTCGCGCGGGGACACCCCGCAGACCACCCTCTGGGAACGGGAGAACCTCATGCTCCGGGAAGTGGGGGAACAAGGCTCGGTGATGAAGACCGTCACCCTGCTCTCGCTGGTGGAAGACGGCTACGTGCAGTCGCTGGAACAGACCATCCCCACCAACAACGGCTTCGTCCCCAACTACAAGCAGGACGTCCACATCCTGGACTACCAGCGGGAGACGGGCCGCCGGGACATCACCGTGGGGCACGGCTTCGAGATTTCCTCCAACTACGTGTTCACGTACCTAGCAGAGACCTACTACGGCAAGAAGCCGCAGGAGCTCTTCGACCATATCTACTCCTACCGGCTCGGAGAAGCCTTCGATTTCGATATCGGCGGCCTGGGAAGGCCGGTGGTGAACCGTCCGGGAACGGCCGGCTGGTCCAAGACCACCCTCGGGACCACGGCGTACGGATACAGCCTCAGCGTCACGCCCCTCCACGTAGCCACATTCTATAACGGGATTGCCAACAAGGGGCGGATGATGAAGCCCTACCTGGTGGAAAGCATCGAGCAGGACGGCAAGGTGCTCCGCCGTTTTGAGCCGTCGGTGCTGAACGGCAGCATCTGCTCGCCCGCCACGGCCGACACGGTCACCCGGGCCCTCCGGGCGGTGGTGAACAGCGGTACGGGCACCCGGCTGAAGGGCGCCAAGCTCCCGGTATGCGGCAAGACCGGAACGGCCCAGGTGGTGCTCACGCCCCAGGAACGCGGCGGCAGCACGGACCCTTACCACGACCTCCTGGGCCGCAAAAAGAACCAGGGCACCTTCGTGGGCTTCTTCCCCTCCGACGCTCCCAAATACACCATCCTCGTCACCGTGTATTCCTATCTCTCGGGAAAGAGCTTCTACGGCGGCACCATGCCGGCCCTCGCCGTCCGGGAGATTGTCGACAAGATTTATGCGCTGGACCCCGACTGGCGGCCCGAACTCCGTCCCGTCGCCGAGGTGCCGGATTTCACCCGGCCGGCCCCTGCCCAGCAGCCTGAAACAACAGCAGAATGAAACTGAAAGACATCATATCCCACTTTGACCATCAGCTCTTCGGCTCTGCCGATGTGCCCGTCACGGCCATTACCGCGGACTCGCGCAAGGTGGTTCCCGGAACGCTCTTCGTCGCCGTGAAAGGCTTCACGAGCGACGGTCACGCGTACATTCCGCAGGCCATCGCCAAAGGCGCATCCGCCATCCTCTGCGAAGCCATCCCGGAAGGGGACATCCCTTCCGGAATCAGCTTTGTGAAGGTGGAAAACAGCCGGAAAGCGCTGGCCCTGGCCGCCGACGCCTTCTACGGCCACCCCTCCGGCGAGCTCAAGCTCGTGGGCATCACCGGCACCAACGGAAAGACCACCACGGTCACCCTGCTCTATAAGCTTTTCAAGAGCCTCGGCTACCGCTGCGGCCTCCTCTCCACCATCGCCAACTATGTGGACGACAAGCGTTTGGAGACGGAAAACACCACGGTAGACCCGGTCACCCTCAACGGGCTTCTCCGCCAGATGGCAGACGCCGGCTGCAGCTACTGCTTCATGGAAGTCAGTTCCATCGGCGTGGAACAGGAACGCGTGACCGGCCTGGAGTTCGCCCTGGGCATCTTCTCCAACCTTACGCACGACCATCTGGACTATCACGGCACCTTTGCCGAGTATCTCCGCTGCAAGAAGCTTTTCTTCGACCGCCTGCCCAAGAACGCGCTGGCCCTCATCAACACGGACGACAAGAACGGTCCCGTCATGGTGCAGAACACGGCCGCGCGCGTAGTCACCTATTCGGTGCGGGGCCTGGCGGACCACTGCGCCCGCATCCTGGAGCAGAGCATGGAGGGGATGCTCCTCCGCATCGACGGGAAGGAAGTCTGGTGCCGGCTCATCGGGGAACACAATGCCTATAACCTCCTTGCCGTGTATTCCGCCGCCCTCTGCCTCGGGGCAGACACCACCGAGACGCTGGTGGCCCTCTCGAACCTCAGTTCCGCCCCCGGCCGGCTGGAAACCCTCCGCGGACCGCGCGAACTGACGGTGGTGATTGACTATGCCCACACGCCCGACGCCCTCCAGAACGTGCTCAGGACCCTCCGCGCCGTGGAGCCGGAGCGCCAGCTCATCTGCCTGTTCGGCTGCGGCGGAGACCGCGACAAGACCAAGCGTCCGGAAATGGCGCAGGTGGCCGAGCAGGCGGCCGACCGCCTGGTCATCACCTCCGACAACCCCCGTACGGAGGACCCGGAGGCCATTATCGCCGACATCCGGGCCGGGCTCAGCGCCAAGGGGCTCGCCAAAGCGCTGGTGGTCACGGACCGCCGGGAAGCCATCCGGACGGCCCTCCTCACCGCCCCCGAGGGCGCCACCATCCTCCTTGCCGGCAAAGGCCATGAAGACTACCAGGTCATCGGCCATGAAAAACACCACATGGACGAAAGGGAAATAGTCGCTGAAACCTTCAAACAAATGCTGTCATGATTTATCATCTCTTCCAATATCTCGAGCACGCCGGCGTGGATTTCCCGGGCCTCGGCCTCATGCACTACCTGAGCTTCCGGGCCATCCTGGCGGCGGTCACCGCCATCCTCTTCGCCCTCATCGTGGGGAAGCGCATCATCGCCCTGCTGCGGAAAAAGCAGATCGGGGAAACGGTGCGGGACCTGGGCCTGGCAGACCAGATCCAGAAGAAAGGCACCCCCACCATGGGCGGGGTCATCATCATCCTGTCCATCCTGGTGGGCGTCCTGCTGTTCTGCGACCTCACCAACATCTATGTCATCCTCCTCATCGTAAGCACCCTTTGGTGCGGCGCCCTGGGCTTCACGGACGACTACATCAAAGTGTTCCGCCACCGGAAGGAGGGCATGTCGGAGAAGGGAAAACTGGCCGGGCAGGTGGTCCTCGGCTTCATCGTGGGCCTCACCGTCTGGATGAGCCCGGAGATTGTCGTCCGTGAAAAGGTGGAAGTGCAGGAAAGCGTGGAACGCACCCTGGATGCGGAGACGCCGGTCACCTCGGGCCGCTACAAAGCGGAAGACGTGGTGAAGAGCACCAAGACCACCATTCCCTTCGTGAAGAACCACGAATTCGACTACAAGTGGCTCTCGCCCTTCAAGGGAGCCTGGGGATGGTACACCAAATGGGCCATTTACGTGCTCATGATTGTCCTGGTGATTACCGCCTGCTCCAACGGGACCAACCTCACCGACGGCCTGGACGGCCTGGCGGCGGGGACATCGGCCATCGTGGGCGTCGTACTGGGCGTACTCGCCTGGCTGGGCGGCAACCTCATCAATTCCAATTATTTGAACATCATGTATATGCCCGGAAGCGGCGAGATTGCCATCTTCATGAGTGCCTTCGTGGGCGCGCTCGTGGGCTTCCTGTGGTTCAATTCCTTCCCCGCCCAGGTATTCATGGGCGATACGGGCAGCCTCACCATCGGCGGCATCATCGGGGTCACGGCCGTGCTCATCCGGAAGGAACTCATGATTCCGCTGCTGTGCGGCATCTTCTTCACCGAAAGCCTGTCGGTACTCCTGCAGCGCTTCTGGTTCAAGTGGACGCGGAAGCGCACCGGAACCGGCCACCGCATCTGGAGCATGACCCCGCTCCATCACCACTTCCAGGACAAGAAGGCGCCCGAAGGACCGGTCCTCTTCCCCAAGCCGGTCCCGCCCCAGCACGAAGCCAAGATTACGGTGCGCTTCTGGATCGTAGGCGTCATCCTGGCAGTAAGTACATTAGCATTATTGAAATTAAGGTAGTTGTAGCAGTCGTATGTCAAGAGTAGTTGTATTAGGAGGCGGCGAGAGCGGCGTGGGTGCCGCGGTGCTCGCCAAAGTAAAAGGATTCGATGTGTTCCTGAGCGACCAGGGACAGATCAAGGACCAGTATGCCCAGGAGCTCCGCAAGTGGGAGATTCCCTTCGAGCAGGGCCGGCACAGCGAAGAATGTATCCTGAACGCCGACGAGGTGGTGAAGAGCCCGGGCATCCCCGGCACCGTCCCCATGGTCCGGAAAATCAGGGAAAAGGGCATCCGCGTGGTGTCGGAGATAGAATTCGCGAGCCGCTACGACTCCGCGAAGAAGATCTGCATCACCGGCTCCAACGGAAAGACCACCACCACCTCGCTCATCTATCACCTGCTGCAGAACGCAGGGCTCAACGTGGGGCTGGGCGGGAATATCGGCAAGAGCTACGCCTATCAGGTCGCCACCGAGCATTTTGACTATTATGTACTGGAAATCAGCAGTTTCCAGCTGGACGACATTTACGATTTCCGGCCCGACATTGCCATCATCACCAATATCACGCCGGATCACCTGGACCGCTACGACCACAAGATGGAAAACTACGTGGCCGCCAAATTCAACATTACCCGGAACCTCACCCCGGACGACTGCTTCATCTTCGACTCCGACGACGCCATCACGGTGGGCCACCTGTCGAAGATTGTGCTCCGCTGCAAGATGCTGCCCTTCTCGCAGGAGAAGGAAGTGCAGGAAGGCGCCTTCGTACGGGACAACAAGATGGTCATCCGCTACCAGAAGGAAGAGACGGACCTCTTCCTGGAAGAGCTGGCCCTCGGCGGACGCCACAATATCTACAACTCCATGGCCGCCGCCCTGGCCGCCAAGGTGACGGGCATCGAGAACGAAGTCATCCGCCGTTCCCTGGCCACCTTCCAGCCCATCGAGCACCGCCTGGAGCCTGTGCTGAGCATCAAGGACGTGCTGTATATCAACGACTCCAAGGCAACGAACGTCGATTCGGCCTGGTACGCGCTGGAATGCCAGAAACGCCCGGTGGTGTGGATTGTGGGCGGCACGGACAAGGGGAATGACTACAGCGTCCTCAACGACCTGGTGAAAGAGAAGGTGAAGGGGATTGTGTGCCTGGGCGTAGACAACGCCAAGATCCACGCGGCCTTCGGCGGCATGGTGCCTGAGATGACAGACGCCCGCTCGGCCGAAGAGGCCGTCCGGCAGGCCGCTTCCATGGCCGAGGCCGGCGACGTGGTGCTCCTGAGCCCCTGCTGCGCCAGTTTCGACCTTTTCAAGAATTATGAAGACCGCGGCGAACAGTTCAAGGCCGCCGTACGGAAACTCTAAGGACTATGGCAGAAGAAGAGAACAAAGCCGGAAAAGGAACCAGTTTCCTCGGGCACTTCACCAATATCATGGACCGCTTCAGCGGGGACAAGGTGATCTTCCTGATCGCCCTGTTCCTCATGCTCATCTCCGTGATATCGGTGTTCAGTTCCACGCCCCGCCTGGCCAACGACACGCATTCAGACCGCGTGTCCATCATGATGGACCAGCTCAAGGTGGTGGGCCTCGGCTTTGTCATCATCTTCTCCCTTTACTACCTGGGCAGGGTGGAATGGTACCGGAAGCTTTCCATGCTGGGCTTCGGGGCCAGCGCGGTCATCCTCACCATCCTGGTGCTGAACCTCAACCTGGGCATCATCCGCGCCGGAGAAATCAACGGCGCCCGCCGGATTCTGCTGCTGGCCGGCAAGCAGATTCATGTCTATGAATTCGTCAAGCTGTTCATGGTCATGTATTTAGGCTGGGCGCTGGACAGCTACAAGAACCACAGTTTCCGCTGGGGGCCCTGGCTGGCGGGCAAATTCCGCCGCCTGCAGTTCCTGGAGAAAGACCTCTGGCAGAAGATCACCTACATCTACCTTCCCGTGGGCATCGTCACCATCATGGTCATGATGGGGTCCAATTCCAGCGCCATCTTCATCGCCCTCATCCTGGTGCTCATGATTGTGGTGGGCGGGCTCGATTTCCGGGACATCGCCGTCATGGGGGCCGCCATGCTCCTGGCCGTGGGCTGCCTTTTCGGGGCCTACAAGGCCGGCTGGCTGGAAGGAAGCCGCTTCGGGACGGCCATCTCGCGCATCACCAACGACGACGACGCCACCATGGACATCCTCATTGGCAGCAAGCGGGAGTCGCTGGAGTGGCGGAAGGCGCGCGGCAAGCTGGACCAGCCCGTGGGAGCCCTCCTCGCCATCAAGGAAGGGGGCCTGCTGGGCAAGGGAATCGGGAACAGCACCCAGAAATACCAGGTGCCGGTCATCTTCGGGGACTACATGTTCAGCTTCATTGTGGAAGAGACGGGCATCTGGGGAGCCATCATCCTCATCATCCTCTATTTCAGCCTGCTGGCCCGCGGGACGATGGTAGCCCGGGAATGCGACAAATACTACGACAAGATGGTGGTCACCGGGCTCATCATCCTGGTCACCGGCCAGGCGTTCATGCACATGGCGGTGAACGTGCACCTGCCGCTGGTCCCCCAGACCGGCCAGACGCTGCCGCTGGTGAGCCACGGCACCAACGCCTTCCTGGTCTTCAGCCTGGTGTTCGGCATCCTTCTCAGCATCTCCAAGGACGCCCGGGAAAACATTGCACGGAGAGAGGCGGAGGCGGCCGCCAACCCCATCATCGAACACGACTGGACGCAAGACACTACAGCATAATGGAACAGAAATACAGACCCATACGCGCCATCATCAGCGGAGGCGGCACCGGAGGACACATCTTCCCGGCCGTTTCCATCGCGCATAAACTCATGGAACTCAATCCCTACACCGAGATCCTCTTCGTAGGGGCGGAAGGCAAGATGGAGATGGAAAAAGTCCCCGCCGAAGGCTTCCGCATCGTAGGGCTCCCCATCGCGGGCTTCCAGCGCCAGCTCAGCGCCAGGAACCTCCTGAGCAACCTCTCCCTGCCCTTCAAGGTACTGGACAGCGTGCGCCGGGCCAAGGCCATCGTCAAGGAATTCAAGCCCGACGTGGTGGTGGGCGTAGGAGGCTTTGCCAGCGCTCCCCTCCTCTGGGCGGCCACCGGACTTAAGATTCCGGCCGTCATCCAGGAGCAGAACGGCTTTGCCGGCCTCACCAACAAGCTGCTGGGAAAGCGCGTCCAGACCATCTGCGTGGCGTACGAAGGCATGGACCGTTTCTTTCCGGCCGAAAAGATAGTCATGTCCGGCAACCCCATCCGGCCGGCCGTTTCCAGGCCCGCCACGCCGGCCATGAAGGAGGAAGCCCTGGCCGCTTTCGGGCTCACCCCGGGGAAGAAGCACCTCTTCGTGGTGGGCGGCAGCCTGGGGAGCGGCACCCTCAACCGCTCCATGGAGCACTGGATCCAGGACGGCTGCCCCCACGGGCAGGACGTGGAAGTCATCTGGCAGTGCGGCAAGTATTATAAGAAAGGGGTCGATGCCTTCCTGGCGGCGCACCCCGAGTCTAAAGGCATCACGGCCTACGATTTCATCCGCCGGATGGACCTCGCCTTCGCGGCGGCCGACGTGGTCATTTCCCGCAGCGGCGCCAGCACCGTCTCGGAAATCTGCGCCATGGGAAAGGCCACGATCTTCGTCCCTTCCCCCAACGTGGCCGAAGACCACCAGACGCACAACGCCATGGCGCTGGTCCGCAAAGACGCTGCCCTGCTGGTCAAGGATGCCGACGCCCTGGATGAACTCCTGCCCACGGCCATCGGCCTTCTGGGAAGCCCCGAACGCATCGCCCGGCTGGAGAAGAATGCGGAAGCCATGGCCCTGAGAAATGCAGCCCAGCTTATCTGTGACGAAGTTTACAAACTGATATGAAGAACGTTTACTTTATCGGAATCGGCGGCATCGGCATGAGTGCCCTCGCCCGTTACTACAAGTTCAAGGGCATGGAAGTGGCCGGCTACGACCTCACCCCTTCGGCCCTGACGCGGGAACTGGAGAAAGAAGGCATTTCGGTGCACTACGAAGACCGCCCGGACCTGCTCCCCGCCAGCGTGGACGACACCCTGGTGGTCTACACCCCCGCCGTCCCGGCCGACCTGGGCGAGCTGGTGAAGGCCCGCACGGAAGGCTATGCGCTCCTCAAGCGCTCCCGCACCCTCGGGGAAATCACCCGCAGGCAGCGCTGCCTGGCCGTCGCCGGTACGCACGGGAAGACCACCACCTCCACCCTCACCGCCCACATCCTCACCCAGTCGGGAGCGGGCTGCAGCGCCTTCCTCGGCGGCATTTCCCGGAACTACGGCAGCAATCTGCTGGTTTCCAGGAACGAGACCGTGGTGGCGGAGGCCGATGAATTCGACCGTTCCTTCCTCCAGCTGTTCCCGGAAATCGCCGTCATCACGGCCGTGGACGCAGACCATCTGGACATCTACGGCGACTATGCCCATGTGGTGGAAGCCTTCAAGGCTTTTGCCGCGCAGGTGAGCGGAACCCTCATCACCAAGAAAGGCATTCCCGTGGGGCCGGAAGACACCAGGGCCCGCGTCCTCACCTATCATTACACAGACCGCTCCGCAGATTTCTGCGCCCTGGATCCGCACCCGGACGACTGCGGCTGTTTCCACTACGACCTCCAGTACCCCGGCGGGGTCATCCAGGACATCCGCGTGGGAACCCCCGGCTGGGTGAACGCGGAGAACAGCGTGGCGGCCGCCGCCATCGCCCTCTGCTACGGCGTGGAGCCCGAAGCGGTGAAAGCGGCCATCGGCAGTTTCGAAGGCGTCAAGCGCCGCCTGGAGATGCACCTCAACACGCCGGGGCTCAGTTACATGGACGACTATGCCCACCACCCGGCCGAGCTGGCCAGCGCCATCTCCTCCATCCGGGATATCTTCCCGGGACGGAAACTGACGGCCATCTTCCAGCCGCACCTCTACACCCGCACGCGTGACTTCGCCGGGGAGTTCGCCCAGGCGCTTTCCCGCGTGGACAAACTCATCCTCCTGGACATCTACCCCGCCCGCGAGGCACCCATCCCCGGCGTAACCTCCGAGATGATTTTCAAGGATGTCACGGCACCCGAAAAGGTGCTGCTGAAAAAGGAAGAGCTCATGGATTACCTGGCCGACGACCCGGATATAGACGTCCTCGTGACCTTCGGCGCCGGCAATATCGACCGCTTCATAGACCCCATCACCGAACTCCTGAAAAAGCGGTTATCATGAAACCCATCCTCCGCCGGGGCCTCGGCCTCCTTGTCTTCCTCTTGTTCGCCGCCATCTGGTTCATCTCGGCCGGCATGTCGGACCGGCAGCGCCGTACCCGCACCTGCCAGGGCAAGGGGACGCTGGATGTGGTGGTGACAGACTCCCTGGAGCGGCAGTTTGTCAGCCGCGCCGACGTGGAGAAATGGCTGGAAGAGGAGTACCGGGCCTATGCCGGCATGCCGCTGGACAGCGTAGACCTGGGACGGATTGAGCAAATCGTGGGCGCCCACAGCGCCGTGCGGGACGCACAGGCCTGGCTCACGGACGACGGCATCCTGCATGTGCAGCTGAGCCAGCGCCAGCCCGTCGTGCGCTTCCAGGACGGGAAAAACGCCTTCTATGCCGACAAGAGCGGCTTCGTCTTCCCCATGCAGGACAAGGGGAATGCCCGTGTCCCCGTGGTGGACGGGGAACTGCCCTTCCATCTTCCCCAGGGCTACAAGGGATGTCCGGAGGACCCGGCCCATCTTCGCTGGCTGCTCCAGATCATCGGCCTTACGGAACAGATGAAAGGAACGATATGGGAAAAGGACATCAGCGGAATCCGGGTGGACGGGAAACAGGACCTGGTGCTGATTCCCCGCGAGGGCCGCGAGCGCTTCCTCTTCGGCCCGCCGGTGCGCGTGGAAGAGAAATTCGCGCTCATGGAGGCCTACTACCGGAGCGTGGCGCCCTCGAAAGAGGCCGGCTATTACGCCCTGGTGGACCTTCGCTACCGCGGGCAGCTGGTTTGCAGAAAGAAATAACAACACTATATGGAAGAGAAATACATAGCATCAATCGACCTGGGCAGTTCCAAATTCGGAATCTGCGTCGCCCGCATCAACGGTGACGACATCCAGATTGTCTACTACAAAGAAACGCCTTCCGACGGCATCCGCTCCAGCCTCATCACCAATCCCATGAAGGCGTCCGCGCGCCTGCGGGAAGCCATCCAGGAGGCGGAGAAGGAGCTCATGATCCGCATCCTGCAGGTGGTGGTGGGCATGCCGCGGAGCGAAGTGGCGCAGGTGACCGCCTCGGCCCGCATCGAGCGCTCCAACCCCGACGAGTACATCTCGGCCGAGGAGGTGCAGAACCTCAAGTCCATCGCCCTGGAGACCTATCCCCTGCCCAATCCCGACAAGCAGATCATGTACGGGGCCGTGGCGCAGTCTTTTTCCATCGACGATGAAATCCAGCTCGTGGAGAGCGAGGTGGTAGGCACCCTCAGCGCCGTCCTGGAAGGCAACTTCAAGGTGTTCATCGGCAACCGGAGCGCCACCACGGCGCTGGACAAGATCTTCAACGGCCTGGAGATTGCCATCGCCAAGAAGTATTTCCTTCCGGACGTGGTGGCCCGCACGGTCCTCTCGGCCGAAGAGATGGCCGGGGGCGTCGCCCTCGTGGACGTGGGCGCCGGGGTCACCTCCCTGGCGGTGTACCACGGCGGCATCATGCGCTATTATGCCTCCATCCCCTTCGGCGGAAAGGCCGTCACCAACGACATCCGCACCGAATGCTCCATCTCCGAAGACCTGGCCGAGAAAATCAAGAAGCGCTTCGGCGCCTGCATGCCCGGCAAGCTGGCGTCCCTCAGCGAAAAGGTGCTGCAACTGAGGCTCACCGAACCCTACAAGGAAGTGCCTGTGCGCTATATTTCAGAGGTGGTGGACTGCCGCAGCCGGGAAATCGTGGACGCCATCCTCTACTACATCCAGGAGAGCGGCCTGCAGAATTCCCTCCGCAGCGGCGTAGTGGTCACCGGCGGCGGCGCCGAACTCACCAACTTCATCCCGCTCATCAAGGAGATGTCGGGCTACGATGTCCGCAAGGGCTATCCCCGCTTCATGTTCTCTGCCGCCGTGGGCAGCGGCGTGTATTCCACGGCGGCCACTTCAGCCATCGGCATGGTGCTCGCCGCCAAGGAGGACCACCTCCCCGACTGCGTCAGCGTGCCCGAACAGCCCCGGCAGCCCCTGGAAGACGAGCTGCTGGAGGTGGAAGTCACCGACGAGACCCCGGAACCATCCGAGACCCTCTTTGCCCCCGACGACTTCGGGGAAATCCAGCCCGAACCGGAAAAGAAGGAGAGGAAACCGCGCACCAAGCGCGTCAAGGTTCCCAAGCCCAAGAGCGAGAAGACGGGATTCCTTTCCGTCATCTGGAACACGGTAGAGAGCGCTGCGCTCAAGATGTATGACAAAGCCAACGAGGAATAAGAAGCCATGATTATCGACGTGAACAACAGTATCGTCCCCACCGACTGGACGCAGGAGAACTCCATCATCAAAGTCATCGGCGTGGGCGGCGGCGGCTGCAACGCCGTCAACTACATGTACCGCCAGAATATCCAGGGGTGCAGTTTCATCGTGTGCAATACCGATGCGCAGGCCCTCCAGACCAGCGAAGTGCCCGTCAAGATCCAGATGGGCCAGAACGGCCTGGGCGCCGGGACGGACCCCACCGCCGGCCGCAACGCCGCGCTGGAAAGCCAGGACGAGATTGCCCGCAAGGTGCTGGACTGCGGCACCCAGATGCTCTTCATCACCGCCGGCATGGGCGGCGGCACCGGCACGGGCGCCTCGCCGGTGATTGCCAAGATGGCGAAGGAACGCGGCATCCTCACGGTGGCCGTGGTGACCATCCCCTTCAAGAATGAGGGCAACGAGAGCCAGTCCAAAGCCGTGGACGGCATCCACGAACTGGAGAAAAACGTGGACTCGCTGCTGATTATCAACAATGAGAAGCTCTACCAGTTCTTTGGCGACACGCTCATCCAGGAAGCCTTCCCCAAGGCAGACGAGGTGCTGGCTACGGCTGTCAAGGGCATCATCGAGGTCATCAGCTGCTCGGGCTACATCAACGTGGACTTCCAGGATGTTTGCAAGATGATGCGCAATTCCGGCATGGCCCTCATGGGCAGCGGCGAAGGCACGGGCCCCAGCCGCCTGCAGGATGCCGTGAAGGGAGCCTTCGAGAGCCCGCTCCTGAACGACTTCGACCTCAAGACGGCCAAGAACGTCCTCATCAACATCACCACCGGCAACAACGAGCACGGGGCCAAGATGAGTGACCTGGAACGCATTGACGACATGATTACCGAATATACGGGCGATGCCAATCACTTCAAGAAGGGCATCATCTGGGACAACGACCCCGCATTCGGGGACAAGATCCGCATCACCGCCATTGTGACGGGCTTCGAGATGGACCTGGGCGGCCTGGGCCTGGACAAGAACCTGGGGAACCTCGTCATCATTGACGAAAACTTCCAGTGGGACCAGGGCGAACATGGCGCGGAAGTGGCCCTGCCCGGCGGTACGGAAACCATTAAGATTGGCTACAACAATTCCGACAATGCGCGTAGTTTCAACTTTTCCAGTGAACGCAAGCCGGTCCTCTGCGTAGAGCCCGGAGAAAAGAAAGCGGACCTGGAGAACATCCCTGCCATCCGCAGGCCGCATTAACCTTATTTAGAACAGGAAAAGGGCTGGCCCGTAATGATGGACCAGCCCTTTTTTTATGCGTTCCGAGGGTCTTCCTCGCTGTATTTCAATTCTTTTTCGTGGGAGATGACGGTGGTGTCGCCATCGTCCAGGGTGACAATGCGTTTTTCGTACCACTGGATGGGCCAGCCGCTGGCAAGATGGACGACAATGGTGGAATAGTGCTCCAGGCGGGCATCCGTCTCCCCAAGCATCTCTTCCATATCCGCCTGCGAAAGTTCGGGGTCCGACTCCATCATGAGGTCCCGGAGGAGGGGCTTCAGGGCCTCTTTGCCGGCCTCTGCGTAGGCATGGATGACCACATAGTCTTCCGTGCATTCCGACGACGCCGCCCAGAACTTCCAGTCCACTTCCAGCTCCCCGTCCCCGAGTACTTCAATCAGATTCTGGGAGACCGTATATTCCTGGTCCAGGTTGAACCTGGCGCCGTGATACAGAAACAGTGGGCTCACATTCTTGAGGCAGATCTTTTCCAGGAATGCTTCCTGGCAGAGACCCGCGGTGAAGGACTGGACCAGCATATCCCGGGAAACGCCCTCTTCCTGGAGCTCCTCTGCGGTGTACTTGGACAGCACCCGGTCTGTCATGACGGGAATCCGGGCCCGGAGGGCCTCGAAGGCGCCTTCCATATTGGTGAGCTCCTGCACCGTGCCCAGTTCGTCCGTAAGGGTTTCGAACCACATGTTATCCATGATACGCTCGGCCACTTCCCCAAAGGCTCCGGGAATTACCGGATAGTTGAGGATATCTTCGTAAGAGAAGCGGACCACATAGGACTTCTCCGTGGCTCCGGTAATCTCGAAGACATGCTTCTCCGAAGCGCTGTTGGAACTGACTTCTTCTCCGTTTACGGTAGTGGTCTTCTTTTCACTGAAATCATAGACCATGACGTCTCCCTTGTCCCAATAGGCGATGACCTGTACTTCCGTGTCTGAGAGCTTTTGGCCGAAACACAGGGCTCCCATGCAGAGCCCCGCCAGCAAAGTGAGAGTTTTTTTCATTTTCTTTCCCATTTTGCGCAAAGATAAGATATTATTTTCGCTATCTTCGCATAAATAAAGGATAAAAGATGAAAAGACTACTTGCAAGTGTGTCGCTCGCGCTGGCCCTGGCTTTCCCGGCCCTGGCCCAGCCCCTAAGCGGCAGCGTCATCCGCACGGAGACCCTCCACAGCCTTACCTTGAACGAGAATGTAAATGTAAACATCTATCTTCCAGCCGGTTACGACCAAAATGCAGACAAGACCTATCCCGTGGTGTACCTCCTCCACGGGCTCACGGACACCTACACCGCCTGGGCTGTACAGGGGCACATGAAAGACGTAGTTGACGAACTCATCCTCTCCGGGGAGGCCGCGCGCATGGTCATCATCATGCCCAATGCCGGAGACCCGGATGCCCGGAACGTCTGGAACGGCTACTTCAACCAGCCGGGGCACCGCTACGAAGATTTCTTCTTCGGGGAACTCATGCCGGAGCTGGAAGCCCGTTTCCACATCCGGGGGGACAAGCAGCACCGGGCCATCATGGGGCTGTCCATGGGCGGCGGCGGCAGCACCGTCTATTGCCAGCGCCATCCGGACGTCTTTTCCAGCTGCTATGCCATGAGCCCCTGGCTGGACAATGAAGAGCCGTGGTCGGACAATCCGGAGGATAAACTCTACAAGGTCTGCCAGTCGGTGCACGAGCATTCCGCCATCGACTTTGTGGAAAAGGCCGACGAAGCCACGCTGCAGAAGCTCCGCACCGTCAAGTGGTTCATCGACTGCGGGGACGATGACTTCCTGCTGGACCTCTCCCTCCGCTTCTATCAGCAGATGCGTAGCCGCGGGGTCAAGGCCGAGCTCCGTGTCCGGGACGGCTGGCACGGCTGGGAATACTGGCACCTGGCGCTCCGCATGGCTCTTCCCTTCGCCTCCCGGAACTTTGGCCATCCGGAAGCGCTGTAAGAGAACGGCCGTTGCTTTTATCGGCAGAATCTGCTAAATTTGCGTTTCAATTGATTCGACACAATGGAAAGAAGGACACGCGTTCGCTTTGCACCGTCACCCACCGGCCCGCTGCACATGGGCGGGGTGCGCACCGCTTTGTATAACTACCTGTATGCCAAGCAGAAAGGAGGAGATTTCATTCTCCGCATAGAAGACACAGACTCCCACCGCTTTGTTCCCGGGGCGGAACAGTATATCATCGAGGCCCTTGCCTGGTGCGGCATTGTACCGGACGAAGGAGTGGACGCCAACGGAAAGGTGGTGGAAGTGGCTTCCGAAAAGCACCCCCACGCCCCGTACCGCCAGAGCCAGAGAAGGCCCATCTACCGCCAGTACGCGGAGCAGCTGGTCAACGCCGGCTGGGCCTACTATGCCTTTGACAGCGCGGAGGACCTCAACGCCCGCCGGGCAGAGGCGGAAGCAAAGGGAGAGACCTTCATGTACAATGCCGCCACCCGCCGGCAGCTGCGCAATTCCCTCACCCTCAGTGAGGAAGAGGTGCAGCGCCTCCTTACGGAAACCACAGACTGGACCGTCCGCTTCAAGATGCCGGAAAACCGCGTAGTCCAGATGGACGACCTCATCCGCGGCCACGTGGAAGTGAACACGGACACCCTGGACGACAAAGTGCTGTGGAAGCGGGCCGACGAGCTGCCCACCTACCACCTCGCCAACATTGTGGACGACCATCTGATGGAAATCACGGAAGTCATCCGCGGAGAGGAATGGCTGCCTTCGCTGCCGCTGCATTACCTTCTGTACGAGGCGTTTGGCTGGACAGACTCCATGCCCCGCTTCGCGCACCTGTCGCTCCTTCTCAAGCCGGACGGGAAGGGCAAGCTTTCCAAGCGGGACGGAGACCGCCTGGGCTTCCCGGTGTTCCCGCTCCGCTGGCAGAATCCGGAAACGGGAGAAGTGAGCCGCGGCTACCGGGAAGACGGTTATTTCCCGGAGGCCTTCGTGAACCTCCTCGCCTTCCTGGGCTGGAATCCCGGCGGCGAGCGGGAACTCTTCACGCTGGAGGAGCTGGTGCCCGTCTTCTCCCTGGAGCGCGTCATCCGCTCCGGCGCCCGCTTCAATGTGGAAAAGGCCAAGTGGTTCAACAAGGAATACCTCCGCATGAAAACCACGCAGGAGCTGGCAGACCTCTTTGTCCCCGTGCTGGAAAGTCATGGTATCCAGGTGGTTTCCTGCCCCTGCAACGCCCTCACGGCCGGCGCCTGCTTCGCCGGTTTCGGCGGAGACTTCCGCAGCCATATCTTCACGCGGGAGTATGTGGAGGCCGTGGTGGAACTGGTGAAGGAGCGCGCCACCTTCGTGGCGGATTTCTGGGACATCGCCTCCTATCTTTTCGTCGCCCCGGAGGAGTTCGAGGCCTTTGGCATCAAGGCCGGAGCCGGGCTTCCCGCCAAGCCTGCAGACCCGAACCGGGCCCCGGACCCGCGCGCCAAACAGTTTGACGACACCCTCACGGCGCCCTTCCTGGCCAAGGACGTGGACAAATTCTGGAAGGCGGAGCACTATGAAAACTGCTTCGAAGTCTGCCAGTACATCACGGGAGTCAACTTCGGCTTTGACGACCTGGATCCGTACCGCGGCCCCATCGACGCCCCTTCGCTGGAAAAGGCGCTGGAAGACTACATCAAGCTGCGGGAATACCCCATGGGCAAGGTGATGAATACCCTCCGCCTGGCGCTCACGGGCGCCGGAAGCGGCCTGGGCATCGCCGCCATCCTCTCTTTCATCGGCCGCAAGGAGTTTGCCCGCCGCATGAGCTATATTGCGGAAAGGCTGGGACGCGTGTAGGAAAGGCGCCTACAGGATTCCGGCACGAAGGAGCCAGATAACCAGCATGTGGACCGGATAGAAGGCGTAGAACAGATACTTGGCCACGGGTCCCTTGATGAACCCGCGCCGGCCACTATAAAAAGCAATGGGAATAAAAGCCGTTCCGCCCACCACATGGCTGGGCAGGGCCGCGCATCCCACCACGGCCCGCACAGCAGGCCTGTCCCGAAGCACATACATGAGGAGGATAAAGGCATAGCCCACAAAGCCATAGTCTATACGGGCAAAGTAAGACAGGACAAAGAGCCCCAGGATGCTCAGCGTCATCCATAGCTTCTTTTCCCGGAAATATTCCAGCGCACAGAGGCCCAGATACCCTGCCAGAAGCGTAAACATCACATTCTGGCGCGGACACAGGAGCGTACCCGTATGCATGAGGTTCCAGGGAATTTCCGAGAGCAGGGCAAAGAGGAAGAGATTCAGCCCGTACTTTTTCCGGTTCCGCGTATGCAGGAACCCTTCTACCAGTAGGAAAGCGAACAGGGGGAACGCCACCCGCCCTATCATCCGCAGCAGCACCAGCAGCGTAATGGAATGGCTCCGGAGGGTAAAGAGTTCCGTCTGGAACTCCGGCCTGTCGAACCACAGGAAGCCGGCCAGGTGGTCTATGAGCATGGTGGAGACAGCCAGCACTTTGAGCCAGCTGCCACTCAAGAACTTCCATTTTTCTATCGGTTTTCCATCCATGTGTTCCAATGACCATTGACCTTTGATGCAAATATCGTAAAAAATACAAAGGGAAAAAACCTTAAAATGGCACAAAAAGGCTATATTTGCAAAAAGTAGGATTCATGCGTCATCTCATTATCTGTTCTCTTATGGCATTGTCACTGTTCGGCTGCAGCATCAGAAGAGGCGGGCACTCGCAGCCTGCGCCGGAAGGCCCGCTCAACTATTATGAGTATCAAAAGTCCAACGGCCGCATGATGTACCCCCTCAAGTACATCCGGGTGGACCGGACGGAAGAGGGAGGCGTCAAACTGGAATGGTCGGAGGAAAGTGACGACATTACCGTCGTTCAGCTGGCTCCGGACGCCCTGGAGCACATAGACGCCCTGTTCAAGGAATACGGCCTCAAGAAACTCAAGACCTTGTACCTGCCGTGGGGAGATGTCCGGGACGGCATCATGTGGCATGCCTACTTTGGCTATGCGGTCCATTCCGTCAGCACCGGCGGAGACCAGGCCTGGCCGCCGGAAAGGCTCAATAACGGCATCCTGGCCATCAACGACTGGCTGGACGCCCAGGTAAAGGACGCCCCGGAATCGGCCGTCATCGGCCACCGGAGCCATCAGAATCGTGATTAAATGAATAACAACCCTGCCTTATGAAAAAACTCCTCTGTTTACTGCTCCTGCTGGCCGGTACGCTCCCGCTCAGCGCCCAGCTGGAACTCCCCTGCTTCATCAATGACCCGGACGTGGAAGGAAAGACCAACATCCGGGACAGGCCCGGCGGAAAGGTCATCATGCAGGTAGACGCCAGCGACTTTTTCCAGATTACCGTCTATGTCCAGCAGGGCGGCTGGTGGCGCATCAAAGGCTCCACCCTCGAAGGCTATGGGGAGGAGTACAAGATTCCTTCCGGAGAGGCATGGATTCATCGTTCCGTGCTGGCCCTGGGAACGGACAACTCTGACGGTCATTACCGTTTCCTCCGCACGGAGCCGCGGGCAGACGCTCCCAAAGCCGGCATCGTCCGGGAATTCAACGCCGTCGTCCGGCCTTTGGAAATGTCGCAGGACGGCAAATGGGTGAAAGTCAAGTACGAAGAAGGAAATCTGACGGGCTGGATAGAGACGTCCTGGGTGCGGGACGACGCCTTTGAGCCGGGAGACGGCTATGGTTTCCCCATCCTCAGCGTCTATTCCATACCCCAGAAAGAAGTATCGCTGCGTTCCGCTCCGGGCAAAGGCGCCCAGACCGGCGTGCTCAAACCAGGGAAGCTTTATGAGATGCATGTCGCCAAACCCAAGAACGGCTGGTGGGAGATTCTGGGCGACAATATCATAGTAGGCGAAGATTACATCGAGCTGGATGTTCCGTCCTGGATACCGTCGTCGGCCCTGTCGGTCAGCATCATCAGTCCGGAGGCAAAGGACAGCGTTCCCCTCTACAGCAGCGCCGGTGAGAAGTCCCCGCTGGCCGGCCGCCTCAAAGTGGGAACGGTTGTTCATCCGTTGGAGCTCCATGGAGAATACTGGACCGAATGGGTGAAGGTGGTCTCCGCAGAAGATTCCGGCCTCTCCGGCTGGGTGCAGGAATCCTGCATTGACTTCGAGCCGCCCAAGGTTCTCACCTATGCCAGTGTCGCCGGCATGTACGACACGGCCGATAGCCAGACGCGCGTCTGCCTCAACGAAGACGGAACGGCCACCTGGAACATGATCGGGAGCCTCCACTGGACAGATTTCACCTACATCATCTCCGGCAACGGCATCTACCTGGATGTCCGGGAAGTGCCGGAAGGCGCCAAGCCGGACTATATCTATGATCCGGAGAAAAAGACCCTGAAAGACACGGACGGCACGCTGTATTATCTACAGAAAATGGATTAGCGCTCAGCGGGCGGTCATGCTGCAGTAGTCGGCATAAACTTCCCGCACCACGTCGTCCCAGTTGAGATAAAGGTCTCTTTTGGCGGCCGCTGCAACCCTGGCATACCCCTCCGGGTCTGCCAGGATTTTTATAATCATGCGGGCATAAGCTTCCTCACTGGGGGCCGATACATAGGCATTAACCCCGGCCGTTACCGTTGCCGCCGTCCGGGCGCCTTCCAGGAAAACGGTGGGCGTTCCCTGGCAGGCGGCCTCTATCTGCACCAGGGAATTGGCATCGTACAGGGAAGGGAAAAGGAAGAGTTTCGCCCTTGAATAAAGGTTTTCCAGCATGGACCGTTCTGCCACCAGGCCGCACATGACCACTTCTTCCTCCAGCCCGAGTTCCTTCACCAGGGCGGCGAGCTTCTCCCCGTCCTGTCCCTTCCCCACGAAGAGCATGCGGAAGTTCTTCAGTCCCAATTCCTTGGCCCTTGCCAAGGCGCGGACCGTGAAGTCGATGTTCTTGATGTAGTTGATTCTTCCCACAAAGAGGAAGACCGTTGCATCGGCAGGAAGGCCGAAGGTCTGGTCCACCAGCCGGGCCGCCTGCTCAGGATCCTCCACCGGGAGGTGGTCCGTAGCATTGAGACGGACCTTGCAGGGGGCTGTAAGCCCGTATTCCGACTCATAGAGCTCCTTGATGCCGGCGTTCACGGCCCAGCACTGGTCGCAGGCATTGAAAACCCGCATGATGCGGTCCATGGCCATATCCACGGCGGGCTTGAACTTCAGGGGTTTCTCGAAATCCTGCCTGTATTGGGAATGCAGGGTGGCCACCACGGGGAGCTTCTGGAACTTGGCGTAAAGCAGGCCGGCGAGGCCCACCGAGAAAGGAGAATGGATATGCACGAGATCTATGCCGCTGCGGAGCAGCTGCACTTCAAAGACCGGGTCCAGCGCGGGGGTAGGGACATCGTAGTCAAAATGAAGGACCGGCAGGGAACTGCAGCGGATTACCTTATAAGGCAGCCTGGCGTCTTCTTCCTTGGAGTATCCCCGGGTTTCCGGGCAGAAGACCACCACGTCGCAATAATGCAAAAGGCGGCGGGCATAGTTGTCCACCACCTTGATGACACCGTCCACCATGGGATACCACGTGTCGATGAAAAGTCCCACTTTCTTCATTGAAATCTTTCTTCGTTTGCCTGGCCGGGGCTTTCTTTCTGCCCCGTCCTTTTATCTTGTTCAGGTATTTGTCCTGCAAAGATAAGAAAAAACCGAAGAAAGACCGCCATCCGAAGACGCTACCTGCCCGGGTTTCTGAGCGATTCTTTGGCTTTATCCACGGCCGCAAGGACGCGGTCGCACCATGCATCGAACGCCGGATCGGGGACCTGGAGTTCCGGATGCGAAAGGATGTGGCCAAGGGTCCGGGCCACACCCTCCTCGAAACGGACGGTGGCCTGAAAGCCGGGCACGGCGCGCTTGAGTTTACTATTGTCGAAAAGGACGATTACGGCTTTGTCTCCGATAAGGCCGCCCCGGAAGTCGTAGGGAGCCACGTCGGCCAGGAATTCGGAAGAGATGTGACAGGCTTTGAGTTCCACGCCCAGATGGTCGGCAATAGTCTGGTAAATCTGGTTCCAGCTCAGCGTCTCGTCGGAAGTGATGTGGAAGGCGTTTCCCAGCGCGTGGGGATTGCCCATCAGGCCGATGAACCCTTTGGCAAAGTCGGAATTGTGCGTCAGCGTCCACTGGGAGGTGCCGTCGCCATGGATGATGACGCGCTTTCCCTCCAGCATGCGCCGGATGACCTGCCAGGAGCCCTTATCCCCGTGGACGCCCAGAGGCACGGAACGCTCGTCATAGGTGTGGCTGGGCCGGACAATCGTCACTGGGAAACCTTCCTGCCGGTATTTCTCCATGAGGAAAGCCTCGCAGGCTATCTTGTTGCGGGAATACTCCCAATAGGGATTTGCCAGGGGCGTCCCTTCCGTAATGAAAGGGCTTGCCGCCGGTTTTTGGTAGGCCGATGCCGAACTGATGTACATGTACTGCCGCGTTTTCCCCCTGAACAGGCGCCAGTCCCGCTCCACCTGCACCGGCACAAAGCCGATGAAATCACAGACGCAGTCCCAGGAGCTGCCTTCCAGTCGCTCTGCCACGCCTGCTTCGTCTTCTATATCGGCCTGTATCACCTTCACTCCTTCCGGGACAACCGCCTTCCGGTTGCCGCGGTTGAGGAGCGTCAGTTCCCATTTTCCTTCCGCAGCCAGCGCCGCGGTGATGGCGGTACTGATGGTGCCGGTGCCGCCGATGAACAATGCTTTCGGTTTCATAAGTGGGTATACTTGAAAATGACTACTTTTCCTACTCTCTTTTCCGTTTGAGGTCACGCCTCATCCATAGGATAACGGACACCCCACCGGGCACGCAGGCTGTCCATGAGCTCCATGATGTACAGGGTCTCTTCCAACGGCATCTGGGGTGGCTCCAGAAGGCCTTCCGCCAGGGCATCCCGGCAGGCAATGAATTGATATTCATAGCCGGTAATCTGCGGCGGGACTATCAGCTCCTCCTGGAAAACCCGGTCCGGACCGTTGATGCGGATGGTCTGTGGATTATTGATGTTGTCGATGATGATATTGCCTTCCGTGCCGGCAATCACGCCGATATTGTCTCCCACGCAGCAGGCCGACGACTGCACATTGGCCAGTACGCCTCCTTCCAGGACGATGGAAATGGCGTTGCTCCAGTCCATGCCGGTAGGAGTCTTGACGCACTGGGATCCGATGGAGACGATGGGCCGGTCGCAGAACATGCGCACAAAGTTGAGGGCATAGACCCCAAGGTCCAGGAGGGCGCCGCCGCAAAGGTCTGCCCGCATGATCCGCTCCTTGTTTCCCATGCTGTAGCCAAGGGTGGCGGTGATGAGGCGGACTTCCCCGATGCGGCCTTCCCGGAGGAGGTTCCGCACCATCTGGACTGCAGGCTGGTAACGGGTCCAGATGGCCTCGGCCAGAAAGACTTTCTTCCTTCTGGACAAGTCTATGATGGCCTGCGCCTGGTTCCGGTTGGCCATGAACGCCTTCTCCACCAGGCAGGGAATCCCTCTTTCCAGGGCCTGCCGGGTGATGTCGAAATGATGGGAATGGGGGGTCGCCACATACAGCAGGTCTATGTCCGGGTCCTCCAGCAGGGCGGAATAGGAACCGTAAGCCTTCTCCACGCCCCAGCGGGCGGCAAAGGCCCGGGCTTTCTCCTCCGAACGGGAAGCGATGGCATAGTTGCGGAAACCGGGCAAACCGCCGAGGGTGATGGCGGCTTTCTCCGCGATCCACCCGGCACCCACGGTCCCCACCTTGAAATCTTCTTTGTGCATAACTGAAAATGAATGCGTTAACACCGTAAAGATAGGGGTTTTGTCCGGGATTCACAAACGCCCCTCTTCCCCTCCGGGCTAGGTCTACTTTGGGTCAGGCCTGCTTTGGTTAGACCTACTTTGGGCTAGGTCTACTTTGGGCTAGGTCTACTTTTATCGCGAGGACCTAGCCCAGCATTTAGGCCTTCTAAGACGCTCTGTGGCACAATCCGTGGGCTAGGTCCCCCACCCTAAAAAGAGACCTGGCCCATGGTGAGGGGGATTTTCCCTCACTCACCGGGATTTGGCTTCGCTGCGCTCGCCACATCCCTGCCCGCCTGCGGCGGGCTTTGCTTGCGGTGCCAGGGGGTCTGGGGGAGCGAATTGTTCCCCCAGTCATTGAGCACTCTATCCCTCACTCACCGGGATTTGGCTTCGCTGCGCTCGCCACATCCCTGCCCGCCTGCGGCGGGCTTTGCTTGCGGTGCCAGGGAGTCTGGGGGAGCGAATTGTTCCCCCAGTCATTGAGCACTCTATCCCTCACTCACAAGGATTTGGCTTCGCTGCGCTCGCCACATCCCTGCCCGCCTGCGGCGGGCTTTGCAAAAGCCATCAAATAATCCGCGCTCAAGCAAGCTTGGCGCGGATTATTTGCTGACTTTTGCGGTGAGTGAGGGATTCGAACCCCCGGTACGCTCACACGTACACCTGTTTTCGAGGCAGGCTCCTTCAACCACTCGGACAACTCACCGTTGTTTGGGGCTGCAAAGATACAAAAAATTATTGACTCTGCAACTACCTGCTATTTGAACCACGTGGTGAGGCGTTCGCGGGCGAAAAGGTAATACACGGCCAGGCCGATCCAGCTGGTGGCCAGCACCAGGACGGCGGTGATGATTTTGCCCACGAGGGAAATGGGCTTCTTGATGATGTCAATGACGGCGAGGATGGAGAGAACGACGCCAACAATGTAAACGATGCTTGCCATATACTTGATTGTTAAGGTTTCTAATCTTCAAAGATACTACTTTTCAAGATAAATCCAAAATTGATGATTGCTACTTTTCCAAAAGCGGAACGACCCCGATTCCAGGCCGGTCCGGCAGGGAAAGCCGCCCGTCCACCACCTTCACCCCGTCGAAACGGTCGTTGACGATGAGGAGGTTCCCGTCCAGGTCGGCAAAATCCACGTAGGGGGAGAACTGCGCCGCCGCGCTCACACCGCAGGAAGTCTCCGTCATGCAGCCCACCATCACCTGCATTCCCAGTGCGCGGGCCAGCTGCGCCATCCGCCAGCCTTCCCGCATGCCGGTACATTTCATGAGCTTGATGTTGATGCCGGAATAGACCCCCTTCAGCGCAGGGACATCGGCCAGCCGCTGCACGCTTTCATCGGCAAAGACGGGCAGCGGACTGTGCTCCGTGAGCCAGGCATTGTCGTCCACCCGCTCCCTGGCCATGGGCTGTTCCACCATCACCACGCCCTGCTCCTTGAGCCAGAAAATCTCTTCCAGCGCCTTGGAACGGTCTTTCCAACCCTGGTTGGCATCGACCGCCAGCGGCAAGTCAGTAACGGAACGGATGGCCCGGATCATGGCCTGGTCACTGTCCAGCCCCACCTTCACCTTCAGGATATTGAATTGTCCCGCCGCCTCCAGCGTCTTTTCCCGCACCACTTCCGGCGTGTCTATGCCGATGGTAAAGGTGGTCGAAGGCGCTTTCCCGGGGTCCAGCCCCCAGATGCGGTACCAGGGCTGGCCCATCAGCTTCCCCACCAGGTCGTGCAGGGCAATGTCGATGGCCGCCTTGGCCGCCGGTTCTCCCGGGGCTATGCCATCGACATAAGAAAGGATATCTTCCAGCCGGAAAGGGTCAGAGAACTGCGACAGGTCCACTTGGGAGAGGAACGCGCAGGCGCTTTTTTCCGTCTGCCCCAGGTAGGGCGGCATGGAAGCCTCCCCGTAGCCCGTAAAGCCCTCATATTCAATTTCCACCTGCACATCCGGCGTGGTGCTGCGGCTGGCGGAAGCCACGGTGAACACATGCTGCAGCTGCAGTTCATACGGGAAAAAGCGAAGGTGCAGCCTGCCATCCGTATGGCCGATGTTGAACCGCTTCGGACCGTTCCCGCAGCCCGCCAGTGCTGCGCCCGCCGCCGCCAGCGCCGTCGTCTTCAGGAAATCGCGCCTATTCTGCATAATAGGGGTTCGTCAGCGTAGTATTCAGCCCCTCCTGCTTGTCGATATACGGCAGCACGCGCCCGCCGAAAAGATAGCGGCCGGCATTGTAGGCGTCGAACAGCGGATCATCGGCGCGGAGCGAAGCAATTTGCACCAGGCCCAGCGAATGGATGAAACGGCCCTCCCCCAGGTAGAAGCCCACATGGCTCACGCGGGGCGAGCCGTCCTCCCGGTAACTGCCAAAGAAGACGAGGTCTCCGGGCACCAGGGCATCCTTGTCCAGGATCCGCTCCCCCACCCGGCTCTGCGGACCGGCGTCCCGCGGGATGATGATGTCGTGCAGGAAAAGAACCGTCCGCACGTAGCCGCTGCAGTCCGTCCCCTTGGGCGACATGCCGGCCCAGATATACGGAAATCCCAGCATGCTCCGGGCGGTCGAAAGGATAGCTTCCGGGCTCTGGTCCAGGTGTTTACGCCAGTCTTCCTCGGGCTTGGCCACGCTGCGGTGCAAAAAGCCCTTCCGGCCGTCGGGGAACTCAACATCCAGCCAGCAGCCCTTCTTTCCCAGCAGTTTGAGCCGGTCGCCGCCCACCACGTCGGAAACGGTGGCACTCCGGGCCGATGGTTCCTCATACACCACGCCGGTCAGCGCGGTCACCACCGCCTTCGGGGCAGCGTTCCACGCATGAAGCTCTTCGTGCGTCATGGGCACGACAACGGCATAATGCACCCAGCCGGTGTAGTCGTCCGGCGACTGGATCTGAGGCCAGTGGCGGGTGCCCTCGCTCCAGCCCAGGATGCGGACAGGCGTTCCCAGCAGGGCCTGCGACACCATTTCCGCATCAAAATCCGCCGTTGCGCGCATGTTGCACACCGACACATTCACCACCCCCCAGTCGTTCTGGGCAAAAAGGATGGCGGCCGGGAACAACCAGGCCGCCACAATCAAACTAAGTCTTTTCATTTAGAAAACATCGGGTTCGTTTCCTTTGGATTCACCGTCCTCGAAGCGGGGCCGGCGGGGTTTGTCGGAATGACGCTCTTCCCGGCGCGGACCGCGGTCTCCGTCCCGGCGGGGACCCTTGCCGCCTTCCCGGCGCTCACCGCCTTCCTTGCGGTCGCCTTCCCGGCGCGGGGCACGGTCGCCGCCTTCGCGGCGCGGGCCACGGCCCTTGGGCTCCACATAGCCTTCCGGCTTTTCCGTGAGGGCGCGCATGGACAGGCGCATCTTGCCCGTCTTGGCGTCAATCTCCAGGAGCTTCACATCCACTTCCTGTCCCACCTTGAGCACATCTTCCACCTTGTCGGTCTTGGTCCAGGCAATCTCGCTCACGTGGAGCAGGCCTTCCTTACCGGGCAGGATTTCAATGAAAGCACCGAATTCCAGGATGCTCACCACCTTTCCGTGGTACACCTGTCCCACCTCGGGAACGGCGCAGATGCCCTTGATCTTCTCCAGCGTGGCATCCATGGCGGCCTTGTCCGTACCGAAGATGTCCACGACACCCTTGGTGGTACCGTCGCCCAGTCCGGCATCCACTTCCTCGATGGTGATGGTGGTGCCGAATTCCTTCTGCATGCCCTGGATGGTCTCTCCACCCTTGCCGATGACCGCGCCGATGAATTCGGCCGGAATCTCGATCTGGACCATGCGGGGCACGAACGGCTTGTAGTCTTCGCGCGGCTCGGCAATGGTCTTGAGCATTTCGCCCATGATGTGCATACGTCCCTGACGGGCCTGCTCCAGGGCCGTCTCCAGCACCTCGTAGCTGAGACCGTCCACTTTGATGTCCATCTGGGTGGCGGTGATGCCGTCCTTGGTGCCGGTCACCTTGAAGTCCATGTCGCCCAGGTGATCTTCGTCACCGAGAATATCCGTGAGGATGGCGTAACGGTCGTTCGGACGCTCGGCATCCGTGATGAGGCCCATGGCCACGCCGGCCACCGGCTTGGTGATCTTCACACCGGCATCCATGAGGGCCAGGCAGCCGCCGCAGACCGAAGCCATGGAGGAGGAACCGTTGGATTCCAGGATATCGGAAACCACACGCACGGCGTAAGGGAACTCCGGAGCCGTGGGAATGACGGGCTTGAGGGCGCGCATGGCCAGGTTTCCGTGGCCAATCTCCCGGCGGCCGGTGCCGCGCTGCGGCTTGGCCTCACCGGTGGCGAACGGCGGGAAGTTGTAGTGCAGGACGAACTGCTGGTCGTCCTGGATGAGGACCTCGTCCATCTCCTTCATATCCAGCTTGGTACC
>JAEEGL013322481.1_pt1 | contig 39593 bp, 37 predicted proteins | sample 9134231 | NCBI WGS metagenome assembly JAEEGL01 (sample SAMN16246548, study PRJNA631951) | gut metagenome | biome: gut microbiome; feature: rumen; material: fiber-attached | host: Bos | place: Iran: Karaj | collected 2018-10
CATAACGCTGTCAATGGCACCTGTTTTAAATCCGATGATAACCATTCTGGAATACATGCCGCTGAAAATCTTGGATTTTGCCAAGGAATCCGCAAAGCTTGAGCCTTCCGACATAAGCCTTCTGCAATTGTCTATTTTTGCATTCATGGAATCAAGCTCCGACATTTCTCTTACCATCTGTAAGCTTTCATCCACGTCAAGTCCGCTTTTAAGTGTAAGTGACATGCCGTTTGCAAACCTACCTGCCGCTATTCTTTCATAAGTTTTTCTTAAAGGTCCGATTTTTCCGATAGAATTTTTAAAGACGTTTTTGCCTTTTTCGGATTTTGCAAAGAAAATGATAAGTGCAACAATTGCCGCAATCACGATTACGAATACAAGGGCATATTTGCTAAGCACATTTCCCGCATTCATAAGGCTTCTTGAAACACCGCTTAAGTGCGTTCCCAGCATTTCAAATACCTCTTCAAAAATCGGCAATACTTTTGCAAGCAAAATAACAACCACCACAACCATTATTATTATCATAATAACCGGATATGTAATGGCATTTTTTACGGCACGGGAAACCGACTCTTCACGGTCGTAATAAGCCGAAAGGCCCTCCATTACATCGTCGAGTCGTCCCGATTCTTCGCCTATTTTAATCATGTTTGCCGCATACTTCGGAAAAACTTTTGATTCGTTTACGGCTTCGTAAAAAGGCCTGCCCTCTTCCATTATTTCTTTCATTTTCAACAAAATGCGCTTGGAAGAATCGTCTTTTGCATCATCATACATGATGTTAACGCCTTCATAGGTCGAAATGCCCGCTTTAAGAATCATTGACATCTGGTCGCAGAAATCAACTATTTCAAGATTTGTTAATTTTGACATAATACTCTCCTATTATAAAAACTACACGTTGCAAACCCATTAATAAACAAATTTAGTCTGGTAATTGGTGCCGCTGCCCACAAAATCCTTTGTTTCATCACGTCCGCTGGTGGCAGCAAAGGTCGGATCCATCATGGTCCAAGACTCACCGTCGAATTTGATAATACCGTTCACCCATCCGATATCTTCTATATAAGTGCTTATCCAAGCATGATATACTTCATCCACATAACCCAGTTCCATTCGGGTAGGAATCCTTTGAGAACGAAGCATGGAAGCCATTACCGCCGCATAATCAAAGCATATTCCTTTTTTGGTTGAAATCGTTTCATCAATAACAGGCAAATAGCCGCTTTGGACCGTAAGGGCCTTTTCCTTGTCATATGAAATGTTTTCCACAACATAATTGTATACCGCCTCCACTGTTTCCAACGCACTTGTGGACTTGGCGGATATTTCGCTTCCCAAAGCTATTGTTTTATCGGAAGAATTAAAATTCACATATTGGTTCGGATAAAGGTAAGGTCCGAAAACATTTGTAATGGAGATATTAATTACTTCGTTAAAAACAACCGCATATTGGTCGTCTACAATTATTTCGTAAAGTTTTATATTGTAATCACCGTCCCCGGCCGTAAAAGGAAATACCTCTTCGCCGCCGTGAAGGGTGTATACGTATTCTACAGCGTCCGGTCCGATAATCTTCAGTTTAACCTTCGGTGATGTACCGTAATAGTTAATAATTACGTAGCCTTCCGAAGAATTGCTTGCGTCAACCACTGCCACACCGCAATCAAAAACCAGGTCTTGTCTTTCACCTCCTGTTGTAGGCACAAGGCAAAGCGGTGTCGAATCACGAAGATCCTTGGCAGGCGTCGCTTCGGCAGTTGTTTTTGTGTCTGTATTTATATTGTTGTTTTCTTTTTCATCGCAAGCGCTAAGAAATGTGGCAAACAGCAACATTGTCACTGCAACCGATAAAAGTTTTCTCATATTAATCGCACCTTATAGGCTATTCTACCGTATACAGATTTTGGATTGTACCCTCTATTATTTTCAAAAGCTCCAATTCACTGAAGAATTCGGCAATAACATTTTTTTCTTTCCAGAAAATCTCCCCTTGCCATGTGCTTTTTTGTCTGTATTTAACAAGCACGAAAAAGGTGGCAATCGCACCCTCTATTTCGACAAAATCTTCATCTGTCCAATATCTTTTTTTTACGAGCTTTGAAAGCTCTTCACCGTTTTTCGAAGCAAATTCCCTGCTTTTTTGTGTTGCACGGGGCATTTGAAGGGCATCCAAAAGATTTTCTATGGATAATATAATTTGATCTAACTGATCAAAATCCTGTCCCTTCTCCCGGTACTTTGTATAAAAGCATCCGCTGTATCTGTCCCCCGCTGTCTTATTGATGCAAACACAAACCAGGTTATCTGCGTTTTGCCTGATTCTTTTTTCGCTCATTATTCCCTATTATCCTTTATTTCCACGTAACGCTCTTAAATCTGAGCTGCTTTTTGTCAATATTTTCTACATCCATAATGGAAACTTCGTTAAATTCCACGTAGTTTCTCCAAGATTTGTGCTCATCCGTAAATTTCTTAAGAATTCTGTTGGAAACGATTGAGCAACTTTCTTTATCCGTATCAAGCAAAATAACAATAAACTGGTTTTTGCTGTAACGGGTAACAACATCTCCGAGTCTTAAAGATTTAACAATGGATTCTTTAAGCTTGGCAGCCATAGCCTGGAGTTTTTTGGTATTTTCCATAGGCATACCGTCCGCTTCAACAATGGAGCACATCATAAGATAAACCGACTGGCCGCTCCTAACCACAATACGTCTAATCATGCGGTAATTGTCCACGAAACTTGGATAACTGCAATATAATGCGCCGTTTTCCAAAGTGGTTTCGGAAAGTTTTTTCTTTATTGTATCCAAAGTAGCTCGTGAATTTTTAACCTTTGAGTTGATTTTTCTGAAACGGTCAACCATTTCATCAGAAGGCGAAATACCGAATTCTTCAAAGAAACGATTAGCCGCATCCTCATAAACCTTAATTGCATCGTTGTATTTATCAAGAGCGATAAGAGCATCTATTTTTTCAATATACCATTCTTCATGAGGATAGATACTAACCGCCTTATCGCTGATTTCTATAACCTTGTCAAACATAGACAGGCCCTTGTAATAATCCACCTGGCTGTGCAAAGCTTCAAAGAAAAGAGTCTGAAGACGAACGCTTTCCACAACGGCCCAATCTTCACCCACCAATGCCGGCAAAAAGTCCCCTGTATAATACTCGCAGGCCTTTTCCAAAAGCTTAATCTTCTTTTCTTCGTTTGAAGTGTTTTTAGCATCGGAAACAAGACGTTCAAATTCATGAACATCTACCTGCATATCGAAAGGCGGCTGAAAATAATACTTGCTGCTTTCAATCTTAATATATTCCTGATCCGGAAGACCCGCATCACTTAAAATTTTTCTTAAACGATGAGCCGTAACACGAAGATTGTTGGAAGGATTAGATACGTTATCTCTGGCGTAAAGGCTGTTTAAAAGCCATTTTCTAGGCACACCCTCTTCACCGAAATAAATAAGCATCTCCAAGAGCTGCATAGATTTTGTAGTTTGATTCTTATCAAAATATACTTCTTTCCCATCAACGTTGACACTGAAATTGTCAAACATTGTAACATACATTTTTTTCATATACTCACCTATACCCTAAGCACAAATTACTACATCTAACCATCATTAAATATTTTATCATCCCACAATAATAGTGTCAAATAAATGTAATGCTTTTTTATCAAATATGTAATGGTTTTAGTCAAAAAAAGCAGCATCTACTAAAAAGTAAATGCTGCCGATTAAACAAAATATGAAATTAAGCTTCAGGAGGCATAACCATTGTCTTAGGTGTGCCTTTAACAATAAGCTTAGGTTCTGTAACTGCCTGGATATCTTCTACAGATACGCCCGGAGCAAGTTCTTTAAGTTCAAGACCTTCCGGTGTAACTTCGATAACACCCATTTCTGTAACAATCATGTCAACACATTTAAGTGCTGTAGCAGGGAGTGAAATCTTATTGAAGATTTTAACTGCGCCTTTGTTAGTGTGAGTCATAGCGATGATAACTTTCTTAGCACCAACAACAAGATCCATAGCACCACCCATACCCGGAACCATCTTTCCAGGAATGATGTGTGATGCAAGATTTCCTTCAGCATCAACCTGAAGTGCACCGAGAACTGTCATATCAACGTGACCGCCACGGATGATACCGAAAGATGTAGCTGAATCAAAGAAAGCAGCACCCGGGATAACATCAACGTGAACAGCACCTGAGTTAATAGTATCTTTATCTTCTTTGCCCGGTTCACTTGTACCACCCATACCGATGATACCGTTCTCTGACTGAAGTGAAATATCGATTCCTTCAGGAACATAGTTAGCAACTAATGTAGGAAGTCCGATACCGAGGTTAACAACATAACCGTCTTCTAATTCCTGCGCAACTCTGTGTGCGATAATCTCTTTAACGTTTGCCATTATTTTTCACCTCCTACAATATAGTCAACGAAGATGTATGGAGTCATAACGTAGTTAGGATCTAACTCACCAACTTCAACGATCTTCTCTGCAGCAACGATAACTGTATCAGCTGCTGTAGCCATAACTGTCTGGAAGTTCTTTGTTGTATTGTGGTAATAAACATTACCTTTTTTATCAACGATGTTTCCGCGAAGAACTGCGAAATCAGCGTGAAGAGGCATTTCAAGAAGGTATTCTTTACCGTTGATTGTAAGTGTTTCTTTACCTTCTGCAACGTCTGTACCAACACCTGTTGGAGTAAGAACGCCACCAAGACCTGCTCCGCCCGCACGGATTTTTTCAGCCATTGAACCCTGTGGTACGAGTTCAACTTCCATCTGTCCTGAATTCATCTGTTCTGCTACTTCTTTGTTTAAGCCAATGTGAGTAGCAATTAATTTTTTAACACAATGATTGTGGATTAATTTACCGTTACCTGTTGCAGCTTTTGTTACGTTTCCGTTTTCGTCACAAATTGTACCTGTACCACCATCGTTGCAGATAACTGTTAAGTCTTTAGCATTTCTTGCAACTAAAGCGTCCATAAGGATTTCAGGTGTACCATTTGACATGAAACCGCCAACCATAACTGTTGATCCGTCTTTAATCATTGCAGCAGCTTCTTCTGCTGTAATCATTTTATCTCTCATAGTTACATCCTTTCTGGTGAGCCTAAGCCTCACCATTCCTTTATAAACTACAAATCCATGTAGCGCCTAACGGCACTACACGGAATTTGCATAAGTTTTAAAATTTATTTAACGTGAAATTAGTCTCTCTTAACGATGCAAGCCTGACCCTGTCCACCACCGATACAAAGTGTAGCAAGACCGAGTTTAGCATCTCTCTTAGCCATTTCATGAAGAAGTGTTACTAAGATACGAGCACCTGAAGATCCGATTGGGTGACCAAGTGCGATTGCACCACCGTTTACGTTTGTGATGTCCATGTTGAAACCAAGGTCTTTAGCAACTGCAAGTGACTGAGCTGCGAAAGCTTCGTTAGCTTCTACAAGGTCAAGATCTTCAACTTTTAAGTTAGCTTTAGCGAGTGCTTTTCTAACTGCAGGTACAGGACCTACACCCATGATCTTAGGATCTACACCGCCTGTAGCGTATGATACAACTGTTGCAAGTGGTTTGATACCAAGTTCATCAGCTTTTTCTTTAGACATAATAACGAGTGCTGCAGCACCATCATTGATACCTGAAGCGTTAGCAGCTGTAACTGTACCGCCTTCTTTCTTGAATGCAGGTTTAAGTTTAGCAACTTTTTCCATTGTTGTACCGAATTTAGGGAATTCATCTGTATCAAATACGATTGGATCGCCTTTTCTCTGTGGAATAACAACAGGAACGATTTCATCTTTGAATCTTCCGCTTGTGATAGCTGCTTCAGCTCTGTTCTGAGATCTTACAGCAAATTCATCCTGCATTTCTCTTGTAAGGCCGTATTTTTCAGCTACGTTTTCAGCTGTCATACCCATATGGTAGTTATTGAATGCATCCCATAAACCATCGTTTACAGTAACGTCAATCATCTGTACGTTGTTCATTCTTGCACCCCAACGAGCTGTTGGTACAGCATATGGAGCTGCTGACATGTTTTCTGTACCACCGCAAACGATGATATCAGCTTCACCAGCGATAATTGTGTTAGCTGCCAAAGCAACTGATTTAAGACCTGAACCACAAACAATGTTGATTGTGTAAGCTGTGCTTTCGATTGGAAGGCCTGCATCTAATGCTACCTGACGAGCGATGTTCTGTCCCTGTCCTGCCTGAAGAACGTTACCAAAGATAACTTCATCAACCTGTTCAGGTTTGATGCCTGCTCTGTTGATAGCTTCTTTAACTACAACAGCACCGAGTGTTCTTGCCGGTACGTCTTTTAAAGTTCCGCCGTACTTTCCTAAAGCTGTTCTGCATGCACTTGCAATAACGATTTCTTTCATTTTTTTGTTTCCTCCTAAGGATAATAATCATTTTTTTGTTTTATGTCCCGTTATATAATAGCGAGGCTGTAACACAAATCGATAACTTGTGCCCTTTTTCACTAAACTCAAACCATTGATTCATGCTATATTTTGTCTGAAAAATTCGGTAAAAAAACACACTTTAAGCCGCGGGCTGTGCAAAAAGCACAACCCGAGCTTTATATGTGCAATTTAATTAATTCAAGAAATTAATTATTTCTCAACTTTTCTGTCTTTTGTGAAGTCATGTCTTAAGAAGATTTCTCTGTCTTCGCAACCTGTACCAGCATATTTGTATGTTCTGTCAGGTACATCGTTGATATCATCTTCGTCGATTTCAGCTACGCAACGAGCCATTGAGCCGTCGCCCATGTACCAACGAAGTGGGAAGCAGTAGAATCTGAATCTCTTGTTAGATACTTTGTCAAGGTCACCACCGAGGTTTTCAACACCAACGATACCGTGACCAAGTAATGTCTTATGACATGGTTCCCATGTACCCCAGCATCCGATTGCTTCGAGTGCACCGTATTTTTTGTCATAAGCTTCCTGACCAAAGCATTTGATGAATGTGAATTTATCAAAGATAGCGTAAGCTTCTTCACCGAATTCTTCGATGTATTCTTCTGTGATAGGTTTTCCTGATGCGCCAAGAAGGTTCATTCTTGTCATACCGTTGTTACCCATAGCTGTGTGAAGTGGGTGATCAAGTGCCTGCATATCCATAGCAACACATTTTACACCGTGATCTACGAACCACTGACCTGCTTCTACACCTGTACCACATGAGTAGTGATAGTATTCTTTTGTATCATCGAAAAGTCTGTGCATACCTGTGTTAAGACATACAACCATACCTTTAAGTTCTTCAGGTTTGATGTTAGCACGTACGCAAGCGTCTTCAAGTTCTTTAGCACCGATGAGTCCCCATCTTCCGATGTGGATTTCAAGACATACAGCATCACCTGTGTATGCATCGATAGGCATTTCGTGTGTGTAACGAGCTCTTCTGCCATCGAATTCAACTTCCATAACGTGACGTGGAGCATCACAGTGAGTACCTGTATGCTGTGTACAACCAACGTACTGTGTAAGAACGCCACCTTTAGCCATTGAGTGCTTGCTGTCGATAACCGGTTTATCGAAGTAAGGCCAACGTGGAATTTCTGCACCAAAAGGATGTGTTAAGTCAACAAAAATTTTCTTTCCCATTAAATTTTTCCTCCAAAAATTTCTTTTCACGGCATGCCGTGTTTATTTACACGATCCCGGGTAGTTATCTACCCGCAGGATCGTATATTTCTTTAAAGTTTCGATTATTTTACGATTTTAACATCGTAAAGCATTGTTAAAAGATACTCGTTAAGAGCTTTCTTTGAAGCTGCAACGCTTTCATCATCCCATTTAAGGAATCCTTCACCCGATGAGAAGCCCATTTTGCCTTCATCAAGCATTTTCTTAAGGATTGGTGATGGTTCATGGTTATCAGCAAGATGTTTAAGAACATATGAGTGAATGTTCCATGTAAGCTGTGTGCTAACCATATCTGAGTTCTCGATAGGTCCGAGTTCAGGAAGACGAAGTCCGAAGCTGTATTTTACAGCATCATCAACTGTTTTCGCATCAGCGATACCTTCGTCAACGATAGCGATAGCTTCTCTCCAAAGAGCATGCTGCATTCTGTTTGCAACAAATCCAGGAACATCTTTCTTGCAGTAGCAAGGTTTCTTGCCTGCTGCAGACATAGCTTCCATAACAAGCTGCATGTTTTCTTCTGTAGCATATTCTGTCTTAACAACCTCAACCAATGGAATAAGGTGTGCAGGGTTCCAGAAGTGTGTACCGATAACTCTTTCTTTGTGTTTGCATTTCTGAGCAATCTCAGTAGGACTCATAACCGATGTATTTGTGCAGAAGAGGCAGTCGTCACGGCAAAGGCCTTCCAACTCAGCGAATAAATCCTGTTTTGTCTCCATAACTTCGGCAACACATTCGATTACCATATCAGCATCTTTGAATTCCTGACCTTTATCAGGGAATACAAATTTGATTCTTGAAAGTCTTTCTTCGATTTCTTTATCTGTGATAACACCTTTGTCACGAAGCTGTTCAAGGTTTGCCTTGATTACTTCTTTACAAGGTTTTTCACGTCTGTTCCAAACTGTAACGTTAAATCTTGGATTGCTTGAGAATACCAAAGCAATCATATTTCCCATCATACCTGCACCGCAGATAACAACGTTCTTTACTTCTTTCATTGTTTCATCTCCTCATAATTTCTTGTTATGCTAAAACCCGGTCGCTACGTGCTTCGCACTCCCGCGACCTCATGCACTCACAACTCCCGTGCTTTGCACTCCGTTGTTCGTGCATGGACGCTCGTCAAATACATGAATCTAAGAGCAAGCTCTTAATTCATGTATCCTACTCACTGTTTTAGCATACCAGGTATCCACCTGAGCAGTCGCAAGCAGCGCCTGTGATGAAGTTTGATGCATTTGATGATAAGAATAATGCGTAACCTGCAAAGTCTGAAGGCTCAGCAAGACGTCCGATTGGCTCTCTCTTCATGAAGTTTTTGTAAACTTCTGAAGTTTCGTCAAACATCCATTCTGTTAATTCTGAACGGAATACTGTTGGGCAGATAGCGTTTACGTTGATACCGTATTTAGCTGAAAGATCGCAAGCCATTGAAGCAACCATCATATCAGCGCCACCTTTTGATGTGCAGTAACCTGTGTATCCTGCCATACCTCTCTTAGATCTCTGAGATGTAACAACAACGATTTTACCGCCCTGACCTGAAGCAACTTTTTCAGCGCCGTTAAGCTGAGCAACCATCTGCTCTGCAACATATTTAAGTACGATATATACTGATTTACAATCTGCATCCATGATGTACTGCCAATCAGCAACAGACTGTTCAAGAATGTTCTGTGGTTTGTTGAAACCATGGCAGATTGCTAAGATATTGATTTCTCCGAATGTTTTAACTGTTTCAGCGATTAAAGCTTTAACATCATCTTCTTTAGCAGGATCAGCTGCGCATGATGCACATTCGATACCTTCAGCTTTGAATTCATCAACTAATTCCTGAAGTTTGCCTGCGTTACGTCCTGTTAACATAACTTTAGCTCCTGCATATCCGTATGTTTTTGCAAGTACTTTACCAAGTGCACCTGTAGCACCTGTTACTAAAGCAACTTTTCCTTTGATACTGAACATTGTGTCAACAAAATTCTTTTCAATATTAACCATTTCTAGTCTTCCTCCTATTTTTGGCATAATTTTAGCGCACTTTAAGCGCACTAATGTCCGTAGCCGTGTAATATAAATTTATCAAAAAATGACTTTTCGTTCATTGTGTGATTGCACAATAAACCTGTTGATGTTTAAAGTTTTTTGTGTAGCTGCACAAATGAACATAATATCATTTCTCAATCAGCGTAATTTGCGGTCTTTGTCGCATCTATTCCATTTGGTTATAGGCTTATTACTTGCCCATTTTATCGCATTTGTAACACTTTTGTAACATAATTAACCTAATTGTTATTATTTGCCCTCGTAGGCTTGCACGCATGCCACATCATATTTTTCGAGTTTTTGACGGCCTTTAAGGCCTTTAAGTTCGATAAGTGCAACTATCTTAACCACTTCGGCTCCCGCTTTTTCAACAAGCTTGGCTATTGCTTCAAAAGTTCCGCCCGTTGCCATAAGGTCATCGATTATAACCACCTTCTGACCCGGTTTTAATGCATCCGCATGAATCTCGATAATTGCTCTTCCGTATTCAAGATCGTATTCCTGCATAATGGTCTTTCTCGGAAGCTTGCCTTTTTTTCTGGCAAGAACCAAAGACTTGCCGTTATTGTAGGCAATCGGAGTTCCGAATATAAATCCTCTGGACTCCGGTGCTACTATTGCGTCGTATTCCACGCCTTCAAGAAGCTTTTCGATTTCGTCAATCGCAAGTTTCAAGCCTTCCGGATGCTGTATAACGGATGTGATATCTCTGAAAAGCACTCCTTTTTGCGGATAATCCGGAATTGATATAATATAATCGTCAATTGTTTTCATATTTTCATTTAATTCTTCTATTATATAGAAGAATCTTCCCTTTCTATTACCGTATATTCTTTTCGGCACGCTTATGATTATACTCTCATGTGCCTTATTTTTCAATGATTTTCAAATGAAGCTTTTTTGATTGTTATGTGATTGTTTTTTAAAAAAGCATTTCTATATTTTATCGATCAGAATATAAGCGACCGCTGCCACTCCACCCGTAATTAACATGGTAAAAATCGGGTTTAGCTTGTATTTTCTCAACAGAAACAACGCTCCCGCAAATATAACAACCGCGACAATATCCAAATTGTCTATGGAAATCTTTTCTCCGAAGAAAGCAAGCAAGACTATGGAAAAGCCCGCTGCAGCAATCAAGGCCACACTGGCGGGTCTTAAGCCCTTCATTATAGCCTGCATTATTTTTAGGTTTCTGTACTTAAAGAAAAAATATCCCACTATGCTGGCAATGATAATGCAAGGCAATATATTGGAAAATGTAGCCGCCAATCCGCCCAAAATTCCGGCCATTTTAATGCCCACGTGAGTTGCGGCATTTATGGCAATGGGACCCGGTGTCATTTGGGAAATGGTTATAATATCGGCAAACTCATCCAAGCTCATCCAGTCATGTACCACCATAACCTGCTCTTTAATAAGAGGCAAAGCGGCATATCCGCCGCCAAAGCTGAAAAGACCTATCTGAAAGAAGCTTTTGAACAATTCAAAAAAAATCATTCTTTTGCCCCCTTCCCGTCTTCATTCTTTCTTCCGCCAAGCATGGTTGCCGCTCCGATGGCCGCAGCAACGATGATTATAAGAATTACGTTTACATCAAAGAAGGCCTGGGCAATGAAAGCCACAACAAAAATTCCAATCGCCAATATGCTTTTCTTCTTGATAATGGTGGAAAGCATGCCGATTACCACATCTACCATTACGGCCGCAACGCCGATTCTCATGCCTTTTAAAACCAGAGCCACAATGCTATTGTCTTTAATTGCACCGTAAATTACCGAAATAACGGCCACAACCGCCATAGGTGGTATAACCGTTCCCACGACCGTTACTATGGCTCCGGGCACTCTGCCCATTTTATAGCCCACAAGAATAGACGCATTTATCGCAATGGGACCCGGACATGATGTTGCAATGGCAATAAGGTCCAGCATTTCGTCTTCTTCGAACCATTTGTATTCATTCACAAATTTGCGCTGCATCAAAGTTACCATTACATAACCGCCGCCGAATGTAAAAAGAGATATTAAAAATGTTGATTTGAAAAGCTTCCAATAAAAGGAAAGCCCCTGTCTTTTTTCTTCCATATTAAATCACTGTTTGCCGTAAGTTTGCGACAACCTTTTTATTTCTTCTTGCATAGTGTCCAGCACGCTTTGGGGCTCAACTATTTTTACGCCCTCACCAAGACTTATTATCCAAGAGATAAACTGCCTTGAAACGCTGGCTTCCACTATGGTTCTTACTGTGTTTTCGTCCACTTTTATTACCGGAATATCAAGGCCGAATCTGTCAAATATTACGCCAACCATGGAATTGTCAACTTCCAAGGTGACTTTCTTGGATTCGCCGCCAAACATACCGAAAGTTTTTTTGGAAAACTTTGCAAGATTGAACTTTTCGTAAACCTTAGCCCCTTCCCTGGATTCGTCCAAAGAAGCAATATCTTTCATCTTATCTACTCTGAAAAACTTTTCTTTCTTTTCTTCTCCGTCATAGGCAATAAGATAATAGTTTTCATCATCCCAGGTAAGAGCCCAAGGACTTACCGTATATCTGTCTCCGTTCCTTCTTGGTTTCAAGGTTTTGTCCACATTCCATGTGTAATATGAAAAGCTGATTTTCTTGTTTGCATTCATAGCCTGATAGAGCGCATCTATATTATAGTAGATGCTTTCATTCATGGTTTTTACACGGTCCGCCACAAAAACCTGTCTCTGCAAAAGATTGCTTTCGTAACGGCTGGAAAATTGTTCTATTTTCTTGATCAGACTGTTAGATTTCTTTTCCGTAATAAATTTTGCCGACTGAACAATATCCACCAAAAGCTTAAGTTCCGGCAATTCGAAAACTTTGTCCGCAAGAAAGTAAGATACTTTGCCATCTTTCGTTGTTTTTTCAACGCTTAGGCCAAAATCATCCAATGCCGCAAAATCCGTATAAATGCTCTTTCTTTCCGCCTTAATTCCGTATGCCTCAAGCTTTTCAATAAGCTCTTGTGTCGTAATGGAATGAGTTTCATCGGTATACTTGTATAGTATTTTTAAAATATATAAGAGTTTAAGTTTTTGATTCTCCGATTTTGCCATAATACCCTCCGTTTTTTTACCACTGTCCCATTTATTGTATAATACCAGTCTGATTTTACACTATTTTGCACTTGTTGACAAGTTTCCATAAATCAAATAAAAAACGGCAGCCAAGCTTTTGCTCGGATGCCGTTTTATTTAAAATCTTAATTATAACCATATTTTATAGAAGGGATTCCACCGTGGCATTTAACTGTCTTGTGGCATTTTCTATCATGTCGATGTCCGATTCTCCCATATTATCCGGACGTTTTCCTTTTGTTGCGCGCTTTAAGTTATCAATATCTGCTTTTACAACATTTTTTCTTTCTTTATCGATAACTTTTCTCTTTTCGGAAAGCGTTCTTTCCGCGTTGATAAGGGCGCTTTCCGCATTGTTTAATACTTCCGCCGCATTTTTCTTTCTGTTGTCTTCCGCTTCATACATTGCGGCATCTGCCACAGCCTTTTCGATTTCGGAATCCGAAAGATTCGACTCCGATGTAATTACGATATCCTGCTGCTTTCCGTTTGCCAAATCCTTGGCGGATACGCGAAGAATACCGTTTGCATCTATATCAAAAGTTACCTCGATTTGCGGAACTCCCGCAGGTGCACGTTTGATTCCTCTTAAGCGGAATTTGCCGATAAGCTTGTTATCTCTCGCGTAATAACGCTCGCCCTGATAAACCTTTATATCCACCGCCGATTGGAAATTGGCGGATGTGGTAAATATCTGGCTGTATTTTGTGGGAATCGTCGAATTTCTCTCTATCAATCTGGTTGATACACCACCGATTGTTTCGATGGAAAGTGAAAGCGGCGTAACATCAAGAAGAAGGATTTCTCCAAGTCCCGCATCTCCCGCAAGTTTTCCGCCTTGAATGGCCGCACCCAAAGCAACGCATTCATCCGGGTTCAAGTTTCTGCTTGGTTCTTTGCCCATAAGAGAAGCAACCATAGTCGCAACAGCCGGAATACGTGTAGATCCGCCCACAAGTAAAACTCTTGAAATATCGGAGTTTTTAAGGCCCGCATCCCCGAGAGCGTTTAAAACGGGCTCTTTGGTTCTAAGGACCAAATCATTTGTAAGTTCATCGAATTTTGCTCTGTTGATGGTCATTTCAAGATGTTTCGGACCATCCTTTGCAACCGTGATAAACGGCAAATTTATGTTAACCATCGTAGCTGCCGAAAGTTCTTTCTTTGCCTTTTCGGCTTCTTCTCTGATTCTTTGCATTGCAACATTATCGCGACTCAAATCCACGCCCTGTGAATTTTTAAATTCACGAACAATATAATCTGCAAGACGAGCGTCAAAATCATCACCCCCAAGGTGATTATCCCCCGCTGTTGCCAATACTTCAACAACTCCGGTTCCGATTTCGATTATGGAAACGTCAAATGTGCCGCCTCCAAGGTCGTAAACCATGATTTTTTGCGACATTTCGTTGTCCAAACCATAAGCCAAAGCCGCTGCCGTCGGCTCATTTATGATACGCATAACATTAAGACCCGCAATCCTTCCGGCGTCCTTTGTTGCCTGACGCTGCGTATCGTTAAAATATGCCGGAACGGTAATAACCGCGTCGTTTACGCTTTCACCGAGATAGTTTTCCGCATCTTTTTTGAGTTTTCCAAGAATCATTGCGGAGATTTCCTGTGGTGAATACTTCTTTCCGTCAACTTTAATCTTATAATCATTTCCCATTTCTCTTTTTATGGAGGAAATGGTTCTGTCCGCATTTGTAACCGCTTGGCGCTTGGCGCTTTCGCCCACAAGACGCTCTCCCGATTTAGTAAAAGCAACAACCGAAGGCGTTGTTCTTACTCCTTCGGCATTTGCGATAACCGTCGGTTTTCCGCCTTCCATTACCGCAACGCAACTGTTTGTTGTTCCCAAATCTATTCCTATAATTTTTCCCATTATTATACTTTAACCTTTCTTATGTCGTTAATTTAAGCTAAGCTTACTAGCAATAATACATCGGCATACCGAAGCAAAAGCTTCTGCCAAAGCAAACCATACATATTGCGTAAGCCGCGCACATTCCTATGCAGGTTCTGGTCATTGCGGACCTGTTGTAGCCTTGTCTTTGCTGACCATACCAACTGCCGCCGCCTTCAAGCTGAGACTTAAAGGACTGATACTCCGTATTTCCCGGTTCCATATTGCATGCCGCATTAATATGTTCAAGGGCGATTACGTTATTTCCGAGACCCGCATTGGCAACGGCCGAGAAATAATACCATTTTGCGGTACGTTTATCTATGCCCTTCAAAACATTGATCGCCTCGGCATAATGTCCCGAATTTATGTAATTTGCCGCAGCTCTTAAGTGTGGATCGTCGTAAGAATTTGCTTCCGCATGAGTTCTCGAATAAGAACCGCCGCCGTATCCCTCATTGGAATAGCCACCAAATCCCCAGAAATCGCCAAAGTCGCCGAAGCCGCCGAAAGGATCCCCGTAGTAGCCCTGACTTTGTCTTTGCTGATACTGAGCATTTGCTCTGTCGCCGTCATATCTTCCCGACTGGGCGCCGCCGCTTGCACCGCCGCTTCTTTCACGCATAACCTGCTGATAAGCCTGCTGAACCTCTTTAAACTTGGCTTCAGCCTGAGCCTTGTTGGGATTATTCACATTGGCATCGGGATGATATTTTCTGCTTAAAGTTCTGTATGCTTTTTTTATTTCTTCATCCGAGGCGTTCCTGGAAACGCCCAAAACGCTGTAACCGTCCATACTAATTTTCCTTTATTTTACCCTTTTTCTTTAATACTTCTTCGTATCTGAGCCAGACTCCCGAATAGATGATGTTTTTTAAAATCGCCGTATTTTCAACGATAGGCAAAAACTCGTAAGCTCTTGCACATTCCGACATCATAAGAGTCAGGATCTTTTCTATATTTTCATCGAAGCTTTCTTCCTCATATTTTCCTTTGAGAGGATTGTAGCTGTTCTTTTTTAAGTCTTCCTCGTAGTCTTCGTAAGCATCGAGAATGTAAATGTATTTTCCGAGAAAGAAACCGAGTCGTCTGAGCACCGGCTCCCACTCGTCTTTTTTGTAGACAAACATTTCTTCCATAATCTTGCCAAAAATTCCGGAAACCTTATCAATGTCCGTCTCGTTTTCTTTTTCGCATGCGTTCAGTTCCGAAAGTTTTTTTCTTACAAACTCTATTTTTTCGGAATAAAGCTTTCTTACTCGTTTTGACTTTGATTTAAGAAGTTTTGACAAAACAAGCTGTTTGAACTTTCTGTCATCTTCCCAATCGTCAAGGCACTTGTAATAAGTGAGAAGTATGCTCATATCCGCCGCATATTCCGAAAACTCATTTAAGTTTTCTTCGTGTTTCTTAAAAGGATGCGCTATGCAATTCGTGCACTTAATCTCGCATTTCGGCTCGTAAAGAGAGCTTAATATCAAAGAAAGGAATGTCAAATCAAATGTCAAAGTCATTTGTCCCACAAAGCCGTAGTGTTTTTTTAAACTGCGACAAAGACCGCAATAATGCGACCTGTAACAATTCATTTCTTCTTCGCTTAATTGTTGCGCGCTTACCAATACATATCCAAACATTTTTCTAACTTACTCTTATAAATTTAGTTCTGCATTTCGGGCAAGAGATTTCTATTCTTCCCTTATGCTTCGGAACCCTTATTTTTTGCTTGCATGTAGGGCATTTAAAAATCTTGTAGCCTTTGTTTCTTGCATGATTTCTTGCCCTTCCGGTAAATATGTTGATAACTTTATATTTAAGGCGTACATAAGCTTCGTTTTCTCTTCGTCTTCTGTACAAATCTCTGGAAAAAGCCCTGAAATAAGTAAAAATCAACAAAGCCAATGCTATATACCATAAAAATCTAAGTGTAAAAAATGAAACGATTAATATTATCAATGCCAAGTATGACAAGAACCTGTTCAGGTCATCAAAGCCGTTTCTTCCGTACATAAATCTCGCAAATCGTTCTCTCATATGATTTCTCCTAATTTTCTTTCAAAACGCTCACATTTTATTATTTTACAATATTTATCATTCTTATTCAATCAAATTAAAGTCCGAGCATTTATATTTTGCCACTTTGTCAATAATAGCTTTAAAAGTTGAAAAAAATGTGAAAATCTTTTGATAATTTTGTGGGATTTAAATGCTTTATGCCTTCTCAATTTTGCAAAGCGACTCTTTTTAGCTATTTATTGTCAGAAATAGCTATATTTTTTATTGTAATTTATTGAAAAATAGTTTAAAATGTTAATAGGCATAAATATTTCGTTATATTTGACGTTTCAGGGGGTTACAATATGTTTTTTGAGAATGAATATGACAAAGACAAAAAGCTCATATTAGTTGCGGATGATGATGCTTTTCACAGCCATATTGTTTCGGACATTTTGAAGAATGACTATAACATAGCTATTGTTAATAATGGTCTTGAAACACTTATCGCTCTTAATAAGCTTGAAAAAGTTGATCTCATTTTGTTGGACATGGTTATGCCTGTTCTTAATGGTTATGGTGTTTTACAATTTTTAAAAGAATTACCTAAAGAAAAGGTACCACACATTATTTTGACAACAAGCTTAACACAGGAATATCTTCAGATTGACGAGTATAAAGATATCATCGACGATGTATTATACAAACCGTTCAACGAAGAACTTCTCACAACAGTAGTTTCCACTATTTTCAAAAAAGACTAATATGCAATAAAAATCAAAAGGCTTAAATCATTACGATTTAAGCCTTTTCTTATTGTTTGATTAATCTTAAAAATCAACTTTTTCGAAGCGCTCGCTTTGTTTAAGCAAATCTTTTGCCCTATCCATTGTTTGAGAAAAGCTTTCTTTTGTCATCATGCTTTCTCCCAATTTTCTCATTTCGTCCAGCTGCTTCTGTCTGTTTTCTTCCACTGCCTTTGATGCCGTGGATTCACTCTTTTCGTTTGTCTTATTCTCTTCTTTTTCTTCCTGTCGCTCAACTAAGGTCTTATCTTCGGAAATCCCTCTTTTTTGAAGCTCCAGCTCATAATCCGACTCCGAAATCTGTCCCGATTCGTAAAGCTCTTTTAATTCTCTTTGAGTCTTTCCTTTAAGTTCAATGTCGTCTTTGTCGAAAATATCCTGTCTGATTTCATCTCTTCTTGTTTCTTCCTTCCGGCTTTCTTCAACTTCGTCATGTGTATTGAAATTGCCGGTTTTTTGCAGGATATCTTCCGGTCTTGTGCTTTCCTTAGCGCCGGTTCTTGTTACAACTCCATCCTTGTCTTGTAATACAACCGCTTTTTCGTAATAATCCGCAGCTTCTTCTTTTTCCTGTCTTCTTTCTTCTACGCGATTATCTTTTACTTCCTTGCGTTCTATGTTTTGGTCATTTGGAATTGCAAAAGAATCATTGTTATTAACCGATGTAATAGCCATATCAATTCTCCTTTCTTTGATCACCGAATCAGGTGATACAAGTGCATTATTCCGAAAGTTTTATTATGTTTACATAATATACTATTCTTCTATTTTTTTCAATATGTAAGGAACAACTTCCGAAGGCTTGATATTAAGGACAAAAGCGAATTCTTCCGTTATCATTTTTGTTGCGCGGCTGAATATTCTTTCGTCGCTTGCATAAAACTTTTTACCTTCTTTTTCGGTTTTGGCTTTATGCATTCCCAAAATCTTAACAAGCCAAAGTATCTCCACTCTGTCTCCGCCTGACAATATCTGCTCGAACTGCTGCTGACGTTTCTTGGCATCCGCAACCCATGTTTCGTCCAGTTTTTCCGTCTCTTCGATGGTTTTGTCGATCTCTTCTTTTGTGAGAACCGGATGCATGGAATCCTTTGCCGCCGGAGAATCAACCATCAAAAATACTTTTGATTTATTCTCGTAAAGCGGATTGAGGACATAACAAAGCTTTTCGTCATCTATAAGCTTTTCATAACGAATATCCTCAACCTGACATATTCCGTACCTTTTGTAAACGACATAATCGTTTATTTTACAACGCAATTTCTTTTGATCTTCTTTCGAAAGTTTCATTTCGCACCTCTTCTTCTATTCTTCATTATATCAGAATAAAAGCGGCAATTTCAAATAAAAATTTTCAAAGTCTTCTATTCCACGCTCTTAAGGGCCTCTATCGGGTCGATTTTATTTAAGGATCTGTCCGTTATAAAGTTTACGGCAATTGCAAAAACAAAGGATAAAACTGCCGACAAAAGGAAACTTACAACATGTAACGACGATTCAAAATAAATTGACGGCAACAAAAGAACCGACGTAATTGTAGATCCGAAAAATTTACCCAAAGGCATACCGATGGCAATTCCAATCAAGGTTAGAATAATGGTTTCTTTGTTAACGTATGCATGTACTTCTCCGTCATAAAAGCCAAGAACTTTGATGGTTGCAAGTTCTCTTTCTCGCTCGGAAATATTGGTTGTGGAAAGAGTAAACAATACAACAAATGCCAAAGCGGCGCTCATTCCTATAACAACGTAAACAACAATGTTAAGAATGATAAATGCCTGTGAAAAATCATCCTTCATGCCCTGAACCGACGAACAGCTTATTACGCCTTCGTTCTTGTCCATGGTTTTTGCCCAATCCGCATGATTTTCAACATTGTCGGACAAGTTAATAAAAAATGCGTTTGCTTTATATTCTCCAAAATGTTTTTCGTAGGTTTCCTTGGTCATGTAAACATAATTTCCAAGATAGTTTTTAATAATGTGATTTACTTCCAAATCCGCATCTTTCATATCAAGAAGCTGAAGATTTACTTCTTCGCCCTCTTCAAAGCCAACAATAACCGATGCGTTTTGAGTTACGAAGATTTCGTCGTCTTCTATGCTTAAATCCTCTAAATTTCTGTCCTTCATGCCCACATATTCGCCAAATTCTTCTTTATCCGGCACTGCCACTATCTGAACGGAAATCTCCTCACCGGACTCTCCTTTTAACTTGGCCTGAGTCATTAAGAAGTTTACATAAGAATCGACATCTTCATCCTCAATATATGATAAAAGTTTTTCGTTATCGTCGCTTGTTCCCACCATGAGAGCATCATATTTGAAGGTTTCTTCGTATTGGCGCGGCACAAGGTCCGTTACCGAATCTCTTATTGCAAAACCAAAAAGCAAAAGGGCCGTACAACCTGCAATGCCAAGTATTGTCATAAGCATTCTTTTCTTGTATCTGAAAAGATTTCTTGCCGTTACTTTGTTTAAGAAAGACATGCGGCTCCAAATGGCCGGAATGCGCTCCAAAAGCACTCTTGACCCTGCCTTCGGCGTTTTAGGTCGCATAAGGGTTGCGGGCATTTTTGAAAGTTCGCTTCTGCAAGCCAAAACCGTTGCAAGTACAATGCCTCCCGCAAAAACAATCGGTCCTCCGAATCCGTATGTAGGAACGAATGTCAGTATAAAATCAGGCAGGAGATACATTATGCCAAATACGCTTGAAAGGAATATCGGAAATACGATATATGCCAAAATTGTGCCTATTACAGCCCCGATAATGCCTGCCATTGCGGAATACAAGATAAATTTTCTTCTGATTTCTCTGTCGGTAAAACCGATTGCCTTGTAGGTACCGATAAGGCCCCTGTCTTCGTCAACCATTCTTGTAATGGTGGTAAGACTTATAAGTATTGCTACCACAAAGAATATTACAGGAAATACTGTGCCTATAACTTCTATGGAATCGGCATCGGTTTGAATGTTGTTATATCCCGAAAGAGCTGTTCTTTCCTGCACATACCAAACAGCTTCATCAATGTCGTCTATTTCTTTCTTGGCATCGGCCAATTCTTTGTCGGCTTCTGCTTTGCCATCGTTATATTCAGCCCAGCCATCCGCAAGTTCAGCCTCACCGTCTTTTAAATCCTCAAGGCCTTTGTAATAATCATTCCATCCTGATTCGATTTCGGCTTTTCCGCTTTCTAACTTCGCTTCGTTTAACGCAATTTCGTCAAGACCCGTAAGAATCATGGCTTCGTTTGTCTTAAGGCCCGCTAACTGCATTTCCATTTGGCTCGTATCCATACCGTAAGCCTTAGCCTGCGCTATGCCTGCCTCTACTTGCGCAATGCCGTCTCTTACTTGAGCAAGATTATCGTTTAATTCTGCCTTTTTATCGGCGATTTCTTTTAAACCATTTTCAATATCCGCCTCATTTTGTGTAAGCGTGTTGAATGCATCCGCAAGTTCGGCTTTCGCATCATCTATTTCTTTTTGCGCATCATTAAGCTCTGCCAAGGCGTCGTTTAACTCGTCTTCCGCATCTTTCTTGGCTTTTTCGTATTCGCTTGTTGCCTCATCCACTATTTCGTCGTGGCGAGCATTTTCTCTTAAAGACTGCAAATTGTCTTCTATATCCGAAATCACGGCGCGAGTAAGGCTTGTATAGCCGTTCGAATAGCAAAATTCTTCTTTTGCCCCATCAACTATCAAATTTACAAAAGTATAATAATCCACTTCTGAATCTATACTGTCCGCCGTAACGAAAACTCTTGTGGCTACTGATGAATCGCCTCTGTAGCCGGATGCGGTTTCAGGATTATCCACATCCGTCGGATCGATTACAACGCCCACTATTTCAAAAGAGTCACTTGTAATATTGGAATCCTCATCCAAAGACACATTTAATTTGTCACCGATTTTAAGGGACAACAAATCAAGCAGCTTGTTGGTTACGGCTGTTTCCCCTTTGTTTTCGGGCATTCGGCCTTCCAAAAGACAGGCTTTGTCCAAGCCTTGGTCGGAAATCTTCGTGATATTTACATTAATTTCAACGTCCCCTTCTCTTGCGGTCACCGTTTCATTGTAGCCGCCTTCCGCAAGCTTAACGCCATTAATCTTTGACAGGGCCGAAACATCATCATCCGTAAGACCCAGAGTAGATAAAATTTGAATATCATGCAGATTTGATTCATCAAAAAACGCATCCGCAGATTTTCTCAAATCCACGCATGATGCTTTAAGCCCCGAAAACATGGTAACTCCGAGGATTGTAATAATCATTATTGCAAAGAATCTTTTTTTACCTTTTGAGATATTTCTGAAAATATCCTTTGTGTACGCTTTCAAGATAATTCTCCTTTGTGACTACCACTCAATATCATCGATGGAAATAGGATTGTCATTTGTAGTCATTTCGGTAACTTTTCCGCTTTTAAACTTAATGAGTCTGTCTGCCATAGGGGCAATGGCGGAATTGTGGGTAATAATAATAACTGTGATTTTGTTCTTCCTGCAGGTATCCTGCAAAAGCTTCAATATCTGTTTTCCCGTTGTATAATCAAGCGCTCCGGTAGGCTCATCGCACAAAAGAAGCTTCGGATTTTTGGCAAGCGCTCTGGCAATGGATACCCTTTGCTGCTCGCCGCCGGAAAGCTGCGCCGGGAAGTTGCCCATACGATAGCCCAGTCCCACTTGTTCCAATACACGCTTTGCATCCAAGGCATCATCGCAAACCTGAGCCGCAAGCTCGACGTTTTCCAAGGCTGTAAGGTTTGGAACCAAATTGTAGAACTGGAAAACAAAACCAATGTCCTTTCTTCTGTATGTTACCAAGTCTTTCTTGCCATACTTCGATACATTGGTCCCATCCACCAAAACTTCTCCGGATGTTGCCGTATCCATTCCGCCAAGTATGTTTAAAGCCGTTGTTTTTCCCGCTCCGGACGAACCCAAAATAACGGCCAGTTCGCCTTTGTTTACTTCAAAGTTTGCACCGTTTAAAGCCAGAATGGATGTTTCTCCCGTTCTGTATTCTTTGACAACGTTTTTAAATTCTATAAAAGCCATTTTTTCTCCTTAAAAATGAGTATAAAATTGCTATCTCCCGCAAAAAATAAAAATGGAGATATACCGATACAGTAAAACAAACAGTCAGTAATACATAACTAACCGTTTAAAGATATTAGCCTGTCCATCTATAGCTAAAAACAAACCACAAATAACAAGCCATATAGACGTTCATATCTTAAAAAAATTATACTACACAGACATAGTCAAATCAACCGCCATATTTCTTCGGTTCATAAATAATTTGTGCCGGAAGCACTTCGATTAAATAACCTTTTTCTCTAAGCTTATCTTCGATTATTTTAAGGTTTTCTTCCGACTTTGCCTCAACGGTGTGAAAATGATAACCGCTGGTAATGTTCATAAGCGGTGATGAAACGCCGCTTTTTATATCCTCAAGGAAGTTTTCCACATCATATTCCGTTTTGATATCAAGAGGTTTGCTGATGGTGCCGTAGACCCTGTGATCCACATAAACATTTGTAATGCAACCTCCAAGGCGCACTATGGTCATGAGTTCGTCAGCTGTTTCTTCCTCGCTGTGAAACATTTTAAAAACGCAACGTTTGTTGTCGGCTTGAAACATTATGTAACCCTGATTGGTGGATACAATCCCCGGATAAGCAGCCTTCAATACCGCAATATCCGTAACAACCACCTGGCGACTCACACCGAAAAGACTCGCAAAATCACTTCCCTTAATAGGTGTTTTTGCGCTTTGAAGCATCTCTATTATTTTATTTCTTCGCTCATTGGTTTTAAGCTTTTCCAAAATAATCAATTCCCCTTTATCAAAAGTTAAATTACTGTTTGTCTGCCTTAAGATTCTTCATTGAAATATCCAAAATCGGCGCAGAATGAGTAAGCGCTCCGCTTGATATATAATCTACGCCCAAATCTTTAATGCTTTCGATTTTTTCGGCCGTCACATTTCCCGAAATTTCCGTCAAAGCACGTCCTGCGATGATTTTTACGGCCTCGGCCATTGTGTCATGGTCCATATTGTCAAGCATGATAATATCGGCACCGGCTTCAATCGCATCTCTAACCATATCGAGATTTTCACATTCCACTTCTATTTTGTGTACGAAAGATGTATATTCTCTTGCCATTTTTACGGCTTCTTTTACGCCGCCCGCTGCCGCAATGTGATTGTCTTTAAGCATAACCGCGTCGGAAAGATTGTAACGATGGTTACTTGCGCCGCCTATCTTAACAGCAATTTTTTCAAAAATTCTGTTGTTTGGAGTGGTTTTTCTTGTATCAAGGAGAGTGATTCCCGTGCCCTCAAGCATTTTAACCATTTTATTTGCAAGACTTGCGATGCCGCTCATTCTTTGAAGATAGTTAAGAGCTGTTCGCTCACCGGATAACAAAACCCTGATATCGCCTTTTACTAAAGCAAGTTTTAGTCCCGGAGTTACCTTATCTCCGTCTTTTACAAAGCGTTCCACCGTCGTTTGTTCGTCCAATAATTTGAATGTTCTTTCAAATACATCAAGACCTGCGATTATACCTTCTTCCTTTGCAATAAGTTCTACGCTTCCGGCTACAAAATCAGGCATAACTGCGTTTGTTGAGATATCTTCGTTTGATATATCTTCTTTTAGCGCAGATTTAATATAATCATCTATTTGCAATCTCATAGTTATTTCGTTCATGTTATTTAGGTCCTTTCATTAGCATATTTCCAAACTTTTTTGAGTCAAAAACCTTCCTCATTAGGAAGCCGGAATAGCCTTAATTGCGTTCAAAACGCTTTCTTTGTATTTTGCGAAAACAAGGCTTGCGTTAACATATTCGTTTAAGTTTAAAAGCTTGCTGTCGTCATTTTCAATATCGCCGATTTCTTTTTCGATTCTTGCTGCCGCACGTTGCGCAAAAACCAAGCTTTCCAAAAGGGAATTGCTGGCCAAACGGTTGGCACCGTGGACACCGTTGCAGCTTGTTTCGCCTATTGCATACAGGTGCTGCATGGATGTTCTGCTATCGGAATTAACATCAACACCGCCCATAAAATAGTGCTGGGCCGGAACAACCGGAATTGGCTCTTTTGTGCAGTCATAGCCTTCTTTAAGGCAAGTTTCGTATATATTTTGGAAATGATGTTTAATAGTATCTTCATCAATATTTTCCATGGAAAGCCAAACGTGTTTTTTGCCCGACTTTTTCATTTCATCAAAAATCGCCTTGCTTACCACATCTCTCGGCAAAAGCTCGTCAACAAAGCGCTCTCCTTTGTCGTTAAGAAGAATGCCGCCTTCACCTCTTACGGATTCGGAAATAAGGAAAGACCTGCCCGGTTTTTCGCTGTAAAGAGTTGTTGGGTGAATCTGCACATAATCCGGGTTTCTTAAGCGAATGTTGTGCTTTAAGGCAATGCCAAGGGCATCTCCCGTCATATGAGGAAAATTGGTGGAATGCTCGTAAAGACCGCCGATTCCGCCGCATGCCCAAACAACTTCTTTTGCTTTTATATCAATAATAGCTCTTCCATCGTCGGTAAAAGGCGTATTCTCAGCTACAAGCGGCGAATCCTTGGGTGCAAGGGCAACTACTCCTTCACAGGCTTCGCCGTCTGTTATTATGTCAACCATAGTTGTGTGGTCATAGATTTCTACATTATCCAGCTTTTTAACGGCCGCAAGCAACATGCTTGTTATTTCCTTTCCCGTTACATCCTGGTGAAAAAGGATGCGGGGAGCTGAATGAGCGCCTTCTTTTGTATACTTTAAATCGCCATTTTCATCGCGCTCAAACTCAACGCCGTAGCTTATCAAATCCTCTATTGCCTGGCCCGAGGAACGAATCATTATATCTACCGAGCTTCTGTCGTTTTCGTAATGGCCGGCACGAAGTGTGTCTTCGTAGTAGGCATCGTAATCTTCTTCGTTTCGAAGAACGCATATACCGCCCTGGGCAAGCCAGGAATCGCATTCTTCCGGAGATGCCTTTGTAATCATTACAACCTTTTTGTCTCTTGGAAGTTTAAGTGCGCAGTAAAGGCCCGCAACACCGCTTCCCACTATTAAAACATCTGTGTTAATTGACATATATATCACCTACTTTTTAAAGCCCTAGAGGGATGCGTATTTTAACATATTATCCAAGGCTTTTTCGGCCTTAACTCTGACTTTTTCCGAAACCACAGCCTGAGGAGCGTTTGCCTGCAAGCACTCAAGCACCTGATCGAGTGTAATCTTATGCATGTTAGTGCAAGATCTCTTTGGTACGAAATGAAAGACTTTGTCCGGATTTCTCTTTTGAAGCTCGTGCAAAACGCCGGCTTCCGTTGCAATTAAAAATTCCTTGTCCTCGCAGCTTGTGGCAAAATCTATAATACCGCTTGTGCTTCCCACATAATCCGCAAGCTCGCATACTTCCAACTTACATTCCGGATGGGCAAGAAGCTTAACCCCCTTGTATTTTTCTTTAAGTTCTTTAACATAATCCGCTTCTATGGAATGATGAACATGGCAAAAGCCGCTTCCCATAATAAAGTTTTTCTCCGGAAGCTGCTTTGCAAGCCAATTTCCAAGGTTTTGATCCGGAATAAAATAAATATTTTTTTGCGGAAGATTTTTAAGAATCTTCAAAGCATTGGATGATGTTACGCACACATCCACAAGTTCTTTTGTTGATGCGTTTGAATTTATATAACAGACAACCGCCAAATCATCGTATTGTTCGCGCATTTTTTCTATTTCTTCTTCATCCACCATTTCAGCCATCGGACATCTGGATGTGATATTCGGCAAAAGAATTGTTTTGTCCGGATTTAAAATAGCGGCGCTTTCGCCCATAAATGTAACTCCGCAAAAAACAATGGTTTTGTTCTCCACTTCTTTTGCTTTCTTTGCAAGGAAAAAGGAATCGCCCACATAATCCGCTATTTCCTGAATAGCTCCGTCCACATAGTAATGAGCCAAGATAACCGCATCTTTTTCCTTGGCAAGTTTCTTGATTTCTTCAACTGTTTTTTCCATAACAACCTCTTTTCATATGCAAGGCATATGCTCTTTAAAACTAGACCTATTATCGTCCCAAAACGATTGTACTAAGATTTGTACATCGCATTTTATGCAATAATAACACAAAATTCTTTAGATGACAAGACAGCTGTAAAGTTTTTTCTTTACAGCTGTCTTGTTAATGATTACATTCTTTAATTTTCCTTAAAACTTATCCGCATCCAATTTTTTTATCACTTTTGCGGGACTTCCAACTGCCACTTCATAGTCGCCCACATCATGCGTAACAACAGAGGCTGCTCCAACAATTGCGTATTTTCCTATTGTTACACCCGGCATAATGCTGGCACCCGCACCAATCCATGCACCTTCTTTTATGTGTACCGGTTTACATAAAAGTATAGCTCTGTCATATGGATCATGATTATTGGATATTACTTGAACATTTGCGGCAATCTGCACATTATCCTCAATTGTAATTCCACCTCTTGCCATAGCAAGCATATTGCTGTTAATATAGCAGTTTTTGCCTATCACAAGTTTTTCAATTGCCGCACCGGAAAGCGGAGCTGCTATGTAAGAGCCCTCTCCGATTCTGTCTCCCATTAAATCCTTCATAGCCCGAAAATACTCATCCGTTCCGGGCATTGTATGATTCAAAGTGTACAACTGCTTAGCCTGAAGCGCATACATTTCCTGCTCTTCCTTTGTAAATTGTCTCATATCAACTCTTAGTTCTTCCATTTTTGCACCCCTTCATGTTTTTTATAAATTAATAATAACACTTTTTTATTAGAAATCATTTGTTTTCTTTGATATTTCTTCAACAGTATCAATTGTCGAGTCAAATTCAACCTTCTCAGCATACCTATTATTTTTCTTGTAGTTAAGCCATAAATTATTCAAAGAAGCATCTACTCTCATATCTTCACATATTTCTTTCCAATCTTTAATGTCACCCTCTGAACCTCTTTTACTAGCAGTTCTTGTGATTGCATCCTTCAAAATTTGAAAATCTATAGTATGCTCGTACATGTGGTAAAAAATATGTATATCGTAAAAATCCCTTGCCCTACTACTGGCAATATTTCTCCGAATAATAGTCTCATATTTCTCCGCCAATATAGTTTCACAGTTATAAGCAAACACATTAATAACATCCCCATCAAGAATTGTCTTATATTCATAATTAATTGCACGTGGTGTGATTGCATCTCCGGTCGTAATATCAATTTTCATTTTGTTGGCAATTTTTCCGTAATAAGCTGTAAAATAGGCTCTAAAGTTATTGTAATCGTCATCCTCACGAATAGTTTCCAATTTATCAAATTCAAATGATATCCCGTCTCCAACATCAATTGAAAGAATCTCTTTTATTATGCCTCGAATTTCTTCTTCTTCCATATTGATTCCGTTAACTGTCGTATCCATATCCATGGTTGTGCGTTCAATAATTCCCAGCATTGATGAAATAAGCATTCCACCTTTAAGAATAAAATTACTCACATAATCTGATTTAGATAATCTTTCTAACACTCTTTCCAAGAAAAACATTTGCAAAACCTCCTGTGGTTGCAAACCTTGTCGAGTCGCAAAATGTCTTATCTGGCCTTTCAATTGTTCCGGTGTACGTTCTTTCATTATAAAATCTCCATATACATTCTGACTTTTTCTTCAATCTTGAACTTTCTGGCATACTTCACTATTTTTCTGGGATTACATTTATCGGAAAAGTATTCCTTCAATGCCTGTCTATAAATTTGAATATCTACGTTTTTTTTGTCTTTAATCAAATCACAAATGCAACGCTCCGCATCATATGTTTTGACTTCATATCCTTGCGGCGTGGTAATATTTATAATCCCTAAATCCCACAATTCTTTTTTGCAATAATGAAATCTTGTATTCAAGTAGTCTTTCTTAATTCGAGAAACATTGTCCCCCTGTGGTACTGTAATATCCAGCTCATGAGGAACTCTATCTGACATTCCAAGCAAAAAAAGCGCGGTAGCGTGTGAAAATATCATTTTTTCAGAGCGATTTTGTATCATACGATACTCATCGGGCTGATTATCCGCAATATAATATTTTCCATGTGATTCCTTTAATATCCAACCATTTAGCATCGCTTGATAAAGTGAAAGTCTTGAAACACCGGCATCTGCAAGTTGTTTTGCCGAAGCAACTCCACCAAACGACTCTATAATTGTTTTAATTGAGTCAACTGTATATTCCATTTTTCTCATCACCTTTCATATCGTTCTTTAATTTTATCACATCAAAGAACAATATGAAAGTATTTTATTATAACGATTTTACACATAGAAAGACCCCGATCTATTGCAAAAAGGGGGCAACCATTTTGCCGATCGGGGTCCGTTGAGAAAATTCTATTTAAAAAGTATTATTTACATATGTTTTTTCTTTCTCATGACTACAATTATGTCAACCACCGCAAATGCCATTATTCCAAGTAACATATATGACATAACATGTGATGTATCGCCTGTTTGCGGTGTTTTGGCTTCATTTACCACCACTACATAATCCGATGCGTGTGTAAATGTAAGTGTAACTTTACCGTTATCATCTATATCCGCACCGTTCATAAACTTAAGGTCGTTATTTGTGTACCAATAAAGTGTTCCGTATTTTCCTGCACTTTCGGCTCCCATATTAAGTGTCAAGGATGCGGTGAAACCGAAGTCTCCGTCATGAGTTAATGAAATCTGCTTGGTCGGTTTGCTTCCCGCAAGTTTGCTTACGCTTTCAGCAGGGATATTATCCTCAAACTTAACTTCCAAGTTGATTGCACTAACATCCGTAATATCCTTGCCGTTAATGGTCCAAACATATTCGCCCATATCAAGCACAAGGTCGATATTTCTTCCCTGTATCTTTTCAAGTAACTCAACCGGCGCAACCGTTGCAACTATACCGGTTGTTCCCACCATGTTAAGAACAACGGTCTGTGTTTCTTCTTCCAATGCAGGGTCGTTATCAAATGCCGCTAAAATCTCATCAATTTCGCTAGCTGCTGCCTCAACTCTGTTGCCGTCCGCTTCTATCGGACGTCCGTGGTTAGGGTCTTCGCCCGCTATGTCGGCATAGGCTTTTGCGTAAGCTGTGTAGAGCTCGTTATAATGCGAAAGTCCGACTCTCTTAGCGTTTGCTGCAAAGGTTGAAAGCGTCTTAATATCATTTTCAAAAGTTCTTTCTCCATCATTATGGAAAACGAATTCTATAACAAGCTGTCTGACTATTGTTACATTGTTCTTTAAGCCATCAACATATGCCTGAAGTTTAGCTGCATATGCCTCGCCATACTGCGCCCTGCATTTTTCGATAATCGGAGTAAAGATTTCATCCAATGTGCTGCAAAGATTTCCTTCTGCCGCTTCCGTAAAATTAGCATATTCTTTAACAACTGCGCCTGTTTCGTCTCGCTCTGTCAAAATCATCGGGCGAAGCGCTTCCACTAATTTTGCAAGAGGTTTAGGTGCCGTGAATGGTTGAGTGGTACTATCAATAACTTGACTAAAATCAGGAATCTTATCCGGCAAAAACATTGCTGCTGCGCCTAACAAAGTATAGAAAGTTCCTCTTGCGTTTTCAGCCGATGCAAATGTTTCTTCTCCTGCCGCTTCGGTTCCCGGCAATGCTCCCTGTGACCATGCTTTTATGTATTCTTTTACACTTACCGGATCAATGCCCGTTAATTCCGGATTCGGATTTGGATTAAACTTATCCGTCATACCTTTAATAAGCATTAGCGCAAGTGCTTGATCTTCCGGCACCAGTCCCGCAATCAGTGCAGCTATCTGATTTGCCATAGCCGAATCTTCGTTTTCGCAAACGAATTCCGAAAGCATTATTATCATATCATCCACGGTAAATGTTGAATGATCGATATCTTCACCCGTAAAGTAGCTAAATATTTCTTCCACGACCATTGCAACCGCTTCATTTTCATCCACTCCGGATGCTATCAAATCTTCGGACGCATAAGAAATGTATGCAAGCATTATAGGTTTAAACAATGCGAATATATTTATTTCTTCAGAGTCCAAATATGTCTCCGAAAGACCGTATATTCCGGCAATTCCGGTAAGAGCATCCTGATAACCGCCTGATGTGTATTCGGCATTGGTTTCGGCCAAGGACAAAAGGCCCTCAATTCTTCCGTTAAGAAACTCGCTCATGCTTATGCTTGCGCCCGATTTATCCTCAACAAAGCCCATGCTTGCCAGGTCAAATGTCATTAATTTAAGATTCTGAACGCCGCCGTTAGCTACAAACAGGTTGTTGGCAAAAGGACTAATGCTTGATAATTTATCTGCAACCTGCTCATCACTAACCTGTCCATGTGTTGCGTCAATATCTTGTCCGAAGTGTTCAAAACCCCATCCCACAGGTGGGAGCTTTGGAAATACGTCACTTGGCAAGATAAAGTTTCTTATTCCGCTAAACTCTTCGCCTTTAATGTTAAATGTTCCGCCGGCTGTGTATTTCCAAGCCGCACCCGGTGTATCGCCTGCGTATTTTGCTTCCGTTCTTGCGCCTTCAACGCTTAATACCTCATTTTTTGATGCACCTTGCTTAACGTTTCTCGGTGTTGCATATGTATAGCAATATACATCTTGCGGAGAAACTCTTACTTTGCCACCGAAGTAGCCGATGCCACCGCCTGCAAAGAAAGCTCCCACGAGATTTGCAAGGGCAGCTCCACGGCTGTGTCCGCATGTCCAAACTTTTACATCTCCGTTTATGTTATTTTCGTTAATATACTGTTTTACGTATCTTAAAATCTCATCTCTTGCTGCTTTAAAACCATAATGAATGCTGCCGCCGTTAACTGTAAAGTTGCCGGCCCATTCTTCTTTGTATCCCGCACTTCTTGGTACGATTGCAAGCAATGTATAATCCTTGCCGTTTGCCGTTATCTTCTTATGTCCCACGCAAACGCCTACAGAATTAACCTCTTTTTCAAGGGTGTAATACTTGTTTGTGGATACGTCTTCAAACTGCATTTGTGTTAAGAAATCCGTTATATTTTGCGCATTTCTTGAATAGTCTGTGTCATGCGCATCCTGCGATTCGCCATACCAACTTGCCGATGCCATGGCTACTTGCGCAGAAAGTACTTCCAAGTGTGTACAACCTGTAAATGACGACTCTTCGAAGCATGAATTTCTGTATTCAAATGTGTCTGTTTGCTGGATGTTGTTGCCTTCGTTAGATGTAAAAGAATATGTGCCCGTTATTACCATGCCGGATTGATTTTGTGCCGCGGATACCATTCCTGCCGGCATCACCATCATAAAAATAAGCACCGAAGCTACAACAATGGAAATTTTTTTCAACATTTTATTCAAAACCTTAGTCATATTTATGCCCCCTCTCAATACGACTCAGATTCTTTTTTCGAATCCATATATTTTGTTATTTTAATTTTATTGTTCATATATAAAAAATCTCTTAAATAACATTAAATAATTTGTAAACAATTTATTAACAAGAAGGATATGTAATAGAGTTGGTGACGGTGATTTAAAGTTAACTAAGAGATTTACAATAAAAATAGGATTTTTACTTGATTCGCAATGCTTCTTTTTCTAAATGCTTCGAATTCACACTGAACAGAGGGTACGATACCGCTCGCATTCGGCATCCATGCCTCAACGCTCGCTAAAAACGCCATCCGGGCGTTTTTTTATCTGTTACTCACGAAGCATTAACAAAAAGTGCGCATTGCTCACATACGTAAAAATCCTATTTTTTTGTAAATCTCTTATTTACTCTGCAATCCACCGTTTTTCCTAAACTTTTTTCATATCCTTATATATTCGCTTTACCATATTATCAATATTAACACCATGCAAATATTTTAGCCTATCTTTACGTTTATTCAAATAAGATGCAAATTTTTTATATTCAGAATGCCCAATAAAATCTGTGAAAAAATACACCTCATCATAACCATCAGTTATTGCAGGATCCAATGACGAGAGTTTATCCGTTTGAATACATTTCCAATTATTAAACCTTTCTTTTAGCTTTTTGTGCCATTTGGTATGTCCTCCGATAATTATTATTTTCTTATCCGAGATACTCTTTTCCATATCGTCCACTGATACAGACTCAGACATGTCATCTTCATTTGTTAAACTATACACGTATTCTCTAAGTGAATATAATTCTTTCTGATTGGCTTGGGATTGGGAAAGTTCCATTTCTTGCTCCCTTATTTTTTTGCTTAATTCTTTGTTCTCTCCCCGTAAAAAAGAGTTTTCTTTCTCAATTTTATTTATCCTTGATCTAAGGCTGTCTATTACTTCTAAATATTCTTTTTTTGATACTTCTCCTTTGCTGATAGTTGCTGTATTAATTAGATTCTCAGTCTCTTTGTTCTCAATCGACTGTTCATTGTTTTTTACCGGCTTATATCTTGCATTAGCAAAGTCTTCATCATATAATTTTCCGCCCAATAGGCACCGTAATTCATAATCAAAGTCTTTCGCAACATTAACTAATCCAAGCAATATATCTCTCATATGCGAAAAAACTTGAACTTCTTCAAATGTAAATGTTCTATCCGAATAAATCGTTTTTAGAATAGCAAGTGTTGTGGTCAAATGCTCTCTTGGTCCTTTAAAGTGATTCATACATAAGAATTCATAGTTATCTTGAAAGCCTTCTAATCTGAGAGCAAAATTAGTAAAATCGTTAGCCTGCTTATATTTACTTGTCATATCCGGTTTTTCATTTGCCTCGAGAATCCACTTATCTACTTCTGAAACAGCTGAATCATATACGTCGCTTGGTATTTCTTGACTTTCTGTACTTTTTTCCACCCATGAAAAAAATGCATCCCTTCTTTTATCAAAAATTTTATAAAAAAATACACATGTATCATCCAATTGTATGCCCAAAAAACGAGCTATTCCCAAAATTCTGGCAAAAGCATATATTTGCACTTTAATATCATATTCATCAATAATATTTGAAATAATCTCCCCCGATAATTTGTTATAAAGCTTAATTTGTTTATATTCTTTTTTATGATAAGTTTTGTATAAATTTATTATCTCTTTTGTGCAAAAAGAGTCTCCTGTTTTCGCCCCATTATAAAGCAATCTTAAAACACTGTTATATAACACAACTTTTGGCTTGTTTACCCCTATATATGTTTCATCATACCAAGCTATGTCGTCATATTTTGTTAGTTTCTCACCACAGTTTTCAACAAACGATTGAACAATCAAAGGAAAATCATCTTCCATTTCCTTCGTCAAAAAACTAAGCAAGAAAAACATATCCGCTGCTGTTGTATCGGGTTCCACAATTATTCCATTTTTTCTATTAAAACTTTCTTCAGCTAATAATGGTGCCATTTCTTTAAATACTTTCAAGCTATATTTTTGCACCATTTCGTTTGATTTAGATAAAATACCCATTTTAGTTCTCCTTTCAAAAGCTTAATCCTCTTCGTAGTTTTCTAATACATATTGCAACATTTCAAATGCTGCTTCTTTCTTTGCCTGTTTTTTCGAAGATGATTCAGCTTCAAACACAGTGTCAACCTCATCGATTGAGCACTCCGCATGCCAAATAGGGTTTCCATTTTCATCATGTGATTCTTCGTAGTCATATTCAGGAATACTGAAATATCCACGGCGAGCAAGAATCTCAAGCTGATTGATTGCCATTTCTTCAGAAGGATTCTCTATTTCATCCTTAATAGAGAACAGCAAACCCTCTTGATTAAGATGGTCATATGCAACCTTACATGCTGCTTTTCTTGCTTCATTTTTAGATTTTCCATATCCAACATAAACATATGAAAAGCTATCAAATCTTACATAACATTGAAACTTTATCCAACTTAAATTACCTCCAACCTTTTGATAAATATATTTATGTGTAAATGTCTGATAGGTTGTAACAAATAATCCAAATGTTTCATTTAAATACTCAAACCGAGGTACATCATTGATCTTATTTGCAGCCCAATCGTAGATTGCACCAACATAGTCTACCTCCTCATCATCTAAGTAAGATTCGGGAGATAATAATACTTCAACAACATCCTGAATAACGTCCATATCCCAATTACAATCCAACGTTACAGCTCCTACAATTGCTTCGAACAAATCCTCTTTTATTGATTTCTCATTACCTATGTTATTCTTAGTATCTCCTTTTCCCATTAGTAGATAATCCGCAAAACCTAAATCCTCAATTCTTTGGGCCAGAGTTTCTTTCTGAACAAGTTTCTGTTTTAATCTTGTAAGTCGACCTTCGTCATATTGACAAGAGAATTCTTCCATTGTATAAGGATTGATATAATCCAAACGAGTTCTACGTTCAAACTGATTCAGTTTCCTTGTTGGTTGATTACCATACTCTTTCACCAAATATTTTACAACTGCAATATCAAGTGCCTTATCTCCTATAAATTCCAATACTTCGTTGTTTTCACCACCATTTTCCTCCGTATATGACCTACGAACGAATGCCTGTCTTAATAATAGTGGATTATTAAACTTATAACCAAGTTCACGTGTTACTATTTCTTCAAATGATTCATTCTTTTTCACAATAAAAAATCCTTTCTGCATAATACTTGCTGAAAGGAGCATAATATTCTAACACAAAACAGACTACTCGTGAGATAGTAATCGTCTGTATTAGACATGGATTTTAAATTTAATTCTCTATTTTTATGTATTTACTAATGCACACTTACATATACAGAAATAAATCTCGTACAAATAGAACACAAAATTTAATAAACTTCACGCCCCAGTATTCAGCTATACAGATATGATACCATATATCAAATTAATAAGCAATTTATTCCTACTCATTTAATAATTCATCTATAAAAACATTGATTTTATCACATTTTTCGCTTGTGTTTAGAACAAATGTTTGATATAATAGTTATACACAAAGGGCAATACCACGTCATATACGGTAAGCGGTTGCCTTTGTCGGAGAGTTAATAGCTCCGTTCAGATAGATGGTAAATTGTGCCGTTTTTTGATGAAGGGGGTTAAGTGTATGATATCCACCGGTACTTTTCTGGGAATAGTGTCACTTTGTGTGACATTTTATAGTCTTGGTTATGTGCGTGGAAAACACGACTCCAAGACAGAGAAATAGCCGCAAACCTGAGGTTTACGGCTATTTATAAAGCTACTAAATAATCAGGCAACCGTCACGGTATTGCCCTTTGTCATCTTTAATTATAAGCGTTTTTTTGCTTTTGTCAAATCAACCACTCGTCTTCGTCATCATCAACTAATGAATTATCTCCGCCACTTGTAAGATGCATTTCTCCGGTTTGCATATCCATAGCCATTCCGCTTCCCATATCGTGCATCATATGGCCTTGTGTATCCATCATCATTCCGTCACCTACATCAAAAAGAAAATCACCGTCATTCAAATCGAATCTACCCATACACAGTCTCCTTTCTAAGACATACGCTACTTTATTATTATTTCCGTTAGCTATGTTTTCAAAGACATGTTATCATGTCTCACCCACCCTATATTTATTAAATATTAACACTTTTATAATTATTACTCAATTATATAGTTTTTCCTTTTCCTCATAGCTGCATTTTAATCTGCTCGAAAATAACGTCAAGGCTGCGTGCGCACCTTGAAAAGGCAAGGCCTTGACGTTTATTTTCGATCCAGATTATGCTCTTAGCTAAGAGGGAAAGAAAAAATATTGCCTATCAGGCATGCATTCATATATTTAGCCGCCGTTAAGTGCCGTGAAAATAATATTTGTTTTAAAACCATAAAGTGAGATTTTAGAACACGTTGGAAAATCTCTTTAAAGAAGCAAGGATTGGACAGGACGTCCAATCCAGGCGAACACTGAGCCCGGATGGCGAATGTGAGCCGGTTGCGGACTTGGGCACGAGGTGGCACCCGTAGGGTGACGGAGTCCTGGTGCCCATTGCCACCAACTAAATGTGATTTTCCTTACTTGTTCTTAATCGAACGACAGGTTTAAAAACAAATATTATTTTTACGGCATAAGAAAGGCGGCGCCTCAATATATGAAGTGCCGCCTGATAGGCAATTATTATTTTACCCCATCGCTTTTGTCAAATCTTCTCCAACGACCGATAATCCACCTTCCCTATCGGTGTCAACGGCAATCTGTCCAGTACTCTTATATCCACCGGCCGTGAAAAATCCGGCAACTCATTGTCGCAAAACTCCCGAATTTCCGCTAAAGCACGCTCCTTGTCTTTTAACGCTTCATCCGTTAAAACGACAAACAGCATCGGAAGCATACCTTGAATATGGTTTGGATCTTTTGTTCCCACCACGCAACAATCTTTAACCATGTCGCTTTTGTTTACAATATTTTCTATGATATTCGGGAAAATTTTCTTTCCTTCAAACCTAATAATGATTCGTTTTATTCGGCCGTCGATATACAAGAATCCATCTTCATCCATGTAACCGATGTCCCCGGAGTGCAGCCAAACAAGCCCATCGTCATGCTTTTTAAGTATTTGTTTTGTCCCCGCCTCATCGTTATAATAACCAAGCATTGTGTTTGGTCCCGTGGTACAAACTTCGCCTTTTTCGCCGATTTTCAACTCTTTGCCCGTATCCGGATCGAAAATGGAAATAACAGTATGTGAAAATGGTATTCCCACGCTTCTTAGCTTATTTACTTCATCGGACATACATGCACTTACCGCCGCCGTTACCTCGGTCAAACCGTAGCCCTTCAAAACATTGTTTTTGGCATTGTGGGCTTTTAAAAATGAATTCAATTTATCTTCCAATTCCGGTCTCAGAGCATCTGCCCCAACCACAAGAGATTTTAAGAATGAAATATCCTGATTATCCATCTTCTTGCTGACAAGCAAGCCTTCAAAAAAAGCCGGGACGCCTACCACATGATTTGGCTTGTGCTTCAGCAAAAATTCATCGAATTTATCGGGATGAAACAAAGGAATCAGTAAAAGTCGCATTCCATAAATTAATGGCATATGCATGCCATTGCCTATCCCATAAGCAACAAAAGGCGGAATAATGCCTGCAATTACGTCTCCTCGTTTTAAATCAAACGGACAGTTAAAAAGCTGAAAAGCAGACTGATTAAGATTGTCGTCAGTTAACATAACTCTTTTTGTTTCCCCGGTGGTTCCCCCGGTTTCCACAATTACGCAGCATTCGTTTTCATGATAAGGACTTTCGATTAATTCTTGCGCCTTAGCCTCTTGAATAAACCGCTTCCAAGACAAATATTCTTTTGCAATTTTAACTTTGCCCGTTTTCATTTTGTAAAGGCCTTTAATGCCTATAGGCAAAGAATCTGCCGGAGAAACAAACACTACTGATTTAACGGAAGTTCCCTTTACAGCCTCAGTTATTTTTTCATAGTCCAAATCCAAAGCAACTACCGCCCTTGAATTGGTTTTTATCAGGCTATCTCTTATTTCTTCTGTACTCTCTCTGGGATCCAACAGATTTGATATGGCGCCGATACGATTTAAGCCATATATAGAATAGACAATTTCCGGCGTAATCACCGCAATTATCGTAACTACATCTCGTGCTTTTACACCCATATGCAAAAATCCTTTTGCCGCCTTTTTTGTGGCTTCAAAAAACCGGCCATAAGAAATCGTCTTTCCATAGTAATCAAGCGCCACCTCCGAAGCGTGATTCCTGTTTTCCGACTCTACATAGTCATATACTTTGCACTTTGGTAATTTAGCATTTATGTGTTCCTTAGAATAATACTTTAACCACGGTTTATCTATGGATGGATAAGCCGTTTTCCCCTCTGTCATAGCACAACCCCTCTTTCGCTATCATCAGATTATATATATATTATAGAATTATTATCTTGCATATTCAAGCGTCATTCTGAGATAGTCACTGACTCAAGTGTGTATCCGGTGGCTGCAATGGCTTCCTCAAGCTTTGATTTATCGGGCTCCTGCTCCGAAACAAAGACGCTCTCCCCTTTTTTATGTGAGCTTTTCACTTTTTTGGCATCCGGAACCGTTTTTCTGATTACATCATTGATATGAGCCTCGCACATACTGCATCTCATTCCGTCGATTTTTAGTATTGTTTTAAACATAACTTTTATCCTTTCATTTAAAAAATATTATATTAATAATACCAACAAAAGTTAGTTGTTGCAAACTATTTCCCGGATAATAATAGCACCGTTAAATCTATAAGAAAAGTGCTAATGTCGGTCAAACCTATAAATATCGTAATTATGACTCATTTACAAGTTTTCCCGTCATATGCTCCGGCACTAGTTCTATACATTGAACATTTTTGAATGAATTCTTAATCTCCTTTTCCAGATAGGCCTGATCATCAGTAAACTTCTTGGTGAGCTCTGAACAAATCTTAAGAGCTACCTCTTCATCTTCAACCAGATGGATTCTACCAAAAGTTATTACACTAGTAATATTCAGCGCCCAATCCCCTTCCTTACGGAAGCCATCGTTATAAACACAATAACTTGCTTTATCGCAAGCCTTGATAGCATCAATCTTGTGCCCGGCCTTTGCTCCATGGAAATAAAGCTTACCATCCTCTTCACAGTAATAATGATTAATTGGCATTCCATATGGATAACCATCTTCTCCAAGTACTGATAGCACACCTCGTTTAGTACTTTTTAAAATAGCAATGCACTCAGCATCTGACACCTGCTGTTTAAATCTACGCATTTCCCTAAACATCTCAAACACCTCATTCTTTCGCTAAAATCTTAAGTCCTGCTATTCCGGTTACAATCAGAAGCATCTTGCTTGTAATATGGTTGCAATATCACCATCAATACATATACTTCTATCTGCAATTTCCTCCGGGCAAAATGCTTCACCATAATTTAAGCAGGCATATACCGCTTTTTCATTTGCCAGCGTCATCTGCCAGAACGGATACTTTATTATTACAGGCGTATTAGCTCCTACTCCCA